>Ga0268276_1003718_pt1 | contig 11525 bp, 7 predicted proteins | sample saktaG_4_FD_190145 | JGI IMG/M metagenome (GOLD analysis project Ga0268276, IMG submission 190145) | Saline water microbial communities from Sakinaw Lake, British Columbia, Canada - sak_2010_1_5_45m | ecosystem: Environmental > Aquatic > Non-marine Saline and Alkaline > Saline ...
GATATCAATCGGGTTATAACGATTCATACTATTAAATACAACATTTTGGGTTCTCTTATAAATGTAAATCAGTCAATACCATTAGCTTTATTCTTTTTATTCTTTTATCTAATTTAAAAGTAAAATACTAATTATCTGAGAAAATGGGATGTGTATCTATTTATTTAAATAAGACAATTGAAACGGCAGAGCGTGTGAAAACTAATTCTGAAAATTATTTGCCTCCACTTATACTAAGTATTTATTTTATTATTGGGATTAGGCATGTAGAAAAAGGGTAAAACATTATTTTATCCTCCACGTTAACAGTATACTTTACCCAAAAGGTGACTTTTCACACAGTCTGACGTCCCTTTGTCTTACATTTGTCTTATATTTGGCTCCTTCTATTTTAATTTTTTCTTTTTTTCTTTTTTGTTTCTAAAAGGTGATAATTTTTTGAATAATCCAAATGCAACAAGAGAAACAAATAATGTTGACATAGCAATCATAAATATCTTTGATTCCGCTTCATTTTGGGGACGCCAGATACCAAGTACATCCCATAAAGGATCAACAAATTCTTTAGCAACTGATGGCACCGCTAATAGTCCAAAAAGTATGGTTAACCTAAACCCAAGATTTTTCATTCTTCTTACCTCCACCATCGAAGTCTCTGCCTCTTTTATGCATAAGCTTTCTTCGATACTTTTTTGAAGTTCAGGTACTCCCATTTGGTTCCATCCAGAGGTAATCATATCCCTTACTTCCCCAAAATGACTAGCTTCTCTCATTTCATACTTCAAACCTATAAGATTTTTTCTTGCAATTAAAACATCATCTGCATTACTATAGCGGCTAGACCGTTCATATAGACTGCGATGTAACATATATCCATATTCTAACAACTCGATTACAGTCTGATGTTCATATATTAAATGTCCTCGGTTTTGATCTGCCCAATCTTTTTGCTTACGAATTCCGCAATTAGACCAAACCCACAAACTAGCTGCTTGATTTATATATGCATTAAAATCATCAAATAAGCGACTATCTTTTGGTAAGTTATTAATAGCAGTTTCTCGGTCATCAAACATTGTACGGGACAATATTCTACCAAAATCTGCCTGATAAATGGCTTCATTTTCCTTAGCGGTTTCTTTTTGTTTTTCAAATCTAACTATGTATATGTGTGGCCTCCCTACCCAAAAATCTCCAACCTCAACAAGCTTTTTTTGACCTCTCAAAATGTAGTCGATTCCTGTTCGTGGATTACTTAATAAATAACTGATTGTATGAAACAAAGTTTTTGCTAGAGAACTAAGATTCTCAAATGCATTTTCTGAATCTAATTTACTTAGTGGTGCGAACTTAAAGGTAAAATCACCTTCTTTGGATTCCCTAGTAATTTCGTCAACTGCAAGATTATGTTGTTTCCTCAAGTAAACAGCTCCCACCCTTAGGTGGAAAGGTATGTTTTCTATAGCATATTGGTAATAAGCATAAGTAGCATACTTCGCAACTGCCGGTGGCACTTCGATTTCCTTGAATCCCTCGGTGTAAAGGTTTACATATCTTGAAATAAATTCCTCTAGTGAAATTTTACTATTAGGATTAATAGTTCTAAGTTCGACCAACAAAATCCCAGACTCAAACAATTTGATAATCGGGTAACATATAATTCTTTGTTTATCATATCCAGAGAGCAGGTTGCACTGACCTAAATAAACTCTAATGTACGGTGGTGGAAGAGAACTTGGGTGCCCAAAAAGCCTCATCTCTTTAAACCTAAGATTTGCAGATTGATACCACGCTTCTTGAACAAAACTAGCAAATTCACATTGTTGACCAGAATCAGTTTCAAGCATAATTTTTGCATTCATTTGTTTAGAGTCTAATATTATCTTTGTTTGGCCAGATTGAGTACCTTTTCCCGATTGCCAGTAGGTTCTTCCATCTCTATGCATTGAGCATAATGCCATTCCGGAATCAATTAATATTTTCGCCGCATGCTCTAGGTTTATCTTTTGTTCACTAAGGTAAGTAGAATAACTATGCCAAATTTCCCATTCTATAAGTTTCACTTTGGTATTATCCTCCTAAATATAAAAAAAGTAGTAGGGCTTCACATTCGACATGCTGTAACTTCTTAAAATATGATAAAAGCGCAATAAAGGACTAACTCCTCTTGCATTCTAATTGTTTGAGAAGACATTGGGAGCCTGGACTTATTAGACCCATTACGAAAAGTTAGAAAAAGTTACCGAATTATTGATCTGGCACATCGGGCTCCCTGATAGTCTACATTTTTTCAAATAAACCATGATGAGGCCCAGGTTTTTCACTCCATAAATCGTAGATATAACTATGTTTCAGGAGATTATTATTTAATTCAATTACTGGTTCAGGTTCAAGATTAATTAAATATTTTGCGCCAAGCAAATCGAATAAGATCAAAGTTCCTTTGTTATTATCTATTAGACCTCTAATTTTACTACCATTATGTGGGTGAACATTTTTGAAAAATACTAAACGATTATGAAAATTCCCTCCATTTAAAATATATTCTCTGGCTTTATCGTATTTTGAGTTCAGTGCTTCTTCTTGACCTCGATCAATTGCTATTATTCCTAAACCTATTTTGAAAAGTACACGAGCAATTGCATGATGATCAATTCTTTGTTTTATTTCGGGCATTTTTATCTTATAACTGCCGTCAGATTGTTCAATTGCTTTGGGTATACTATTCTCTCCAGCTTGGCTTATAACGGTTATACTATTTGTACTTGTTTTATAAAAATGAACATTGCTAAATCTTGCTAATGGAAATTTCCCCTTTTTCCCAATACCATTCGTGAAAATTCTCAAAAGGCTTATTGGAAGCGAGTTTACAAAAATTTGTTCAACTTCACTCATCTTATTATTACATTCGTCGCAAACATAACCTCTAGGCAAAAAAAGCGATTCATTCCCAATGGATTCTGGGATTATATGTTCAACGTTTTTGAAACTTCCTTCTCTCGTTTTACAATAAATGCATATTTCTTTTCTCTCTATCCTAGGAGGTTGAATTTTATTTTCGTTCAAATATGCATCAATATTTTCTAAGACATTGTATACATCGAGACAATACCCATAATATAATTCCCACTTAATGTTGCCAAGGATTGGTTCTTTTTGAAGTTCTTTTAAATATGCCATTGCCTCAATATCATTTGCGAATAAAACATTTCTAGCAATATCAACGAATATTTTTTCAGCGTTTAGACGTTGGTTGTTAATTATCACGGGCAATTGCCCTTTTTTAACATTTAATAAATATTCGATAACCTTTTTAAAATATTCTTTATGTTCTGGATATGTACTTAATTGTTGAAATTTGTTTAAAAGGTTATCAATATATAAATATGAATTTGGAAGAAGAAAAGGGCTCGCCGAAACTGCAAATTCAATTGCAGTTTGTTTATCAGGGACTTCGTAGCTTGTCTTTCCACCGCTTTCTTTATTCAATTCTAATTTGAAACTGAAATTTCCCGGTTTTTTACGTAATCGCTTATGCACCTTTTCAATTCGATAAAAATTATGTTTAAAATTATAATAAATAGTCTCAAGTTCTAAATCAATCCGATTCTGTTCGTCATGGTTAGAATGATTTGTCATATATATCCCTTCTCTATCAAACATGTATATTTTATTATTTCAAACTGAACGGGAACAATTTCGGCCAATAATATTACCGGCGTAAAATTTTTGTCCTTAAAAAATAACAAAGAGTTTGATTAACTGTCAAAGATAAAGATACGAACCCTTCTATTTCTTCTTTTGCCTAGTGCCCGAACTTAAAATATGATTACCTTTCCCTAATTGAAAAGTAAAATATTAAATATCTAAAAAATAATGTTGCATTGCAAGAATTGACCCCGTAAGTTTTTATTCTTCATTAAATAACTTATCGTAACCTAAAATAAATTCTATATCTGCCTTCTCAAGGGGCATCTTATCACGAAAACAAAGCATAAAATCTTGATATGCACTCCAAATACTTGATTTAAGTAATTTCTTTGTATATTCAAATAATTTACGTTCATAACCCCAAGTTCTGTAATTAAAATCTTTAGCTATAACTTCCCCGTTAGATTCTTCGAAAATAATCATCTCTCGTATTAAATTTAAAGTTGGGTGTATCCATTTTGATTTTTTATAATATAGTTCATTATGAAGAATTTTATAGTCAGCCTCGCTATGTTGTGGGTTTATTGAATATTCCCATTTAGAGATTGCCTCTCTGCAGGTTTTATTTTTTGGTGCTTTGTTTAATCTAAACCAATTCCTTAAGTGTTTTTACCAGCAGTCGAATTTTCTGCAATGATAAAGTAAAGTGCAAGATCTAAAGTTTCGTCAATTTCCCTCAGAAATGATCCAGAAAACCATTGCCCAACTTTTACACAATCGCTTGCTGTCCATAAAAGAGATATTACTTTGAAAAAAAGTATGTATGCTGCAACCAATCCATTTTCATTATTTAAAATATCGATTTTCTCTATGTGTTTACGGTGAAGTTCCTGTAAATCTTTTATGTACTTATTGTATTCATTCAATAAAGATAGCCTTTGTTCTCTAAAATTTTCATTTTGATTGGAAGTTTCATCGTTAATACGGGGTCTTATTTCACTATAGATTGCCTTTTGTACAGCTTCCTTGTAATCGGGATTTGAAGCACAGTTATTTACGAAATCCTCAGGAACACATAATCTACCTATGGAATCTTTTACCAGTATTGGCTTATCTTTATATATCCAATTATTAATATCTGATTCTAAGACGCCCAAAGTATAAGCGGCATCTTCAATTGGGATAGGAATAGAATCCATTTTTTTAAGCCTCCTTATTTTTTAGACCCTTCTAATTGTTACTCTATTGAGCTTCCCTATTGGAGTCATTTATTATTTACAAATTATATTTGATACTTCTAGCTAAGTCCTGAAAACTATTAACATTAAACATTTTCCTCTTTAACCTTTTTCCCCTAACACTAACAATACTACAATCAAACTCCAATAGGAAAAGTTAGAAAAAGTTATCGGATTATTGAGCTATACAGCTGTCCCCTGTTACATAACCTAGTCTTTGTTATACTACAAAGGCCTGACCTTTTTTATTTAAATATCACTATTTATTTCTTTCATAATTCTATTAGTTTCCACCAGCGCTACAATTATTTTCTGATAGTGCTCGATATCCGTATTCGTCAGAGCACGCCCTTTGCGGTCTTTCAGCCACTTCTGTGCTGGCTGATAACCACCGATATAAAAATTCCATGCTATTTCGGAAACATTGCCGAAGTATTGCTCGGCGTTGATAAATACATTTCCGTTTTTATACACTAATTTTTCAACGGTATCAGAACCAGCGATAGGATAAGTGGTTATGAATTGATTTACCTTTGGCGATTCGAGGAGATGTAAAGAGCGCAATTCTGCTCCAAACGCGACCAGTTTTTTGAAAGTTTTTGTATCTTTCGGATACGGCACGCGCGGAAAATCTCTCATTAGAAATAATTTATATTTTCCACGATAGCGTGGATTATGTAAATACGCATAAATATAATCAAAAATGTCTTCTGGTGTAGTATCGCCAACTAATCCATTTATTTTGTTCCAAATTTCTTTGTTTATATTCGGTATTTTTTCACCCCCATCGGAGTATAAATAGAGAGGACTTGCATAAATTGATGCATTTGCAGTTTCAAATAAGTGAAGATCTGGTAAGTTTTTTGATACAAAAATATGATTAAATCCTGTTTTGTTTTTGACAGTTTTATTAACAAGAATTGAAATGTTGTCCTTTTCAAGATGTTTAAATACATCACCGCGTGGATACGCCATGAAACCTCTAGATTTTCTAGTAAAAAAAGTATAACGAGAATCAAAAGGCCTATAATCTATTTTTCTAATTAAAGAAGAATCAGCGTTAAAATTTTCCACGTCGGCTTTTGCTGTTTTTACAGTCCAATCACGTCCGTCTTTTTTTAACTTATATTTACTTTTAATTTCTGGCTCACTTAAACAAAGAAAATCATTTAACACAGTTTTCATCTGTTCTGTGGAATTTTGAATAGCTATTTCATCTCTTTGACTACAAACGCCGGTATTATTAATTGGAAATAATTTTGCTAGAGAAAACCCTTCCTCATAATTAGACTTTCCCTCACCTTCGACTTGCCACATATCTGTACTGTCTGATATTAGATTCCATTTTATCTTTTCAATATCAATATCCCCTAATTTTTCAAACTTATGCTTGCGACTTCCCCAAAGATCAGAGTGGTATACCTGTGCAAGTTTTTTTCTATCTTGTTCTGATTTTGTTTTTTTCACTCCTAAAATAATTGCAACTCCCGTTTTTATATCAAAAACATTTTCATCTTTTGAGCCATCTGGACATACTTCTTTTTTATTGCTATTACCATGTAGATCTATCACATAAATAATGTCAAAAGTGCTTCGTAAATGCCAGCGCATACCACGAAATGTCGGATTATCAAGATAGCCATGATTAGTTATAAAACCAAGAATTCCTTCCCCGGTTTTTTTAAGCATATCTTCAGCAAGCGCTATAAATTTAACATAGTCATCATTAATCCAATGTTTGCGTTCTTGTAATTTTTGGTTGCCACCAGGTTCAACTTTATATTTTTTAACAAGATTATTTGCAAATTCTGTTTCGTTTGATGAAATCCCACTGTATGGTGGATTACCAACAATCACCATAATTGGGATGTTATTTTTTATAATTTCTGCTTCTTTTGCTTCTTCTGCGATACTTTCGGCAAAGCCAAAGGACAAAAGATTTTGTTGCGCTTCACTCTGTTCAAGAGAGTTTGTGAGGTAAATACCTAACCGTCTATGAAATTTCCAAAATCCGGTTTGTTTGAAAGCCAAGCTTAGTTTGAGATGTGCGATAGTATATGGTGCCATCATTAGCTCGAAACCGTGCAAGCGCGGTAAAAGGTCATTGTGTACATAGGATGGCCATCGCCCAACTTGTCCCTGCTTTTTAAGGCGTTCGTATATGGTACGGATGGTGGCACTGATAAATGTACCTGTTCCTACAGCGGGATCTAAAATTTGAACACGATGCTTATTATTGGGCAATTTAGAAGTATCCGCAAGTCCGTTTGGGAGGTTGAATTCTTTTTGTAAAATATAATCAACAGAACGAATAATAAAATTTACAACAGGGAGGGGCGTGTAGTATGCACCCATTTTCTTGCGTAATGCCGGATCATATTCCTTTAAAAAATCCTCATAAAAATGAATTACCGGATCGGCATCGCCCATATATTCTTCAATGAGTTTTTTTGTATCAGCGTGCTGAAAAACTAAGCAAAGCTCGTCAACAATATAGCTTAAGCGTTTATCGAAATTAGGGCCGGCAATGTGATCAAAAAAGTGCTGAAGAAAAGGGTTGGATGCGGGCACCAGATCGCGAGCTTCTTGACGACTAAAGGTATCTGGCGAATCATCGTAGTATCGGGCAACAAATAATCCATAAACCAAGGTCTGTGCGTACATGTCCGAAAAAGTATCTATGGTAAGATCGTGCACCAGCATTTTCTTAATCGCCTTATAAATATGAACAAGTTCTTTATTTTGTGCTGAATCAGAGATCAGAAAATGTCTTAGGTTGTCTCTGATTCTTTGCGCTTTTCCTCCCATAATCCTGGAGAGATGTTTACCTGATTTTATTGGTTCCTTTTGTGACCGGGTAAAATCGAGCAGTGTTTTTGCTGTATGCTCATAATTTTGCGAAAGTGGAGCAATGATTCGATTTTTTAGATCATAACTGGCTATTTTAATTGGTTCCTCATACGGAAGGCCATTTCTGTAAAATCGAAATTCTAGATAGTCGGTAAGAACTAAATTGGTATAACCAAAATAGCGGGCCATTTGCTCCGATTTTTCTACTTTATCTAAAGATACTCCAATGTCTTTTGCCTCTATATACAAAAGGGGTACATCTTTATTCAGGACAATAAAATCCGGTCTGTTCCCCTGTCTGGCTTTGGCGTCATGATCTACGCGTCTGACCTTGATTGATTCAAAAATACCCTTTAGCAAAATTTCAAAATCGGCACGGTAACCCATTTCACTTGTTTCCAGGTGAGAAAATTTAGAAGAAATCGATTGGATATAATGATTAAAAATGTTTTGCATAGTTTGTATAAAATACCGGGATCAAATTTTTATTCCTGACAAATAGTTTAATTAACTGTCAAGAATAAAGATTTGACCCCATTTCCTTTCATTTATTTAAAAAACCATCTCCTGTGTTATTCCTAATTTTATTTCTCCTTTATAGAGCTATATCTTCTTTTTCTTTTCTCAAATGCGTTTTTGCCCCCTTCTAAAATCTTGCAAACGTTTTTAATAATTGTATGGTTTTCAAGAGAACCGGAAAAATAGGTAATATTCTCATCATTATTATTTGCAACTATAACTTGTTCTGCATCTGCTGTAACTACCAAATTAGCATTATGTGTAACTATAATAATCTGACGATATTTTTTTAATTCTTTAAAGAGGTCAACTAATTCTTCACTTATAAATTCATTATCTAAATCATCTTCTGGTTGATCAAAAATTAAAAGTGTCGAGAATGCCTTTGTAGCAAGTTGTAATAGTAAATACAGAGTACCTTTTTGTCCTGCGGATAACTTCTCCAAAGGTTTTCCATTGTAGCTAATTTCTACAATAGTGTATAAGTATTCCTTTCTCTCGTTTAGATTAAAAAATAATTCTCTCAAGCTTTTTTTTGTTGTTTCTTTTTTATCTCCTTCAATAAAATCCCCTAATTTTTTATTAATAAACTCATAGTAACTTTCTAAATTTAATATCCCAAGATCCCTGCCCAAATTCTTATATACTCTCTTATCGAGATAATTTTCTAATTTATTATTGAACTTAACTAAATCAAAAGTTACTTTTCCTTTTATCTGGATTCCTCTATCCGCTAATATTTTTTTCATTATTTGTTTTTGATTTTCATTACCAATATTATCTAGAATATTATTCCAAGAATCTTTTATAATTATTGCTTGTCTAACATGCTCCTGCTTTAACTTTTTACCCAGCTTATTTCTTAATTCAATTTTACCTTGTAATATTTTTTCTTTTTTCCCTATTAAAACTAATTGTTTGGTGGCTTCACTTATTTCTCTTTGATATCTTTCGGCATTTTTTAGAAGTTCGATTAAATCTCCTTTATAGCCTTCACTTTCAAATTGCATTTTAATCTCTATATTTTCAAATTCTTTTTTTTCTTTTAATTTCTCAAAATGATTTTTTGCTTTTTCTATCGCTTGTAATTGTTTGTTAAAATTTATTTCTTCTATTTTGAAACCATTATCTAATTTGTCATTCAGGATTGATATTTCTACATTTAATTCTTTGCTATACTTCTCATGTTTTTCTTTTAATTTATCTAATTCTAAAAGTAGATTTTCATAATTTTTTATATCATTAACATTCTCAATATATCTCTGTAATTTTACTTCGTTTTCTTTTGTTGTTATTGTTTCCAATAATTGTTCAGCATTTCCCTTTTTCTTTTCGTTAAAATCTTTATCATTTATTCTTTCGTCATTTTCAGTTTCGTAAGTAAACCAATTTTTAAGTTTTTCAATCTCTTCTAGCAAGTTTACTATTTCCTTATTTAGGTTTTCATCAAATTGCAAGTCTTCAAGTTGTAATAATTTTTTGAACTCTTCTCCAACTGTTTTCTCATCTGTAAGAGTTTTCAATTTACTCTGCTCTATAAAAATAAAATTAATTTGACTTTTATCTTTTGCATTAAATATTACTATATCTGCGTTTTCTACATTGTTTTTTGCATAATATACTTTAAATTCTTTATTGTCTTTAAATTCCTTATCATTTTTATTAAAAGTATGCGCAAGATAATTTACCAAAAGACTTTTTCCCGTTCCACGCCCCCCAATAATAGTCACTAGATTTTTATTTAAAGGAATTTCCTTTTTTAAAAAAGCAACTTTCTCATTATCAAATAATTTAATATCATCCGTGATTGATATTTTTTCAAAATATGGTTTATCAAACTCAAAATTAGGATTTTCTTTTTGAATTTTTACTCTTTCTTCAGGTTCATAAATTATTTGTTTTAAGCCTTCAAAAGTAGAATCGGCTTTAATCCAACAATTTTGCTTTAACGAATAATCATTTATGTTATGATTATCAGAGCAAATAATCATTGGATAAGCCCCAATTTCTTTGAAAACTACATTTATATAATCTTTTTGATCTTCTTCTCTACCCATCTCAAAAATATCAATATTTTTGGCAATATCTTTTTTCTGAGCCATTGAATAAGGTAAAGAATTAGTTATATTTTCTATTGAATTAGATTTATTACCTGCATGTATGGTTATTATTCCCCCTAATTCTCTAATTAGTTTAGCTGTTTCCTCTAAATTACAATAGATTTCTCTATCTCCTCTTTTATTTTGTTTTTGTTCTTTAATATTAGTCTTTATAAGTATTTCATCTCTAATATATTCTAACCGCTCAGTATTTGTTTCGGGAAAAATTCCAATAAAATGTATGGGTTCTTTTCCTCTTGAACCCGAACAACACTCTATCCCAGCTAATATTGTTATATCATTTTCTGCTAAATTTTGTAATTCAGTAATTCTTTCAACATCAATAGTATGATGATCAGTTATAGCAACAAGAGAAATATTATTTTCTTTTAAAACTTCAATAATCTTTTCATTTGTAACTGATTTATCCTTATAATCATAAGAATTAGGAGTATGAAAATGCAAATCCCATTTTCTCCATTCTGAACCTCTAGAAAACATGATATATGCCTCCAAATAAATTGTTCATGTGTGGGGTAACAATTCTTTGTCACACTTTAAAAATCTATATTTATCTTATTGAATTGCCACCAGAGAGTAAAAAAATTAATCTTTTCTAATTTTTCAATAACTAAATACTATTTCGACAAAAGGTTAGTAAATCCCTTCTTTTTTGGGAATATTGTTTTATTTTAATTTATGATAATTATTATTCCCTCTTCTTCCCATTCTCGCCAATCGAGATTAGTTAGTTCCGGTAGCTGTAGAAGGTCTTTGGTTTCTTTGAATACCCCGCATTGACTTTCTCTTAGGTTGATTATTTTTTGGGCGAGAGGTTCGCTTATTTGTAAGATGCTGGTAAGTTCTTCTAGTGATGCGGAATTGATATTTATAATTTTATCTTTTGCTTTTACGGAGGTGGGAGAAACGGGCAGGAAATTTACTTTGGCTATTTCATATAATTTCTGAGTTCTTTCCAAACTGTACTTATTGGTCCATAAATTTACAAATTGATTCTGAAATATTTCAATTAGTTCCGGATCGTCTATCACCATTAAATTTTCATCATTTCGGTTGTTGGCAGAAAAGGTCCAGTTATAAGAGCCGGTAAGCAGTAGGCGATTGTCGATGATGGCGAATTTGTTATGCATAATATAATTGTTAGTAG
>Ga0268276_1003720_pt1 | contig 11524 bp, 10 predicted proteins | sample saktaG_4_FD_190145 | JGI IMG/M metagenome (GOLD analysis project Ga0268276, IMG submission 190145) | Saline water microbial communities from Sakinaw Lake, British Columbia, Canada - sak_2010_1_5_45m | ecosystem: Environmental > Aquatic > Non-marine Saline and Alkaline > Saline ...
AAACCCCCAGCTGCTTAGAGTACTGTGATTACGCTGATCGCTGCAAGGGCATCATAATGTCCAAGAAGCGTTAGATCGTCTTTTCTTAAACGCGAAACGCCAAAACAACTTGATCTCAACCTGTTGCATAGGTTTTCTTTCTCCAACCTCATTCAAGCCGGCTCCTGTTTCCCCACATTATAGCCCAAGACCTAGTTCAGCATCTTGATGCTGTGACCGATAACAGGGAATACGAAAAGTACTCAAAGGACAAGCCCCAGTAAAGCTAGGCATGGAAATCGATAAACGTGCGGTGCTAGTCACCGTCAGCCTCAGCAGTTTCCTAACTCCCTTCAGTGGAAGCAGCTTCAACATAGCCCTTCCCAGCATAGCTGCCGAGTATGCACTGGACGCGATATCGATGAGCTGGGCGAGCTTAGCCTACTTGCTCGCATCAGCCATGTTCTTGATCCCATTCGGGCGACTAGCGGATATGTATGGAAGAAAACGTGTTTTCCTCTACGGGATAATTGTCTTCACAGCATCATCGGCGCTGCTTGGGATATACCCATCATCATCCACACTCGTACTATTCAGGGCACTACAAGGCATCGGCTCCTCCATGATATTCGGAACCAGCCTCGCCATACTAGTCTCAGTCAGCACCCCACAGGAAAGGGGAACAATGCTAGGAACATCAATAGCAGCGGTCTATATCGGTCTCAGCGCTGGTCCATACATCGGAGGCTTTCTCACCAAGAACTTTGGCTGGAGAAGCATATTCCTCGCAAACGTCGTCATCGGTTTGATGGTCTTGGTTCTAATATTGACGAAACTCAAAGCCGAGTGGAGAATAAACAGCGGCGAGAAATTCGATATCATCGGCTCGGCCGCGTTTAGCTTCATGCTGCTTGCCTTGATGTATGGGATGTCCAAACTTCCTACGAGGGCAGCGTTCCTACCCATCGCCATCGGTGTAGCCCTGATAGCTGTTTTCGTCATTATAGAGGGGCGGGTGGATAACCCTGTCCTCGATCTGAGCATCTTCAGGTCCAATGGAGCATATACGATGTTTAACATTGCGGCTCTGATTAACTTCAGCGCCACATTCAGCCTCACTTTCCTCCTAAGCATGTATCTACAGTACCTAAAGGGATTGGACCCCCAGCAAGCTGGGACAATTATGATAGCAGCCCCGATAATACAGGCAATTGTTTCCCCCCTCGCGGGCAGACTCAGCGACAGCGTTCAGCCAGCTAAAATAGCGACAATAGGAATGGGAGTCACCGCCTTAGCCCTAGCCCCATTAGCCTTCTTGACCGCAAATACATCGATTGTCTACATAATCTTGTGTCTGCTGGTTCTCGGCGCAGGTTTGGCTTTGTTCAGCAGCCCCAATACAAACGCCATAATGGGGTGTGTAGATAAGAGCCTACTTGGGGTCGCATCATCAACTGTAGGTACGATGCGGCTCACCGGTCAGATGCTCAGTCAGGGCATCGCCATGACGTTAATAGCCATAAATCTCGGCACAGCATCCATCGTACCCGACCTGTACCCTCAGTTGCTCACCAGTATAAGCAGCACATTCACGGTATTTTTCCTCTTATGCATGCTGGGAGCGGGTGCATCCTATTGGGGAAGCAGGATGTCTTCATATAATAATGGAGTCAATGAATAGATATGGAGCCCAAGGGCTTGATGGTCATTACAGACCCTGAGGTAGCGAAGCTCCTCAGCGATGAGCTGAGGCGAAACGTGTTGCACTTGGTTACACATAAGGAGATGAGTGCAGCTGACCTCGTGAAGATACTGGATAAGAACTATAGCAGCATCATGTATCACCTCAGACTCCTTGAAGACGCCGGCTTGGTGCAAAAAGTACGTGAAGAGATAGTTCAGAACAAGATCCAGCCATACTACAGGGCAACAGCCTGGAACTTCCACGTATCCTACTACTTGGACGAGACCATGGCAGGAGACGAGGAGTACCGGGCTTGGCAGGAAGACCTCTTCAATCGCCTCATGAAGGGATTAGCAGCCTATAATCTGGATATCCCAGAAGAAAAGAAACCGAGAGTGAAGGAGCTATTGAAGGTGCTATATCTTCAGCAGAAGAGGGAATTTGAGTCTAGACAGGAGATGCGTGCCCCAGATATTCAGCTTGAGCCACATGTGGGGAAATCCATAGCGCACATACTAGCCAATGTTAGGCTCCTGAAAGACCAGAAGCACCGAGCCGCAGCGGAGGAGCTAGCAAAAATACTGGGTATTTAACCCTGCATAACCCTTATTGACAAGCCTAGTTCTTTTTATTTTAGTTGAAAATTATCCATGCGAGTTGGGAGATGTTGGAGACAAAGATGAGTAAGTGGATGAAGAAATGAGTTATATTGATCCTAAACGAAACGCCTTTTTGGATTCACTAGACCAAGTAATAATTGAGGCGGTTAAGCGAAGACAGTTTGTGACGGGCAAAGAGATCTGGGTCACAGTCCAGAGAATTATACCCCATTCATCACCGAGTCTAATATACCTCAGAGTTAACCAACTTGTAGCCCTCGGAGTTTTGGGGCGTTTAGAGAAGAACGTGGGTGATGCAGTATTACATCGATACTATTGTTTTCATGATAAACAGGGCTTCAAGATAAGAAGCAACAATTTTACTTCAGAAATTAAAAACTAACTACACTCCTAGATAACGCCAAATAGATGATGTGGTCTTTCTTATCTCATGGAGAACTGGGCTCCCTTCTACCAATTAGACGCATTTACCTCAGAACCATACTATGGAAACCCCGCTGCGATATGCATCATGCCCACCGATCTCGATGAAAAACTGTACCTCTCCATAAGCAGCGAGATGAATCTAAGCGAGACAGCCTTCATGATGAAGACCAAGCCCGGTGTCTATCGGCTCAGATGGTTCACCCCCTTGAGGGAAGTTCCCCTGTGCGGTCACGCGACACTGGCTGCAGCGCATCTGCTGTTCGAGCACCTCCAAGTGGAAGCCAAGCAGCTAAAGTTTGATACAAACGCTGGGCCACTCTGGGCTGAGAATACCCCTGAGGGTGTCTTGATGGATTTCCCATCAAATCCGCCTCATCCTGTTGAGCATTTCCCCCAAGTATTAGCTGCGTTAGGCGTTGAGCAAGCTGTTGATGTCCAGTATAGCCCCGGCAACCAAAAGCTCATGGTGCACCTAGGCTCAGCAGATAAACTAAAGTCACTTACACCAGACTTCAAGGCGCTCCTTGAGGCAGAAAACCCCCTAGGATGGAGGGGCGTAATGATAACCGCCCCCATGTTCAGAGAGTACGACTTCGTCTCAAGGCACTTCGCCCCACTCATGGGTGTGAACGAGGACCCCGTTACAGGGTCCAATCATACCGTGCTGACTCCATACTGGAGCAAGCTGCTGCGGAAAAAACGGATGCACGCACATCAGGCATCCAGGCGCGGTGGATCAATGATCGTCGAGGACAAAGGAGACAGGGTCCACCTGATTGGGCAGAGCGTATTGGTGATTCAAGGCAAGATCAGATACCAAGCATAGGGGGAGGGGGGGGGCAACTCATCCAACCGAAAAAGAGACTCCAAACCGGAAACCAGCCTCAGAACAGCTTCATTTCGATCACGAATAGTGTAAAAAAGTGGTATGGTAAGGGGTTTTTCCCGAGAAAAATGTGTATGGTTACCTGAGCTTGGCCATATTCTTCTCAAGGTCAGCTAGGTCAAGCTTTTTGAGGGTTTCCTTTGTGGGGATTCCTCTCTTGTCCCAGCCCAGTGTCTCGAAGTATGCCTGTAGCTTGGTGTCCACAACCTCTCGGTCTGTGGTCTTTCCCTTGTATGGTCCGCTTGGTAGTGGTTCATAGAACCTCGGCGGGTTATCGTCATCCTTGACTGGCTCCCATTTGAGTTCTGGTCCGCCCATCATGAGCAGTGCTCTCTGCAGCGTCACGATCCTTGGCCCTGTCTCGCCTCTCCAGTTCTGCAGGTTTATGTCAAAACCTGTGATGGCTTTTGCGAAGTCAAAGACTAGACTCTGGGGTACGCCATAGTAGGTGAAGTTGCAGAAGACAGCACTGTCTGTGAAGACAGCTGCGCTCATATCTGTATATCCATCTACTGCCACTGATGTATGGTCTCCGCCTTGTACGCTGGCAGCGTAGCTGATGTCATGTGTGTAGTCTGCGTCGCTTCGTGTACCGTGGGCTCCGATCTCGATTCCCTTGACGTGAACAGCGTACTTTAGAAGGTCTTCTGGTTTCTTGCCCTTCATCTTCGCGATGATGTGAGCTGCCTGATATGTTCCCTCCGCTAAGACATCACCGATCTTTTCACGGACCGCCATCATCCTGAGTATCTTATCAAAGGTCATGGCATCGCCCCATTTGGGGGTGAATCCAAAGTCCTTATCGGTCAAGATACCTCTCTGATGCAGTTCTACCGCGAAAGCCGCTGTGTTCGGTCCATTGATACCGCTGTGTCCAAGCTGATCAACGAGCGCACTCAGATGTATGTTTGCCTCTGGGTCGAAAATCCCAAAGTTGGTTCCACAGTATGCCTGTAGCTCATAGTCTGGCATGTCTGTGATGTCGCCTTTCCATGGACCAGTCTGGATGCAGCTTACCTTCATGCAGTTCGTGGTACAGTTAAAGTCCGCCCACTTCTTCTTGACCCAGAACCTGGTCTCAAACATTGGTCCACCGTAGCTCTTCTCATCGTGCCATTCTTCCTGCCAGTTGCGTACAGGTTCACTGCTGGTCTCAGCTCCGACACTGTACCCAGCGTAGCCTGTTCCGACTCTTCTCATATTGGAACGTGCAATGAGGTGTTCATGGGTTCGTCTCCAGAGTAATTTGGCTGCCTCTGGGGCATCTACCTTTGGTAGGCTACCCCTACCCTTAGCAACCACTGCCTTGATGTTCTTGCTGCCCATGAGACTGCCGTAGCCACCGTATCCGCAAGCGTGACAAAGCTTCGCCATAACCGCCGCGTTTCTGACAAGGTTCTCACCAGCTGGCCCAATATAGATCATACCGGGCTCCTTCCAGAGACCAACATTAGGCTTACGCTTCTTCAGCTCCTCAGTGACTTCCTTATTTAGCTTGATGAGCGTCTTCTCTCCATCCAGTCCCCAAAGGTGGCTCGCGTCTACTAGCTCCGCACCATCATCAGTGATCATAAGGTAGACCGGTTTGTCTGCCTTTCCAGTGAAGGTAACGCCATCATAACCCGCCTGCCTCATCTCATTCGCAAGCTCAGTAGCAGCAGTTGAACCAACAGTTCCCATGCTCGCTGGGCTCTTACCGCTGACACAGATCCTGGTGCCGGGGTAGATGCCCGTCATTGGCCCTGTGAAGACCATGAAGGGGTTCTCAGGCGCCAATGGGTCAAGCTCAGACCACTTGTCTCCTATCTTATCCCATAGAATCTTAGCTGCTAGTCCTCTGCCACCAAAGTACTGCCTAAGCATCTTATCGCTGTATGTGACTTCCTCGATCTTGTTCTTCGTGAGGTCTATGTCTAGCCATTTTCCAGCGTATCCACCGGGTGTCATTCTATTACCTCCTCTCCCTTCTCGCCAAACATCTTCACGGCGAGGTCTTTCGCCGTTTCCACTGGATCTCTACTGTAAAGCTTCCTGTGTATGCTCGGTCCCTCATTAACAATGGTCAAAGCATTATACCCAGCCTCAGTGCATACCTCGACACACTTCGGCTCACCGCCACAGAGGTCACAGATAGTCGCCTTGTTATCCTTAGGATGTAAATATGGTACTGTACCAGGGCATGCCCTGATGCAAGCTCCACAGCTGATACACTTCTCACGGTCAACAATAACCGCCCCTGTACCGGGGTCACTTGATAATGCATCCACTGGGCACGCCTCAATGCAGGGATAGTCTTGACATTGGGCGCATAGATGTGGTACCTCTAAGCCTGGGAAGGGCATGAATACGCGTACCCTGCTTGCCTCGGGCCACATCCAGCCTTCATGGTGTATACTGCATGCTAGCTCGCATCTTCTGCATCCACTGCAAGCGGCGTAGTCTCTTGATATCCAAATCGGTTTACTCAATTGATTCACCAGAATTTCTCAACAGAATAAGCTATTAATTGGTATAAAAATATGTGGAAACCGTAAAAAAACTGCGAATTGTATGTTAAAACATATCGGAATTGGGGGAAATTATAGGCGATACTTCGCCATATACGGTTCAACGTCGGCTAGGTTAAGACGCTCAAGGGTCTCCTTTTTGGGGATACCTCGTTCATCCCAACCAAGTGTATCAAAGTACGCCTGTAGCCTGATATCTACACGTTCTCGGTCCGTGGTCTTTCCCTCATACGGTCCTGTTGGTAGTGGCTCGTAGAATCTTGGCGGGTTATCATCGTCCTTTACTGGTTCCCACATCTCACCCATCAGTAGCAAGGCTTTCTGTAGATTTATGATCCTTGGACCAGTTACACTTCTCCAACTTTTGAGGGTTATTGGGAACCCTGTGATGGCTTTCGCGAAGTCAAAGATCAAGGCTGCGCTTGGTCCTCTTGCCGTGAATGTACAGAACACCGCGCAGTCATAGAAGAGTGCGCCACTCATATCGTTATAGCCGTCTACTGCTACTGAGGTGTGGTCTCCACCTTGTACGCTCGCTGCGTAGCTAATGTCGTGGGTATAGTCTTTATCACTTCGTGTGCCGTGGGCTCCAATCTCGATGCCTTTCACATGGACAGCGTACTTGAGGAGTTCCTCTGGGTCGAGTCCCTTCATCTCAGCGATCTTGAAAGCTGCACGGTATGTACCCTCAGCGAGTACATCACCAATTCCCTCACGATACGCCATCATGTGAGCTAGTTTATCGAAAGCCTCCACATTGCCCCACTCTAGCTTGAAGCCTATGTCTTCTTCTGTGAGTATTCCCCGCTGGTATAGCTCCCCCGCGTATCCTAGAGTGTTGGCTCCATTGATACCGCTGTGCCCCAGCTTATCCATCAGAGTGCTCATATGGACGTTTCCCTCCGGGTCAAAGATACCCATATTCGTGCCACAGTAAGCCTGCAGTTCATAGTCAGGAACATCAGTGATATCGCCCTTCCATGGACCGGTCTTGATACAGCTTACCTTCATGCAGTTAGTTGTACAGTTGAAGTCCGCCCACTTGGTTTTTACCCAGAAACGATCCATGTATCGGTTTACGCCTATGGATGTTTCGTCGTGCCATTCTTCCTGCCAGTTTCTGATGGGTTCACTGCTGGTCCCTGCGCCAGCACCGTAACCGAGGTGTCCTGTTCCCCATCTTCTAAAGTCGCTGACCTTGATGAGTTCTGCGTGGGCTTTTCTCCATAGAAGCTTCACTGACTCAGGTGCGTCTACAGTTGGGAACATGTTTCTGCTCTTTGCTACCACAGCTTTGATGTTCTTGCTGCCCATGAGGCTGCCATAGCCGCCGTATCCTGCTGCGTGACATAACTTAGTCATCACACAGGCATTACGCACCATGTTCTCTCCTGCTGGTCCAACGTACATTGAACCGGGTGCCTTCCAGAGTCCAACTCTTGGGTAGCGTTTCTTTAAGGTGTCCTTGACTTCTTTGTTGAGTTTGATGAGCGTCTTTTCTCCGTCGAGTCCCCATAGGTGGCTCGCATCCACTAGCTCTGGTCCGTCATCAGTCACCAATAGGTAGACTGGTTTAGGGCTCTTGCCTGTGAAGATGATGCCATCGTAGCCTGTGTTCTTGATCTCTACAGCGAACTCTGTGGCTGCTGTGCTGCCTACGACCCCGTTACTCACTGGACTCTTCCCGCTTACACAGATACGCGCACCGGGGTAGATGCCAGTCATAGGTCCAGTCGCGAATATCAATGGGTTCTCTGGTTCGAGTCCATCAATCTCCGTCCATTTATCCGCAATCCTATCCCATAATATCTTGGTGGCGATTCCCCTGCCACCAAAATACTCCTCAAGAGTGCTATACGGGAATTTGATTTCCTCGATCTTATTCTTTGTGAGGTCGATATCTAACCATTTTCCAGCGTATCCACCTGGGGTTCCGCTTGTATTCTGTACTGTTCCTCGTTCTACTGGGTCTGTTCCTGGGCTCATTCTATTACTTCCTCTCCTTTCTCTCCGAAGAGCTTCACCGCCAAGTCCTTGGCTGTCTCTACGGGGTCTCTGCTGTAGAGCTTCCTGTGTATGCTTGGTCCCTCGTTTACTATTGTAAGCGCGTTGTACCCTGCTTCAGTGCATACTTCGACGCACTTTGGGTCGCCTCCACAGAGGTCGCATATTGTCGCCTTGTTGTCCTTGGGGTGCAGATATGGCACTGTGCCGGGGCAAGCCCTGATACAGGCTCCGCAGCTAGTGCATGCTTCCCTATCTACTATGACTGCTCCAGTGTTCTCGTCCTTGCTCAACGCCTTAAACGGACATGCACTAATGCATGGGTAGTCCTGACACTGTGCGCATAGATGTGGTACCTCTAAGCCTGGGAAGGGCATGAATACGCGTACCCTGCTTGCCTCGGGCCACATCCAGCCCTCATGGTGTATGCTGCATGCTAGCTCGCATCTTCTACATCCACTGCAAGCCGCAAAGTCTCTTGATATCCAAATCTGTTTCGCCATCCGGGGTTCACCAGAATATTCAATCAGGGTATGCCGATGGGAATAAGAAAGTTTCGAGAAGAACTAATTCCCTTTACGTAGCTTGTCGAAGTACTTCATCAGAAGCTGCATGAGTTCAGGCTCGATGGTGTAGAGTATCTTTGCCTCCCCCTTGGGGACAAAAAGCCGGAATAGATAGGTCTTCTCGAATCTGTCCGCTTTTTCGAGGTAAGCCTCTGGTGGGCGCACATCGAGGTTGCAGTAGGTTTGGCAGAACTCGGTTATAGCTGGCTCAATGATCTTGCTCATGACATCAGCCTCCGTGAAGTCGTGGCTGAATCCCACCATGAATGTGTATTTGATTACCCCTTCATGGGTTAGGTTCAGTATCCTGCTGTTCATAACCTGAGTATTTGGCACCTTCAGAAGATTGAATGTGGGTGTGTAGAGACTCGTATAATTGATGTTTATCTCCTCTACCTGTCCCTCAAGGTCCCCGATCTTCACATAATCCTTCACCTTGAAAGGCTGACTCACCAGCACATAGAATCCTGCGACTATGTTGTTTATCGTCTGGCTTGACCCAAAACCAAGAGCCGCACCGAGGAGGGCGCTTGTGCCTACAAAGAGATCTGATGGGATGTCAAAGAAGGTGAAGATGGCGATTATTGATACGGCGAGTGTGAACACTCTTATTACGAGTCTGAGGGCGTTGACTATATGTGGCTCAAGGTCTAGTTTTGTTGCCTGCTTTTTCAGGAACCTTAGACTAGCCTTGTAAATGAAGTAGATTACGATTAATGCTATTATTGAGAGCCCAAGCCTGTAGCCCTCATTCAATATTATCGCGGTTAAATTCTCGTACACTGTGAATCCTCTTGATGTTGGAATCTATTTTCCTTCTTCCTTGAAAACGTTTCCAGTATCGTTTCGTCGAGAATGCTCCAAAGTGACCTCTCTTCGAAGCTGCAGGAAGAGTCGGGCGAATAACCCGTAGGCGAATCCCTGTGCCCCGAATAGTATCAGGAGCATCGATATTAGAAAACTGTAAGGGTTCAAGAATCCTTCATGGTTGAATAAGAGCTTCTGAAAGGAGAGGTACCCCATCACGGATAATCCTGTGAGAAACATGGCTGCCCCACTTATCATCGAGATTATGTCAAGCCTCAGAGACATCAAGTCCTGAAACTTGAATAATATCTTGTACCTGAGTGGCTGCCTTCCCGTCCTCGGGTCGTTGACCTCTACCGGGATCTGGTATAAGTCGAGTCCCATTCGCTGAGCCTCTAGGAGAACCTCGGTCTCAAATACGCTACTCCCTGAAGGTACACCGCTCATCAACTCCAACGCCACCTGTCTCTGATAGGCTTTGACGCATGTAGTGTCAGTTAGATCGGTTCTGAATAACATCTGAACTGCTCGGTGGTAGCCCGTGCTAGCCAGCCTTCTATTCAATGGTCTATGATCCTGACCCCTCTGCATCTTCTTGCTACCGATAATAATCTGATGTGTGTCCAGAAGTCTGACGCTCTCAGATATGAAGCTGAGATTTACCGACAAATCGATGGGATAGTAGATTATCTTGTCATAACAGGCACTCCTCACACCCGTCTTCAGTGCCTCCCCCAGACAGGGTTCAGGCAGCCTGATTGTCTTAATCTTAGGGTTATCTGCTGAAAGCTGCTCCGCAATACTGCCTGTTTCATCAAGGCTGCCGTTCTCAACGAGTATTATCTCATAATCAATGAGGGCTGCACTGAGATAACTAACCAAGGTCAATGTGTTCTCGGTTAGAATCCCCGCCTCATTGTAGACAGGAATAACTACGCTGGCTTTCTGAGCCATACATCCCCCTCAATATTCAAATACTGCTAACAGTTAACTGCTATAAGGATTTAACGGAAACTGAAAGATGATTGCCATGCGGGTCTGCTTTGTCTCACCTGAGTTTTTTCACTGGGGCGTGTATGGCGGCTTCGGCTATCTCACATGGATGCTAAGCAGGAAGCTGGCTGAGAGAGGGATCGATGCCTCTGTGGTCACTCAACTTAGACCCGGGCAAGGAGCAGTTGAGGAGGTAGACGGCGTCACGGTGTATGGTTATCCTTCTCACTCATCTGGGCTGGGCTCTCTTTTTGCGAGGCGGGAATCCATGAAATATTACAGGATGGCTGAAGCTGATATCTATCACAGTCAAGCAATCAGCTACAACAGCTATATAGCGCAGGTAGCTTGCCCAGAGAAAAAACATGCGCTAACATTCCAAGACCCCTATGACAGGGCTGAGTGGCGGAGAATAGCTCAGGTAGAGCCAAAATATGGTACACTGAGCCATAGGCTCCGTGTTGAGGCAGAGATCAGGTTCCTCTCAAACACCTGTAACAGGATGGATGCATTATACAGTCAAGCCCATTTCCTAGTCAAGAAAGCCGTTGACCTTTACGGTTTAAGTTTCAAGCCATCTTTTCTACCGAATCCAGTTCCCATTCCGGATGAACCCGTGGATAAATCCGAGACCCCAACTGTGTGTTTCTTGGCTCGATGGGACCCACAGAAACGCGTAGAATTATTCTTCCAGTTAGCACAAAGCTACCCCGAAATAGACTTCATAGCCATGGGTAAAAGCCATGACCCCGAGAAGGACAGGGCTCTTCGGGAAGCCTACTCAAAGGTACCTAACTTGACGTTAAATGGCTTCGTCTCTGAGGCTGAGAAGCAGGAGATTCTTGGACGGTCATGGGCGCTGGTTAACACCAGCATCAGGGAGGCGCTCCCAGTGAGCTTCCTCGAAGCCCTAGCCTGCAATACGCCGGTGATAAGCGGTGAAAACCCGGATGAACTGGTATCCCAGTACGGATACCATGTGCAGGGCGACGACTACGAGGCGGGGATAAGATGGCTTCTCGAATCCGATAACTGGCGAGGAAAAGGGAAAC
>Ga0268276_1003721_pt1 | contig 11523 bp, 16 predicted proteins | sample saktaG_4_FD_190145 | JGI IMG/M metagenome (GOLD analysis project Ga0268276, IMG submission 190145) | Saline water microbial communities from Sakinaw Lake, British Columbia, Canada - sak_2010_1_5_45m | ecosystem: Environmental > Aquatic > Non-marine Saline and Alkaline > Saline ...
TTGTTTTGCAACTGCAGCAAGAGCAACAGGGGCTGGAGAGTTAACTTGGGTAAAGTTGAAGTAGATTTATTCTACTTCTCCTAAAAAATAAAAGGAGACAGAAGATATGATTAAAGATTATGATTTAGGGGACACCCTAAAAAGAACATCAATCTATGCTGACAACTACTTCCAAAGTGACTCGAAAGTGGATTTCTTGATTAACCCAACCAAATATGGTTTGTTTGATTCGTTTGCACAATTACCAGCAATATCAGCAGACGTAGGTTACACAAAAAGTCTAAACTTCGAAATACTAGGAACAAATGCAGTCAGCACCGATTGTGCACGTTCAACTACTATTGGTGGAATTGCATTAACCACACACGGAGCAGACAATGATTCAACTATTCTATTACCACACTTGACATCTGGACTATCAGCTTGGACAGGAGTTAAATGGGGTACTGAAAACCAAGTTAATTGGGAGACAGTCATTAGAACAGGAACAATAACCACTGCATTATATTGGGCAGGATTAAAACTTACCAATACTCCTACAGAAGCAACTGATAATGACCAAGTCTATTTCAAGTATGATACAGACATTCCAGACACTACATTTATTGCAGTTTATTCAATAGCAGACACGGATGTAGAAGTAGACACAGGAGTTACGGTTGTGGCAAACACCAATTACAAATTCAATATAAAAATTGATAGTTCTAGAAAGGCACATTTTTATATAGATGATGTTGAGGTGGCTTGTAGCACAGCACTAACAAACGATGTGGATTTAATTCCATACATCGGGGTTAAGCAATTAGCAGGATCAATAACTAGGACATTAGTTGTAGTTTATGAGAAAATAAGTAGAATCATTTTCGAGTGATTCTACTTTTTATTTTTTTTAAAAAAAAGATGGAGTGATTGAAATGGGAGATAATGTATATTTGTCAGAAAGACAAAAAAAAAGATTATTAGAAGAGAGTATGATTAGAGATGGCAGTGGGGTTCAATTAAGAGGATTGTTCTTTGCACCAAAGGATGGAGTTCAGAGAAACGTAGAATTAATTCCAATGAAAACAGGGTTGTTTTATAATATTAATTTCATAGAAAATGAGCACATGGTAATACCAGGAAATATGGCTTCTAAGTTATTAGAAGACTTTCCTGTGGATTTCAAAATTTATAAGGTAGATGGAGAGCTTTGGGAATCTGGTAAGGAACTAGAATTAAAGAATTCACTAAAGAAGGAAATTGTAGAAGAGTTATTAAAAGATTATAACTTGATTAAAAAAACAACAATAAGAGATAGGACAGAAGATAGTGCTTCTGCTCCTGCTCCAGTAGAATCTAGTGCTAAGAATGTGAGGTCAAAATATACGAAATTAGAGGCATAGTATGGGAAGATACGCAAGTATAACTGATATACAGGACAGGCTAGAACTTGGAACACTTAACGAAACAGACGACCCTAAGTTGTCTGTGGTTGATGAGTGGATTACTGAGGCTGAGGACACAATAGACAAAAGGAGTTTCCAGAGATGGGACTTACACACTGTTGTGGATGAGTTAGTCAGTCCTAAATATCAAACCAATACTTTTTCTCTTAAAATTAGACCGATTGTGAAAATTAGTAGTGTGTATTATCAAACAGGAGATGAATGGACAAACAACTGGGTGCTAATGGACACAGATGATTATAGAATTACAGACGCTAACCTATCTAGAATAAGAACAAAAGAATACTTCTGGATGGAAGACGCATTAAAAGTAACATACGTGGCAGGATACGAGGAAATACCCAGTTGGCTTAAAAGCCTGACTATCCTAGAAGTGCAAAAAATACACATAATGAGTAGACTGGGTATATCAGCAGCAGATAGTGAGAACGTCAGTGTTGCAGTAATAAGAATCACAGATAAGAGTGATAAAAGCCTAGTATTCAAACTTAAAGGATTAGATGCAGAAATAGAAGAAAGATATAGCAAGCTCGGTAAATCCAATAAATCAGCCGTTTATAATATTGGTTATAGTGATGTAAATAATAACAATATCCGAATGAGGGATTATTAATGGTATTAAACGCAAAAAAGTTTATTAAGCTAAAACAGAAAGTAGAGAATAAACTAATTGGAGTTGGAACAACTAATGGACTAGGATGTGATTTGACTATTAATAGATATGTATTTACACGAAATAATTATGGTGATTTTGCAACCACTACATTAGCAGAAATAACATCCACTAAAGGGATAATACTAGAATCAAATGATTACCAATTAAGTGGAAGATTAGATGTAAGTGGCATAAACGATAGATTAAAATTATACATTCCTGTGGACACAACTGTTGAGAACACAGAAACATCAAAATACGAGTTCGTATTAAATGATAAGACTTATGTATTAGTTGATTCTCATATAATCGGACAAGTTTGCAATTTATCAGGCGTAGTTAGAGAAGTAACACTAGAAATTAAAAAATAAAGGAGGGCTATGTATGGCTATCTCAAGAGCTAGTTTGAGGTCAAGTGTGTTCAATGATATTTATAGCGTAATAAATACTAATGTAACAGACCCACTGACCAGAAGCAAGCAATGGATATTCAGTAGCTTTCCTGATACTAAATCTAAATTTGTTGGTTATCCAATAGTGGTTATTAAAAAAGCAGAAGTAGAAAAGGCATACCCATTAATGGACAATACTTGGAGTGATATTATTATTCCTGTTAAAATTATTGTGTACAGCACTGATAACGCAACAACCGATACACTGTCTGATTCAATAGATGAGGTTATTAATGATACAAACCTACCACAATTTACCTTTAAAGATTATAGTGAAACAATAGGAGACATACCAATCACAACAGGAAACGGGGGTAATATTCATTATAGAATTATGACTTATTTTGTGGAGGTTAATAAGTTATGATGGAAATGAGTGTACCTGAATACTCAGTCAATAGAGTGATTAGGGATATAAAATCAAAAATTTGTGTTCCTGTGCTTAAAGAAATAGTCATAGATGTTAAGGAGAATATAGCAGAAGCAGCCCAGGGATTCAGGGGAGTTTCTGAAATTAGTGTGGCTGACGTGCTCGCAACCACCAGCAATCAAACAGTTTCAGATGTTAGCAAGGTTTTACTTACAGCAAGAATCGTGCCTTTATTATCTAAAGAAGAAGTTTTTAGGATTAATATGATAGGGCACGATACAGACTTATACGTGTATGTTGATGATGTACCAGGATTGAAGAAGTGGGTGGAAATGAAATATCAAGGCTATGGAGATAAGGAATCCATACTAGCAGGAACGAGTAAGCTTAGGATAAGAAATAGAACAAGCGACTCAGCACCATTGGGTGCACCAGAAAGGAATTTCTTCCAAATAGGTTTTGATAACACAATAAAAAATAAAAGTAAATATGGAATAACTTAAAAGGTGAAAAGATATGGTATATAATCCAAGAGATGGAATAAAAGCGAAAATGGTCTATTTATCATTTATAGACGCAATAAGAGATGGAACCAGTGTGGCTCTAACAAATACACAATTCACAGGAAATCCTTCAGATTATTTTTGGGGGGCTTACTATGGAGACCTGACTTTAAACTCAATCACTTATAGTGCCGTGGATTTGGGGTTTGATTCAACAGGAACAACCACAATTTGGAAAGCTGCAGGAAACGCATATGATACGATTGCAAGTTTATCAGGAGCAGCCATAACACTAACAACTGCAACTTCTACAGTTCCAGACCATACAGGAAGATACGTAATAATTAAAAAGGCTAATGGAGACTTAATATACGCAAGAATTGTGTCTAACACAGCCTTAGGAGTTATCACACTTGATTCTGATGTGCAGACATTATATGGAGTGGCAGCAGCAGACACAGTGGCTTTATTGAATGTGCCTTTTGGACTGACAATGACGGCTTTCCAAAGAATGGATCACATAGCAACAGACTTCACAATCACACCACCAACAACAGATACTGAGGAAACCTTCTTTTTAGGTTCTAGTGATAGTATTGGCTCACAGAATTCTAAGATTGACACAAAACCACCAAGCAAGTTCACAGGGTCAATGACTATTAGAGGGGGTTCAGTGGATTTATTAAGATTGAAATATGATAAGGACACAACCGCACCAACTGGGAGAACTAGATACAATCTTGGTAGTGAGGTTACAAGTGGTTATGTTGGATTTGCTGGATTGTGGACAACAGATGTTAGTGACACAGATGATGTAGATGCAGTAACTTATGGAATAATTTGTAATGGAATTACAATTACAAACATTGGTATTCTTGATAAATCTGTGTCTGATGGAGTGGCAGAAGCAACAGTAGAATTCTCTGTTGAAGGCTCAAAAGTCAGAGTTGAACCAGTAACCGCGCAAGCAAATAACACAGGAGTTAATGTTTAAGTGATTAAATATGACTAAATCATTAAACATTAATGGGTTTATCAAGATGCTTGATGACACAACTACTATTAACTCAGAGGCAATAAATGTTTATGAGAATTTCACAGAAGTTGTTAGTCAAGAAACCATCTTGGATGCTAGTGATGTTGATGTTTCTATAAGTTTTGGTGGCATTGCTAGTGATGCCACTTTACTAATATTCATTCCAACCTATTCCACATCCACAACCGCAGACAACTATCTTACTTGTAAAATAAATGGCGGTTCAGAAGTGTTTAATGTTGGAAAAATATTAGTATTAAGTGGGCATAGTACAACAGGAATTGATAGTATAACTTTTTCAAATCCAGACACAACAAACAGTGTTAGTTTAAAATCATATATTTGTAAATGAGGTAATGAATATGACAGACGAAGTGACCTATAAAATAGGGGATAAGTATTACATAAAAATGACGGTTAACATTCCAATAGCTGACCAAATACAATTACACAAATGGACAATATCCTGTCAAGCCAAAGAACCCATTGGATACAATGATTATAGGTGGGGTAAGATTTTATCTGACCATTTGTTCAGGGTTGAATTCGGAGACAAACTCCAAGAAATAATCAATAGATTGAAAGCACTAGAAGAACAAAAGGAAAAAGGCAAAAGCAGTAATATAAAGAAACTAATGAAGGGTGAAGACAATGTTAGTAAAGATTAGAATTAAAAAGAGAAGCACAAGAGCACTTGGACCAAAAATGCATAGGGGACAAGAATACGAAATTCCAATAGAAGTGTATAATGCTAATCCTGGGGAGTTCGAATTGATTGAGCCAATAAAACCAGTCAAGAAATACTTGCCAGATAATGAAACAGAAAAAAACAAAGATAAAGATGAATAGGTGATGATATGAGTATAATAAAAGGTGACTTGAAGAAAATGATTGGATTCAAGACAATAACAGTTAAGGATATGGATAATAATGAACTAGCAATTGACCTAAGCCAGACTAGGTTTGAGGAAATAACTGAGTTCATTGATATACCAACTAAGGCATTAGGTGGTAAGGATTTCAAGAACATAACCTCAGAGGACATTAGTAAATTGAATAATATGCAAATGGATTGGTGTATTAAGTATTTCCAAGATAAGTGTCCAGAACTCGCAATTGAGGATATTAAGATGTTTATTGTTAAGAACAAACAATCATTATTAAACGAACTGACAATTGCATTCAATATAAAAACTAGAAAGCAACTTGAGGATGAGACAATTAAAATCAAGGCAGAAATAGAAAAAAACTTGTAGATGATAGACTCGGGAAAGGTAATCGCAAAAGGGGCGTTGCGATTGCCATGTCTAGACTTGAATTTGCCCAGAACAAAGACCTAGAAAGCATAGGCTCAGCATTGGCTTTCAAAGTTTTTTTATTAGAAAGAGAAGTGGGTTATCAGATAACCAAAGATATGAATGGTATCATGGTTATGGAAAGACTAAGAATGTTGGACAGATACTGGATACAACAGAACAAAGCCCAAGAAAAAAGTAATACTAAAGGTAATCAGAAATCGGATAAACTATTAAAGAGATGAAGTATGGTTGATACAGAACTTTTGATTAATGTTAGATTCGCTTATGAACAAGCATTTAATAATCTTAAACAATCAATCAATAGTATTACTCAATCCCAAGCAACAATAATTCCTACTGCACAAATTAAAGGGCAACAGGATTTTTATAATGCAGCCAAACAAGCAAACGATTTATTAACTGAACAAGAAAGTTTAATAAATTCAATTTCGGATGTTGCTGAAAAATCAGGTATTAAGCAAAAGGAAAGAGAAATACAATTACAAAATGAATTAAACAAAGCTCTTTATCAAATGCCTGATGTTGTATTGAATATGCCAACTGCAGACTTTAAAAGACTTGAAGCAGCAACTAAAACATTAAACCAAATAGGGTCAGAAATAGGCACTAATTCAGCACTATTCAAGCAACAAAAGTTAGTAGTGGCAAATTTAAATAGTCAAATGGGTGGTTTCAAACTAACTGAAATGCAACTAAAGAAACTCAGAATTCAAACCAAAGGATTCAACTGGGACTTTATGAGTCTGATGTTCTTTGGTATGATACTCCAGAGAACATTTGGGGGGGCATATAAAAGCATAATTGATAATTACAAGAAAATCGTTGGACTTAATTCTGAGTTCACTAAGTCAGTTATGAAACTTAATGCAAATTGGAGTTACTTGAAGTTTTCAATAGCCAATGCACTTAATAGTCCAACTATCGTAAATGCTATCGAATGGTTTTCTAATGCAATAGAAAGAGTAGGAGATTATTTCGCTGACCATCCAGGAATGGCACAATTAATTATTGATATCATAGCTGCACTTGCAGGATTTGGTACGGTTCTTATAATTGGAAGTGCATGGATGCAATGGGAAAAAGTATTTGACTTCTTCCAAAAGAAATTTGCTGCATTGGTTAATTTAATTCCTGGTGCACAAGATAAATTAAATGATTTTGCTATTTGGTTACAAACACATTGGAAATCTGCAATAGCAGCAGGACTTAATTTAACTGGGTTGGGATTTTCCATAGATGATTTAATTAAAAACTTAAAGAAAGAGGATTATACCGCAGTAGTTGCTGACGCTTTTTCATCTGTAATGTTTGGTGCAGGATTTATTGCAGCAATGAAAAATAAAGTGGGTGTTAGTCTTGGGTTAGCACTATTAGGAGGAATTGCATTAGCATTAAATAAAATACAGGCAACTCCAAGAGCAAAGAGAGATATAATGATGGAATTAGGTTATGAAAAACCAGAAATTGCAGTTATGAGGTGGTTTAGGGCACTTGGCATTGGGTTATATGCTGGTGCTGAAACTTTACTAGGAAATAAACTATTTAGACTATTTAATCCAGGAGCAGCAGACGCATTGGATAGATATAAAAATGACCAAATAAATAGTTTAGCAGAACTAAAAGCAAATTATAAAAAATATAGTGAGGATATAGCTAATTATACTATACAACTTGCTGACCCTACTAAAACTACAGAACAAGTAGATATGCTGACATCACAATTAGCTATTGTTACAAGAGCACAAGAACAGGCAATGTATGATGGATTGACTATTAATCAAAAGGAATTTCAAGCATATATAGATTCATTGGATGCTAAACAAAGAGCAGAGGAGATAAATTCTGCAAATAAACAAACTTTAAAAGATAGAGATGTTGCAAATCAAGAAATAGTTAATAATGCAATAGATACATCCACTATAAAAGTAAAAGAACTAACCGACCAAATGACTGATGCGTCTGTGGTTGATATGTTCAAGAATATAGATATGGTTAAACTCCAAGCATTCAAGGATTTGTTAGATGATATTAAAATACCTATTGCAGAATTCAATACCGCATTAAGTAGTGAGAAAGGGTTATACCTTAGTTTGTTAAACATTACAAACACACTCACTCAAGAAATGAATATTGTATCACAGTTAACCGCTTTCAATCTTGCTATTTCAAATGGGAATGACATCTTACCAACTTATACAAAATATCTTGATACTCAAACAACAAGTATGACTAATCTTGCAAGAGAGACTAATAGTGCTGCACAAGCACAGGAAAGATTAAATGCTGCAAATGGTGGTATTACTATTACCACAAAAACAAAAACAAAAGAAGATGGAAAGAAAACTAAAACAGTAAGTACAACTACATTAGGTTGATAAATATGGGTTATTTAGCAGCAAAGGATTTTGGGTACATTTCTGTTAATTCTAGAAATGGATTATACTATGGTTCAAACCTCAGTCCAGATGGAATAACAAATCCAGCAACCAATTCTGGAATCGTAAACCTCAAGGGATATACCTTTGGATATGACGCAGGAAATTCTATTGATGATAGTCCAAACATTTCAGCTAATAGACCTAGAATCTCATCAGGAAGTGTTATTGCGACTAAGTTCACTTTATCTTGCCAGTATTCTAGGCATAATGATGATAGAACTGTAAGTCAAATAAGTTCAGAAGTTGACACTCTCTATTATCTTTTGAAGTGGGCTAGGAACAGAAGTATCATAATGTTGTTCTATATGCCTAACTCTACTGCTGTTAGTTGGCTTAATCACGGACAAGAGATAGATTTCTACACCTCACAGTTGCGTTCTATGTATGATTGCATCTGGGGTGGTGGTTTTGGGACTACTACTTATGGTAATGTGAGGTTCACAACTGGTTACACAATGGTGGGTGCAATAAGTTATGATGCTTGTGCAATTCCAGTAGTCTTTGATAATGTAAAGGTTGAAGAAGTTGCAGGAACATACTTAGTAAAGGTTGAAGTTACAGGGTTTATTATGGAAAACGAGGGTAGGGAATAATGGCTTATGCTAAACTTGATGTAATAGATTACAGAATAATCTGGACAGACCTGAGTAGTTCAGAGAATACTGGTTACTCAGACTTAGACATTACTAAGTATATGCTTAGTCATTCTTCAGAAGAGAACCTGGACATACAAAATAGCAAGGTCAATCTTACTTTAAAATTAGAAAAGGACAATGTTCTAAGAGATGGAACGGTTGCTCCCTTCTTTGCAAATGTAATTGATGGGACGAGCAGACTGAAAACTGATTCGTTATTAAAGATTTATGTCAAGTATGTTGAGGATAACGCAGACCCAATTATTTCTCCAAGCAATATGCTCAAGTCCTATTATGTGACTAACTGGGAGACTCAAGAACCAGATAATAAACTATCTATTTCTGGAGTGGACTTAGCTTATAAGATAACTAATCGTAATATTTCTAAGGTTTATTCAGACATTTATTCAGAAACATCTGGGTTCACTGCAACAGGAACTACACTAACTGATGGTACTAAGTCCTTTCCATTAGGTTATTCAGATAAATATGAGAATGGATTGTATTATCAAACTCTTGAACTTACTGATAATGCAGGAAACATTTATAATTATTTAATCACTTCAAATACTGCAACTACTTGCACTACTCATAAGACTATTGATTCTCCTGTTGGTGGTTGGGAGCAATACAGAATTGGTTGGAGTTCGGCTTCTGCACTTTATGATGCAATCAAGAGAGTTGTGAGAGATGAGAAGGGACGCGGGAGCATTTATGATACAGTTAATGTATTTTACACAACTGATGTTAGAGAGTTCTATCGTAGGGGAATTCAAGTTCTTAGGAGACTAGGGGCAACCACAGAGGCTTTTCCTATTGTTTCTATTGGAGAACCTTATTTTCCAGTTTACAAACTCATTTCAGAACTAAGTAGCTTCTCGGCTTGTAACACAGGAACTGAACTCGAGCTAGAGAATCCACCAATTAAAAGGGATATGATATTTTCAGTCATCTGGGATGATTACCTTAAGCAAACAATTGTGGATTGGTTTTATGCTGATGTTCCAACCCTCTCAAGCACAGTCTTAACCATACTAACCATTACTGATAATCACGTGACTGTTGATAATCCAAGCACAAATGATATTGAGAAACTCGCAAGAATCAAGTTTGTTAGAACCTCTGGAACTTACTATAAGACTTATCAGATTATTGATGTAGTAGGAGATGATTATGAACTCTCTCCTAATCCCTTAGATGATGGAATTATAGCTACTGATACTATACAAGTTTATGGTGCAGTGGATTTCATTTGGGATAATGCAGAAGATTTTAAACACATCTATAATTTCCAATTAGGCAGTCAGGATGAGGAACAATTCAATCATATTATGTTCAATGCAGGAACCAATGAAGTTGGTGCAAGGGACATAACAGGACATTGGTATAATGAGCAAACTACTTCTGATAGTTTAAAGGAAACTTTTATTCCAATGACACAGATTGCAAAGGGCATGATGAAGTTTGTGAGTTCTGGAACAAATGGAGTAACTAGGGTTATACAAAAGAATGATGATGTTTGGGAAGGCTGGGATGGTGCTGCATTTACTGCCACTCCATCAGCTTGGAGTTTCACAACTACCTTTGGAGTTAAGAATGGAGAAACTTATACAATAGGTTCAAGAGCAGACTTCAATACTTATTTTAAAACTGCAGCAAGAGCACAAGCCTATCTCAAAGCCAAAGCAATTGCAATCAGACAAAAGGAAAACACACTTAAAGGAAGTATGACTATTAGAGGTCAGAAGTTCTTAACAATAAGTTCAGGAACTCTAAGCACAAAATGGTATAAGAAAGGAACAAAGATATTGTTTAGAAAAAAAGATAGTGGACTAGCAAACACAGGAAATACATATTTTAATTTCATAGTAACTAAACTCACACACACAATTGACAAATCTAAATGGACAACCAAGATAGAAGTTGAATACGATAATTATGATATTTCAGAACTAATAACTGTAAGGTGATATGATGGTATTATTAACACAAGGAATAAATAGGTTTAGAGATTTGATTTACACAGACCTGAAAGATGGAATTCTCGGTTCAAGTGGGACAGAGGTTTATGTAACCGACACAACAATCGGAACTGTGATTGCAGGAACCACACACACATTAACCAAAACTAAATTCAATAAAGGACTTAAACTTGATTTCATAACTGATGTGGGAGATGGAAGTGGTAGTTCTGCAAGAGAGTTTGTAACCACAGATTCCACTGATGCAGTCGTTTCTAGAGCAGTCTTTCCACAAGTGGATATAATTGCAGCCACACAAGTTAGTGTGACTACACAAATATTAATGCTACAGGAGTTGTAAGTGTATGGTTAGTGAAGCAGTTACTCTAGACAATGCAACAACACTCAAGCAAAACATGGTGGGCTCAGATAGTGATGATGACCCTTATGATATGATTGTTAGAGAAAAGATTAGATTTTGGAATAAAATAACTAGGGTTTCAGATACTGGGGTTGAAGTCGCAGTCGTCTTGCCCTTTGATACATTCATAGAACCTTTTTATAGCACAGAAGATATGGATGTGACCATTAATAATTGTGGAGTTCACGAAGAAACAGAAGAAAGATTTAAATTATATTCTGATGCTAATGGTAATTATAAATATATACAGAGCAAAACAATTAGTCTAAGAGCCACTCATTCAATCAA
>Ga0268276_1003723_pt1 | contig 11516 bp, 12 predicted proteins | sample saktaG_4_FD_190145 | JGI IMG/M metagenome (GOLD analysis project Ga0268276, IMG submission 190145) | Saline water microbial communities from Sakinaw Lake, British Columbia, Canada - sak_2010_1_5_45m | ecosystem: Environmental > Aquatic > Non-marine Saline and Alkaline > Saline ...
AAACACGTGCGCGTAGCACTAGTTCGGACCTCCATCCCTCGTTGGAGAGACTTCGTCCTGCCCAGGAGTAGATCGCCCGGTTTCAGGTCTGGAATAAGTGACTAACCCCCTATTAGGAGGCACCTTTAAAGGTTTGCTTTCGCTTTGGCTTCCCTATGAAGATAGGTTAACCTCGCCACATACTCCAACTCCCTGGCCCGTTTTTCAAAACGTATGCTACAACCCAAATTTTTAAGGTAAGGGCAGTAGCTAACTATAACTATGAGATTTCAGGTCTTTTGACTCCTCGCTAGAGGTTCTTTTCAGCTTTCCCTCACGGTACTATTTCTCTATCGGACTTAGGTTCATATTTAAGGTTGGCTGTTAATTCAGCCGTATTCACGCATCCAATCCAGGATGCACTACTCTTGTTACTGGCAATCATCATGCTTATCTTGTTTACGAGGCTGTAACTCTTTATCGCGCCACTTTTCAGAAGACTTCAACTCAATAAGTTTAGATGTACACCAGACACTCCACATCTCCACACTCTTTCAAGTGCAGATTCGGTTTGCCTTGTTCCCTTTTCGCTCGCTGCTAATAGGGGAATCACGATTTTGTTTTCTTTTCCTACCGGTACTAAGATGTTTCAATTCCCGGAGTTCGCATTCTCACCACGTTACCATGATGAGAACTTCTTGCGAAGCTATTTTGCATTCGGAGATCGCGAGATCAAAGCTTGCATGCAGCTACCTCGCGCTTATCGCAGCTTGCCACGTCCTTCATCGCAACCTAAACCAAGCCATCCGTCTCATAGCTTAAAATAGGCCAATTCAATAATAAATTATTGAAATTGGTTCCATAGATCTGCTATATTATTTATATTTACTCTCTATCCAATTGAAAATCCCGAAGGATTTTCAAGTGAACAGGCATACTTAGTATGATGTTTCATTGAACATGAAAAATTCAATTTGCATTGAATCTCACGTGGAAGTTCTCAACTCGGACCATAACTATCTGTTATGATCGTCATATGCTAAAAAACGATTGCTCGTTTTTTTGAAGATAATTTCTTATCTTCGTCGGCATAAGCGACTTCAACTTTCATTGAATATGATTTATGATTCAAAACACAAAGAACAAAGGTTTCGCTCGCTGAATCTGTTCGCTCAGACTCGCTCAATGGACCTGCCGAGAATCGAACTCGGACCCCATCCTTGCAAAGGACGAATTCTAACCATTAGACTACAGGCCCACAAATTATTTTGGCTCTGTAGCTTTTTAATCTTTGTGCTTTGTGTTTTATTTTTGATTAGCAAAAATGTTGTACGTCGCTCATTTGAAATTTTCTGTTTGTTTCATTTTATGTAATTTATATTCTTTTATTTTTGTTCTCATCCATATGATTTAACTCACACTTCATCTAATCACTTAAATAAAAAAATTTAGGAGGTGATCCATCCGCAGGTTCCCCTACGGATACCTTGTGACGACTTAACCTACCTCGCTATGCCAAGATTCATTTCCTATTTTTAGATAAATCTACTAACAAAAACTTCATCAAGACGTAACTCGGTCGGTTTGACGGGCATTGCCTTTTTCACTCAATTTCTGAGTTACTTGACATCCCCACTGCACAGACGGTTTTCCCGTATGCAGCGAGCCCCCAATGCATTTTTTCTTTAAGAATTTGAATTTTTTCAAAATCAATCGGATTTTGTTTTGATAAATCAACAATTTCTTTGAATAATTCAAAGTCTTTTTGTCTGCTTGGAATTTTTGGTTGATTTTTTTCAAAAAAAGGAATTATTTTTTCAATAATCTCTTTTTTATTTTGAACCTCAAACCTATAACATAAGGAATGATTTTTCCTTTTGTCTCTCTGAATATAGACATTGCCACATCCAAAGAACTTCTGGAGTTCATCCAAAATCATTTTATCTTGATGTCGAAGTTTTAAACTGAATTTTAGTTCAATTTTTGCTCTTCTTCCTGATTCGTTAACACGAACATTGAAAGAGCCTTCGCCATCAACCAATCCAATAACATACTCATTATTTAGCATTGTGGTTTATCCCCTTCCCTTTTTTAAGGTACTATGGGATAAGCTGACTTCCTATTTAAAAATTTCTAAATAGGATCTCCCAAGGTCATTTACCAAACTTTTTCATCCATCCAAGTCGAGTTTCTTTTTTTGATTTCTTCTTACCACCGACCCGCAATAAGAATCATCAAAACTCTAAATCCATTGCTGGATACTAGGCTGGATTTTGCCTCAAGCCCTTCAGCGATACCATTACTGATAGCGCCTGCCTTTTTGGCTACTTCCTTTCAGAAGGAAAGATTTTCACTCTCTAGTTCGATAAACTGCTTGGCACATTTATTTCGGTGTGTGCAAGGAGCAGGGACATTATTCACCGGACGCTGATAACGTCCGATTACTACGGATTCCAACGTCATGAGCCTGGGTTTCAAGGCTCAATCGGGACTAAGACGATATTTAGGGGGTTAGCTTTACCTTTCGGCATTGCATCTCATTGTTATCGCCATTGACGCGCGCGTGTAGCCCAGGGTATTCGGAGCGTACTCACCTATCGTAGCCCGCACCTTCCTCTTCATTACTGAAGCAGTCTGCGTAGTGTGCTTCCATACAGGTTAGCAACAACGCACGCGGGTCTCGCCTGTTAACTGATTTAACAGATCATCTCACGACACAGGCTGACGACGGCCATGCACTCCCTCTCTGCGTGTCAGGTAAGCCCTTCAGACTGACCTTCATCCTGCAGTCGATCCTGGTAAGGTTCACGGTGTAGAATCTAATTAAACCGCACGCGATCACCCGTTGTAGTGCTCCCCCGCCAATTCCTTTAAGTTTCGATCTTGCGACTATACTCCCCAGGTAGCATACTTCCGCCTTCGCTTCAGCACTGCAATCTCTCGAGGAGATCACAATGTTTAGTATGCAGGGTTTACTGCCAGGACTACATGGGTATCTAATCCATTTTGCGCCCCTGGCCTTCATTCCTCACTGTCGGATCTGTTCTCGTAACGTGCCTTCGCCATTGTTAGTCCAACGAGGATTAAAATATTTTACTACTACCCTTGCTGTACTCGTTACGTCTCCCAGTCCCTAGTCTTCTAGTATTTCTTGCAGCCACGAGGTTAAGCCTCGCAATTTAACAAGAAACTTAAAAAACCAGCTACGAATGTTTTAGACCCAATAATTGTGAGTCCCACTTGGGCCGTCGGGATTACCGCGGCTGCTGGCACCGATCTTGCCCAGCCCTTATTCTTGTACCAATTTAAAGTACACAAAAGTTTTTGTTTTAACAAAAACACTCAAGATTCCTCTCTCACACTTGCGTGCATTGGAGAATTTTCGCGCCTGCTGCACCCCGTAGGGCTAGAACTAGTGTCTCAGAGTTCTTCTTGGGGCATCGCCTCTCAGCGCCCCTACCCGTCATAGGCTTGGTGGGCATTTACCCCGCCAACAACCTGATAGGCCACAGCCCCATCCTTAAACCTTGCGTTTCAATAATAAAACATTCCAGTATCTATTACCTATCCGATATTATTCTCAGTTTCCCGAGGTTATGTCGGATTTAAGGGAAGGTTAGCTGCGTATTACTAAGCAGTTTGCCCTGTCTTGCGACAGTAACTTGCATGGCTAATTCGAATCTTGATAGCGGCACTCTCCAGCAGGATAAACTGGAATTTTGGGATATGAAAAATAAAATTTTTTTTAATTTATTTTATCTTCAATGTGTCGCATCGACAAGTCTAAAAACATATTATATAATTTGCTTAAATTAATCAACAGAATTGCATTAATAAGTGACCATTACAACATCATACCTTAATGTATGAACATGATTGATTGATTAAGGCACTCATTCTTATCATTTTACTAATTTCCAAAGCAAAAGAGGGTTTATAAAGCTTTCTGTAAAAAGATTTAAAAAGGTTTGGTTTGGCGATGAAGAAATTATTAAGGGAGAGTATATTGTCCGTCTTTATGTTGTTGAATTATTCTTTTTTGTGGTTCGTTTATATTAACAAATTAATTATATTTATTATCTAGTTTTCCCTTATGTATTGCCCTTTATATAAAGATTCTTTTACTTCTGGTGTTATAACCTCTATTATTTCATCAGCATCTATCTTATGCATAACATAACTTTCAATATGCCTGTCCCATGGATGAAAATATTCTTTGTCATCGAGTATAACTCTTAAATTAATTCCTCGGTCTATGGATTCTTTTAATTTACCTGGAATCATCACACCATGATCTGTACAGTAAATAAGATCAATTTCAGGAATTTTTATTTTAAATAAATATAACTTCTTATCTTTTTTATCCCATGTTCTGCCAAAATGTTTTGCGACCGATATTGCAACATCTTCATGACTTGTTACAGAGATTAAGGGGGAGTATTTGTTCTCATGATAAAATTGTTTTTCAATTATCTTATCTAAATAAATTGTCAAAAAATTAGCTTCAAAATAATCGGTTGGTGATATGTTACCTTTTAGAGTTCTAAAAAATGCAGATTGTATTCCTTCATATCTCATTGCTTCAGCTTCTTCATCAGAGAGAACCATTCCCCTATAGACTATTCTTGAGCCCAGATGTTCTTTGAATTCTGCCCGTGTTTCTAGTGCATTTTTTGGGCTTTTGATTGGATTTGTTTTTATGAATTCTAAAAATTCAGGGAGGTGAGTCATAAAACCCGGGTCTAGATTCAATTGTGAAAGTCCAGGACATTGCTCTGCAAAAATTCCATTTAAGGTTACTTTTCTTGGACTTTCTCCCCATGCTTCATAGACTTTTGTCCAATTATGTTCACCATAAGCTTCTCCAGAATAGGTTGATAAAACTGCTTGGATAAATTCTTCTCGTTTATGTATATCTGAACATATGAATAAACAATTCAAAATCGTTCTGTCTCCAATGATTTTGACAGCCTCATCTCTGAAGTTGTCAAATATCCTTAATTTTTCAAGACACGATGTAGCTTCCATATAATATTATTTTTTTTCAGTTTATAAAACCTTTTATTTAGTAACTTGATAGTGATGAAAATAGAAAGATTTATAAATAGTTTATACATGCTATTTTTATGACAGGCACAAATCCATACCAAGATGCTTATAATCATTTAGAACAGCTAAGCGTATCTGAAATTTCTGAATTCACTAGATTAAGGCTAGAGGGAAGAGGTCATGAACCCCAGTATGATATGGGGAAGAATCAAGATATGCCTGAAGATTTTTTAGCTTGGGCAGGTGAAAAAGCAGTCCAAGAAAAAAAACCAGTTATTTGGGCAGGTATAGTGGAAGGAACATTAAAAAATGCTGAGAATTTGCTCGTTGGAAAAGTTCCAGCAAATATTTATCAAGTTCTTAATCCAATATTAGATGTTGCTGATAATACGGTTAGAGGAGATATTCGTAGCTATATGAGCCCTTTTTTTGTTCCTTATGATCCTGGAAAACTTCAAACTTTGAATCAGCAAGGGTATCGTACACATCTAATCGGACCTTTTGCTAATTCAGTGACTCCAGAAGCACAATCTGATATTGAACTTGTAAAGTTCTGGGAAGTATTATCTAGAAATGCGATTGACACTCCTCATTCTCACAAAGCGATTCTTTATCTAGGTAAAATTGATGATAATAAATGGTGGGAAGCATTACAAAAATATGTTGGATGTCAGTTTAGGAATATAACTGAAGCTATCAGAGTTTATGGTAATCATCCTGCTGAATTTATTAATGAGAAGCTTAAGATAGACAAACCTGCTTGGGAACGTGTACCACAGGATTATTTTGATGCATTATATCATAACGCGGTTGGAAATATTGAAAAGAGAGTTGGTGTTTTTTTGAAAATGGACCAAATAAAAGAAAGAGTTCATTTTTTAAGAGGTTTAAAATTTTCATTAGAATTAGATAAATTTGAATTATCATTGCTTGAAAAAAGCTTACCTTCAAGATAAATTTTTTCTATTGTGTTATAGGGGATTTATTCTCTTTTCATATATTTTTCTAATTCCATCCCTGTAGAAACTTTTTTGAACCCGAATTTTTCGTAAAAAGGAATGTTCTTTGAGTTACCTCCCCAAGCAAAAAGTCCAATGGATACATATCTTTTATTTTTAATTTGCTCAATAAGTCTATTCTTTATTCTGGTTCCTAGACCTTTTCTTTGATATTTTGGCAGAACATCAATATCATAGAACATGCACATAACACCATCCCCCATAATTCTTCCAAAACCAATTAAATTATTATTTTCCCATATCGAAAAAACAAAACTAGAATTTTTTAAGACTTCGGCCCATCTTTTTTCTCCACGAGGTTTCCAACCAATTGCTTTCCATAGACTATCTAATTGTTTGTAATCAATATTTTTTTCTTTTGATTCTTTTATTGTTGACATTTTCTTCTTTAACTCCGAGCAAAAATAATTTTATAATCAGAATTTCTTGATTATATCTTCCTTAATTTTATCTGCAAGAAATTTGTCTTTTATTAAAGTCACTTCTATCTCTGAATTTTCCTTGAATATGTCTAAAACTTCTTTTAAATTCAAATCTTGAATTTTTTTTGTTTTTTGATAAATTTTTTCAAGTTTATTATAAATATCTTGAGGGATTTCACATTTCAGGATATATTCGCCAAATGCAGAGAGATCTACATTCAAACTCTTGTCTTTTTTAATTGATTTAATATATTCCCCTTTATTGGCGTAATATCTTAAAGAGAGTTTATCTAAAAGAGTTTTATTAAAAACAAGGTTGTATGTTTTTATGTTCTGTTTAAGTAAAAAGTCGTGCAAGATATCTTCTTCTTGTAATCTTGGAATAAGCCACCAACAGTGTCTTCCTTTCCAAACATTTCTCTTATCTTTTGCTTCATGTTTAGCCCAATTCGTCAATAAATCATTCCATAGTTTATCAAGTTCAAGTAGATTGTGAACTGTGTAAATAGTAACGTCCTTGCCAAGTTCTATTTTTTTCATTGGTCTGTTGACTTTAAATTGCTCAGAATAAATTTTATCAAAGAAGTTTCTTGTCTCAAAAATCCAGTCTTTATTTAAAGAATAAAGTCTTGCTTCTTTGATTATAATATCATGGGATAACAAAGAATTTATTGCTTTGATAACTGCTTGAAATGAAACTGAGATTCCATATCTCTTCTTGATTTCTCTATGCAATTGTGTCAATGTTTTTGGAGATTCTTCTACAAGGATTGAAAAAACTAGGTCTTTTGTAGTTTTTTCTTTATTCTTCAAGTTAAATTCTGGAACAGCTATTTCTATCATAAATGATTAACTTTCCGGAGTTATTAAACCTTTTGAAAATGTAACCTTTTGGTTACATTTTTGTGTAAGCTAAAGTATATCTTGTCGTCGGTTGTTATTGATAAATGATAAATAACGAAGAGAAATCAAGAAAAAGGTCGAATCGATTAATAATCTTACTTAGCGGCGCGTGTCTTGCTATAGTGGGTCTAACAACTTGGTGGGGCTTAGATACACCTTATGCTCAGCAGAGAAAAATTGAGAGATTATATAATGAATTGTTTCCATATATTGAGAAATTTGATGGGGATTCATTATATATAAGCATTAAAGATAGGGCAATTTTCAGTGAACTTATGGGACAATCTAATCCTTGGGACTATAGGGTTAACCCTCGCGTGTATTCTCAAAGATTAACCCAAATTTTAGACAGCCTTAAACAAAATGAATTAGAGGACAGTTTAAAAGAAAATGAAAACATTAGATGATAGTTTTATGTTATTTTCTCAAGAACTTTCAAAATTCAAAACATTAAATCTAAACACAATTGAAGTTCTTGCCATGAGGGGAGTTGCAGATAAGATTTATTTGATGGGAAAATCAAAGCCAAATAAAGACCGCAATTATTCAAGAAAAAATCCAAAAATACTTTATTCTGAAACATATGATGCCAAAACTCGCGAATTAATTTCATGTAGTTGCTTTTCTCCTCCTGGAGGGGAAGAGGAGTATTGTGTTGGTGTGCTTCTACCCGCAGTTATTGGAGGCCTTACTTTTGCATGTTATCTCGCAAATAAAAATGATCCTCTTGATTCTGGGGGGGTTGCTTCATCAACTTTTGGACTAACTTCCCTGATTTTCGCAATAACTTCTGCGTTTTATCTAACTAAATACTTTATTTATTCTAAAGGAAAACCTAAGAGGGATAAATTGCGAAAAAAACAAGAAGTTTTTTATAAAAAAGTTGAGCTTTTAAAAAAAATGCAAGGAGAATAAAATGGCAACAAATGATGAAGTTTTAGAAGATACTTTGAAGATTGGTCCAGCGGAATCTTCAAGAATATATCGGTTAACTTTCTCAAGATTAGTTGAAGCAGTAACTGGTTTTAGTGACCATGGAAGACGCCGCTCAATAATTTCTGAAATGAAATCAGTTGAAGACAAGTATCTAGATACGGGCTTGGCTGTTAAACCCTTTCCAACTTATTATCAAAGAATAGTTATTGCAAAGAGAAAAGCTTTTTTGGAATATGAAAAACGCGTACATCAAGAAATGGAAAAATATGGGCAACGAGGCAATCTTTCAGCAAATCCTGAAGAAATAAAATTATGTAAGGCAGTAGTAGATTCAACTCAATCAATATTGAAAATGATGAAAGAACAAAAAAATGCTGGGATTGATAAGGTTCTTGGAGGAGATGAACCTTCAGATTATTGTTCAAGTATTACTGATGCTCCATTGATGTTGCAGTACGAACATGATGGGGAGATTGAGGAAATATATTCTATAGGATATAGGGATAATGGAAAAATTCAAACTCCCCATCAATATTTTATCTTTACTTTTGATGGTAAAACTGGCAATTTGAATTCTAAAAAAGAATTACCATTTCCCTTACCTGGTTCTAATTTTTTATATGGGATACCTACTTTTTTTGCTAATCTTCTTACATTGGGGGTACCTTCTCTTATCATGCTCGGATTATCTGTACCATTTAAAAGAAATTTGGAAAAGAGGATGTTAGAAATTTCACAAGAACAATGGGAAAAGAGAAGGAGTAGATAGTTATTACTTAACTTTTTCTTCTCTCATTCCCAACAAAAATAGCTTTATCACAAAGAATCCTAGAATTGTTCCGATGAATGTGAATAACACATAAGGATAAGGTGTCTGGAAAATAAAAGTCAACTTGATTGGCCATTCATAAAAACTTCTGTGAATGTCGAACAAGAAGATGATTGCTAATGAAACTAATGCAGAGATGACTAGAAAAATCAAATCAGCAATTAATTCACCTTTTGTTATCCAAGTTCCACGCAATTTTTTAATATGCTTTCGCATAGAACTCTAAGAAGATGCAATTTTTAAATATTTACTTAACCACCATTATCCCCAACTTCTTTTTAAGAAGGTCTTCAAGATCATTAATAGACTGTTGCATCTCGTCCTGCAGTTCTTCTTCCAAACTCTGTTTTATTGCAAGAGGCATTTGCTTATAAGCTCTTATGTCTTTTGTCAAGGTGATGATATCAGCATCACAATCTAAATCTTCTTTCTTTTCAAAATATCTATTATAAGCCTGAGAAATCCCTACGCAAACTCCGCAGAATACTGCAACTTTTTCTGGTTCATATTTTTTCATTTTATTCTTTATAATATTTATTTAGAATTATCCTTGAAGCAGTTCAAGATTTGCACGCGCAACATTAATTCTTTGTTTTTTGCCATCTTTTTCTATTTCAACAACTGCGACGGTTGTTTTAGATCCTGTTGCAAGCTCTTGATGAGCTGTTGGAAGTTCAACAACTGTGCATATCTCTCCAAAATGTGAATCTTTTCCAAGTCCGAGATTTCTGATTATCCTCGCTTTAACACCAGTATCTAGGTCTGTTGGAGGTCTAAATTCTCTAGAACCTTTTCCCTCATATGAAATAATTATTTCAGGTCTCAAAACTCCGGCCCTTATTTGTGTTGCCCCATTTATAGAAGCCATCTTATTATTATATTTTGAAAGCAATTCAAATGTTCTTTCAGCCATGGTCATCTTCCCAAAACTTTCTGTGAGGATAAGAGTAATTCCTGGTTCTGAGCCAGTTATTGCAACACCTATTTCATAACCTAAATGTTTTGTTAAATCAGCATTTGAGATTCCGCCAACAACAATGCCTTCACACCCAATTTCTTGTGCTTTTTTTAGTGTCGCATAATCAATAAAAGAACCGCCCACAATTATTTTTCCCTTATGTTTTTCCTCAAGCATATTTTCAGTTATCTCTTCTTCAGGATTGGAAACAATTAGTTCTAGTACTCCTCTTTTTTCACTACCAACCCCCATTATCCCTTGTATAAATGCTCCATAAGTCTCAATTACAACCCCCTCATCTTTTATTATTTTAGATACAATACCGTCTACATATGCTGAAACTTCAATTGGTTTTTTTGGAGCAGCGATATACATTTGACCGGTTTTTTCAGATATATCCTTTATAGTCCCTTCATACGTTGAAATACATTTATTATTAAATAATCCAAGAAAACCTTTTGATTCTGCTAATTTCTCACCAATTTTTACTTGCTCCCCAATTTTTTTAAGAACTTTACTTGGTACTTCTCCTGGAGGAATTCCGAAAATACTTGCTAAATTAATTGAATGAACATCTCCTGGAAGCTCTGCTCTTGCAACGATATCTTCTGCAAGAATTTTTTGACCTTCATAAACTAAAACATTCCCTTTTAGCGGTAATCTTCTTTCTTTTAAAACTCGAATGCCGTCAGTAACAGTTAATCCTGGGGTATATGCTTGTCCCATTTTAATATAACTTAAGAGCATCCCACCACAAGTTTAATTTTCTATTTCTTTCAGAAGTATCTTCTGGAAGAACTAAAGGCCTGCCCCTAGCATCAATAATCACTGAACCAAGCTGACCGCCAGTTAGTTTAGTCTCTAGTTTTCTTTGTTTTTTTTCAAATTCAAAACCTTTTTCAAGACTAATTTCCACTTTTGCTTCTTTTCCATAAACTAAAGGAAATGCCTTGATTTCACCATAATTAATTACTTCTGGCTTATCTAAACCTTCCATTTTTAGGGTTAGACATGGTTTGCCTTCTTTTCCTTTTCCCCTTGGAACTATTGTTGGGCATAAAGGAATTAAACAATCATTCCAAAAAACTTCCATTGCAGCTTCTTTATTGATTTGAGATAAAACTCCAAGATGAGGCATCATAAATACTGAATCAACGTAAAGATAGGTAAATCCCTCTGGTTGAAATGCATCCATCATCATAGACGCTGCTTGCATTCTGTTGGGGGTGTGTGATAAAGGACCTCCTGAGCCAATGATATAATCTAGATGCAACATATCTACTAATGATTCTCCTGTTTGTTTTTGATCAAATGCTTCAGAAATTGTTCTTTGCTGTTGAACTCCTTTTAATCCAACAGCCATTGTTTGATGATGTTTAAAAGCTAGTCTTAGTGCTTCACGAGCAACAGCTTGTTCAACT
>Ga0268276_1003727_pt1 | contig 11506 bp, 13 predicted proteins | sample saktaG_4_FD_190145 | JGI IMG/M metagenome (GOLD analysis project Ga0268276, IMG submission 190145) | Saline water microbial communities from Sakinaw Lake, British Columbia, Canada - sak_2010_1_5_45m | ecosystem: Environmental > Aquatic > Non-marine Saline and Alkaline > Saline ...
TGGCCAGAATTTTCAGCAAAAAACAGAGTAGCACATTCTACAAAAAAGAAACTTCTCCTTGCAATAGTCGACGAGGAATCAGACATAACCTATTATGAAGTTAGTTGGATAAAGGTATAAAAAAGAGACACACTTCTTTAAAAACTCAAAATAATAGAAAGAATTATGATTCCAATTTTTGATTTTGACGGTACAATAATAGATTCTCTAGAAGCACATGCACAATTTTATGTAGATTTTGCAAGGGAAAAAGGAATTGAATTAAATGCAGAAAGAACAAGAGAGACACTGCAAGATCCAAAAAAAGTAGATGGATTCTTTCAACGAATTGGATTTCCAGTAAAAATAGTTCCAGAATTATTACAAGAATATAGAATAAGATTTAAAGATTATCCTCAAAAAGCTTTCCCCGAAATGGTTGAATTACTCAAGAGAATAAGGATGCAAGAACCAAGAATTTCAATGGCAACATATAACAACCGAAATAATGTCAAGGCCCATGGAAGAGAATTTTTACATTTATTTGATACGGTGATAACTCAAGACGATGTCGAAAGAAAAAATCATGGACTAACAAAAATAGTAATGAAATATGGACTACGCCCAGAAGAGTATGTTTTAATTGGAGACACCTCTTGGGATTATGATTCTGCTAGAGAAGCGGGAATTCAATTCATCGGAGTATCGTGGGGCTGGCACAGACTACAACCTCAACAAGAATATCCCGTAGTTCGAACAGTCCAAGAATTAGAAACAGAATTAACCAAACTTTTATAACAATATTTATAACATCTACCTCTTTCTTTTTAAGATGGCAACCCAAGATACAACTCCGACAAAAGATAAGATTCTTGAAGTAATGAGAAGACGGGGTCCAAGCTTACCCGTCCACGTTGCAAGTGAGATAAAATTAAGCATGTTATTCGCATCAGCATTTCTAGCAGACCTACTCTCAAATAAAGAAATTAAAATAAGTCACATGAGAGTCGGAAACACCCCAATATATTTTATTGCGGGGCAAGAACCTCAACTTGAAAATTACTCTCAATATCTAAAATCAAGAGAAAAAGATGCCTTCATATCCTTAAAAGAAAAGAAATTTCTGGAGGACGAAAAACAAGAACCAGCAATAAGAGTTGCGTTAAGAGCAATTAAAGATTTTGCAGTCCCTTTTCAAAAAAACAACAAACTAATCTGGAGATACTTTACAACCCCCGAATCAGACTATCTAAAAGACTCTTCTAAAGAAGAACCAATTCAAGAAATCAAAAAAGAGCAAGCTATGGAAGAACCGCAAATGCAAGAAATACCAAAGAGGCAAGAGATATCAAAAGAAGAACAAAAATTATCGGAAATCTCTAAAGAAGAATTAAAAGAATCTATCGAAAAAGAAAAACCATTAGATATATTCAACAAAAGTTCGGAAGAAGAAACATTCATAGAAAAAGTTTTGAAATATCTAAAATCTCAAGATAAAATAAAAGTTTTAGAAGAAACGGAAATAAAGAAAAAAGAGTTTTTAGGAATAGGACGAATAGAATCAAATATTGGAGAAATAGAAATAGTCTTAATAGCAAAAGATAAGAAAAAAATAAATGAAAAAGATCTAGAAAAACTAAGAGAAAAGGTACAAGAGACTAACAAAATAATTTTATTCTTCACAAATGGAGAAATAGACAAAAAGGCAATTGAATTCTACAGACAACTTAAAGGGCTAATTTTTATAAAAAACATCTAACAAAACCTTTAAATATCCAATTTAAGAAGTTCTAGTATGGGAAAGATTAAATCTAAAACCGTTAAGAGAGCAACAAAAAACTTAGTTGGAAAAGGAATTGCTTTTGGAGAAGATTTCGAACAGAATAAAAGAATATTAGGAAATGAAATGCCAAGTAAAAAAGTAAGAAATAAAATGGCGGGATATATTACTAGAGTAAAAAAGCAAGAAAGAGAAAACGCACTTAAAGTACCAGAAAACTAAAATTATTTCTTTTGTTTCTTAATTAATCTCTCAATTTTATTCAATTTAAGCTTTATTTCAGATATGTCCTTTTTGAAGTCATACACCGCATTTGTTCTTTTTCTATGAAGAATAAAATTAACTATTTGAAATCCCAACCAAAGTAAAATAATAATCCCCAAAGCCTGTAATCCTTGAGCAATTCTCCCTGCGGCTAATAAGACTTCTGGAAGATATTCCGTAGAAACATTCACAACACTACCAATCACCATCCAAAATTAAAGAATTCTCAATTTAAAAAACCTTTTAAATGAAAAGATTGTCCTAAAGTTAATGCTCTGCGTCCTTTTCAAAAGAAGGGAAGTAGAGTAAAAACAGTATGGCTCTGTGCTCTTTCCGAAACAACAACTTCAAATAAGTTGTGCAGGAAATGCTAGGGGTTTTACCTCTTGTCTTTCCGAAACGAAGTGCAGGAAATGCTAGGGGTTTTACCTCTTGTCTTTCCGAAACAACAACTTCAAATAAGTTGTGCAGGAAACGTAGCGGAAGAGCAACTTCAAATAAGGCTCTGTAGCTCAGTCGTTTAGAGCGCGGCTCTCATAAGGCCGAGGTCGGGAGTTAGAATCTCCCCAGAGCCATTAAAAATCAAAGATGGATAACCTCCAAAGGGAGTTAGATTCTCAAATTAATATTAACTTCAATAAGAATATTGATTTGGTAGAAAATTTATTTTCTGCCCCCAGAGCCATTAAAAATAAAAGATGGATAACCTCCAAAGGGAGTTAGATTCTCAAATTAATATTAACTTCAATAAGAATATTGATTTGGTAGAAAATTTATTTTCTGCCCCCAGAGCCACTTATTCTAATAAAACAACACCATCTCCATTTTTACGAGGAAGAATATGAACATGAAAGTGTTTTACAACCTGCCCAGCTACAGAAAAATTATTGTTTAAGATATTAAAACCACCACAATTATTTTCTTGCATCAATTTTAAAGAGGTCTTTTTTATACAATCTATTAATTCCATGCCTAAACTGGAAGGAATATCTAAAAAAGTTTCAAAATGTTTTTTGGGAATAATCAAAGAATGTCCTATAGTTTTGGGATTATTATCCGGGAAAGATAAAAAGCTATCATTTTCATAAATAAAACGAACTTTAATATATCCTCGAACAATCTTACAAAACACACAATCTTCAACCATAAAAAAATAATGGAACAATCATTTAAAAAATTAACTCAAGCCTTCATTGAAATAATCTCTGGCTACTAACTAATAAAAAATAAAAAAATAAATTATTTTACTTATAGTCTTTTCTTTTTAACAGCTTTTTTCTTAACAGCTTTTTTCTTTGCAGGCATTTTTTGCACCTCTCTTTTTTAATTAATTATTTTAAGAATAACAACTTTAAAAACTTTTCTTATACGAAATATTTTTCGATTATTAAAAAAAGAATTCTCCGTCGGAGAAAATTAATTAATTATTTTTCCAACATTTTCAAAAGAAATTTCTTCATTAATTAACATTTTTATAAAATTTTTTAATTCAGAAATTTTTAACCTAACTTGCTTAGTAGTGTCTCTATCTCTAATTGTAACAGAATTATCTTTTATTGATTCTCCGTCGACAGTTACACAATAAGGGGTACCAATTTCATCTTGTCTTGCATATCTTCTTCCAATTGAACCAGATTTATCATAAGTAACATTGAATTCTTTACCAATATCGCTTGCAATTTTAGTAGAAATTTTTTCAAAATCCTCTCCCTTAATCAATGGGAAGACTGCAACTTTGATAGGAGCAATCTTTGCAGGAATTCTTAAAACAATATTTCCCCTTTCTTTATCATCACAATAAGCTTTAGTAAGAATTGCTAAAAAAACTCTTTCAATTCCAAAAGTTGGTTCGATAACTCTAGGAATAATTTTTGTTTTAGTTTTATCGTCGAAGATTTCCATACTTTGCTTACTTTCCTTTTGATGTTGGATTAAATCGTATTGCCCTCGATTGGCATTACCAGCAACTTCCTTACTTCCAAACGGATATTCATAATCAATATCAAAAGTAGCAGAACTATAATGGCTCAATTCATCCTTAGTATGCTCCCGAATTTTAATTTCATTCAAACCCAAACCATTAAACCAAATAACTTGTTCAGCCAACCAATAAGCATGCCACTCATCTAATTTTTTCTTTTCCAATAAATTCCTAATAGTAACTTCCTTTAACACTTCACTTCCAGCTTTTTGAGTTTCTTCGTCGAGGAATCTAAAACTAACATTTAAATGCTTCTCATCAAGCAATTCACACTTAAACTCCTCGGGATGAATAAAAAATTCAAATTCTCCAATATGAAACTCTCTACATCTAAATAAAAAATCTCTAGGAGCAATTTCATTTCTAAAACATCTTCCTATTTGAGCCACACCAAAAGGTAATTGCATTCTTGAAGATTGCTGGATTAATTTGAAATCCATAAACATACCCTGAGCAGTTTCTCCTCGGAGATATGCGTCTTCAGAATCAATTGAACCCACTTTAGTTTTAAACATTAAATTAAACTTACCCTTTACTTCATACTCCCCACCACAATCACATTTAACTTTTCCTTCTTCAGAAACATCAATTTTAGTTGCTTTCTTACATTTTTTACAAATAACTGCCAAATCATTAAAATTGGCTATGTGCCCGGAAGCCTTCCAAGTTCGTGGATGAGAAATTATACTTGCTTCCATTCCAACCATATTTGTTTTTTGGTAAACAAACTGATTCCACCAGTTCTCTTTAATATTTTTAAAAAGTTCAACTCCAAGAGGACCAAAATCCCAGAAACCAGAAAAACCTCCGTAAATATCTGAAGATCTAAAAACAAATCCTTTTTGTTTACAAAATGTAGCAAGATCTTCTATAGAAATCTTTGTTGGACAGTAATTTTTTACCGATTTAGATGCAACAATGTTTTTTTCTGGCTGTTTATTTTTTTCCATTTCCTTAAATTTTTTTTCTGCCTCTTCTTTAGTTTTTCCAAGATATGCTACCGACTTACTTATTACTTTGTCCCCCTCTCTAACACTTTTTCTAAGATAGTAGTAATCTTTTCCATTTACTGGCTGTTTTGCAATATATACCATTTTAACTAAGCGCGGGACGGGACTCGAACCCGTGAAAATCTCCTCTCTGCTTCCGAGGAAGTAGTAAAGAGGAACCGAAATTCCAAATCTGCAGGGAGACGCAGTAGCCGCTGTGCCACCCGCGCATAAATAACCTAGAAATTCATAACTTTTAAAGTTAATTATCCAATGCACAAGGCTACAGTAGCCGCCGAGCTTTTTCATTTTCTTAACAAATAAAAAGAACATCCAAAAAGAAGTTTTTATTTTATTAATTCAAAAAAGAAAATGGGGGAGCGAGTTATGCCACCCGCGCATATACTTTGAACAAGAATTCCTCTATTTAAAACTATTTCCCTAAGCCTTCAAACTCAATGCATCTTGCGGACAAATCTCCATACAACAGAAACAACGGATACATTTTTTCTTATCTATAACTGGATAGGGGCTTAGGCTAATCGCTCCTGCAGGGCACTTCTTTGCACAAGTACCACACTTAATACATTTCGTTTCATCAACAACAATCGGCTTCTCTCCAAAAAGTTTTCTAACAGTACTAATAATCCCCTCTCCAATAGGTTTTTTAAAATTAACAATTGGTAGTTCTTTCATTCCAACTAATTCGAAGTTTATACTTGGATAAAGGCCACGTTTAATCGCTTCTACCAAATGAAAAACTTTTTTGGGAGAATATCCCATAATTTTAGAACCAGCCAAATCCAAAGCAACAGTATTTCTAGAAGCCAAAATCAAACCAACCTTCTTAGGACTACCCGAAGTTGGACCGTTGCCTTCCATTCCTACCACTCCGTCCATAATATTCAAACAAGGTTTAATATTTTGATAAATATCTACGAGTAATTTAGAAAAATCTCTTTCTCCCTTTGCAGTATTATGTAATCTTTGTTTTAAACCACCAGGAATAATACCAAAAAGATTTTTAATTCCACCAGTATATTTTGCTAGAATGTGCGTTTTTAATTTTGGCAAATTAACAATTAAGTCCATTTGTTTAAATGTTTTTGAAACAGGGAATTCTTTTAAAATTTCTGCACTAGAATCTTTAATCTTAACTAAAGAATCTAACTCAAACACAACAACTTTTGCTCCATACTTTTTAGCAACTTTGCTTATTCCAGACTTTTCAAAAAAAACATCTGTATTCATAAAAGAAGATTCTCCGACATAAATTTTACATTTATTCTTCTTTAAAAGCTTACAGAGAGATTCTATAATTTGTGGTTGAGTGTATGTTGCCGATGGATTCTTAACATCTGCACTAACAATATTTGGCTTTAACATCACACTCTTTCCTCTATAAACTGAAAAATCAAAACCAATTAAATCCAAAGATTTCTTAATTGCTCTATCTATTTCTAATTGATTATAAGAATTACACTTTACAACTGCGACCTTTTCACCTTTTTTTTGTACCATATTATGACCAAAAGAACAAACAAAACATTTTAAATATAACTATTTCTTGATTTTATTATGCCCTGGTAGCTCGGCTCAATGCCACGCTCGCAGAGGAAGATACGCAAGCCAATAAATGCTTGTGTAACATCTCGGCCTGGATATCCTTCCAGCCGGAGAAAAATAATATGCCCTGGTAGCTCAGCCTGGATAGAGCGACTGCCTTCTAACTGGAGTACCTCCGTTTCATCGCAGAGGACAACGAAGAAAGCAGTAGGTCGCAGGTTCGAATCCTGTCCGGGGCGTATATCCCCTTATATTTAACGGGGTTTCTTATCTCCAGGAAATGAGAACCTAGGTTCGACGAGCAACTTTGATTTCATTTTCTCCCAAAGGTAAATTAAAAATTTAGAAATCAGGGTTGGGAGCATTCCTGTCCGGGGCGTAGCGTTTATTATTTAAATTTGCTACGCCACAAGTCCTCACTTCATTGCAGGTATCCTCGTCAAGTCTCGGACACAAGTCGTTTTATTTTATCTCAAATGTATCAAAATCCTTAACTGCTTCAGAATTTTTAAAAATCTTTTTAGCTTCATCTACTAAAAGTTTAGGATTCTTTCCGTATCTAGAACTAATATGAGTTAAAAATAATTTTTTGACTTTAGCTTTCTTTGCTATCTCTGCAGTTTGTTTTGCAGTCAGATGTTTGTACTCTGAGGCTAATTCTTTTCCTCTTTCAGAATCCTCTAAAAAAGTAGATTCGATAATTAGAGCATCAGAATCTTTGACAAAAGAAACAATTTTAGGATTAAGAGAGGTATCCATTACAAAACTTATTTTTTTTCCTTCATCCAAGTAAGTTAAATCCTTTGCTTTGAATTTTTTTCCATTAAATTCAACATCCTTTCCTTGTTTAATCTTAGAAAGCAACGGACCCTCGGGCAATCCAGATTTTTTCAATTTCTTTTTATCAATTCTTAATTGATTCTCTTTAATAAAAGAATAAGCATTACAAGGAACGCCATGAGTCATTTCCTTAGCTTCTAAATAAAAATCTTTTCCAGAAAAGAATTTACCAGAAACTTCTTCGACGACAATTTCATAATTCTGTTGAAATGCAAAAGTTTTCAACATTTCTTTAACAAAAGTTTTAGTTCCCACAGGACCGTAGATGTGCATTGTTTGATTATACCCACTTAGACTTAAAGTGGACAGCAAACCAGGAAGACCAAGAACATGATCTCCATGCCAGTGAGAAATTAAAATTCTAGTGATTTTACAAGGATTTAATTTTACTTTTCTAAACTGTCTCTGTGTCCCCTCCCCACAATCAAAAAGAATATTTTCCCCGTTATATTCAAGAAGAATTGCACTATGGTTCCGACTATCACTTGGTATTGCGTCTGATGTTCCCAAAAAGGTTATCTTAATCTTAGCAGCCATACAAACCTAAAGAAAATTAGATTTATAAGAGTATTGAAAGCCCAGCTAGATTAATACGATGAACCCGCGAATTAATTTGGTAAAAACGCTTACTTTTTCAGCGATGTTGACGCTGGAGAAATGAAGATTATTGTATCTCCTCTCAAAAAGGTCAAACCAAGGTTTCGTTTTATGTCATTTCCTTCCATTTCCTTTGTGTTGTCAATAACCAAGTTAATGTGTATATCAAAAGCTAAAAGAGTTCCAACGAACTTACTTCCACCCTTTAATTGTACCATTACTTCTTGGTTCTTTGAATTGTTTAACAAATCCAAAGGACGTTCAATTCCGTTAACCATAATTATAATCCATTTGATTTATTTTTAAATCTATCTAATTCCTCGAAAGATACAACTTCAAAAGACTTTGCACGAAAAGTAATCCTCGTAAAAATGACTGAACGACAAGTCTTAATCTTCTTACTGAGATGATAAAAGATAATCAAGATAAATAGCAAAATTTATATATAAGTGTTACATCAATATATTATTCGGTAGAGGTTTCCATACTGCGGCTTTAATAGTTTCGGACGAGGGAGCCCTAATTGGATTTTGGGATTCTTTCCCACCTCTACCCAAAACATTTGTTTTCGATTAAATTAAATAAGTCTTCCAAGTCTTTCTTTTTTATTAAATAGTTTGGTTTGTTTCTTCCCTTATAAGTGGAATTAGCTTTCTTATGTGCTTTTGATTTTCCATGCTCTTTGTTCTGGAATCTTATTCTAATTTCTTCATCCAAAGGAGTAATCCTTCGATAATAAGTAAAAATAGCCCTTAAATAACGATAAAAATCTGTAGCAGGATTAATATCATTACAAAGTCTAACTTGATTACACATACCATCTAAATTATCTAAAAGTTTGTATAATAAAAAAGTATATGTCATAACCACTACCTTACGATTATTTTTTTTATATCTCTCTCCATCCTGAATAAATGATTTTTTAATTCTCTTTTTGTATTCTTCTTTAATCTTTAGAGTATAACAAAATTTTCCTTTTTTTAAAGCTAAAGCAGTATCTTTCTTCCAAGAATTATCTATTTGATTTCCTATATCTATCTCAGCATATTCGTCCATAAATGCTAGAAAGATTAACTAACTTTATATTATTTTTCATCGGATGTCTGTTGACTTTCCGTTCACCCAACCCAATTCCCCCCATTTTACCCCACTTCTCGTTCAAAACCAATAAGTTCCTCTGTGTAGCCAGAGTTTACGTGCAAAGCCACTTCAAAACATTTTTAAACTAAAAACTTCGACTAAATATATAATGGCACTAAAAAAAGGAAGAAAAATTTCCGGCGGAAAGTACATCCAACGTAGAAAGAAAAAGTTAAGAGAACTACCCGGTCAAAAGAAAATTGTAAAATTGGGGGAAGAAAAAAGAAAAACAAAAAGAACAAAAGGTGGAAGTAAAAAAGTATTTTTATTAAAAATAAAAACAATCAATGTTCTTAAAGGTAAAAAAATACAAAAAGCAGAAATAACTAATGTTCTTGAAACTCCAAGTAACAGATTCTTAGCCAGACAAAATATTTTAACAAAAGGAACAATTGTAGAAACAAGTTTAGGAAAGGTAAAAGTTACAAATAGACCAACTCAGGAAGGCGTTCTTAACGGAATTTTAATAGAATAATCCGAAGATAAAAATAATTATTAAAAAAAAATTAACCCAAAGCTTTATAAAAGCGAAAGCTTTATAAATTTTACTATAAACTCCAGAATAACAAAAGTTTCTATAAAATGGCCAATATAAAAAAATGTCCCGAGTGCGGAAGTATCAATTTAACATACGATCCCCACTTAGGAGAGATAATTTGTAACGATTGTGGATTAGTTGTTGAAGAAAAAATGGTCGATACTGGAGCAGATCCTCAAGGTCAATTTGACAAATCAGAAAAAAAAGGTAGAGGAGGAGCACCAATGTCTATGCAGAAATTTGACAAAGGTCTTACAACAAATATTGGAGAAATTTCAGATATTTACCGTCTAGAACCCGGTCAAACCAGAAAATTCTTAAGATTAAAAAAATGGCAAGAAAGAGTTTCAACTTCAATTGAAAGAAACCTAAGACTTGCAATGGCTGAACTAAGAGTTATTGCGTCTTATCTAAATCTTCCAAATGTAGTAAGAGATGAAGCTTCAAGAATTTACAATTACGTTCTTCAAAGAGGCCTAGTAAGAGGAAGATCAATGGAATCTGTGATTGCTGCTTGTCTATACGCTGCCTGTAGAAGCTATAATATTCCAAGAACACTAGACGAAATGGCAACAGCTTCGGATGTTGAAAGAAAAGAAATCGGAAGAACTTACAGATTTATAATTAGAAAATTAGGAATTAAAGTAAAACAATCCTCTCCAAAAGATTATGTTTCAAGATTCTCTTCAGTATTAAAATTATCTCCAAAAACTCAAAACGATGCTCTAAAGGTTTTGAAAGATGCGGATGAAGTAGAACTAACTTCAGGAAGAGGTCCAGCAGGAATTGCTGCCGCTGCACTTTACGTCGCTGCTTTGATGAACGATGAGAAAAAAACTCAAAGAGAGGTTGCAGATGTTGCAGGTATAACCGAAGTTACAATTAGAAACAGATACAAAGAATTAATTGAAAGATTGGACTTAGAAGAAAAGATAAAGCAAAAAGAAAAAGAATCTAAGTCAAAGAAAAAAGAAGAATAAGAAAAATATAAAAAGAACTAATTCTTAAAAAAATAATGAATATTACAACTAAAATGAAATATCTGAATTTAGTTTCATTAGTTGTAGCTTTAATTAAATAGTCAAAAGCATAAAATCTGCTTTTGAAATATTTTTTTAAAATTCACAGATTTCTATGCAAAGACTGACAGGGAGGTTAAAAATGGATTACGAAACAGACCAAGGAACTTGGTGGTATTGGGGTAATTCGAGGGGTAGTAAAGACAATCAACCTCTTGGAGAATCGAGATATCCACCCGAACAAAATGCTTTAATCTTAGTCGGAACTGAAATATCCGAACATAAAAGTAAACTAATTGAAGCAATAAAGAAATCTTCGGATTTTAGCGAAGAAGAAAAATCGCATAAAATAAAAAGTATAGAATTTGTTTAAATACGAAGATTTTTATATCATTTATTTTTATCTTATTTATGCGGATATGTCGGGCCTCTTTTGAAGCGCGGAATCCGACCTGAATAATGAGAGAAATTTCATTATCCAGAGTGGTCAAACCACAAATCAAAATGCGGATATGCCGGAGTGGTCAAACGGGCTAGATTTAGGCTCTAGTAGCTTAGTGCTTGCAGGGGTTCGAATCCTCTTATCCGCATTTATTTTTATAAGAACCCCTGGGTTCGAGGAGTAACTTTGATTTCAATTAATTCCGAAGGTAAAAAATAAAACTTAGAAATCGGGGTTACGAGCACTCTTATCCGCATTTATTTTTATAAGAACCCCTGGGTTCGAGGAGTAACTTTGATTTCAATTAATTCCGAAGGTAAAAAATAAAACTTAGAAATCGGGGTTACGAGCACTCTTATCCGCATTTATTT
>Ga0268276_1003728_pt1 | contig 11503 bp, 8 predicted proteins | sample saktaG_4_FD_190145 | JGI IMG/M metagenome (GOLD analysis project Ga0268276, IMG submission 190145) | Saline water microbial communities from Sakinaw Lake, British Columbia, Canada - sak_2010_1_5_45m | ecosystem: Environmental > Aquatic > Non-marine Saline and Alkaline > Saline ...
AAAAACGCCCAAAGGGAAAGAGGTCGTTGTGGCGGAAGAGACCTCTTCAAATCAAGCCGCCTTTGACATGTTCACAATAGCTATGATGGCCACATCTCCAGAAAGCAAACAGATTCTATCGCCAAACTCCGTATATGACTATCAAAAAGATAGAAAAGAGCGTGAAAGAATTCTTAAAAGTTGGGGGTATAACCTTGATAAAAAAGATGATCCGGAGCCAGAAGGCGGTAAAACCTTTCGTGGACCTCAGGACGCCTGGGTTTTAAAAAAATTTATCATCGGTGGCTAATAATAAGATATATTTTACTATTATTTTTAAAATATAAAAAGCGTGCCAGTATTATATAGAAAATATCGCCCGCAGACATTTGGGGAAATTATCGGACAAGAACACGTTGTCCGGACTTTAACTAACTCTATAAAAGGAAACAATATTTCCCACGCTTATTTGTTTTCCGGGCCTAGGGGATCGGGAAAAACTACAATTGCCAGATTGTTCGCAAAAGCAATTAACTGCGAAAACAGAAGAGAAGGACAATTTGAACCCTGCGATAAATGTTCTTCGTGTACGGAAATTATTGGCGGGAATTCTATGGATTTAATAGAAATTGATGCGGCGTCTCATAGAGGTATTGATGACGTAAGAGAATTGAGAGAGGGAGTCAAATTTGCTCCCGCAAAATCAAAATACAAAATATTTATAATCGACGAGTGTCATCAACTTTCAAAAGACGCAGCAAACGCCCTATTAAAGACCCTGGAAGAGCCACCCGCGCACGCAATATTTTTGTTAGCAACAACGGAGGCGCATAAAATGATTCCAACAATTTTATCAAGATGCCAAAAGTTCGACTTTAAGCGCTTACAGGTCCCTGAAATCATAAAAAAACTGGAATTTATTTCTAAAAAAGAAAATGTAAAATTTGACAGTTCGGCGCTATCTTTAATTGCTTTAAATTCGCGCGGATCGTTCCGTGATGCAGAATCTTTGCTGGACGAATGTATGAGCTTCTCTGGCGAAAAAGGAGAAATAAAAACAGAAGACATAAAAGAGTTATTGGGAATTGTTGAAATTAGTGAGATTTCACGGCTTGTAGATTATCTTGTTTTAAAAAATACAAAAGACGCTGTTCTGTTTTTAAACTCAATCGTAGACAACGGCGTTGATTTACAGGAATTTACCAAAACGCTTGTTTTCTACTTGCGTGAGCAGTTACTTTTAAAAATCGACCCAGATTTTTTAAATCTTCAGAACTCAGGGTTGTCTTCACAGGATTTAGAAAAAATGAAGGCGCAGACATCTAATTTAACCCAGAAAGATTTGCAAAACATGCTGGAATTTTTCATTGACGCCGAAAATAAGATTAAATACTCAGCCGTTCCTCAATTGCCATTAGAGCTGGCCGTAATAAATATTACACACAAAGAAGCATAGAAATAGCCCACAGCGGGCTGTTTTTTTATACACAGGTTGCAATCTTGACATTGTGGTATAATAAAATAATCTAATTTTTAATTTTCAATTTGGAGTTTTTAATCAATTTTTAATATTTAAATATTTTAAATTGATTTAAAATTAAAAATTTCAAATTTTAAATTCTCATTTATGGCAGAACAACAATTAGTAGATTATATAAAAAAAGCAAAGCAGGGTGGCCAATCCGACGAGCAAAGCAAGGCTTTGTTGTTAAAGAATGGCTGGACCGAGGCGGAAGTAAGCGATGCGTTCGCTGTTTTAAGTCAGCCACAAGGCAGACCGCAAACACAAGTACAGACCCAGGCTCAGGCGCAGGTAAAACCGCAGTCAACAGCCCAAACTCAACCCCAATACCAACCGCAACCACGAGTCCAGCAACAACCGCAGACAAGACCAGCACAAAACAATGTTATGGACAATATGCCCAAAATAAAATCTGGATCGCACTTAATTTTAAAACTTTTTATTGTCTTAATCATTGTTGTTTTGCTAGGGGGAGCCGGATATTTTGTCGGCGGACAGTATTTAAATCTTCCATATTCAGACTTATTCTCAAATATTTTTGCGCCAAAACCAGAAACAGTCATTAGTAAAATGATGACGAATATGTCTGACGTAAAAACTATCCAATCGAACATACAGGGGTCTATTAATATTACTGACAAGCAAAGCGTTTCTCAAGGAAAAGCCCTTATCGGTATAGATAGTAAAAACGATACAACAAACGCTAATAGTCCAAAAACAGACGCAACACTTACAATTCAGATAACTCTACCGGGATCTACTTCTTCGATGTCGGCGAATATAAATATAATCAGCATCAATAATAAATTTTACATTAAAATTAACGATCTCACCTTGCCAGCTGAGGCTTCCTATCCAAGGTTAGACATTTCACAAATCAAGGGGCGGTTTTTTGAAGTTGACCAGAACTCCATCAATCAGTTATCTCAATCTGAAGGAACTGGCATTGATATTACACAAGTAAATAATTTAGAACTGGGTAAAAAAATCCAGGATCTATTATTAGCAAAAGATATGTTTACTGTCAGCAAGCAATTAAACAGTCAAGTAGTAAGCGGACAAAATACATATCATTATTTAGCAAACATAAGTAAGGATAAAATAAAAGATTTAATAAATAAAATAATAACATCTCAGACTCAAGATAGTGGGACAGATAACTCCAATTTTTTAATCATGAGTATGGCGCAGTCTTATGTTAATTCTTTTGTAGATACCATAGGAGACGTAAACGTAGAATTATGGATTGGAAAATCAGATTACATGCTTTACGGATTTAAAATCGAAAAATCAGTCGATTTAAGCAAAACTTATCCGGAAACTGATAGAACAATAACAGTGAAAATCGATATTGCCAATTCTAATTTTGGCAAAGCGGTATCCGTTCAGGCGCCAACCTCGGTAGAAAAAATAGAGGATGTTCTTTCTCTTTTAATAGATACGCAAGGGGTGCCGTCAGATTTATACAAAATAAAATCTTTAGCAGAGTCTATATTTAGCACTACTCAAAACTATTCAACGCTTTGCAACCATGGATTATTAAACGGATATCAGGTTGACTATGGATCAGATTTAATAAATTTAAATAATGACGTTGTTGGCTTGGGCGGAAAAAAACTTACGTGTCTTGCCGATTCAACAGATTTTTGCGTATCAACCCAATTGCAAGACGGAAGCTTTTTATGTATAGATAAAAACGGAACAGTACAAAACTCAAAATGTACATCGGCAAAAGATTCCTGCCTATCCTCGCTGTAAGATGAACAAAAAAATTATAGTAGTGATTTTAACAGTTGTCCTCCTAATTATGGGGACAACTGTTTGTTATTTATTAGTTAAATTATTTAATAATAATTCTGAAAAAGCCACGAAGGTCAAAAAGCCTATCGTTGGACTTGAAATAAACGAAAAAAAATACGTGCAGATATTGTTCGTCGGAGATTTAATGTTCGACAGGGGGATAAGATACTACGCTGAGCAAAATGGAGGCAACGATTTTATTTTTGATAAAATATCGTCGATACTATTGGGTAATGATTTAGTTGTCGCAAATCTTGAAGGTCCAATTACAGATGATAAATCAATCAGTGCAGGAACGGCCGTAGGAAGTACAAATAATTATTTTTTCACATTTGATCCCAGTCTGGCGGGAACTTTATTTAAAAATAATATCAGGCTGGTTAATTTAGGGAATAACCATATTCTAAACTTCAAAGAGAAGGGTTTAGATTCTACAGAAACCTATTTGTCAAAAGCCAGAGTAGACTATTTTGATGCACCCATTAGAAAAAGAAGTGTCGTGAAAAATATACACGGAGTCAAAATAGCATTCGTTGGGTACAATGAATTTTCCGGAGCTAATTTAGAAAACGAACAAGCATCGGTTATTGACGAGATTAAAAAAATAAGGCCGGAGGCAGATTTAGTTTTTGTGTTCTGCCATTGGGGGGTTGAATACGAATCGAAACCAACAGATATTCAAAAAGAACTGGCGCACCAATTTGTAGATTCTGGAGCAGACCTAATTATCGGTTCGCACCCGCACGTAATACAGACATCAGAAAGTTATAATGGCAAAAAAATCTATTACTCCTTAGGAAATTTTATTTTTGATCAATATTTTGATGAAAATGTCCGTAATGGATTGGGCGTAGAGGTTAAAATTGATAAAACAACGAAAGAATTAAGTTTTTCAAAAAGATATTTTTATTTGGACAACAATGGCCAAACGATTGAAATTATTGAAAAAAAGTAGTAAAATCAAACCAAATTATTGCCGGGTCGTCTAACGGTAGGACATAGCCCTTTGAAGGCTAGTATCTTGGTTCGAGTCCAAGCCCGGCAGCAAGTATTAAACGGCTCAACATTGTTGAGCCGTTTAATTTATATAAAAAAATTACCCCCACAATCCGAAGACTGCGGGGGTACTACGAAAGAGAGGAGAGCTATACTGTGGCTGGCTCGACAACAACATCGAGCCAGCCTGAGTGTGCGCTAAATAACGTTCCCTTGAACCTACTTCCTGCTAACACCCCACTCAAGATGACCCCTTCGACATGCGCCTCGAAACCATCCGGCATGTCCCACTGAAAAATCTTCATTAGAACGATCACTGAAGAACTCCCGTCGTTTAGTGGCAGTTTTACTCTCCTATTGTCCCGATGGTAGAAAAAGAGAGTTGTCAGCGGCAGGCAGCCATTAATTATTAAGCGTTCCATACAGGATTCCTTTCCCATAAAGAGTTTCCGCCTTCCCGTTTGGGGCTGTGCTTTTGTACTAATTAAGTATAGCACGTTTAACCCGCGTTGTCAATAATAAACTACGTTTTTATTTTTTGGCAAATTTGGTAAAATGACTTGTAGTAAATAAATATGATTCAAAAAGGTATCGCTACATTCACACTGGATTACGGAAAATGCCCGAAATGGCTTTTCGATAGAATGGTTTTGCTTTCTAAAAGAATGGTTTATGCTATTGTGGCGGAAGAAGGAAGTGATGAATTTATAAAAAGAATCTCTGATCCTGTTTGGTTCCAATCATTAGGAACCGTTTTAGCTTTTGATTGGAACGCTTCCGGTTTAACAACTATTCTAACGGCTGCTTTAAAAGAGGCGATACGCGGGTCAGAAAAAGATTTGGGAATTTTTATTTGCGGAGGCAAGGGAAAAACTTCTTTGAAAACGCCAGAGCAAATAATAACTTGGGCAGAAAGAATTGCACTTCCCGAAAAATCCGCAAATGCTTTGGTTTATAATTCTAAGATGGCAGCTAAAGTAGACAGCTCTCTTGTTCAAGACGGATTTCAAATTTATCATCATAGTTTTTTCTTTTCAAAAAACGGAGCATGGACCGTTGTCCAACAGGGCATGAATATAGAAAATCAATCCGCGAGAAGATATCATTGGCACTCGAAGGATTTAAAGGATTTAATAGAAGAACCACACGCGGGAATAACCAGTAATTTAAAAATAAAAAATGTTTTGGATATGACATCACAAAAAAGCAGAAAAAATAGGGGATTGGGTACAGAGTTGGTTTCGCAAAGTTTTAATACTTTGATGAAGGACATAACTTTATTGCGAAAATACTATACGCCCGTATCTCAAATGGTAAAGCTATCCGACAATAAAGAACAACTAACTTTGCTGAATCTTGAAAACAAAGAGTTTGTATGGCACCCGGTTGTCAATGAAGATTTTTCAAAAAGCAAATATTTAGAAAAAATTCTATGGAGATTATGTGACGAACAGCCGGAAAACTACGAAAAATTATTGGCAACGCCAGGCGTTGGTCCCAAAACCATAAGAGCGTTGGCTTTAATCGCAGAGGTAATTTACGGAGCCAAGCCGTCTTATGAAGATCCTGCCAGATATTCTTTTGCTCACGGCGGAAAAGATGCCACCCCGTATCCTGTAGACCAGCAGACATACGATGAAACCATAGAAAAATTGAAAAAAATTGTAAAAAAATAGGACCGCCCGAAGGTGGCCCCGTACTGAATGTTTTAAAAGAACGCTTTATGCCTGGCCCCGTTTTGTCGAAAAGGTCAGGAAACCAGCCGTTACAAGGCATGTCCACACTTTTTTAGGCAGTCCGATTTTCTCTCCCTCCAGGCACAACCAATTCTCACCGTGGTGAGTCTGCTCAACTAGCCTGGATTCACCCGGCCCTATTATGGCCACTATCTTGCCGGTTTCCGGGTTTAACAACCGTACTAATTCGTGCAATATCGCCACCATTCTATAAGCTCCTTCTTAAACCTTCCCTGGAGGAGTCCACTCCTCCAAATATTAAATTAACAGTACCTCTTATTTTTGTAAAAGTCAATAAGGCGAGACAAGCCTTGACAAGGGTAAAATTAGCATTAATGTAAAGTTATAAAACAATGAAATATTACATTATGAAAAATATATATAAAATAGGTTTTATTCTCTCATTAGTAATTGCACTGTGCTTTTCTTGCGAAGCTACGGCCTTAGGACAAATAGTCGGTAGCACAAGCGTACAAACAAACCCGGCCACAAACATTTTTAATTATCAGGCGACACTGAACGGCTATCTTGCAATACCGTATATAAGCGGAAACGCATCAAATTATGTATACTTTGAGTGGGGCACGGATTTAAATTATAACAACAAAAGCGGACGTCAATATTTAAGCTCCGGTTCGTTTAGTCAAGTCATTTCAGGATTATATTCAAATACGACATATCATTTCAGGGCTGTAGCGCAGAATAATTATGGAACAATTTATGGTCAGGATATGATTTTTTATAACTCGGGCGGAGGGTACTATCCCGGATACGGCTCACTGTCGGTCAATAAAAAAGTAATAAACCTCACTTCCGGAAATTTAATTTGGTCTTCGTCTGTTACAGCTAGACCCGGTGATATTCTGAGTTTTGCTATAACTTTACAGCCAGGCACGCAAGACACACACAATGTTGTAACACGCGATATTCTTCCCGCAAACCTTGTTTATCGCGGAAATGTTACGATTAACACAAATTCCAATTATTCCGGAAATATTATTTCTGGAATTAATATAGGAACGGTTTACGCAAATCAGCCGGTTGTGGTGGCATATCAGGCACAAGTCGCCCAAGCAACAAGCATTAATTATGGAACAACAACTCTAATAAACAGTGTCACTATAACTAGCCAAGAAACAGGGACACAAACCGCCAGCGTAACGGTTTTAGTAAATAACTCTTTAGTATACGGCGCGGCAACCGTATCAACTGGACTAACAAATAATTTTTTAACCGACTCGTTTCTCTTGCCACTGTTGATTATTATCCTAGGACTGTGGCTTTATTTTTCCGGTAATGCTATAAAATTCGCCGATTGGTTGAATTTAAAGATCAAAAAATAATTTTTACAAATAAAAAAGGCGGTTTTGGGACCGTCCTTTTTTATTGCAAAAAAATTTTACTATTGCACCTGTCGTGAAAAGTACGCTATAGCGTACTTTTCACGACAGGTGACTAAAAATTGAAAACAAAAAAATAAAAAGGTAAGATAAGAAAACATGCCTATAGACCTAAAAAAATTAAACCCGGAGCAAAAAGAGGCAGTGCTTCACGGCGAAGGTCCGCTTTTGATTGTGGCCGGAGCAGGAACCGGAAAAACAACCGTTATTACTCAAAGAATCGCTAACTTAATAGAAAAAGGCCTGGCAAAGCCGGAAGAAATTTTGGCTGTTACGTTTACAGAAAAAGCCGCTTTTGAAATGGAGGAAAGGGTGGATAAGGCCCTAGAAATTGGATACGTGGATTTGTGGATTTCGACATTTCATGCTTTTTGTGAAAGAGTTTTAAGAGAAAATGCATTGGACATTGGTTTGCCTCCAGACTTTAAAATCTTAGATAATACATCGGGGTGGCTTTTAGCAAGGCAAAATTTGGATAAATTTGATCTAAATTATTATAAGGCCTTGGGGAATCCCACAAAATTTATCCAGGCATTAATTTCGCATTTTTCTCATTGCAAAGATCAAGAAGTTTATCCCGAAGATTATTTGGAGTATGCCGACGAATTAAAAACAACCGACAACGGTCCTGAAGACACAGAAACCGAGAGAATAAAGGAAGTTGCAAATGCTTATCATATTTATCAAAGAATTTTATTGGAAAATGGCGCGCTGGATTTTGGAGATCTGATAAATTATTCTTTAAAACTTTTTAAAAAACGTCCGCTGATTTTAAAAAAATACCGCGAAAGATTTAAATACATTTTAGTTGACGAATTTCAAGACACAAACTGGTCGCAATATGAATTGATTAAACTATTAGCCAAGCCTAATAATAATTTAACTGTTTGCGCCGATGACGACCAGGCAATTTATAGATGGAGAGGAGCGTCTTTTTCAAATATTATAAAATTTCAAGAAGACTTCCCAAAATCGAAACAGGTTTCACTTATAAAAAATTATAGATCTTCGCAAAATATTTTAGATAAATCTTACACTTTTATAAAACAAAACGATCCCGATAGATTAGAATTTAGAATTAAAATAAATAAAAAACTTGTTGCCGACACAAAAGAAGCGGGCGTGATTGAGCATATCCACACTAAAAACTTAGATCAGGAAGTCGGCCAAACCTTAAAAAAGATTTTAGAAATTTTAAAAAGAGACACGGATGCGACATACAACGACTTTGCAATTTTAGTGCGCGCAAACGATTCCGCAATTCCATTTATTAAAGCGCTAGAAAGAGCAAATCTGCCCTTTCAATTTTTAGCCTCCAGGGGTTTGTATTCAAAGCCGGTGATTCTGGATATCATCTCTTATTTTAAACTTTTAGATAATTACCATGAAGGAACAGCTGTTTACAGAATTTTAAATTTACCGTTTTTAGAAATCCCGGAAGCAGATATTGCGACAATCACTCAATTTTGCCGAAGAAAAACAGTTTCACTTTTCGATGCTTTACAGGAGTTAGCGATAATTCCCGGGATTTCTCCAAAGACCCAAGAAAAAGTTGCTTTTATTTTAAGCTTAATAAAAAAGCATAGCGAATTGGCCCGCGAAAAAGGAGTTTCGGAAATTTTAGTTTCATTTTTGGAAGATTCAGGATATTTAAAATATTTAATCGACCAAAATGATACAGACAGGATTGATTTATTAAACCAATTTAATAAAAAAGTAAAAACCTTTGAGGAAGCAACAGTTGAACCGACATTGAAGAATTTTATAGAAGAGATTAATTTAGAGCTAGAATCGGGCGAAGAAGGAAAGCTTGAATTTGATCCTGAACTTGGTCCGGACATGATAAAAGTTATGACAATCCATGGCGCAAAAGGTTTGGAATTTAAATATGTGTTTATCGCTAATATGGTGGATCGCAGGTTTCCAACAGACCAAAGAAAAGATCCGATAGAACTACCGGAGGCTCTTATAAAAGACATAAAGCCAACAGGAGACGTTCATTTACAGGAAGAGAGACGCCTTTGCTATGTGGCTATGACAAGGGCTAAAAAGGAATTATATTTTACTTCAGCTGAAGATTATGGTGGCCAAAGAAAGAAAAAATTATCCAGATTTTTGGGGGAGATGAATTATAAGGCTAGCGACGAAACCAAATCGGGAAAAGACAAAACTGGCCTATTAGCAGAGAAGCCAAAACCGATAGACAGACTAAAGAAGAAAGTAGATCCTCAGTATTTACCCGAGCATTTTTCATATTCGCAATTGGCGGCGTTTGAAAAATGTCCGTTGCAGTATAAATTTGGATTCATCTTGAAGGTCCCAACTCGTGGAAAAGCAGTTTTTTCATTCGGGAAAACTATGCACAACACCCTGGATGCATTTTTAAAATGGGCGAACGAAGATAACCCTTCGGCGGGGACAGGGCAAGAGAATCTTTTCGGGGAAACAAAATCCTTAAAAAAGCTGACGAAAAAGAAAAATGACACGTTCGAAAAATTAACGAAATTATACGAAGAAAATTGGATTGACGAATGGTATGGATCAAAAAAAGAAAAAGACGAGTATTACAAAAACGGCAAAAGAATCATTAAAGAATTTTATGAGCAATTTTCAAAAGAGCCTCCTAAAATACTGAAAGTTGACGGCAAGCCGGCATTAGAGATACCGTTTAATTTAAAAATAGAAGGATACACGTTATATGGAGTAATTGACAGAATCGACGAGATGGACGGTGGAGTGGCTATTATAGATTACAAAACAGGACAATCGAAAGATAAGCTGGACTTAGATGCAAAAGAACAACTTTTAATTTATCAGATAGCTGCGCAGGAAGTTTTACATTTAAAACCAAAACAGCTCGCATATTATTATTTAGACGACGGAAAAATAGCGGCGTTTTTAGGGTCAGATAATGACTTGGAAAATCAAAAATCAAAAATAATTGAAAAAATAGAAAAAATTAAAAATAGTGAATTTGAGCCTACGCCCGGGTGGCAGTGTCAGTACTGCGACTTTAAAGATATTTGCGATTCAGCCCAATGTTAATTGGGACTAATACTGAGTCGTACCGAAGTATTCGCTCAAAAATAAAAAATTTATGTCAAACAATTTTATCGGCACAATAATTGAGGAGAGTCTTGCCAGTAAGGATACTTTAGAAAAGATAAAGATAACAGAAAAAAAATCGAAAAAGTTACTGAAAAACACAAAACTCCATGGCTGGAGAAATGGACGGTTCTTAGAGTTGAAATTGGCTCTGATAAAGCAGCAAAAATAGCCGAGGAATTAAGCAGACACTTAGAATCTGCGCATAATTGGTATGCTGACTTTAAAAATGATGATTTTCATTTTATTGTTTTTCGAAACAAAGTTTTTCGAATTACTAGGACTAGTGAAGAACAATACGCCCAAGCCAAAAAATATGGGGCATCTATGGGGATTCCAGATTATCAGCTCGATTTTGCAACGAAATAGTTTTATTGTGCGACAATTATTAAAGGACCGGAACCGTCGAAAAAGGCGGTTTTATCTTACAGATTTATACCCTCCCGCAACTCCGTTGGGCGACAAAACAATCTGCCAAAGCTGGCCGTTCCGCGACCTAAAAACTCCGGCGCACGAAAGCAAATAATAATTCCACATTCTAAAAAATTTATTGCCGTAATTATCCTTAAATTTAGGCCAGACATTTAAGAATTTTTTGTGCCACGCCATTAAGGTTTTATCGTAATCTGCGCCAAAGTTGTGTATATCTTCAATAGTAAATAATTTTTTAACATTAAGTGAAATTTGGGATAAAGAGGGAAGCGAGCCGTTCCGAAAAATATATTTATTAAGCCATGGATCTGTTCCTCCGCGAGAGTTTAGGGTGCCAATTGTGTGCAGTAAAAACAATCCATTATCTTTCAAACATCTTTTCGCAACCTCAAAAAAAGTTTTATAATTTTTTAAACCAACGTGCTCAAACATCCCAACCGAGACAATATGGTCAAACTTTTCATGTAAATCCCTATAATCCTGAATTCTTATTTCTACGGACAGCCCTGCACATAATTTCTTTGCAAATTCGG
>Ga0268276_1003729_pt1 | contig 11501 bp, 11 predicted proteins | sample saktaG_4_FD_190145 | JGI IMG/M metagenome (GOLD analysis project Ga0268276, IMG submission 190145) | Saline water microbial communities from Sakinaw Lake, British Columbia, Canada - sak_2010_1_5_45m | ecosystem: Environmental > Aquatic > Non-marine Saline and Alkaline > Saline ...
ACTTTTGGGAATAAAACTCTCCAATCTTACCTTGGGAAATGGAATAAAACAATTGAAGTTCTTAAGAGACGAAGAGGATAAAAAAGATGAAAAATTAGAACAACTTACCCAATCTTTAGATGAAATTCGAGAAAAATTTGGCACTAAAGCCGTAACCCGAGCCAGCCTTCTAAAATAAATCGGTGGTATAATATTCTGTCGTTTATTTATTTAACTCGTCTAAACAAACCACTTTATTTCTTCCTGTTCCCTTTGCCTTATAAAGGGCCTCATCTGCTTTCTTGATTAAATTATCTAAAAGTTGAGGTATATTGTTCTTAGTGTCTCCTATTCTCTGATAAGATACCCCTAAACTAATAAATATTTTTAGCTTCTTATCGTTATATTCAAACTCTTTTTCTTCTACACATCTTCGGAAATCTTCAGCCTTTTTAAGTCCGATCTCCCTATCTACCCCCAAAATCCCTACCAAAAATTCTTCTCCTCCATATCTACCAATAACATCATAGGGTCTTAACATAGATTTTACTCTGTTTACTACCTCAAACAGGACTTTATCACCAGCCTGATGACCGTATTCATCATTTACCCTTTTAAAATGGTCTATATCAAGCATAATCAGACAGAAAAAGGCATTTTCTCTGCTGGCTCGATAGAGCTCTTCTTCCAAACGTTCTAAAAGCGCTCTTCTGTTTAATATCCGGGTAAGACCATCGGTAATGGACAGTAGGTGGAGCTTCTTGTAGGCTTCTCTTAATTTTTGCTGGAGCTGAACATATCTTGCCCCTACATTTATCCGGGAAATCAATTCCTTCTTATTAAAAGGTTTGGTCACATAATCATCGGCTCCTGCTTCTAACCCTTCAACAACATTGTCTATATCCGCTTTGCCAGTCAAAAATATCACGTAAACATAATCTGAGACCTTGGTTGCTTTTATTTTCTTACATAATTGAAGACCATTTAATCGGGGCATCGACCAATCAATCAAAACGATGTTTATCTTTTCTTTTTCTTTTTGAAAGATTTCCCAGGCCTCCTGACCGTCACTGGCTTCCATTACTTTATATCCCTTATTCTGCAATATCCTTCTTATCAGCTTCCGAGTTACCGCAATATCTTCTGCCAATAATACCTTCATATTTTTTCTTTCCATCCAGGCTGAGAAATAAATACTCTAAATTTCTCCAGTTCTTCTTCTAATTCTTTATAAATTTCTTCAACACCCTCTATTTTATTTTCTTTCCCTCTCTTTTCTAATTCCAGGGTAAGCTCATAGATTTTATTTAAAAACAGAGTGCCAGCAGCCCCTTTTAAAGCATGGGCAACTTCGTTAAGGGTTTCAAAGTCCTTCTCTTGTATCGCCTGATAAATGGCAGCCAATTTTTGAGGATAATCAGATTTAAAAGTACCCATCAATTCTTTTAAAAAATCCTTATCCTGATCTACCATTTCCAAAGCTTTATTCAGATCGAATAGCGGGCTATTCTTTTCCTCCATTATGGTACCTCCTAAATGAATTTATTTAGATAATCTTTTTAAGTTAAATGATATTTTATCTATTATAGAAAAAAGTTCTTTTATCTTTATGGGTTTAGTGGTATATTTATCCATCCCTGACTCCAAACATTTTCTCCTATCTTCTTCAAAAGCATTAGCGGTAAGAGCAATGATAGGAATATGTTGACCAGTTTCTTTTTCTCTTTTCCTTATCTCTTTGGTAGCTTCAATCCCATCCATCTCAGGCATTTGAACATCCATTAGAATTAAATCAAACTCATCCTTCTGCACTAATTCAACCGTCTCTTTACCATTGTTAGCCACAACCACTTGCCACCCTTGTTTTTCTAAAATTCTTATCCCCAACTTCTGGTTTATTAAATTATCTTCAGCTAAAAGCACCCGCAAGGGCTTACCTTTAAGAAAGGACTCAGTTTTGGCTTTTTCTGCTACTTTCTCCTTTCTTTCATTTTTGATGGCTTTAAGAATTGCATTATAAAGTCTCGACCTTCTTACTGGTTTTAAGATAAAATCTGTTATACCCAGCTTTTTAGCCCTCTGGATATCATTTGCACCTTTATCTGAACTTAACATTATAATAGCTACTCTTTCATATCCTGGTAATTCACTTATCTTTCTGGCTACTTCAAACCCATCCATCTCAGGCATATTTTTATCTAATAGAACCAGCCGATAAGGCTCGCCTTTTTCCTGGCTTGATTTTAATTCTTTTAAGGCAGAAAGCCCATCTTCTGCTTCAGTAGATATGCTTTCCCAGGATAAAAGTGTCTTTCGAAGAATCAAGCGATTAGTGGCATTATCATCAAGGATTAATATCTTAAGACCTTTTATCTGCGTGGGGGTCACTTCCTCTATTTCTCCCGGTTTTTTAATCACAGTAGAAGATAGAGTAAATTTAAAAGCACTCCCTTTCCCCACTTCACTTTCTACCCAAATCTTACCACCCATAAGTTCCACTAACTGTTTGGAAATATTAAGTCCTAGTCCAGTGCCTCCATATTTTCTGGTAGTAGAGGAATCTGCCTGAGTAAAACTTTCAAAAATTTTATCCTGTTTTTCTTGGGGAATTCCTATCCCGGTGTCTTTTACCTTAAAAAGTAAAGTAACTTTGTCCCCTTCGCTTTTAAGTTTCTCTACACTTAAGGATACTTCACCTTTTTCGGTAAATTTAAGAGAATTACCTACTAGATTGATAAGTATTTGCCGCAAGCGGGTGGGGTCACCGATGATGTATCGAGGTATATCAGGTTCTGTATAGCAAAGAAGTTCAAGCTTTTTTTGAGCTGCCTCGATTCCCAAAGTAATTCCTACCAATTCCACAATCTCTTGCAAATCAACTTCGGTTTTTTCCAATTCGAGCTGCCTTGCTTCAATTTTAGAAATATCTAAAACATTATTTATGATATCTAACAGGTTATTAGCCGAAATATCGAGCATCTCCAGATATTCCTTTTGCTCATCGGTAAGAGGAGTAGAAGCAAGAAGTTCAACCATCCCCACAATAGCATTCATGGGAGTCCTAATTTCATGACTCATACTGGCGAGAAATGCACTTTTTGCTTTATTAGCTAACTCGGATTCTTTTTTAGATTTAATTAACTCTTTTTCGATTTTCTTGCGTTCAGTGATATCGATATAAGTAAGTATTATCCCCTCTACCTTATCATCGATTGCTATATTAGAACCAGAGATGGAGACCGGAAAACAAGTGCCATCTTTCTTTTTTCTGATGGTCTCATAATTAACGTAGCCTTCGGATAAAGTAGCTTGATCTTGGTCTTTTCCTTCTTTTATCTTATCTGGAGGATGAATGAATCCTTCATTGATGTTTCTACCTTTAACCTCTTCGAAAGTATAGCCGAATAGTTCGGTAAAACGGGGGTTTATATTTATGATATTACTCTTTTTATTTATATGGACCAAAGCCTCCGGACTACTTAGAAAAAGACTTGCGAATTCCTGCTGGCTTTTCTGTAATGTTTCTTCCGCAAGTTTTCGTTCAGTTATATCTATGGCTACACACACTATATTGGTTACATTTCCACCTTTATCCTGCATAATTGAACTATTAAGAAGCATGGGGATACTTTGCCCATCTTTATTTCTATAGCGAGTTTCGTAATTGGTTAACTTTCTTTTTTTTAGTAAGTCGTTTAATGCTGCTTCATCAACAAGAAAATTTCTTAATGACTTTCCAATTAATTCCTCTTTTTGATATTTTAAAAGTTCACAGATTGCTTGATTCACTGTCCTAATAATTCCCTCCAAATCAATTACAATTAAAGTATCCATCATATTATTTAAAATATTATCAATATAGTTTTTTGTTTTTTTTATGTCATCAAATAGTTTTAATAACTCTTCATTTTTCTTCTTGACTTTATCTAAGAGCTCTACTCGGGAAAGGTGGATAACCCTCTCTTTCTCTTTTTCAATAAACTCATCTGTTGGCCTAAAGGTAGAATCTGGAAAATACTTAAAAACGATGATTCTCTGGAGTCCATCTTTAAGGGGAAGAATTTCTACCTCGTCAAAGAAGTTTCTAATTACGGAGAGATTTATCTCTTTCTTTTTACTTTGAAATTGTAAGACTAAGCCATATTTAGTGCCTTTTTCTTCAAAATCAACTATTATATGGAGCTCTTCCTTTTCTGTTGGGCCAATACTGCGGATTATCTCTGAAGTAATAGTAGCCAGTCGGATAATAGACGTAGAAGAATATTTTAGATCTTGGCCTAAAAGTCGTATTTTATTTCTGGCCTCTACTAAAGATATATTATCTCTTATCAATATTTTACCAAGTTCAATCATTTCTTTCTCCTCTTAAATTATAGATAAACTTAAATATCTGTACTAAGACATCTCTTTTATATTTTTATATTTTATGACTAAACAAGCAGCATCATCACTTTTCCTGCTAAATTTTTGAATTATCTGAATAGCTATTGTTTTTACATCTTTATCTAATAGTGTGGGATGGTCCTCCAATCCAAAATACTCCTTTATCCCATCGGTATAAACTATGATGACTTCTTTCTCGGTAATTTCCATCATTTCCTGCCGAGGAGTTGAGATTGTATAACCCATTATTCCTTCTTTAGAAATAATATGTTTAAAATTTCTTGAACTTGTATCATATATTTTTAAGTTAATATTTCCTATCCCGGCATATTTCAAGAGATTTGTTTCTAAATCCAGAAGACCTATCCCGGCAACCAGCCCCCTACTCCCCTTGATATATTTATGCAGGCCTTTAATTACTTCAATCGGTTCGCGAAAATAATTTCCCCCAAAAAATCCCTTTACAGTATCTGCCAACTTATGGGCTTCTCTCCCATGGCCTAATACATCGATAAGAGCGAAAAATATTTTCCCCTCAAATTCTTTAATAACACCCGCATCTCCACATTCAAATATACCAATTAATGGTCTTACGGCTAAATAATAATCTATGGGAGAATTATTTTTTCTTTTTAGCTCTGTTTTATTTTTCATTTATTCTCCATCTTGGGCTTTAGACCCATTTCCTAGAAACAATTCTGGTTCCAACATTTCGCCGGGAATCTACCATAAACTCATCCATCAACCTTTTAACGCCGGGGAGGCCTAAACCCAAACTTTTTGAAGTGCTGAAATTGTCTTCAATAGCTTTTTCTATATCCTCTATCCCCGGACCCTTATCTTCGGCTATAATTTCCACCCCTATTTTATCATTATTTTCTATCTTTCTAAGAGTAATTTCACCTTTCCCAGCATATCTTATTATATTGGTAGCAAGTTCTGAGACAGCAGTAGCAATCATATACTGTTGGGGTGGTGTAAAGCCCAGCATCTCGGCAAAGATTTTTGCCTTAAAAGTTACCCGGGTTACATCAATATATTTAAAAATTGGTAATTTTTCTATAACAGTCATCCCCCCCCATCATCACAACACCTTAGTAAATTATAGATCTTTGTTTTAGTTATAAAAAAATATCTAACTTAGCTCTCTTTCATCTTCTGTGTTTTCTATTATTTCTTCCTCTATTTCATTGCCTTCTTCTGTCTCAGCTAAAGCTTCATCTTAGGGTGTCAACAGGGTATCTAATTTTTGAAAACCCTCCTCAATATTTATAGCGGTCTGGATATCCTTAAATTCTAAATTTAATTCGATAATTGAAGCCACCACTTCCGGCTGAAAACTGGTTAGAATTGTAGAAGCCCCTAGCATCGAATTCATTTTCACTATATCACAAAGTGATTTAGCAAAAAAAGAATCTATTATATCAATTGCCGAAAGGTCAATAATCACTCCTTTTGTCTTAGTTTCATTAACTCTTTTTAAAATATCTTTTTGCATTTGAATTATATTTTCATCATAGAGTTCTCCTTGAATGGGTACAATAAGATATCCTTTAGTAACATACATTGCCACCTTGGATAAATTACTATTCTCTTCCATAACTACTCCTTTAAAATTTAAAATTAGATGCAAAGACTAATTTTCCTGCTTAATTAAGCTACTCTCTATCCCTTACCTCTTCGCCTTTACTTTCTCTGTATCTTTATCCCTCGCAACTGAAAGGCATACTCCAGGGCATCCTTTAGGGTGGCCTTGGTAATAAGGTCACCTATATCGACTCCTAATTGGGTGATACCCTGAGCTACCTGAGGAGAGATACCGGAGAGAATACAGTCACAGCCCATAAGTTTAGTGGCCTTGGTTATCTTTAAGATGTGGTTGGCCACTGCCGTATCTACTGCTGGTACCCCTAAGATATCCAGAATGACTATCTTAGACTCGGTTTCAGCAATCTTCTTTAGTCCTATCTCCATGACCAATTGTGCTCTTCGGGAATCTAGCATACCTATCAGGGGAATTAAGAGGATGTCTTTCCAGAGCACCATCAGGGGTGTGGATATTTCCAAGAAGGACTCTTCGTGTTCGGCAATCAGTTCTTCTCGCCCTTGGACATAACCCTCAAATGCTACTATCCCTATTTTATCCAGTAACTGATTAAATATTATTATCTCCCGGTCGATAATTCCCAATTGGCCAATATATTCCTTCTGTATGAATTGCAAAATAGTATCTTTTAATGAAGAGACATATATGGCATCGGGAAGGGTAAAACCTAAGCGAGCACGCTTTTTAGAGTTATCTTCTAGGTGCTGGACAATCTGTTTAAACTGGGGAGCATCAATATCCTCTACTTTTCCGGAGGAGACAGCAACTATAAAGTCTTTCAGAAATTTTTCGGATTCTTCTTTTAAATTCTCCTTGCTTAGCAGGTCCACGCGTTGAGTAAAACTGGATTCTCGTTTATCCATCCAGACCTTTAGAATCTCTTTTTCTCTCTTTTTTAGCATCTGGGGAGTCTGTAGTTCTTCGGCGACAACTTTACTATTTTTTTGTTTGGCCATTTCTTTATCTCCTTATAAAAATAATAATAAGACAAGGGGGCAGCCCTTGACATTGGACATTTCTATTATAACCTCTCTAACTCTCTTTTTCAACAGTGGGGCTTCTTCTAGTTTTTTCAAAAATCTTTGATATGCTTTTGCTACTGTTGAATAATTAATATCAGTAAATAATTGACTTATTTGGTAGTTGGTAAAAGCTGAATATTTCTTGATTAAATAAATAGCTATATTTCTATATTCTTTATTTTTATTTCCCAATATCTCATATTCCTGTAGAGACTCCCTGTATTTCCCTTAGAATTTAAATCTTTTTTGTTTAAATAACTTTAGACAAACATCTACTACTTCAGGGTCATAGAGGATACCTTTATTTTTAGAGATTTCTTCCAAGGCTTTATCAATACCGAGAGCTGGGCGATAAGGTCGATGAGAGGACATTGCCTCTATCACATCAGCTACCCCTAATATTCTGGCTTCTATGAGGATCTCATCACCTTTTAGACCTTGAGGATATCCAAAACCATTTAGTCTTTCATGATGTTGAAGGACAATCTGAGCAATCGGCCAGGAAAATTCTATGGATTTTAAGATATCATAACCTATCTGAGAATGATTTTTAATTAATCTATATTCTATTTCGCTTAACTTAGTGGGTTTACTTAAGATTTCTGATGGGATGCTAATCTTTCCGCTATCATGAACTAAAGAAGCTATCCTTATTCCTTTAATCTTATCCTGGGGAAGTTTCATCTCTTGGGCGATTGCGGTGGACAGTTTAGAGACTTTTAATTGATGTCCAGAAGTATAGGGGTCTCTGACCTCGGTAATCTTACCGATAGTATAGATAACGTCTTCTATGGATTTCTTAAGTTTTCCTTCATAAGTTTTACGATCAGTGATATCAGTTAAAGAAGCAACACTCTTTTTAGTTCCAGGTATCATTCCTATTTTTAACCATATATTTTTAATCTCCCCCAATTTATCACGAAAGCTAAATTCATAAGAGGTAAGCGCACTTCCTTTTTCTTTTCGCCTTAAGAGATGATATTCTTTCATTCTTTCTAAGTCTTCCGGAATAACAAACTTCGTCCATTTTATTTTATTTTCAATTTCTTCTTTAGAATATCCGCTTAGTTGTTCAAATTGTCGATTAGTCACAGAAATAGTCATATCTTCTTCTATAATTATCATAGCTGTGCCGGTATTCTCAAATACAGTGCGGTATTTTTCTTCTGATTCTGTCAGGGCGATTTCTGCTTTCTTGCGTTCGGTGATATCATCATAAACTGCCACGATTTCACCTAAAGGTAATCTGTAAATATAATTTTCTCTCCAACCGGTAATCCTCTGGTCCTGGTATAAAGAGAGGAGATGTTGCTGGGGTTTTCCAGTCTTCCATACCTCTTGAAAGACTTTGAAAAGACCAGAATCTTTTACTGCGGGAAATACTTTAAGGACGCTTTTACCCAGAATATCTTCTTTTTTTATTTTTTCAATTTTCTCCACAGCTGGGTTAATATTTTTGATTATAAAATCTCTACCATTTTCTTTGGCTTCATAGATTATTACTCCGCTACTCATATGGTTAAACAGTTCTCTATATCTTTTCTCACTTTCCAGCATAGCTTGTTCTGCCTGTTTATATTCAGTAACATCTCTGCCTATAGATATTGAACCAATTATTTTCCCTTGGGAATCAGTAAGGTTTCGGGAATTCCAGGAGATAGTTTTTACTTTACCATCTTTACATCTAATTGTAGTTTCAGAATCCTCTTCAGCTTCTCCTTTTTCAATTATAACAACAGCTTTTCTACTGATTTCTTTTCGATACTCTTCATCTGGATATAGCCATTCCCATATCTTATTATGACCTATAACCTCTTGGGCAGAATAACCACTAATTTTCTCTGCAACTTTGTTCCATACGGTAACATTTGCTTTATTATCAAGCATATTTATCCAGATATTAGTATTATCAATAATGTTCCTCCGGAACTGTTGTAGTTTATATATTTTTTCTTCCTTTTCTCTTATTCCTTTATTAGCTTCCTTCAAATCCAACACCTTCCTCTCAAGTTTCTCTACTCAGTCGCTTATTATACTCACTAAGATATATTTCTTCCGCTTGGATAGGTTTTACGGGAATTCCAAGTTAAGATAAAACACTACCGGCTATAATAATACTGAATATCTCCGTAAGACTATTATTACTTACCATTCAAATCCTTTTTCTTTAAATAAGGTTATGCATACATCTACTACTTCAGGATTATAGAGAATTCCTTTATTTTTGGATATCTCCTCTAACGCTTCTTCAATACTGTGAGCTGACCGGTAAGGTCGGTTTGAGGACATAGCCTCTATTACATCAGCTACTGCTATTATCTTAGCTTCGATAAGGATTTCATTACTTTTCAACTTATTTGGATAACCAGAACCATTTATCATCTCATGATGTTGGAGAATAATTCCAGCTACCGGCCATGGAAAATTAATCGTCTTTAAGATATCATAAGCTATTTGGGGATGATTTTTAATTAGGGCCAATTCTATATCAATTAATCTATTAGGTTTATTTAAAATTTCATTAGGTATACTAATCTTTCCTATATCATGAATTAGTGAAGCTATCCTTATTCCTTCAATCTTATCTGTAGATAACCCCATCTCTTGGGCTATCTTCGTGGCCAGTTTAGAGACCTTCTCCTGATGACCTACAAGATATAGATCCCTGATTTCAACTACTTTGGTAATAACCTCAATAACATCTTCCAAAGTATGTTGTAACTTTTTATAACTTTCCCGAAGTTTTTTTTCTACTTGAATTTGTTCTGCTTGCATTGCTTCTGAATTGGATAATTTACTGCGAAGTTCTGCTAACTTTTTAATAATCTGGTCTTTAGTTTTTTCTGTATCTTTCATAAATTTCACCTCAAAATTAAATATATTTATAGATATTATTTTTAGAATTTAAATTCCTTCTATTATATAAAATACTACCTAATTTTTAAAAATCCTCTTTTCTCTCTCTTTTATTTCTCTTTTTCTTTTAAAGCTTTTAATATTTTTTCCGGAGTAATGGGAAGATGGTAAATCCTTACTCCTATGGCATCGTAAATTGCATTGGCAATAGCCGGGGCAGCAGCAATAGTAGCTGGTTCCCCAATCCCTTTGGCTCCGAAAGGACCTCCTGAATCTTCATTCTCTATTAATCGAGAAATAAATTGAGGGGTATCCATAGAAGTGGGAATTAGATAACCGGTTAAATCTGGGTTTAAAGTGATTCCTTCTTTGATAACCTGTTCTTCCATCAGAGCCATGCCTATACCTTGAACCGTTCCTCCTTCTATCTGCCCTTCTACGTTCTTAGGATTTATTGCTTTTCCAATGTCTGCTGTAGTATAAACTTTTAGTACCTGAACAATTCCGGTATCTGTATCAACTTCCACCTCAATTATTTGAGTAACAAAGGTATAAGCCACATAAACTTTTTCGCCCTGCCCGGTCTTGGGGTCGGGCTTATCAGTATGAGGGAAAAAAGATGCTTCTGCTTCAAGGATTTCTCCTTTTTCTGCAATTTTTTTAGCTAATTCCCAATAACTTAATTTATTTTTCGGATTATCCTTTCTAAAAATATAACCATTTTTTATTCCTAATTCCACATGATTACTTCTAAACTCAATACTGGCATAATGATAAATATTGCTCAATAACCCTTCTGAAGCTTCTTTAACTGCATTGCCGGTAAAAAATGTCTGCCGGGTTGCCGAAGAAGAACCGGAATTTTTAGTTAAATGGGTATCGCCTGGAATAATTTGGATTATTTCCGGTTTCACTTTCAAAACTTCAGCTGCAATCTGGGTAATTACCGTTAGCACTCCCTGTCCCACATCCGCAGCAGCAGTTCTAATTAAAATCTTACCACTGTCTTCGATTTCCACTGAAGCAATCGAATGGTCAGGGAATCCTTCTCCATACCCAAAGCCAAACATAATAGTGGCCATTCCTCTACCTTGTTTCTTCATTATCTTCCCTCCTTCCAGCCAGTCATATCTGCCGCCTCTTTAATAGTCTCTTTCACTCCCACACTATGGGTTAATATCTGTCCATTAGGGGTTGAAGAACCAAGATTATAAGCATTTTGCAAACGGAATTGAACCGGGTCAATCTCCAATTTATGGGACAAAATATCCATCTGGGATTCATAGGCAAAAGCCATCTGAGTAGCTCCAAAGCCGCGCATCGCTCCGCAATAAGTATTGTTGGTATAAACAGTGTGGGCTACACCTTTTACATTATCTACATTATAAGGACCGGTACAATGGTACATCCCTTTGTGAACTACAGCCAATCCGCTGGAAGCATAAGCACCGGTATCACCGATTACTTCTACCTGACAAGCGGTTAAATAACCTTTTTTAGTAACACCAGTTTTCATTTGAATAATAAAGGGATGTCTTTTTGATTGAGCTATCATTGATTCCTCTCTAGTATAACTAAATTTTACCGGTCTTTTAGTGGCTATCGCCGCTAAAGCCAGGTGAATATGAACAGAGATATCCTCTTTCTTGCCAAAG
>Ga0268276_1003731_pt1 | contig 11495 bp, 8 predicted proteins | sample saktaG_4_FD_190145 | JGI IMG/M metagenome (GOLD analysis project Ga0268276, IMG submission 190145) | Saline water microbial communities from Sakinaw Lake, British Columbia, Canada - sak_2010_1_5_45m | ecosystem: Environmental > Aquatic > Non-marine Saline and Alkaline > Saline ...
TCACTAGATGAAGACTGCTGCGTAGATGATGATGTATTTCCGCCGCCTCCACCGACAACAGATTCTATATAGCCGCTGCTGTTCTCCCTTTTCGGAGTGCCTCCCGGCGTCAGACTTGTTTGCCAATTCAAATCCATTTTTCTTTCTAAAGTTCTTTTCGAGTTGTTATCGCCGAAAGGCCAGTTAGGATTAGCGGAAACCTCGTCCTGGAGCTGACAATTCCCGTCAAAAAGATACAAAGCCTCCTCCGTATTGTTTAAAACTCCCGTATAAATCAAATCCGCGGTAACTCCTGGCACCGTATTATCATCAATCCTTTCCAGAAGATAAAAATTATTGGCGGAAATATTATTTTTATCAGTAAAAACTATTTTAATATGATTTTCTTTATCCAAAAGCTGCCAGCCAGACAGATTGATTTCCTCGCTGGAAATATTTTTCAATTCAATCCACTCCTTGTTGGACGAGTCAACGCTCCCCATCCAAGCCACTTCATTAATAATTATTTTATCTATGGCGGACGGGCTGCCAGGAGTTTTCTCGCATAAATTTTCTATTATTCCTTGTCCGTCTTGTTCTTCTGCCGCTTCCTCTTCGTTCTCGCCCTCGACAATTTCTTCTTCCGTTTCTTTCTGAGAATCTTCCTCGTCCAATAATATCTCCTCCTCATCGTCTGAAGGGTGTTGATTTTCATTCAGCTCGGCTATTTCCTGGCTCAGAATATCTACTTTTTCCGTGATATCGTCCAATATTTCCTGAATTTCTTCCAAGCTTAAATTTCTATTCCTTTCCTGTCCCGAATCTTCTGCCTCAACTCTTTCTCTCAAATTAGAAACCTCCTCTTCTGGCTCTTCTATTTCGCCGGAAATCGGAGCCTGGATAATGGCGGCGGGCGAGAACAAATTTATTTTTGAAAGAAACGATTTTATTTTCTCCCAAGTTTTGACTATATTTGGCGATTTACCCGTAATTTTAGTTATAATGGCTTCGGCCTCTTTAATGGTGGACTCTATTGGCTTCAATACATATTTTTCCCAAAAGCCGAGAGGTTTAATGCCTGGATCCGGCACATTCGGGGGAAATTTGATATCAATAGTAGGGTCGCCCACCCATTGATAATTTTCCACCTTCCCTTGAATATCTATTATAAAAGGACGAATATCTCCGTTATAAACAAGAGCTCCCCTCGCCAATGTCCCGACATCTTTAATAATGCTCGGAGAATAAAACCTTATCATCACTTCTCCGCTTTTACTGCTTAAAGATTTATACGCTACGATATATTGAATATCGGCTGTTTTCCTCTCTCCCTCGGGCGATCTATATCCAAACTGTACCGTGTCATTGGCTATCTTTATTTCGTTTTGAAGCAAAAAATCCAAGCCATAGCTGATGGCCATATTGACGGTCTCCTTTTCAATTTTATCTAAAATAGCAGAAAAATCTTGGGTCAAAATCATTCTGGCAATATCCAAAGATTTGAGTATTATCTCTTTAATGACTTCCAAAGGGACTTCTATCATAAAATGATTAAGAACCTCGTCCTTTATAATCTCTACAAAAATTTCACTTACAGCCAACTCTTCCTCGCTGTTGTAAAGAGAGCTCCATAGATCATAATTTTCCCCTGCCGAAGAATTACGAATGGTGTTTATTAAATTCTTCTCATGGTTCGGAGACAATTCCAAATACTCCCCTAAATTATTTAAATCAATATCGTCAATAATCCCAGCTAAACAAATTTTCGAAAAAAACAAAAAACCGACTAATGAAGTTAGAAATAAAACGCAAAAAAGCCCTCCTCCGATAAAATACTTTTTCATTAAATGATATAGAAGTATTTGGTATTAAATTGTTTTTTATTTTTAAAGTACTATAATACCTCTCTCAAGCCGAGGCTCGCTTTATTAAAATAGAAAGAGCTATTTAATGAAAATATTACCTAAAAAATTATCGAATGCCTGAATACACTTAAGATTATTTTCAAATATCTTCGTTGAAAACTTAACTTCTGCGATAGTATCCGGGAAAGGGACGCCGACTTCAATTATCTCTTTTATTCCCTCTTCGGACAACCATTCGTTTTGACTAATAACTTTTAAAGCCTCCCTATCTCCAATCTTTATTATTTCTCCATCCTCAGAATTGGCGTTCCCGTCCCGAATACGGGCTATACGATTGATTAAGTTACTACTGCTGAACAAAGAATAATAAGAAACGCTGGTTGTTATCAAACAACCATCGAGACGGACTAAAGTTTCGGGATCGGTTTTATAGTCGGGACTTTTAAGATCGATATAATCGTCCATATACCCTATAAAATTCCACTCTATTGGAACCTTTAAATTAATACTTAAATCTTTATTCTCCAAAATTGTAGTTCCTGAAATTTCATTTGCAACGAATCCTTTCGGCAAAAGGCCCAAATGAAAATCGAAAAAGTCTTTAGCTGACATTTCCCCTATTTTTTGATCGTTATAGCTATTCATCCACCAAAAAAATCCTCCAACAACGAGGATTACAACTACAAAAATTAAAGTAATAAATCTGAATTTCTTAGACATTCATCCATTTTACAAATTTTTAAAGGAGTAATAAAGAGTGGGGCTGTGGAAAACCTCACACCTGTTTAATGACAATACTGTTTAAAAATTCTTCAAACTCTTTATCGCACTCTTCCGTGGAAGAAACCATATCAAAAGAATAAATCCTATTGTATGTTGGTATTTCTATACGCGTGTATTGTACCCTTATCACCCCAAAATAAGGAGGAAATGTTTCTTTCAAAGATTCTATTCCGCTTATAGCTACAACCTCTCTGAAAGGATAACTTTCTGTTGTAGTTCCCTCTTCAGAAGGCTCTAGTATCTTATTTATTTCTTCAATTGTAGGGCTAATAAAATATTCTCTCTCCTTTCCGTTCGTGCCCCTAATCGTTTCTATCATTATCGTGCACCCCTTCGGCGGCCGATAACTATAATCAGGAGAAAGCAACATCATTTCGCTCTCAGAATAAAAACTAACAGAATCGGTTCCTGTGGCAAGTTTCCAATTCTCGGGCAATCTAACTTTGAAACCGTCTCTTTCATTTACAAGATAAACTCCGCCAGATTCACTCTGCAGAGAGTAATCTTTCTCCAGAGCAAACAACCTTTGAAAAGTCTTATATTTAAAATATCTCTCCAGATCGTCTCCAAAAAAAGACAAAAAGCCGATAACGGCTACCAATAAAGCTACGACTGAAATAATAATCTTTTTTTTGGACATGTTAACCCATTTTACAAATCAATTTAATAAATAACAACTGATCTGCTGTGGAAAACTTTATATCTTTCGTCGAAAAGCCTGCTGTTGAGGTCGATCCCCAACGATTCTCCGGCTGTTGAGGTTGATCCCCAATGCCTTCTGTTGAGGCCAGGCCTAAACAATGTTCTGTTGAGGCCAGGCCTAAACAATCTATCAAAAAATCGCCCCATGTCCATGGGCGATTTTTTGGAGACTCAACTAATAAACAAAACATTTTAATTCTATGGTATCTCCTGGATCGGACCGCCGGTATAAGGGAGATCGCTCGTTGCTCCTGCTATCTGAGCAGACGTTGAATTCTCCGCCGCAAACTGATCCATCTGCTGGCTCAGATTATCAACCCTTTCCGCGAGCTCATTAACTTGCTGCTGGACTCCGGCAAACTGAAGCTGGTTTGCCTCCTGCTGGATAGTATATATGTTCACTTCTATGGCAAGGAGATCTACTTGCGTTCTAATCACATTAATTTGTTGCTGTATTTCTTCTAAGGAAAGCTGTCTTTGGGGAGATACGGTCTGAGAGACAACCATAGAGAATCCCTCTTCTGTCTCGGCAAGAGGCTCTGCGTTCTCCTCGTTTAACGACTCAACAACTTCCTCAGATAATTTCTCGGTAGAAGTCGCCGGCAACTGTTCTTCCACGCTTGACTGTAGCTGGCGTTCAAAAAGTTTTCCCAACTGGAGCTTACCGGTTTTGTTAAGATAGAAAACTCCGCCCGCTACCGCCAAAACTATCAAGGCCGGCAAAAGAATATTTAGGTATTTCTTCATAATAAAAGATAAAAATGATTAATTTCTTAATTCTAAACAGGATTCTATGACGACCATAGGACAGATAGCGTCCTATATATTAGATTTATTCAGCCTGATTTTAAAGGTACGGGCAAGTTTTACCTCCTCAAAACTTTTAAAAACGCTTAGCCTTATCAATTAAGGATTACTATGATTTTTAATACTAACACACTTCTAAAAATCTTTGCAAGTAATAAAAAAGGCCTAAAAAGGCCACTCTGTACTAATCTAACCGCGCTAAGAGAAATAAGAAACGACGAAGTAGAGAAAGGTAATCCAAGAAATAACAATAAACACCCCCTGCATATCCTTATATGTTAATAAACTGCTTTATCTTTGAAACCGGTATCGCAACAACTTCCCCTGCCGAGTTAACCGTATTTATTCCCAATATCTCTCCGGAAATATTAAATAAAGGGCTTCCTTTTAAATCAATTTTATCAATAATGCTGGTTTCAATAAAATCTTCTTCAAAATCCTTAATAATCCCCTCGTTTACCACTTTTTTAACGCCTTCCTTCTGAAAAATTGCTCCCACCAGGAAAACCCTCTCCCCCAATTTCGTTTTACCAAAATCAGCAAAGGCCAGCGTCGGCAAATTATTTTTCTCCAGCTTTACTAAAACTAAATTATTTTCCGGGTCCCTTTTTAATACCTGATAAGCGACGGATTTCCCGTCTACAAAGAAATTAAACTCCGAATTGTAAGGAAGCAAATTATTCAAAGTGACTATTAAACCGTCTGATGTAATTATAAAACCAGACCCTTCCAGAACTTCCCCTGATTTTTTCTCTGCTCTTACCCCGACAACTATTTTTTCAGACCTCTCAATAGCCCCCTGGAGAGCTACATTTTCTTCAACGGTAATTTCTTTTCTCTCTGTAACATAAACCGGACTTTGCTCAAGCCTATACTGATAGAAAAGAGGCCTTTCTATAAAATAAGGCCACAAAATCTGGTCGGCAAAGATGCCGCCGAAAGTACCCAGGACGAAAATACCTAAAATTCTGAGAATATTTTTTTTCATAATTAAACAGAAACTTTCGCTTTTTCGGGCGGAGATTTAACCTTAACGAAATCTCTGGCAGTGACAAATTTGATCTGACCCTGAAAAAAATCAATCGTAACTCTTTCCCCTTCTTTAACCTCGCCTGAAACAATTTTCAGGGACAAAGGGTCTAGAACCTGCTTCTGAATCACTCTCTTTAAAGGACGAGCGCCTAAATTGGGGTCAAACCCAATCTTAGATAAAAACTCTTTGGCAGGCTCTGTTATCTTAATTTCAATGCCTTTGTTCTTTAGTCTTTCGGCCACTTTGTCCAGCTCCAAATCAACGATTTTCTTGATTTCCGGCTTGCCTAAATAATCAAAGATAATTATCTCATCTATCCTGTTCAAAAATTCGGGACGGAAATTGTCCCTTAAAGATTCCATCACTTTATCTTTCAAAGATTCTTTTTCCTTATCTTCCCTGCCTCCCAAAAATCCCAGCGACCCCATTTTGGTGATATATTCTGAACCGATATTGGAAGTCATTATTAGAATTGAATTCTTAAAGGAAGCCGTCCTTCCTTTAGCATCAGTGAGTCTGCCATCTTCAAGAATCTGAAGAAGAATATTAAAAACCTTGGGATTGGCTTTTTCAATCTCGTCCAGAAGAATAACCGAATATGGCCTTCTTCTTATCTTCTCTGTCAATTGGCCTCCCTCTTCATATCCGACGTACCCGGGAGGAGAGCCTATCATCTTTGAAACCGTATGTTCTTCCATATACTCTGACATATCCAACCTCACCAATGAGTTTTCGTCATTGAACAAAAATTCAGCTAAAGCTCTGGCAGTTTCAGTTTTGCCGACACCGGTCGGCCCTAAAAACAGAAACGAACCCAAAGGTCTGTTCTCTTCGGAAATCCCGGCTCTGGACCTGCGGATGGCGCTGGAAATAGCCACTATAGCCTCGTTCTGGCCGACGACTCTTTTAGCGACAATATTCTCCATTTTCTCAAGTTTCCTGGCTTCTTCTTCCAACAATCTCATTACCGGAATGCCTGTCCATTTAGAAACCACGTTAGCCACGTCTTGATCAGAAACCTCCTCTTTTAAAATGGGATGATTTTTTTGAAACACGGCCAGCTTCTTTTCTGCCGCACTTAACTCTTTCTGCAATTGAGGGATCTTCCCGTATTTTATTTCAGCCACCTTTTGCAGATTGGCTTCGGCTTCTCCTCTTTCTACCTCAAACTTTGCCTGCTCTATCTCTTTTTTAAGATTTTTAATTTTTGAAATTATCTCTCTTTCTGACTGCCACTTAGCCTCTATACCTTTTGCTTTCTCCTTAAGGTCAGCCAGTTCTCTGGCTATTGCCGACTTTCTGCGCTGGGTTTTTTCTTTTTTAATAGCTTCCTGCTCAATTTCCAATTTCTGTATCTGTTTTTTAAGAATATCCAGGTCTTGGGGAGCAGACTCAATGTCCAACCTCAAAGAGCTCATAGCTTCATCCATTAAATCAACTGCTTTATCTGGCAAAAATCTGTCGGTAATGTAACGGGCTGCCAACTGAGCGCAGGAGACCAAGGCCGAATCCTTTATCTTCACTCCGTGGTGAAGTTCATATTTTTCCTTAATACCTCTCAAAATTGAAACAGTATCTTCAATAGAAGGCTCCTGGACCAAAATGGGCTGGAATCTTCTTTCTAAGGCTGCGTCTCTCTCAATATGCTTCTGGTACTCTTTCAAAGTGGTAGCTCCCATAGCCTTTAATTCTCCGCGGGCCAAAGCAGGCTTTAAAAGATTGGAAGCGTCTATTGCTCCCTCGGCAGCTCCAGCTCCGACTAAAGTATGCAATTCATCAATGAATAATAGATACCTGCCTCCTGCCCGATTTATTTCTTTTAAAAAGGCTTTAACTCTGTCCTCAAACTCTCCCCTGTATTTGGTTCCGGCAATAAGCGACCCCAAATCCAGAGCAATAATCTCCTTGTCTTTTAAGCTCTCTGGCACCTGGCCTGAAACGATTTTCTGAGCAAGCCCTTCAATAATGGCGGTCTTTCCTACCCCAGCCTCTCCTATCAAAACCGGATTGTTTTTAGTTCTTCTGGATAAAACCTGCATCAGCCTGCGGATTTCGTTTTCCCTGCCAATAACCGGGTCCAGCTTTCCCTGTCTTGCTTGAGTAGTCAGGTTTCTGGCATATTTTTCTATAACCTGATATTTTGATTCAGGCTCAGGGTCTGTAATTCTTGCTCCTCCCCTTATCTGAGCCAACTGTTTTAAAAAAGTTTCGTAATCTATTTTACTAAATTCCAAAGTCCCTGTTCCTCCGCCCGGTCTCAAAAAAGTCGTCTTATCCAAAACCTCTTTAGCCCTGGTTTGAGTATCTAAAAGCGCCAAAAATAAATGTTCAACCGAAATAAAATCGTCTCCCATTTTAACCGATTCTTGACGGGCTCTTTCTAAAATTTTAGCCATATCCTGGGTAAGATAAAACTGGCCGAAAGCCTGAGGAGTGGAAATCACCGGCATCTTCTCCAGAGACATATTCACTTTTCTTTTAAGCCCCTCTATATCCGCCCCGATTCTCTGAAGCAAATTTAAAACCACGCTTCCTTCCTGGCTCAAAAGCACTGAGAGAAGGTGTAAAGCGTCTATTTGCTGCTGGTTATTTTCTCTGGCTACATCCTGGGCAGCCAATATAGCCTCTTGAGCTTTATGAGTAAATTGACCTCCGTTCATACCCCGTTAGAAATTAAATATTTTCCGTGTATATATTATTTGACCTTTATTGTTGCAATACTATGTTTTCTCGGTTTAAAGGGTTTTTTGATGAGAGAATATGACGTTCCTGCTTTTGCCCCGAAAAACCCTGCGATTTCTAACGGGGCATACATATTCTTTACCACATTTTTTGAAACAAATCAATCGCCTCCCAATAAAAAAGGGGCAAAGAGAAATCCGATGTTTGCGGATTGAACCTTCTATCTTCTTGTCTGATAGAGATTCCTCCTCTTTGTCCCCTTTGGACAATAATGAGATCCAATGCCTCTTCTCTGGGCTATCTCACTATGGAAAAATTGAAAAGCTGTGGGATCAACCTGTTTTTTATATCGGCCAGACGGAATTCGAGCCTACCTCTTTTTTCCACCTCATGAGGCGGAACCCTGCTAAGCTTTCTTAATATGCCCGCCATTTCTCGACAATAGCTCGCGTGGACTGCTTGATGTTTAGTTTCTGCTACTGTTTCCATTACGACCTCTCTTTTTTTATTTTGGTTCTGCCGTTCTTTTTAGATTCAAGGCGACATTATAATACCTCCTTGTTGCTAAAGAACTAAAAAGCCTGGCGCTCGACCAGGTTCACTTTTTGTTATTGTATACTTTTATTTACAAATAAACCTAGCCAAGCTTTGCCTGCTGATAAACAAAAGGGTAACTACGATTAGGTTTAATTGATTACTCGCCATATTTAACTAAGACGTAAATAACGGCCTTTTATTACAGTTCTAATAAAAAGGCGGCCTCAAAATAAGACCGCGCTAAGCCGAATAATCTGTCTGTTTTTTCTCAATAAGTATTATCTTGCCGTTTTTCTTCCTGATAATGCGATTTCCGCACTTACAGTCGCAAAGGATAGTTATCGGAGCTCCCTTCTTCACTTTCCCGTTTTTAATGTTAATGTCCAGTTCTTTATTACACCTTACGCACCTAAAATTCATTTGTTTCTCCTTCTAAATATTCTATCAAAAAGCCCCTTTCGGAAAGAGGCTGGTTTATAGAAATGTTATTGAGGATTATACTTCCAGAATAAAACCAACCTCTTTTTTAAAAAAGGCATAGTAATATCCGAAAAAATTAAGGCCGACTTGATTTATCATATTTAGTAATGACGTAGAAATGAAGATTTTGTTACACCCTATTGTGTCCTCTCGGTTAAAGTGGCTTCCAGAGTTTTCTCGCTTCCGTCTCTCAAAATTTTCAAAGCTACCTTGTCTCCCGGGTTATACTTCATGATAATCTCAGCAAGGGTATTTTCTGTCGTTATCTTCTCTCCGTTGATCTCTAAAATTATATCTCCTTCTTTCAGCCCCGCCTTTTCTGCAGCAGAGCCGGGAGAAACAGCCTCCTCCCCGCTTTCCCCTTTCTGTATTAAAGCGCCGTAATCAACTTCTAAATTATTATCCTGCCGGATGGTGGCATTTATCAAAACATATCTTATTCCTAAAAGCGGATATATAATCCTGCCAGAGCTTTTCACGCTGTTAATATCTTTTTTCGCTTTATTAATAGGAATGGTAAAGCCGATACTCTGAGCCCCCTGAACCATAGCCGTGTTTATGCCAATTACCTCCCCTTTTAAGTTTAAAAGCGGCCCTCCTGAATTCCCGGAGTTAATAGCTGCGTCAGTCTGAATAACATCCTCCAAGGTTTCTGTAACTGAGCCATCCGAAACGGTAATTGTTCTGCCCAGTCCGGAAACCACTCCGACAGAAACTGTATTTCTAAATTCTCCCAGAGTGTTTCCGATAGCGATCACGGTTTGGCCAATTTGTATTCTGTCTGAATCTCCAAGCGGAACCGTTGGAAACCCCTTGATAACCATCTCTCCTCCACTATCTATTATCCTGTTTGAATCAACTTTGATAACGGCTAAATCCTGAATAGGGTCGCGAGCCAAAACTTCGGCAGGATATTTTTTCCCGTCGTTTGTTAAAACAGTATAATCGGCCTCCGTATCCGAAACGACATGTTTATTGGTCAGAATCATCCCGTCTTCGGAAACGATAAAACCGGTTCCTCCCCCGACCTCCTTCTTTTCTGTCCCTTTCTGCCGGTATTGAGGAACTAAAAAGTTCGGGCTAAAAAAATCACCGAAGTCCTGGAACGGATTTGTATAGTATTGTTCAATAATAGGGACGTCTTTGGTGACAATAATGCTTACTACGGCCGGGGAAAGCTCGTTAACCACGCCGATTATCGCATCTTCCTGGGAGGTCTGGGGCAGATAAACCGTTTGTTGCTCGGCTGATTTATCTCCAAAAATACCTATATTCAATTTTGGAGCATAGTTAGCCACTCCTGGAGAAAAATAATTATAGTAGATTGCCCCTGCCAAAAATCCAGAGAGGGAAGAAACAAAAATAACCGAAATGGTTCCCCAGAAAATTTTATTTTTCAAAAATCCGGGAATTTTTACATTAAAGCTCGGTAAATCGTACATAGTTGTAATAAAAAATTATATACAATGTATATTATATAATATTACGAAGCACCCCTGTCAATCCTTTCATCTTTTTATTTCTGAGTGGAGCGAAGAAACAAGGTTTTGATGAAATTAAGTTCTTATTTTTGGCGTAGGCCAAAAGCCAAGATATTTTCCCAGCATCCATCGAGTTTGAGCCTCCAAAGCCGGCATACTGGTGAAAAATATCATTATGACGGGAAGCAAAAACCACTCCAAAATAAGTATTAAATATTTTCTTTTTCCTAATTCCGGGGGCTTTGGCGGAAGTAAAAGGATACTAAAAAACGCCGAGCCGATCAATCCTATCATTCCCACGGTTAAGATATTTCTGGTAAAAATCGGCAGTTTGTAGGAGAGTAACGTCTGTCTGAAAGCGTCTCCGCCCAAGATTATTGGCAAAAACCCCAATAAAAATATTAAGATGGAAACGGTCGCCCAAGACCAGCAGCTCTCAACAATATTAAACCCTAAAGAAAATTTCTTAGATAGGGCAATTTTTTTATTTTTCAAAAACCCGAAGAGAAAATAAGGAATATCCCCCGCTCCGTAAGCCCACCTTCTCTGCTGCAGATAGACGTTTTTCATTGTTTTCAAAAAAGTCGGTGCGACATTAGCATCCATGGAAATCGGATAGTAAAGAGGGACTACCCTGTAATCCCCGTCGTATCTCAAAAGACACTGCCAAAAGATACGAGAATCGTCTGAAACGACGTTTACCTGGCGGAAATCAACATCAACAAGGGCTCTGAAGCTCATTGAATGAGAAGAAAAGGTAAGCATTTTTTCTTCTCTCTCCTGGCACATCATCTCCCAAAAAGACGCGGAAAAAGAAAAAATCCTGGAAATAGGCGGAGCCTGCCAGACGTTGTTTACAAAAAGAGGGATAGGCTGGAAGCTGCAACGAGTCGGTTTCGTTACGGTTAAGTAATAGTAGCCCAAACAACTGAAGTATTTAGGGAAGACGCAGCTGTCGATATCAAAAGAGGAGAAAATAATATTTTCATAAGGAATCTTAAACGGATCCACGACTAATTCTTTGGCTTTTCTCGCTCCCCAAGTTTCGTTGGCCCCTTTGCCGGCAATTTCACCTGGCAAATTTTTAGGATGGAATACAAGCAAAAATTTGAAAAACCTGTCTCCAAATTCAGATTCAATTTTTTT
>Ga0268276_1003734_pt1 | contig 11485 bp, 17 predicted proteins | sample saktaG_4_FD_190145 | JGI IMG/M metagenome (GOLD analysis project Ga0268276, IMG submission 190145) | Saline water microbial communities from Sakinaw Lake, British Columbia, Canada - sak_2010_1_5_45m | ecosystem: Environmental > Aquatic > Non-marine Saline and Alkaline > Saline ...
GACATAGGTGACAGTATTAAATTTGATTTGAGTTTTAATTTTCCGATTTCTAGCATCTTTATAAAATTTTAGCGGGTTCTGGCGATTCTTATCTTTTTTAAGGCAATTGCATTAAAAAAGATAAGCCATCGTCACCCGCTAAGTATATATAAATCTATAGAATATATTTAGGATCTTTAATCAGAGGTTTATTTTTTATTTCTTCAGCAACCTCTTGTGGAATTCCAGGCTTGCCTAATTTGTAGTACATATAATTTTTGTATCCTTCAACACCCGGTTGGTCAAAAGCATTCACATTGAACAGTTCACCTTCAAAAGCAGTGGCCATTTCAAAGAAAAATAATAAAGCACCCCAATTATACGCATTAACTTCTGGCATAATAATAGCGCAATTAGGGCGGTTTTGACTGACCAGTGCCCACTCTGTAGCTTCCTGCGCCAACTGCATCAGCTGGCTAAAACTTTTCCCTGATAAAAAATCGCTTCCCCTCTCCTGCTCAGGATTGATGGAACGCGTAGCCGAACTATCAAATTTTACGGGAATTTTTAAATCTGTTTTAAACTTCTCAACCCGGATAAATGTAACAACTTTGTTATTCTCGCCCTCAACATTATTTTGCTGAATAGAATGCAGGTCATTAGTACCTGCTGCGGATATCGGCGTTCGTCCCCGATTAAACAACTCTTCCTTATTCGCCATCCAGTTTTCGAGCCCATCTTTAGATACTGAAATTTTACGATGGTATTTCTTGCCTAAGCTTTCTGCTAAGAGCTGTACATACCAATCTGCAGTAGACTTAAGGGTTTGAGAAAAAGGCATTAATATTGCCAGTGATTTTGCCTTTTTCTGATAAAGGATAGTATGTAACAAGGCATACATATAAGCAGGATTTCTTAAAATATCACCCTGGCTGCACCTGGCGAACATATCTTTAGCGCCTGAGAATAATTTCTCTATATTTACGCCTACAATCGCCAAATGCAGGAGCCCCATATTAAATTCCGAGAATCTACCGCCAACACCTTTTAAGAGCGGCAAAGAGCGAAAACTTAAAACATCTTTTCTCTGCCCCTCTATCACTTTTTTACGTAAAGAACCACTCTCCGGATCAGTAATTGCCAAAACCTGCCTGCCATATTTCGCGCCTACCGTCTTTTTAAGCCATGCCTCGACTAAAATAAACGCTGCTTTAGTTTCGGTAGTCTCGCCTGACTTAGAAATAACCACTACAAATGTTTTTTTAGGATTAAGGCTTTTTAATAGAACCTGCAAAGTATCCGGATCAAGGTTATTACCCTCAAAATATATGCGCGGTAATTTCTTTCTTGATGATTTGAATTCATTATAGTAAGGTGCACACATTGCATCCTGCGCAGCCTTTAAGCCCAGATAGGAACCGCCAATCCCTAAAAACAGCACATTCTCATATTTTTTAGCTATTTTTAGGCCAAGGTTTTTGATCTCGGCAATCTGCTCTTTATCCTGTTCGGGCAATTTAACCCATTCTAAATTTAATTTTACCCGCGCCTCAGGACTAGCAATAATCTTCTTTAGGTGAGTTGAGGCAGCTTGCGCGCAAGGCAAAATTTCATTAATATCCTCTTGGCTTACTCCATGCCCACCCACACTAAAACTTAACATATTGTTAAAATCAAATTTTAACCCCATTTTAACTCCTATTCATTTTACCGCTGTGTAATCTTTACGGTAATGCGTTCGCCATCGTTCCAGGGCCAAAGCATAGCGAAAATACCGCTATCACCCAAATCTTTATAATACAGCGTCTGGCCCGGCATAATTCCACCAAGCGTATCGACTGTTTTTTGTACTTCATCCGCCAGGATGTTTTCCGATGGATATACTGGTTCACCCAAAAAACTCTTTAATTGCAAATTAAGCTTCCCTATCTCCTGCTTAATGATAACTGCTTCAAAAAAATTATCGCTATCAATACGCAGCATTTCAAAACTAAGCGTTTTTATCTCTTTTTTTATCGAGCTAAAATCCATACCTTCCTTTGTTTTAACATTATAACATGACTAAAAAATATTTAAATCAGTTTTAAAAAGCATGCCCCTTTCAGTTAATGGCTATGACCTGCTCAGCGAATCAGAGATAAATTCCCGATATACATTCACCTCAGGCTAAAACCAAAATGATTTTACGCAGGAAATTAGATAATTTTTAGAAGGTTAAGCCCGGTTTTTGGATCAATTTCTTTGCTTGCCCTTATTCCTTTTAATTCTAAAACCACAGCCTCAATTACTAAGAACACTTTTGAGTTACCGCGCAGGCAACCGGTCAAGACTTGATTTTTCTTCCCCATACTTGCATGGATATGTACCTGCGGGCCCTTAGGATTTGTAAAAATCGTGCCAATACCCATAACCTCCCAACCGTTTTTAAAAACTTTCTTATTAGGCTCCGGAGGAATAACCGGCTTCTTAGGGCCGGTGACTAAATCCCCTTCCCTGAGTGCGCCGATAAAAATAACAGTTGCTGCTTTGATTTTCTCCTTCTTAGCCAAACCACTTAAACATTGAATTAAGATATCATTATTCTTGAATTTTATCAGAAAAACCCTGCCAATTTTTCCCGTGGTATATTCCATATTTCTAACCCTGGACCTGAAGTATCTGGTAGTAATTGCTTATCGATTTTAATGACTTGAAGAAAAATATACTTAATAAATAAGTAAGGATAATAATAACTGCGGTCACAATTACCTTAGCTTTTTTACTAAAGCGGGGATTGGCCCAGACTAAAGGAAGCATAAATGGGCCTACGCAAAGAAAAGATATGATTAACGACCAACTTTTAAAATACCACTTCTGATTATCATTATTCTCCATACCTATTTCCTCCTCGCTAACTTAGCCTTCTTAATCTTGAGCTTATGAGGAACACATAAAAACTTGGCAATAGATGCAATTTTTTTCCCTTCATAGGGAAATTCTTTGCAGGTTACCGGCTTAATAGCATAATCAACCTTATGTATGCGACACAAACCGTCGGTATCTAAAAAAACACACGGCTCATCTTCATAACTAGTACCTACTTTGTATCCGGAAGGAAAAGCCTTATCTTCTTCTAAATGGAAGAAATCTCCTTTTATACCAAGAGATAATATTTTTTTTGCCTCTTCCAAATCAATCCAAGCCCCAAGCCTGCAGCAATCTGCCTGATTCTTGCATTCAGAACAATCAATAACCTTATTTTTCTTAATCTTATTTTTCATTTAACTATTATACATTCCTTTATTATAAATTCCAAATATATTTAATGAGCAAACAATTTATGGAGTCCGTAGGACGACATAAGTTATAGCGTAAGCGTCCGCGCCTGCCTGCCGGCAGACAGGAATTTTGAGCACCTTGGTTTTAAATATAGCGAAATCCTTGCGAGCACAGCGAGCAAGGAAATCCTGCCGAGTGTGCCAAAATTATTAGAATAGTTTTGGCACATTTTACGAAGCAGGATCTCTCAAAACTACATAAATTTTCGAGTGCTTAGGGACAGGGTTCTTTCCCTATTAAAAAAATAGCCTGGCCTCTAGATTAATAGAAGCCAGGCTATTTGTACTTGACCTTACAGTTTTACTACATTCGTAGCCTGTTCGCCCTTAGGTCCTTTTTCGATGTTAAACTCAACTTCCTGACCCTCAGCCAAAGATTTATAACCCTCACCCTGGATTGCGCTGTGATGAACAAATACATCGCTACCGGATTCAGGCGTGATAAACCCAAAACCTTTCTGGTCTGAAAACCACTTTACTTTTCCCTTTGCCATTATTTACTACCCCCTCTCCTCTTAATTTTTTAGTAAATAACGGCAGAAACAAAAAACCGCGAAGGTTAGTTTTCTAAACCTCGCGGCCTACAAACTTCTAATCCTTTATTCACTACTTTATAAGTTTAACATATTTTTAGGATTTGTCCAGTAATAATATGACTATTTTAGTTGATTATTTTACAAAACGCCTCCACAACTTCAGGGTTAAATTGAGTCCCTGCGCCTTCTCTTATTTTGGCCACCCCTTCTTCTTTGGCCATTTTTTCGTGGTATGAACGGGTGGATGTCATTGCATCAAAAGCATCTGCAACCGCAACAATTTGAGGAAAAATACCGGTTTGTTCAGGCTTTAAATTATCAGGATAACCTTTGCCGTCATAACGTTCATGATGCGACCTAATTACAGAAAGCATCTCTGCGTCTAAAAATACCGGCTTTAATATTTCCTCCCCGACTGCGGGATGCTTGCGTATAAGATCCCCCTCTTCTTGTGATAAACTACCTTTCTTATTCAATATATCCTCATGAATGCCTAATTTACCGATATCATGTAATTGCGCCGCCCTCTGTAATGATTGCGCCTTTTCTATCGGGATGCCCATTTCAATAGCAATTTTGTAAGCATATTCACCGACTCTTTCTGAGTGCCCGCAGGTATAAGAATCTTTTGCCTCAAGGCTTCGCACCATCGCTTTAACCACGCGATAAAAATAATCGTGTAATTTCTCGCGGGCATCTTTTAAACTTAAAGACATCTGATTAAAAGATTCAGCAAGCTGCCCAATTTCATCGCCTGATGGGATTTCCACCTGATATTCTAAGTTACCTTCTGCAATATTTTTGGTGCCATCTATTAATTTTTTAATAGGAGTAATTATCCTTATGGAAAATATTGCCCCTAAACCCAGGGCAAAAATAAAGCCCATAAATAAAACAAATACCCCTCTTAATAATAGCTCCTTCTGAGCAAAATAAACATCGCTTGCATCAATATCTATCCCTAAAATAGCAACGGGGTTATTATCTTTATCAAAAATAGGGGCATATCCTGAAAGAAATTTTCCCCATTCATCAGTAGATAAATTAGCATCTACCCCGGGTTCCTTAAAGGATTTAAGCATTTCGGGAAAACTTCTGGCATCATAGCTATCCCCCGGAAAAGATGTAGCTTTAGCTTTAACAGTTTTCGATGTAAGCGCATCGGGATCAACTATAAATTGTAAAACACCCGGCGTATCTGTTTCTGCCATAATATAAATATACCTAACCAGAGAATTAGCTTGCTTTATTTTTAACAATTGAACAGCTATACCCCTGAAAGAAAGAGTATTTATACCTTCAGGATTTAGAGGAATATTACTTAGCTGTTCTGCATCAATCGAAAGAGCAGCAGTCTGAGCAATTACTCTAAGTTTATCCCTAAATTCATCAAATTGGGATTTTAAACTGTACTTAAAAAGAATAAAATTACCTAAAAGAGCAACAAATAGCAACGAAAGGATAAAAGATGCGACAACCTTTACATAAAAACTGCGAAAAAAATTATTTCTTACTTTCATTTTTTGTTTTTGATTATTTTAAAGCTATTAAAAATTTTATCACTTTTATAGCCGGCAAGCGAAATACGTATTAAAGACCAGGTATAAACTTTGCCCTCTTCAAATAAATCCGCCCTGACTTTAAAAGAGTCAATATTATGCGGAAATCTTTCTTTTAAAATCAAGCTATCTGCATACGTATTATAGCCCTTATAGATTCTTAAAATAAAACCGCCGGTATCCATAAAATCATTCCACCAGCTAAATTCTAACGGTTGATCGCCATTTATGATAACTGTATCATAAATAGGATGCCTGAGCCTTGGCTCAGGAAGGCTATTATTCAGCTTGCCACCCAAAGTAAAAGCAGTAGTACCCGCAGAGCTAATCGTATTAAAAACAAGGCAAAAAAATATCAATGCTACTGCTTTTTTCATGACAGAAATTCTACGCAGAATAGATAATTAAGGCACCAAAGATAAGAAGAAATAGACTAAACAGACGTAAAGAAAATTCTGACTTCTTCTCCATTCGGTCAATGATCGCCCTAGTCTTTTCCAACCCTAAAATAAAGATGAGCAATCCGCCTAAAAACGCCAAAACTCCCAACGCAAATATCACCTGCGGCAATCTCGCATAGGGCGCATAATACAAAAAGATAATTCCCAGCACAATCCTTATCAAGCCTCCTAAATAAACATTCCTTCCCTGCCGCCAGAAAATCAACATTTTTTTCGCTAACTTAGGATTTAAAAGAATCATAATCCCCATAGATGTTATAAAAATCCCGATAAGCTCAATTAGTATCATCATAGCTTGCCTCCTTTTCTCTGCCCAAGCGGATAGCCCATTGCCATCCGCTTGGCAAAAGCGCACTCTTAGCCTAAATTATACTCCTCTAAAGTAAAAACCCCAAGCCTAATTTGTAAAAAAAGGCGCTTGCGGCAAACCTCGCCTCAAACGCCTAAAAAATAAACACCTTTTCTATGCTTTCAAAAATTTATTATATAACCACGCCAGTAATAAACCTCCTATGCCGGCATCCACAAAACCCCAAATACATCCAACAATACTTCCGGCTATTGTCGGCGTATACCCCAAATAAACGCTCGCCATCACCTCTCCCCAAGCATCACCCCAAGTAGAAACCGTATCGATTAACCCCATAATAAACATGCTGCCGCCCCATAAAACTCCACAAGCCAAGCCAAATGCCTTAACATTCAATTTCCCCATTACGCCCTCCTTTCTTAAATTTATTTTTACGCTAACTTATCAAGCTCCTCAACACTAACAGCTGCGCAGGTGTTAAAGCCTATGCCAGTTGACTTAGTAAGGGCGATCGAGGCTTTCATCGCCTCATTTATCCCGGGAAAATCTACTATTAACAATAGATCATAACGGCCAAGCAAAGCAAGTTTAGAAATGACTTTACCGCCGGATTTCTCAATAAGCTCAACGCCTTTTTGAGTGCGCTCAGCGGAAATTCCTTTTAACGCATCCACCGAGTATTTTCCCAACATCACAAATTTAGCCATTTTGCCACCTCCTCTTTTTATTGTACCTCAAATCTAAAGAAAGCTCAAATAAAAAGGTGCCTTTAAACCCCCTCCAAGTAACACTCTAAACCAAGAATCCTATGGCTTAGCGGATTTAATCATTCGTTTTTCGAAACGACTTAATTTTGCGATTTTCTCCTGAAGAAATCCCATAGGGCATACCACGCACCAGCCCCTATGTTTTGTAAGCACCCCTAAAATAATCGAAATAATGGTCGTAAGCAAGCACATACTCACAAACACAGAGCCTATCATTAAAAAGTTGCCCCCTGTACGGATGACGCGGTATATTACAAAACCCATAAATAAAAGAAAGACTAACCAGCGAAACCACTGTTTTACAAAAATCCCGGGCAATCGCTTATTAACGCTTAATTTTGATAACACTATATCCAAAAAAGCTCCCCGCGGGCATAGGTTCCAGCACCAATATCTGCCTGCGAAAAATGCCAAGGTTAAAAAAAACACCATCATCGCCACAACAAGATAACCAAGTATCGGATTAAATAACCCTCCTACCACAATAAGCGGCAGGAACCATACCATTATTAGCTGTATTCTCTTCATAATTTGCCCCTTTAGTATTTTTTAATCTACCTTGACTGTATTACAAATAAAGGTAAAGAACCCTCACTTCTTCCATCAATAGCCAAATCAATTGAATATTCACCATATCTCTCAAGCTTTAATCTTTGAATATTAAGGATCAAATTTGCCGAACCTGATCTTCGGCCATCCGGTAAATTTACATTTATATTTCCAGTTGCAGGAGCAAGTATATTCTTTCCGTCTAAATCAACAAAAGTTACAGTAACTTTATGCTCTCCTTGTTCTATGCTTTCAAATCTTATTCGAAGAGCAATTGCACATTGAGGATGTATAACTGGAAGCTGACTGGCTACAATTGAATCAAAAGCGCCAAGCAGATTTAACTTACCCAAATCATTTGTTGCTGCATCGCATAAAGCGTAAACTTCTATATTCATATACTTCTCCTTTTAAATGCAGTCATTAATCTAACCTGATGAAGATTTTTTGGATTTAAGCCTTACGGCGGAATTAACAATCATCTGCCAGCCAAATAATACGATCATAAGGACAATTGCCGCGCTGCGTAAATTCCTGATAAAATAAGCCTTTTTCTTGTTCTTCTGAACCTTATCCTGTAAAAATGCTCCAGGGTATGTCAGTGTTTGGAGCCTGGCTGAAAAATCCTTAGCCAGCACTGATTCACGGCGCAGCTTATCGGTAACCGTTATTTTATCCAGTTCAGTCTTAAGGCCTTTTTCGCCGCCAATAGTATAAGCTACCAGCAGCTTGTCATAAAAATACGTATCTACCCCATAACGAAACATCATTCTTACTGCAATAAAATTCGCAAAGAGCATACAACATAAGAATGCCAGCATTACCGCAATTTTAATTATCCGACTTCTAGAAAATTCCATACGCGCCATCGCTTTTTTATATTATACCGCTAAAACCAATAATCCTAAACCATTTTCGGGACTGGGATTTACTGGGAATGCCTGCTATTTTATACTAAGAACTAATTAAGAGCTTGCATACTGAAAAATCCCGCGGGTGCCGCATAACCACGAAATTCATCAAAATAGTTTAAATAAACCTTTATACGGTCTCCTGAACGATACCTAGTTTTTACATGCACTGGATATAACGGTACAGGCCATTGATCAGAAAACATACCGAAGAGAAATTTAATCTGGGACTGCGGATAGTCCCCACGTTTTACAGATTCGACCTCTACAGTAAAATACCCCTTATAATTATTTGATCTTGCAGTTTCCAGGCCATCTGTTTGCACAGACATGATTTTTCCCACTATAACAAGTTCAGAAAGATTATTCATTTTTCTTACTAAAGCTATCACTTTTTCCGGATCAGCACCTTCTAGGGTAAACTCTACTAATTTTTTACTCAATTCCTTTAATTCTAATTTTTTATCAATAGTTGCGTTTTCTGTCCTTTCGCTATCTTGTAAATAATTGCATGCCGTAAAAATAAACGGGAAAAATATAATCAAACAAAATAAAATAATTATATTATTGCCGTCTTTTTTATGCTTTATCATTTTATTTACAGCAGCTACCCGTGCCTTTTGCGATTTTCTTGATCACCACGTTGATAATAAAGCAAGTCAAAGCAAGGAATATAACCAGGTTATCAGATAATGGCAGAACATCAAAAGCCGCCGCCAAAAGCAGTAATATCCCAGCGCCTGTTAAAATAGTGCTGATAATGCAAGTGTTTTTGGAATCCATGATGGCCTCCTTTTTGTCTACCTAGACAACAACGCAACAGTTCCAATTAGCGGCGGGTGTCTCTGCTTAAATTATTATACCACCTCACTGTCTAGCTTAACTAAAGTTCAGTCTACCAATGTGTATGGAAAGTGTTTCTGTTATTATATAGAATAGCGGAGAGGTAGGAGTCAACCTGCAAACCCTACTTTATCCGTCGATATATCAATATGCTACAACAATATGCTCTCTATTACAAGTACAACTTTGAGCCTAGATATTACCCGATTCTTTCCTTTACTGACGGTGTTTTTCACTTGGATGGGCACATTTTAGACACAAGATCAATTTTGAAACAGAAACAGTTTTCGGCTCATCTCTTTAAAAACTTTTATTACAAACCAATCTCTTTAATAATTCCCCTAATAGAGTTAGCAGATTTTTTAAGCGCTTCCTGTTCTTCTTTAGCCAGCTCGAGTTTCAAAGTTTCTCTAATACCGTTTTTGTTAACTACGGCGGGAAGACTTAAATATACCTCGCGCATTTCCAAATAACCAGTAATCAAACTTGATACGGGTAAAACTGCGTTTTCATCATGAAGGATTGCCTGTGTTATCCTTGCCAAAGACAGGCCAATCCCATATGATGTCTCCCCTTTTTTTTCGATGATTTTGTAAGCAGAATCTCTTACCTCAGAGAAAATTTTTCCTAACTCTTCCTCAGGTCGACAGCTATGATTGCTGCCGCACATTGAACAATAACTCTTAAATAAAACGCCACCGATGTTGGCATTACTCCAAATAGCCGATTCGCTATCTCCGTGCTCGCCTAAGATATATGCATGGACGTTATGCGGGTCTATTTTGCAATGCCCAGCTAAAAGAAACCGGAAACGAGCTGTATCCAAAACTGTTCCGGAGCCGATGACTTCATTTGCCGGTTTAGAAGAAAATTTATAGGCCGCGTACGAAAGAATATCAACGGGATTGGTTGCAACTAAAAGAATCGCCGAAGGGGCATATTTTACCACTTGAGATACTATCTGACGGTAAATTTCTACATTATCTTTAACAAGCGCAAGTCTAGTCTGACCGGGCTTTTGCTTTTTACCAGCAGTAATTACCACTAAATCAGAACCTTTTATATCTGGATAATCACCGGCGATAATTTCAACTGGCGAAACATAGGGTGCACCGTGAGATAAATCCATAACTTCACCCTCTAACCGTTTTTTATCCATATCGGTTATAACAACACTTCTGGCGAACCCCTTCATAATAAGGGCATACGCGTAACGCATCCCCACATTACCACAACCAATGATTGAAACCTTTGGTTTTAAATTATCCATTCCCAATTCCCCCTTTCATGAAAACAATATCTCGTAAGCGTTTAACCTACCCCGCAATGAGTTGTACAATTCTAAAGCATTATAACACTTAACTAGGTAGATTTAAGATAAAATCATACAAGGTTTCTAGGTGGTTACCTTAAGGCCATCTAGAAATACGGTGCAGCAAAAAGACTCTCTGCATACAGCTATACCGACCTACTCTCACTCTTTAGGAGGGGGCAAGCCCCCTCCTAACTCCGCCGCGCTAGACGTAAGCTTATGGGGACGCGAATTGGAACCCTGCCTCGCTTAAACCTAGTATGATGCGATTAGACGATATTCGAATATTGTATCGCTCGGCATCCTATAAAATAAAAAACCCACAACTCAATTAAGAATTGTGGGTTTTTTATTTTATAGGAGCACCGACCTACTCTCACATGTCCTTACGAACACACTACCATCGGCTCTGAGGGGCTTAACGGCCGTATTCGGAATGGGAACGGGTGTTTCCCCCTCGATAAAGGCACTCCAAATTTTTTGCAAAGCAAAAAAATTTGGTGCCGCGCGTTACAAAATTCAAATATCGTTAGACCATATCGTACTAGGCCTAACGCGGTACGCTTTGTTACAAAAACATCAACAACTACACACAGATTTTTATGAGCAAAAACTTATCCAAATAACTCGAAGCAAGAAAAAAAATTAAGGACAAGCCGATTGGCTGATTAGTACGTATTAGCTTAAATCCTTACGGATCTTACACTTTACGCCTATCAAGGTCGTAGTCTACGACCAGCCTACAGAGTCTTGCGACTCAGGGATACTTATTCTTGGGGGGGGCTTGGCACTTAGATGCTTTCAGCGCTTATCCCTTCCAAACGTAGCTACCCGGCCTTTGCCCTTGGCAGGACAACCGGAAAACCATAGGTTTGTTTCTCTAGGTCCTCTCGTACTGAAGAGAACTCCCCTTCAAATATCCTAACGCCCACATCAGATAG
>Ga0268276_1003735_pt1 | contig 11482 bp, 8 predicted proteins | sample saktaG_4_FD_190145 | JGI IMG/M metagenome (GOLD analysis project Ga0268276, IMG submission 190145) | Saline water microbial communities from Sakinaw Lake, British Columbia, Canada - sak_2010_1_5_45m | ecosystem: Environmental > Aquatic > Non-marine Saline and Alkaline > Saline ...
ACAATCTTTATGAAAATGTCATCATTAAACAATCAGACATCCCAGAAGGCTATTATGAAAATCAGAGAAGATTAGCTCGCGAACGAGGCCACGGTGATATCGGAACCACTGATGAAATGAAAGAACGATTAGGCGAAGTAATTATCAGTGACCAAAAATCAACCTTAGATAATTGGATAAATTACTTAACCGATAAGGACTCTGAAAGTTTTCCTATGTGGTCTAAATATTGGTCTTTTACCAATATGTTGAAGTTATCAACTTATGATAAAGAAAAACATACTTTTGGTAAAAGAGACAAAGGGACAGTGGCGCCTTTCCCAGATTTAAATAGAGAGGCTTTAGCTTATGTGGTTGACGCAGTCGTGAAGAAAGTCAATAAGAAGGAGATAACAGATATTAAAGATAACCCAGAATTACAGAAATTATTACAAGGTACCAACTTTGGTAAACTCTATGCTTATGCTCTTGAAAAAGTAACTCCGACAGAAGAGAATGAATTACTCAGTACAGAAGAAAAGTGGGTCAAATACGAACAAAATTCTGACCATATGCCTTTAGTTGAATCACTGCAAGGACATGGAACTGGCTGGTGTACCGCCGGAGAAACCACTGCCCAAACACAACTACAAGGAGGTGATTTTTATGTTTACTACTCTTATGACAAGCAAGGTAATCCAACTATTCCAAGAGCTGCTATTCGAATGGGCGGTTCAGAAATTGGTGAAGTGAGAGGCATTGCTCCTGAACAAAACCTTGACCCCTATATCAACGATGTAGTTAGTGAAAAAATGACAGAGTTCCCAGATGGTGAAATTTACCAGAAGAAAACGGCTGATATGAAGTATCTGACAGAAATTGATAAAAAACATCAAGCTGGAGAAGAATTAACAAAAGATGACTTGAGATTTCTATATGAAATTGATGAGGGGATTAAGGGATTCGGTTATCAAGCTGACCCGAGAATTAAAGAGGTGAAAGAAAACAGAGATATCAAATCTGACTTATCGTTAATAACTGGTTATTCTAGAGAGCAAATTAGTACAACTCAAGAAGAAGCATTAAAAGGCGATATCAAATTTCACTATGGAGATCTCTATTTAAATAGTCTTCAATCAGCTGAAGGATTAACCTTACCAGAAACAATAAATGGAGCTCTTGTTTTAGGTAGTCTTCAATCAGCTGAAGGATTAACCTTACCTGAAACTATTAAGGGTAATCTCTATTTAAATAGTCTTCAATCAGCTGAAAAAGAAAAGTTAAGAATAAAATATCCTAAATTAAACATAATATTTAGATGAGTTTTTTTGTGATCATTGTGAAAACAAAAATAGACACAAAAAATATTTTATGAAAATTGATAATAAAACCAGGGTTTATATAGATGGAGCTAATTTATATAGAGGGTCTAATTCTCTTGATTGGGTTTTTGATTATCAAAAATTTTATATTTGGCTTAGTGAAAATTTTAAAACAGAGGAGATTTATTTTTTTATTGGTTTTGTAGAAGAACAAAAAAAATTATATGAGTTTTTGGAAGGCATTGGATATAAAATAATTTTTAAAAAAACTTTGAAATCTAAAGGTCAAATAAAAGGTAACTGTGACGCAGAACTTGTTTTGAAGGCTACTGAAGATATAATAAGAAGTGATTTTTATGATTTTGTTTTGGTCTCAAGTGACGGCGATTTTGCTTGTTTGTTGGAATTTGCAAAAAAAGAGAGCAAGAGAATAAAAGTTGTTTCCCCGTCTAAAAAACTTTCTTATTTAATAAGGCGGTTATATTGTGAAATTACTTATTTGAATAGTTTGAGAAAAATGGTGGAGAAAAAGAAAAGGCCCCTAAGTGGAAACTAACTACCACCGGGCCCTTTTCATGGTTATGCTATTATAATAACATTAACTTTTAAAAAAGCAAGCCCCGTTAGAGATATAAAATAAAAGATTTTATATCTCTAACGGGGCAAGAAATAAAATAATATGCAATTTTCATATAAATGGTTACAAGAATATTTTGAAGAAGATTTACCAGACATTAAAGATTTGGTAGAGACTTTAATTTTCCATGCTTTTGAGATAGATGGAGTTGAAGGAGATTTAATTGATATTGATGTTCTTCCTAATCGCTCCCATGATTGTTTTTGTTATCAAGGTATTGTCAAAGAAATTTCAGTTTTGACAGGATTGAAGCTGAAAGAAATTAATAAATCTTATAAAGCTGAACAAGGATTAAAATCTTCAGATTTTCTTTCTCTTACAGTTGAAAATTCTAAATTAATTCCACGAGCAACAAAGAGGTTAGTTCAAGCTGTAAAGATTGGACCCTCTCCCCTTTGGTTAAAAGAAAGGTTGGAATCAATTGGGCAAAAATCAATCAATAATGTGGTGGATATTACTAATTATGTTATGTGGGAGACAGGGCAACCAGTCCATGCTTTTGATTTTGACAAATTAGTTAGTAATCAAGATGGTATAAAGAAATTTGTTATTCGGAGTGCTAAAAAGGGAGAAAAAATTATCACTTTAGATAACCACGAATTTGAATTAGATGAAGATATTTTGGTAATTAGCGATGGAGAAACAGCTTTGGATATTGCAGGAACCAAAGGAGGAATTATCTCTGGGATAGACGAAAAAACCAAGAACATTGTTTTATCTATTTGCAATTTTAATCAAGTTAGTATTAGACGAACTTCAAAAAAATTAAACTTGAGAACAGATGCCTCAGTACGTTTTGAAAATGGTATTTCGCCAGATAAAGTAGGAGAAGCTATGGAAAGACTTTCCCAATTAATTTCTCAAATTACAGGAGGAAAGGTGGCAGAAGATATTTTAGATGTTTATCCAAGACCTGCTAATCAATATAAAGTAGGGATTTCTACCCAAGATGCAAATCGGTTGTTGGGATTAAATTTTTCAGATAAAGAAATTGAAAATATCTTGCAGCGTTTGGATTTTAATTTTGAAAAAGTTAAGCCAATTGATAATGTGTTAGAAATGGCGTCTAATTTGATAAATATACCTTATAAATCAGGAGCCAGTGTAGTTTATGATGCTCCTAATTTATTTGATTGCTCATCTTTGACAGCTTACTTGTTTGCACAAGCTGGAATTTCTATTCCTCGAGTTTCGGTTGATCAATTTGTTTTTGGAGAAAAAATTGAGAAAGATGATTTGAGGAGAGGGGATTTAGTTTTCGCAAATACTGGTTTGATTAAAGAGACGGGAATTTATACCGAGACATTTGAATTTTTGCCAGGGACAAAGGTCCCTGAAGGTATTGACCATGTTGGTTTGTATTTGGGAAAAAATGAAATTTTATATACTAGCTCTGAAACAAGTAAGGTTGTTATTGAAAAGTTAAATGAAGCAAAAACATTTAAGAATATTGTTGGTTATAGAAGAGTGTCAGATGACCCTGACCCTAATCTTACGGACGGGCAAAGAAGATATGTTGTTACTATTCCTCATGAAAGATTAGATTTAAGAATTAAGGAGGACTTAATTGAAGAAATTGGGCGAGTATATGGATACAAAAATATCGAGTCACAAGTAGTAAATCCTAACCCTACAGATGGGCAAGGAAAAGTCTTTGAACCAAAATTGAACAAAGTTTTTTATTACATTAATAAAATTAAGAATATCTTGGTAGAAGCTGGCTTTGATGAGGTTTATACCTACACTTTTGAGGACAAAGGTGTCGTAGAGGTTCAGAAGCCCTTAGCCAGTAATTTAGCTTTTTTAAGAACTAATTTAACAGATGGTATTCAGAAATCTCTGAAGTTAAATAGTAAAAATGCTCCTTTACTAGGTTTGGACGAAATTAAGATTTTTGAGATAGGTAAGGTTTTTTCATCAATTAATGATGAATATACAGCTTTAACTCTTGGTGTTTTTTCTCTTGGAAAGAAAAAGAAAGAAATTGTTGAAAATGAAATCTTGACTAATGTCTTAGAAAAACTTTCTCAAGAGTTAAATGTAAACATTAATAAATCAACAGGAAATATTTTTGAGATTAATTTAGATAAATTAATTGAAGGCCTACCTGAACCAGACTCCTATGAAGATGTTTTGAAATCGGATTCAAAAGAAATAATAATTTTCAAGAAAATATCATCCTATCCATTTATGCTTCGAGATATCGCAGTATTTATTCCAAATGAAAATTCCAGCGAAGATCTTTTGAAAGTGATTAAAGATAATGCTGGAGATTTATTGGTTCAAACTAAATTGTTTGACACTTATTCTCCTGAGGGAGGGAATAAAACTTCCTATGCTTTTAACCTGGTTTTTCAATCACAAGAAAAAACTTTAACTGATGAAGAAATAAATAAAATTATGGATAAGATTACAGAAGTTGTTAGTTCTAAAGGTTGGGAGGTTAGATAAATTTTTAAGGAAATTTTATTAGTATTATGTAGCAGGAAGCAAGTATTTAGTATGAAAAATAAAAATTTAATAAACCAAGCTTCTTTACTGATTTTAAAGAAAGAGAACCAAATATTATTAATGAAAAAATGCGAAGAACCTTTTGCTGGTTTTCATATGTTACCTTCAGGAAAAGTTGATGAAGGAGAATCTTCCACAGAAACAATAATAAGGGAATCTAAAGAAGAAATTGGGGTTTGTTTGTCCAAAGAAGATTTGGAAGTAAAGCATATAATGCATAGAGGAAAGATGGACGAAAGTGGTGTATGGGTAGATGTATTTTTTGTGGCAGAAAAATGGGTAGGGGAAATTAAAAATATGGAGATTGATAAATGTGATAATTTGGAATGGTTTGACCTAGAGGATTTGCCAGAAAATATTGTTCCTTTTGTAAAATCAGCTATTGAAAATATAAGTAAGGGTAATTTTTATTCAGAATTTGGTTGGAATTGAAAATAAAAAATTTATTATGAAAAAGTTTGATAACTGGAATAAAATCAAAAAAGAAATTGATAAATCAAATAGTAAAAAGTTTTTTTACGAAAGGGATGTTTGGTTTGCCAAATTAGGTTGCAATGTCGGCTTTGAACAAGACAGAAACGGAGAAGATTTTTTGAGGCCTGTTTTGGTATATAAAAAATTTTCAAGAGGTTTGTTTTTAGGAATGCCATTAACAAAAGTTTTGAAGAAAGAAAAATTTTATTTTTTTTTGAAACTGAGGGGAGAAGATACTCCCGTTATTTTATCTCAGATTAAATTGATTGATTCAAAGAGGTTAGAATATAAAATAGGAAAGATATCAAAAGATGAATTGGGTAAAATTAAAAAGCAATTTATTGAGTTAACTCAATAAATTGCTTTTTATATTTTAACCTGCCTGAGGCAGGAGCCTTACGGCCATTTATATTTTATATAATATATTCAATTTAAAATAAAAGCAAATGAAATTAGATGTTCCTTATTATTCTCAACATCGGGATATCAAAGATGCAAACTGGCAGAAGCGAGCTTGTGGTTTGGTGTGTTTGAAAATGGTTTTGGACTTTCATAAAATCAAAGCTCCAGATATAAATGAGTTTTTGAAATTATCTTTAGAGAAAGAAGCTTACCATCAAACTAATGGTTGGATACACGATAAGTTGTTAGAAATAGCCGAAAGTTTTGGAGTAAAAGTTTCTCGCAAAGAAAATATGGAAAGTGAAGAAAAACTAAAAAGTTTTTTAGATAAGGATTGCCCTGTAATTGTTTCCATAAAAAATAAAAGATTTTCTCCCAAATTTGGAAATAAATTTCATCAAATTGTTTTAACTGGTTACGATGAAAAGGGCTTTTTTTATAATGATTCTGATTATCAAAATGAAGACTCCAAACCTACGATTGAGCAAGGTGGAAAAAACCTGTTTGTTTCCTTTAAAAAATTCCAGAGATATTGGAGGAAAATGGCTATTTTTGTAAGCAAAATGGTGGAAAACTAGGTAGCCAAACATCGTAGAATTTGGTATAATGGAGTAGATATTTAGGAGTTAGATGTTTAAGAAATTAGAGGGAAAATTGGCAAAGCCAATTTTCCCTCTAAATACCTAACACCTAAATATCCAAAACTCCAATATGTAATATGGCCAAAGAAAAAAATAAAAAAATTAAAGTCAATAACGGATATAGTGCAAAAGATATTTCCGTTTTGGAGGGGTTGGAACCGGTAAGAAGAAGACCGGGAATGTATATTGGAACAACTAGCACGGATGGCTTACATCATTTAATTTGGGAAATTTTTGATAATGCCAGAGATGAAGCTATGGGTGGTTTTGCCGATACAGTTGAAGTTGTTTTATTGCCTAACAATAGAGTTAGAGTAGCCGACAATGGAAGAGGAATTCCAGTTGATATTCACAAACAGACTAAAGTTTCTGCTCTAGAAACAATTATGACAACTCTCCATGCCGGGGGAAAATTTGGCGGGGAGGGTTATAAGATATCAGGAGGATTACACGGAGTTGGGGCTTCTGTAGTTAATGCTCTTTCTATTTATACCAAAGTTGAAATTCATCGTGATGGGGGAAGATATATTCAAGAATACAGTCAAGGGAAGAAAAGAGCTAACGTAAAAAGAATTGGAGCATCAAAACTAACTGGTTCTATTGTTACTTTTGAACCAGATAAAGCAATTTTTAGCGAAATCAATTTTGATTGGGATGTTGTCTTAAAACATTTGCGTCAGCAAGCATATCTTGTTAAAGGAATGAGATTGACGGTGATAGATGCCAGAGAATACAAGGGGGAAATAAATGAAGATATTTTTTACATTAAAGATTTAAAATTAGAAGTTCCTTCCAACACCTTTTATTTTGAAGGTGGACTTTTGTCATTAGTTAAATTTTATAATCAATATCAAAAAACAGTTCATAAAAATATTTTCTATATTGAAAAAATTATTAATGAAAAAGGAGAATCAGTTGAAGTTTCTTTGCAATATACTGATGATATTTCTGCTAGGATTGTGTCTTTTGCCAATAATATACCAACAATTGAAGGAGGAATGCATTTAACAGGGTTTAAATCAACTCTTACGAGAACATTAAACAATTATGCTAGAAAAAATAATCTTCTAAAAGAAAAGGATGAAAACTTTACAGGAGATGATGTTTTAGAGGGAATCACTGCTGTGGTTTCTGTTAAATTAGCAGATGTTCAATTTGAAGGTCAAACCAAAGCTAAGTTGGGGAGTGTGGAAGCCAGAGGAATGGTTGAAACCATTTTTGGAGAGGGATTTTCTGCATTTTTAGAAGAAAAACCGGATGATGCAAGAGCTATTATTAACAAAGTGACGCTGGCTTTAAGAGCCAGAAAAGCTGCTCGGGCAGCTAAGGACAGTGTTTTAAGAAAAGGAGCTTTAGAGGGAATGACTTTACCTGGAAAGCTTGCTGACTGTCAATCAAAAAGTGCAGAGGAATCAGAACTATTTATTGTCGAGGGGGATTCAGCTGGGGGTAGCGCCAAACAGGGGAGAGACCGACGAACTCAAGCCATTTTACCTTTGAGAGGTAAGATTTTGAATGTGGAAAGAGCACGGTTAGATAAAATGTTAAATTCACAAGAAATAAAAAATTTGGTGATTGCTTTAGGCACTGCCATTGGAGATACTTTTAACATTGAGAAATTAAGATATCACAAAGTTATTATTGCGACTGATGCCGATGTTGATGGTGACCACATAAAAACTTTATTGCTAACCCTTTTTTATAGATATTTTAAGCCTATTATTGAGGGAGGTTTTCTGTTTGCTGCGAAAGCTCCTTTATATAAAATTAGCCAAGGTAAGAACATAAGATATGTTTATTCAGATGAAGAAAAAGATAAATATATTCAAGAATTAGGAGGTAACGAAAACTTGGGTGTTGAAGAAACAAAAACAGAGGAAGAAGGAGTTCAAGAAGAAGAAACAGATGAAGAAAAAGAGAATGTAGATAATAAAAAAAGAAAACAAAAAATTGCTATACAAAGATATAAAGGGTTAGGGGAGATGAACCCAGATGAATTGTATGAGACAACTATGGACGCGAAAAATAGAATCTTGAAAAAGATTTATATAGAAGATGCTCAAAAAGCGGACAGAACTTTTGATGTTTTAATGGGGGCACAAGTAGCTCCTCGGAAATCATTTATTCAATCCAATGCAACCGCGGCAGAAATTGATTTAAATGCTTAACAAAAAAAATTAGGCACCTGGTGCCTATTTTTTTTGTTTACTCAGTAATTGTAATAAATTCTTTTACAATATTATTAGCTTTATTTGATTCTTTAATTCCACCAGTTGGGTCAACATTAATAATTACTAATTGATTTTCTCCAATTTTTGGTTTATCAAATCCCATGGTAAACTCAATCTTTTCACCAGGAGCTAAAGCCAGTTGTGATTGAGAGTGGAAGATATTAAATGGACTGGTTGGTAAGACAGCATTGAAATACCAATTATCTGATTTTTTATTGCCAATGTTTTTGACAGTAAATTTTACGGCTATTTTATCTTTAACTGATGGAGTAGAAGAAGCCACAAATTCGTTGTTTGAGTTCAAAATACCAAAGGATTCAATGGTGGCTTCAAAATCAACCAAACCATAGGGGTAACTTATTGTCGGACTACCAATTACTTCATAGGTACTATTAGTTTCTTCTCCAGCTGTAGGAGTTACATTTGTTGTTGATCCTCCTCCCCCAAGAGCTGTCTTTTTGAGAAAAGTAGCGGTTACCACAATTCTTTCTTCTTTTTGCCCTAAGGTATTACAGGTGGAAAGAATTAACTCTCTATCGTTATCAAACTTAATTAAACCGTCTTCGGTGTTAGCTATAGAAACAGATGATACTAAATAAGTATAGTCATTTTTATTTGAACGAAGGGTAATTTTATCACCGACAACTAATTTATCTAAGTTGTTAAATGTTTTATAGTAAGTTGTATTTGTTGCTAAACTGGTGCTGTGCCCAAAAATAAATATATTTTTGTCACTGTCCAAAGAACCAGAATCTGGGTAACGAACAGCTCCAAGTTTAAGAGCATCATTTAAGGTATCAATATTTTTGCTGGTAGGATTGGTTACAGCAGATTCAACTCCGATTTTGTTAATGATAATCTTAGTTGGTTTTTCAAGTGAAGTTTCTGGAGTGAGTACTCCATCAGTACTTTTTTTACTTTCTAAAGAAATAAGGAGAGCTGACAAGCTATATCTAGACTCTAAATCAGGCCCAATTTTTGTAAAAATTTCTGGAAAGATGTTGATTTTTTGGATGGTAGCAACTGTGTTAGGAAAAGTTTCTGCTAAAACACTTCTATTTTGGTAAACCAAAGTAAGTGAGAAAAATAATAGAATTAAAATAACAATAGAGTAGATATCAAAAATGCCCCACCACTTATCTGTATTGAAGGGATTATTAAAAGAGTGATTGTCTTTAAAACTTTGGAAAGCTTTATTTTGGAATATCTTTTCAAGTATCCACCAATCGCTTTCGGGAATATTTTCTATTGTTGGTAAGTTTTCAGGGGGCATAATATGTCTTTTTTATTTCTAATAATTCGTGCCAAGTCTACCACTAAGACAAGTTAATGTCAATACTTTTTCAAACCCTTGCTTTTATTTTAATTATGTTGTATAAAGTGAGTAGATGGTTATTTGATAGTTAAAAATTTTTAGGAAAGGAGGAAAGTTTTGGTTCGTTTTTTAGATTTTAAACTAAAAACAATCAACCTCCCCAACAACAAGATTTGTTGACGGGGTGTAGAGAAGGAGATGAAAAATGAAAAGAAAGAATTTGGTTTTTTTGGTAATGGTGTTGCTGTCCGTTTTTTGGATGGCAACAGTAGTTCAGGCGAGAACGAACTTACAGTCCACGTACCGATTGTGGACTGACTCACAGGTAACGGTGTTGCCTGCGGGCGGTGGGGGAACCACCTCATTTGCTGTTGTCGTGGACAGTAATTGGGCACGGGTGCCCAGCGAGGTTTGTGTCAATTTTCTCTGGCAGGAAGTTTGGCCAGGAGAACTAGCGAACTTTGGGCAAACCCAAAAGGTTTGCTCAGATCAACAGGGGAACGTATTTTTTTCATCCCCCCCTTGTTCGGAGTCTTTTTTTAGGTATCTCACGATGTGGGTGGATGGGGACCTGTCGTCCATTGCCCATCGGCTGTTTTGGTATACGGCCGATACGACAATGCCGGCGAGGATAAATTTCATTTCCGGTTCGTCTTGTCTTTCTCTCGGGGAAACGGGAAGTTACGTTTTCCAGGTATTGAATGCCTGGGGAACACCACTCCCCGGAGTGCGGGTCCAAGTAATCTCGGGAGAATGTCACACCTCCCCCGAAGTTGAGGTGTCCGACACCTCAGGTTATGCCACTTTTAACTTTACCGCTCCATCAGGGGCGGTGGGAAGTGAACAGATGAGGGTCCGTCTGGATCCCTGGCATTTCCTCCAAGCAGGTCTTTTGGTATCTTGGGGTGGTGGGACACCCACCCCTCCTCCGACACCGACCGGTGAGGTTTCAACCATTGAAGTTGTCAACGCGACAACCTATGATGGATCATTGCCAGTGTTTGACTTGGCGATTGGTCAGTCTTACTCGGCCGTGTTCATCGCCAAGGATAATTCGGGGAATCCAGTGTCGGGGGTCTCGCTGACCTGCACCTTTCCGTCAGCTACTGCTACAACGGGTAGCGACGGAAGAGCGACCTTCCCTTTGATGGGAGGTAATTCAGCGGGAAGTGACATGGGTCAGATTTATGTCACTTCTAATTCGGGAGTTTATTTGGATTTCCGAATTGTAACGGGTTCAACCCCTCCTCCGACCGGAGATGTGGCTTCCATCTCAGCGGTGAACCCAACCTCATGGGAAGGTTCGTTGCCGATTTGGACGGCAAATATTGGCCAGACTGTTTCTGCCACATTCGTGGCAAAAAATAGTTCAGGCCAAATTGTTTCTGGAGTAAGTTTATCTGTTCTTTATCCGTCGGTCTCCGTGACAACGGATAGTTCAGGGCAGATAACTGTTACTATCCCAGCTAGTCAGTTCTCTGGTTGGGATGGCAGCCAGGTCTGGGTGACCGCCGACCCAACTGTTCTTTTGGACTTCAAGATAATCTACCAATAGATTTTTTCTTGAGGTCCGGTCAGTCCCCAATTTGCTTTTGCAAATTGGGGACTTTTTTAATTCAGCATTATTATTACTTGGAGGTTGAACCTCCAAGTAAATTAGAAATAACTTTTCTAATTTGAATTGTGAGGTATTTTGGGAGCTATTAGTTTATAAATTAGATGAGTTTTGCCAACTATTGCATTTTCTTTAAAAATGTTGTATTAATGTAACATTAACAACAATTATATGATTATGGATAAATACAAATCTAAATTAGTTCTTTTGGCAATATTCGTGTTTTTTATGGTCTTTTTTGTGGGTGTAGGGGATGTTTTGGCAGCTCCACCAACCTGTACCATGACCGCTACTCCATCTAACATCACTGCCGGAGGTTCTTCCTCCATTGCTTGGACAGCTACGAATGCGACTT
>Ga0268276_1003736_pt1 | contig 11476 bp, 10 predicted proteins | sample saktaG_4_FD_190145 | JGI IMG/M metagenome (GOLD analysis project Ga0268276, IMG submission 190145) | Saline water microbial communities from Sakinaw Lake, British Columbia, Canada - sak_2010_1_5_45m | ecosystem: Environmental > Aquatic > Non-marine Saline and Alkaline > Saline ...
TTTTACTGGGATTAACGCCAGATACAATGGCTATCCGCTTTTCATGCTCCTCTTTCCAATAACGCAATAGCTTCACTGAATAACGTACACCATCATGGTCTAAATCAATTATCTTATGGCAATCATGGCAAAGTAGCATTAGATTTGATAATTTGTTGAGTTTTTTTGTTGCTGATTTTGATGGACTCCATCCACGAGGCCCTTTTTCAGAAAAAGACCAAATGTGAGCGATTTCAGAGATATTCCCTTGCTCTTGTGTTATTGGCGATTTATAGAGAGGACGATTACAACTGTTAAATTCGCACCGTCCTGCAGCACGGGCCCAAAGCGCCGTTACAACCTTTTGCTTCAGGTTTCTAGTAACTTCTGTGTTCATTAAAATTACCTTTATCTTTTTAAACTACGAACGTTTATGCTTAAAAATAGAATTTATGCCCTTCTTTGCGAAGTCGATCGCGCCTTACTTCATAATCAGGCATTATGCTGCCTAACAATTTCCAAAATTCCTGCGAATGATTTGGCTGCTTTAAATGTGAAAGCTCATGAGCTACAACGTAATCAATTAGAGACAAAGGAGCCATAATTACATGCCAATTGAATCTGACCTTACCTTTATGGCTACAGCTGCCCCACCGCTTACTTTGGTTTGCTAAAGCGAACTCTGCTGGTGCAAGGTCTAGTTTCTTAGCGTAAATTTTAATGCGATTAAATAAAGCGTTGCGAGCATGTCTCTTGTACCAATTAGTTAGTAGCTTCCTCATGACTCGCTTCTTACCCACTTCTGTATATTCCCCATTTATGGAAACTACGAAGCATCCATTCGTAAATTTTACTTTGCCCGAAGCTGCTTTATCTAATCTCAAAACTTTAAGACGAAACTGCCGACCCAGATATAAAAATGTTTCGCCATTAGCGAACTCTCTCTTGGGAAGAAATTCACCCACTTCTTCAATTTGCTTCTGCTTCTTTACAATCCAATCAGCTTTAGAATGTACCAATTTCATTAGGGAATCAATTGATGGGCCTAACGGTGCCCTCAGAAATACTCCTTCGTGGGGGTCAACAAAAAGACTTATAGTCCTTCTTCTGTTGCTTCGTCGTATGAAGAAGTCTATATTCCGGCTTCCGAATGCTATTGCTGCCTTTTCCGTTATCATTTAATCAACCTTACCCTCGCTAAATCCATAATCCTAGCAATTAAGACTTCAATCTCCTCAAACTGATAGCCTCCTGAACGAAGAATGCTCTTTATCTGCCTACGCATTTCTCGCTGAACGTCATCTTTATGCACCCAATCTATAACGGCTAAATTATCTAAAGCCTTAACGATCGAACGGGCTAGAGCTTCATAGCTATTGTCATCTTTTTTACCATTACTCGCCTTTAGCATCTTATAGAACGCATATTCTGTTTCTGTGAAGCCTAGGTCTTCGGCTACTTTGCCGATATTACGCATTTCCTCAACCAATGAATCTAGGCGCTTAAGCTCCTCAACAGCATCTATCCTTTGCTGTCTCTTCTCTTCGATTATCTTTTCAAGACGCGCTTTTAACGATTCGAAGAATACAGGATCTTCTTGGAGATGAACGTGGATTTCATGCCGCATAGCATGTTCAATTTCGCTCGCTCTTGCTTCTGGGGTAGTAAGGTTTTCAACAAATTCGTCAAACTTCTTTGAAAAAATAGAAACTGGCTCAAGCAGTCTCTGCACGCCATCTGTTTTTATATGCTCCTCAATAAGCTGCCTCACCTTTGCACCGCAACTTGATAGGTCGAGGGAAGAGTCTCTAAAACGAGCTCGCGCGGCATTCCTAATCTTACCTAGCCATTTTAAATCAGAGCCATAACGTAATGCTGCTGGATCTGGTAAAACCATATCCATGCTCTGTGCAAAACGTCTGAATGCAAGATCAAATTCTGCTCTTATATCTTCTGGCTCTACTATTTTTATACATGCCTCAAGATCATCTCTGGTCACTTTATCAAAGAAATGCATAGCAATTCTATGACGTGCCTCAAGTCTTGGTAATTCATCCGTTTTGGGAGTTAACGCTCCTACTATATCAGTAGGTTGAAATACAATAAGCGCCTCTTGTAGGTCTTTTGAGATACCCCAATAGTCAATTACAAGGCCATAGTCTTTTTTATCTGCGGTTCTATTTACACGTGCTATCGCCTGCAGGAGTGTGTGGTCTTTGAGAGGGCTATCTATATACATTACTTGCTCTATGGGAGCATCAAAACCCGTTAAAAGCTTATCGCAGACAATGATAATAGCCAACTTTTCGACAGGATCTTCCTTAAAGCTACGAATTATCTCCTTCTCCTCTGCCTGAGTCTTGTGGTGCTTTTTAAGCCGTTGCGGATCATTATTACTGCCTGATATTAAAACTGCTGATGGCGGGCCGCTGAGTTTATCTAGCATCTCCTTATACATAATAGCAGCTTCTCTGCTCGGAGTAACAATCTGAGCCTTAAAGCCATTTGGCATGATGAATTTCTCATAGTGATCAATGATATCGAGGCATATAGCTTCAACTCTAGAGGACGCAAGGCCAATTATTTCTTCTGTGGCATATTTCCGCTTTATTTCTTCACGTTCTTTTTCACTATATTCCTGAAAATACCTATCAAAAAGGGTATCAAGATTCTCTCCTTGTACATGAACATCGGGGAGCCTGCTTTCATAATAAATGGGGACAGTAGCCCCATCCTGTACGGCTTGCTCAATTGTATAGGTATGAATATATGGGCCGAAGGTCTGTATGGTACTGCGATCTTTCTTATCTATTGGTGTGCCTGTAAAGCCAAAGAAGCACGCATTGGGTAGCGCCTGCCTCATATTGGCTGCTAAGTTCTTGTACTGCGTTCTGTGTGCCTCATCCACCATTACAAATGCATTCTCTGCATCTGACAACACAGGATGCCCTATATCTTCGGATGCCTCTTGAAACTTCTGAATAGTGGTTACGACTGTTTGTCCATTTCCCTGCCTAATAAGCTCTCGCAAATTAGCCACACTTTTTGCCTGTGCCGGATTCGGGAAGCCACATCTCTGGAATGTCCCAACAATCTGATTATCAAGGTCTATACGATCCGTAACAATGACTAGGGTAGGATTTTCAAGTTCCCTACATCTTTTTAGCTTAACTGCAAGCCAAAGCATAGAAAGAGACTTACCTGACCCTTGCGTATGCCAAATAACGCCTCCGCGCTTCCTGGAACTTTTTTCCTTTTGGATTCTTCTGATGGCATTATTGACAGCTATGAATTGCTGATAACGGGCTATCTTCTTTATGGTCTTACCACCTTCAACCTCAAAAGAAATAAAATTCCTGATTATATCAAGCAGATTACCGATTTCAAGCAGCCCATATATAAGAATATCTTGTGGATTAGGTGTCCTCCCAAATAATCTTTTGGTATATTTTTCGTTTAATTCATCGAGGTTAATCGGATATGGAACCTTCCATTCGAGATAATGACGATATGGGGTATAAGCAGTAGCATATTTTGCTTGCTGCCCACATGTAGCTATAAGAAGCTGCATAGTTTCGAATAGCTTGGGCGCACCCCTATCCTTATACTCCTCTTTTAGCTCCTGATATCTGAAGAGCTGTTCGATAGCTTTATTAATAGGATCGAGAATCGTGGGGTTTTTACACTCTATTAAAACGACAGGGATACCATTAATAAAAACAACAACATCGCACTTAATATTTTCTTTTGGCCCTGCAACCTTAAATTGCCGAGTCACAACGCACTCATTTTTCTCTGGGTGCTCAAAATCAATGAAAGATACGCTGTGGCCCTTTTTGCCTTGCCCATCCACTATATCCTGCTCAATAGAGATACCGTGAACTAAAGACGTATAAATCTTTTCATTTGCCTCGATAAGACTCGTGGCCGGAACTGTGGTTATAGCGCGAACCGCCTTTTTAAGATTCTCATCTGAAAGCCAAGGATTTATCTCCTTCAGCTTTTTCTCCAGGCGGGAGGCTAGCACTATCTCTTTTAGACTGCCTCGCTCTGTCTCCAATTGCTCAGGAGGGACAAACGTATACCCTAGAGCCTGTAGTAGCTCAACGGTCGAGTCTTCTGATAGGTGTAACTCGTTCCAACCTTTACTGGTCATAGATAACCTCAATTACATTTCGATGTTTCGGTTCTTCCAAATATCCATTTTGCATGCTCTTGTGAAACCAGCGATTCAACCCTCTCTGCCAATAATGAAACTCTGCCCTCTGCCTTGCAATATGGTCCGGCGTTTCCTAAATATAAATATTTTTCATGCCTGAGCGCTTCGCATGTTGAGCGATACGTAATCCAGTTGTTATGAAATTGATTCAGCTGTTGAAGGCCTTCAATAATAACGATCAGTAAGCCCAAGCTAGCAGTCAATAAAGCAGGTGCGGAAAAACCAGCAGTAAAAGGTATCGACGCTGCTGAAATCATTTCAATAATCTTGCACCTCTTAAAATACTTCTGGTTAGCCATGCTCTTTTTATCATACCAATCAATCTGCTCATCCAATCTTGTAAGAGTAGGATTATTTTCACTCATTTTAGTCTCCTATTAATTCACCGAGTCTTTTGGGATCCCAGGGGTAGAAATTTAATTTCTTTTCTCTTATAAGCGTAGGTAAAACAGCACTGTCAATTCCTTTGAGCGCCATAGCAATTATCCTATTACCACATTCATCACTTTTTTCGAGCTCCCAATCAACCCATCCGCTTTTGTGCGTCTCCTTTCCTATCAAACAAACGGTAACGCTTGACCTTTTTATCTTATCGCCGATCACGCTTTTAATATAATCAGAGTTCTGGCTATCAACCGCGACACCTAAAGACTCATCATAGAAATCCAAATCAAAATTGGGATTCGCAAGCAATAGTTTCAATCCTTTTACCTGCTGAATATCCTCATAAGCATAACTCAAAAAAACTCTTTTCACTGGTATCTCCTTATGATTTAGCTAATTCCGCTATTGCCTTTATGTGCTCCCACGATACCGCCATAAATATATTCGCATCACCGGCATCCTTTGATGGGCTATTTGCAAGCATACCTATGACTTTCACAGGATCACTCTTTAATACTATAGGAGCTCCACTATAACCACCTGTCACCGCGCCGGTTATCTGGATCTGTTTCACGAGTCCTTGCTGACGCAGTTGTGCACCAATAACGCCTTCAGAAAACGTTGGGTCGTGTGCTGCATCAAGAAGCTGAAGCCCTAGCGGAAATCCGGCATATTGTACAGACTCGCCCACCGAGGGATACTTATCTGCCAGTTCCAGGCCAGATAACAACTCTTTATCTAATACTTCTTTAGGCGTATCCGCGGCCAGACGCAGGACCGCTAAATCATGAGAAAAATCCAGCAGCTCAACATGGGCACGCATAAATTTTCCTCGATTCCCAATAACTAATAGTCCAGCTATTTCTAGAGGAGCCCCAACAAGGGTTCCAACAACATGAGCACATGTAATCAGGATATTGTAGCCCTTCAACCAAAAAGCAGTTCCTATAACATTCAGGGAATCAGCGAACACTTTCCCTGAGTTGGGCTGAAATTTTGGACGAAATATTCCTACGGGTCGAACTGCACCATAAACTATCGGGCCATTACTCATTGATTTCCTCCTATGTTTTTACTCTTACCTCGCCAGTCAATAGGGCTTGGGCCAAACTAGCCTTAAGATGTTTTAAGAAGCTAATTCCTTCTTTTTCCTTAATAATATTCTCATCCATTAGGTCTAGCGACATCCCTATTAGCTCCTGCTCCTCCTTCGGAGGTTTAGGTATATAGAAAGCAGCTAGTACTTTTTTGCTGATAATGGGTACGGCTTGCCTTCCTGCCATTAATTTAAACAAGCTTGAAAGCTTATCCATTAAGTGGAAAACGTATCTATAATCCCACTCATCGTTACAGACAATGCTGTTGATCTGCTGATTTGTAGTCATGTCTTGTGTGGCTATGCCAACTTTACCTATCGTGGAACCAATACATACTATTAGGATCGAGCCCTTTGGAACCGCCCTTGCTACGGTTAATCCTTTTTTTGATAAATATTTCTTAGTAACTTGAATGTATTTTTCAGTCCCTAAATCGCCTGGCGTTGCCCATGGACAAGCTACACCATAGTAATCTGGTCTTTTTGTTGAAGGGGTGGTACCGGTAATAATTTCTCCCACGTCATTTATTCTGACAACATCCCATGTTTTAGGAATTTGCCCTACACTAGTTTTCCTAAATTCTTTATGCTTTCCTGGCATTCCACCAACAAATAAATCTCGCTTAAGCCCCTTTTTCACAACTTCTATTTGATTAACCACAGCCTGAGTTTGTGCAATAACAGAATCAATGCCGTCGAGGACTGAAATTATCTGTTTCTGTTCATGCTCCGGAGGCAGATCAAATGGAAAATCTGCGAGGAATGAAAAATTCAGTGAATTTCGGACGCTGCCTTGGGTACTAGCCTTAACAAGGTTCCTAAAGCGCAGGCTTAATATCCAGTGGTCGAGATAGGCTCCATCTAAGCCTCCCTTTGCTTCAAATATAATATACATTGGGCTTAGCAGCCCTTTCTTGAATTCCTTCAAGCGCGCTATTGAACCGACATTGACCCTCGATGGGTTATATGCAAATTGCCCTTGCTGAACGATTTTGTAATTAGACAGGTCCTTACTGAACACTTTTTTGTCAAAATGCTCTTCTGACATTGAAAAGCCCGGTCTATTTGTGACGCTCAAAACGGGCGTGCCATTATCTCCGCTCGTGTCATTGCGCTCGCTAAGTTCAGCAAGATATTCGCCAAGCTTAATGCGCTTCCATCCGAAAGGCGTCTTGTGGCTATTTCTCATATCCTAATTTCCTCAAGCATTCATCCATCTTTTTTTCAGCCTCATCGCGCTGATCCTCAAGATTGTGTAACTTCCTAAGCGCATCACTGACATCGATCCTAGGCTCTGGTTCCGTCATATCTATGTAACGACTGATATTAAGATTATAGTCGTTTTCCTTAATTTCATCTTGTGAAACCACTTTGGCAAATCTTTCTATATCCTCATAATCATTAAATGCGCTAGCGATACGCTCGATGTCTGCGTCTCTGAGCTTATTTTGGTTTTTATCCCCCTCATAACATCCCGAAGCGTTTATAAACAAAATCTTATTTTTGCGTTCTTTTGGCTTGTTCCTATTAAAAATCAAAATTGTCGCAGGAATGGGGGTGCCATAGAAAAGATTCGTGGCTAGCCCTATAACCGCTTCAAAACGGTCTTCTTCTATTAGGGCCTTCCTGATCTTACCTTCAGATGCGCCCCGAAATAGTACGCCGTGAGGCATCACCACACCAACCATACCTTTATCGTTAATTGTAGCAATCATGTGTTGCATGAAAGCATAATCCCCCTTGGTCTTTGGGGGAATACCATAACGAAATCTTCCGAAACCATCATTCTGAGCCGCTTCTATGCCCCAATCTTTTAAGCTGAATGGCGGGTTAGCTATTACTCTATCAAAGAGCATTAACTCGCCCTCCTTAACGAGCTTAGGAGTCCGTATTGTATCGCCCTTTTCGATTCTTGCATCTGGTAGGTTATGTAGGAGCATATTCATCTTACATATGGCCCAAGTACCCAGATTCTTTTCCTGGCCGAATAATGAAATATTCCTTGGGTTGCCCTTCTTCCTCTCTATATAATGGGCGCATTCGATAAGCATACCGCCTGAACCACAGGTGGGATCGCAAATACGCATGCCTTCTTTGGGCTTTAGAAGCTCCACGATCAGCTGGACAACTTTCCGCGGCGTATAAAACTCTCCGCCTTTTTTACCAGCGTCGTCGGCAAACTTCTCAATAAGGTATTCATAGGCCCTACCCAACATGTCCGGTTCTTCGAGGTCTGTGTTCTTAAGGCTGATTTTAGAGAAGTGGTTCACGAGCCGTGACAATACCGAGTCGCGGTTCTTTGTGTCACCGAGCTTGTTGGAATTAAAGTCTATGTCCGCAAGCACGCCTTCAAGGATCTGATTCTTATCTTCGAGAGCATGGCAGGCCTTGTTGAGCTCATCTCCTATATTTTGTGAAACCTTGCGTATCTCGGACCAACGAGCACGCTTCGGCACAAAGAATTGATGCTCGTCTGGATCTTCCATGGCTATCTTCGTGGCCTCAGCCTGAGATGTGCCACGTTTAAGCTCCCTTTGCATGACTTTCTCTGCCTCATACTCAAAAACATCAGATAGGCGCTTAAGGAATAGAAAACCGAAAATGTAATTCTTATAGTCGGATGAGTCGATCGAGCCGCGTAGAATATCTGCTGCGCCCCATAGATAATTATTAAGTTCACCATTTGTTAGCTTTGACATTTTTACCCTCCCTATTTCTTTATTAGTTCTCCAATAATTTGCTCAGTTATTTTTTTTCTTGTGACCGCAGCGTCCATACTTATTCTATACTGCTCAGCCGAAGACGCTGTTAAATCTATTATCTGTTTTTGTAAATTGATCGGCAAAACAGGAACCTCAAGCTCTTCTATATTTGAAACTGTAAGCACGAGACGCGTATCAGCGGAAGTCGCACTCGTAAGAATTTTTCTTTGGCCTTCCTTTATATTCAGATATATGGCTAAAAATTCTGGTAACACTAACTCGCCTAGGCGTATGGCTATTAAGTTTGATGTGATTATAGCCTTGCCAATGTTCTCGGGAATAACAGCGGCTTTCAATAAGCTACCCCTGCAGGTAACAACGACATCTTTCGGATATATTAAATATCTAGATAAGTTCTTAAAATCCCCGGGTATTAACCGTCGACACGTATCAGGTCTAATAGTTCCTTCGGCTACATCTTTAATGTTTATTAAGGGGAGACCGTCCGCGCTCTCTTCCATTTTCTCTGTGCTATATAGTGGAGCGCCTGAAAATATCTCTTTCGATAATAGTTTTAAAGGCTTCGTTCTTTCTGTCATATCTCTATCCTCTTTGACCATGCAGAGAATATATCATATGGCAATAATCCTGTCAAGTAAAAAATAATAAATTTTAATGATACATAACATTGGTATTGCTAACACTAAAATATTCCTACTGTATATCGTGCTTATCTATAATAGAACTTGCTATATATAAAAACCTATGGCTATATATGTATTAAGGGAAGGAGGCCAAAATGAGCGAGATAATGGCACTTAAAAACGCACCGGTTGAAGAGCTTCTCAGCCGATATAAGGAGTTTTATGGCGAGAATGCCACCAGTAACCATAGGCTCTATCTCTGGCGTAAGATCGCTTATAGGCTGCAGGAGAACGAACAGGGCAGCTTATCAACCAAGGCAAAGAGTCGACTTAAGGCGCTTATTGAGGAGTATGATCCTATTAATAATAAAGCCCTTAGGCCGGATAAGCCAGCTTCATGTCTGCCTGTTACCGTTAAAGATAAGCGGCTACCCATTCCGGGAACCGTAATCACTAAAGAGTACAAGAACACTAAGCATCAGGTAAAGGTGCTTGAAAAGGGCTTCGAGTACAATGGAAAGATCTATAAGACGCTATCCGCCATTGCTAAAGAAATAACCGGAGCGCATTGGAACGGATACCTGTTTTTTGGATTATGAGATTGCCACGGCCTGCTTCGCAGGCCTCGCAATGACAACGCAAAAGGACGCTTATGGAAAAGATTGAAAAGAAAAAAATTAACTGCGCCATATACACGCGCGTCTCAACTACTGAAGGGCTGCAGCAAGAGTTTACATCTTTAGATAATCAACGCGAATCCGCTGAAAGCTATATTCAAAGCCAAAAGTCGGAAGGTTGGATAGCATTGCCCGATCGTTACGATGATCCTGGCTATACAGGAGCAAATACCGAACGTCCTGCCCTGCAAAAGCTCATGGCCGATATTAAGGAAGGCAAGATTAACTGCGTAGTAGTGTATAAGGTGGATAGGCTATCACGATCGCTCCTTGATTTCAGTCAGCTCTTGGAGTCCTTTGAACAAAACAACGTAACATTTGTATCAGTAACACAATCCTTCAGCACTAATACTTCGATGGGGCGCCTTACTTTGAATATACTCCTCTCCTTCGCACAGTTCGAACGTGAGATTATAAGCGAGCGAACACGCGATAAGATGGCAGCTTCCAAAAAAAGAGGCAAATGGGTCGGTGGTAGACCACCATTAGGCTATGATATCGACAAGATAAACCGAAAGCTTGTCATAAATCCAAAAGAGGCCGAGATCGTAAAAGAGATATTCGATCTTTATCTTGAGAAGCGATCTCTCCTTTCAGTGGCGATAGCCCTTAATAAGAATGATCGTATGACAAAAGGCTACGCGACTCTGGAAGGTAGAAAATCCGGCGGTGTGAAGTTCAAAAGTACGAGCATTCAATCGATAGTTAAGAATCCCTTCTATATCGGTAAAGTCCATCATGCCGGGCAACTTTATCAAGGTGAACAAGAGCGTATACTACCCGACGATATATTCCAAAAGGCTCAAGAAATACTGGCCAATAACCGTCGTGAACGCAAGGTAGCTGGAGTAGTAACAAACACTGGCCTATTAAACAGCATATTGCGCTGTAAGGCCTGCGATAGCACCATGTACTACATATATAGCAAGAAAGGTGCCAATAAGTACCATTACTACCTTTGTATGAACGCCCAGAAGCGTGGCTACAAGAGCTGCCCTACACGCCTCATTTCAGCTCAAGCTATCGAGAATAAGTTTATGGAATTCTTAAGAACAGTCTGTAAAGATCCGCACATCGAGACCAAGGGCTGGGAATCGCTAACCCTAGAAGAAAAGATACCAGCCCTTAGATCTATCGCCAAGGTCGCGCATTATGACGCGATTAACGGAGTCCTCGAGATAGTGCTCCATAATGGCGAGAAAGGCCACCAATTCGCGCTAAAGCTGGCTGAGTTAAAGCATATACCTTATTATCGCCAGCAGGCCGCGATAAGCAAAGAACCGCTCATACGTCAGAACTTGATCCTGGCTCATCAGATAGACCAGACGGTGCGCGAAAAAAGATGCACCCTGAAAGAAGTCGCTGGCTGGATCGGCATAAGTCCATCCAGGGTCTGCCACATCGCGACTATGCTCCTCATATCGCCACGAATCCAGGAAGAGATACTCCTCTCTGATGATAAGGCGCTAGCCAGCATCCCTGAATACAAACTGCGCGATATAACGCAGGAATTAGACTGGAACAAGCAGCAAGAGATCTGGAACAACCTCCTCAAATCCCAGCAAAACTAGCCCACTAACGAGCCGTTTACTAGAGATAGATCGAGTCAAATATCCGCTAATTCCTAGTAAATGGCTATTCGCTTGATCAATAGTCGCGACTAATCGCCCAATAACCATTTACTACATGCGCCCTAAAATAAGCCAAATCAGAGATAAATTGCCCATATTTGGAGATTACATGGCCTAGTCTGTAGAAATTTTACACGCTAAAAG
>Ga0268276_1003737_pt1 | contig 11475 bp, 8 predicted proteins | sample saktaG_4_FD_190145 | JGI IMG/M metagenome (GOLD analysis project Ga0268276, IMG submission 190145) | Saline water microbial communities from Sakinaw Lake, British Columbia, Canada - sak_2010_1_5_45m | ecosystem: Environmental > Aquatic > Non-marine Saline and Alkaline > Saline ...
GATATCCATTTTTTACATGTGCTGAAGAAATATTTTCTTTCGATTCCTATAGTTTTAATGGCAATGCAATCTTAATAGCAGGTAATGGGAATTTTAGCGTTAAAAGATATAGTGGAAAATTTGAGGCGTATCAACGTACATACGTACTGCAAAATTTTAAAATAGACCACACATTTGTCTTTTACTATATTTTTCATCGATTGCGAGATATTACTCGCGACAATCGTGGCACTACTGTTCGCTACATTCGTATCGGGAATTTATATGATTATGACGTCCGATTTCCTTCTTTAACTGAACAAAAACGCATCGTCAGTCTTATTGAGGAATTTTTGTCCGATCTCGACAGTGCCGTAGATAGTTTTAAGAAATCGAGGGAACAGCTGAAGATTTATCGCCACGCAGTTTTAAGCCGGGCAACTGTTGGAAAAGATTTTGTAAAACTGGGAGATTTTATCGATCAACCTAAATATGGAACAGCTCGCAAATGCAGAAAAGATTCTGATGGGAAAGCTGTTTTAAGAATACCCAATATTGGGAGTCAACATATTGACATGTCTGATTTAAAGTATGCTCTTTTTACTAAGGATGAAGCGAGTAAATATTTACTTAAAGAAGACGATTTATTGATGATCCGGTCTAACGGTAGCGTTTCTTTAGTGGGTAAAACAGCCGTTGTAATCAAGAAAGATACAGATGCTTTGTATGCAGGCTATTTAATACGACTTAGGCCAAAATCAAATCTGGATAGCTATTATTTACAGTATATTCTTTCTTCGCCACAGTTGAGAAATCAGATTGAACGCAAAGCGAAATCTACAAGTGGAGTGCATAACATTAATTCAGACGAAATCAAAAGTCTCCAAATTCCTTTTTGTCCTCTGGGAGAACAGTTGAAAATAGTTGAGGATATAGAATCTCGGTTTTCGGTTTGCGACTCTCTTAAGTTAACCATTGACGAAAGCATACAGAAAGCCGAAGCCCTGCGACAGAGCATTTTAAAGAAAGCATTTGAAGGCAATTTAACGGAACAATGGTGCAAAGACCACAAGGATTTAATATCCGGTGAGAATTCAGCCGAAGCATTATTCAAAAAGATTAAAGCCGAGAAAGAGACTTTACAAGTTAAGCCGAAAGGGAAAAAGAAGCATGACTGAAGCATTGGTTTCAAAGGTTTGGTCGTATTGCAATGTTCTTAAGGACGACGGCGTTGGCTATGGCGATTATCTTGAGCAATTGACGTATCTTCTGTTTCTTAAAATGGCGGATGAGTATTCCAAGCCGCCCTATAATCGTAAGCTTGATATCCCAAAGGAATACCGTTGGGAAACAATTGTCAGCAAGCGAGGAGCTGAATTAGAAACACACTATGTTACACTCCTGCGTGAATTTGGGCAGAAGAGCGGAATGCTTGGAAAGATTTTCTTTAAGTCACAAAACAAGATTTCTGATCCAGCCAAGCTTTATCGCCTTGTGCAGATGATTGACCAGGAGTCTTGGGTAAAGCTTGGTACGGATGTCAAAGGTGATATCTACGAGGGCTTGCTTGAGAAAAACGCCGAAGACACAAAGAGCGGTGCCGGACAATATTTTACCCCTCGCGCACTGATTCGGGCTATTGTTGAATGCATGCGTCCAGAACCAGAGAAAATGATTGCTGATCCAGCTTGTGGAACTGGCGGATTTTTCCTAGCGGTATATGACTTTATTACAAACAAAAACAACTATCAACTCAATAAAGATGAGCTTCAGTTTTTGAAATATAAGACCTTTAAGGGGTGGGAGATAGTGCAGGGTACGGCGCGTTTATGTTTAATGAACCTTTTCTTGCATAACATTGGAGATCTTGACAACTTACCTCCGGTTGAACGCGCCGATTCCCTGATCGCAGACAATGGCCTGCGGTTTGATTATGTTCTGACCAATCCTCCGTTTGGGAAAAAGAGCAGTATGACGTTTACTAATGAGGAGGGCGACGAGGAAGGCGAAGACCTTGTTTATAACCGGCAAGATTTTTGGGCAACCACCTCAAACAAACAGCTCAACTTTGTTCAGCATATTCATACAATGCTTAAGGTTGATGGCAAAGCCGCTGTTGTAGTACCGGATAACGTTCTTTTTGAAGGCGGGGCCGGTGAAATAGTTCGTAAGAAGCTCCTTGAAACGACAGATTTACACACTATTTTGCGCTTGCCAACTGGTATTTTCTATAAGCCGGGCGTTAAAGCAAACGTGATTTTCTTTGATAATCGGCCAGCGAGTAAGAATGCGCAGACCAAGGAAGTGTGGATTTTTGACTTCCGGACGAATATGCACTTTACCCTCAAAAAGGACCCGCTTAAGTTCGAAGATTTAAAGGAGTTTATTGAATGCTACAACCCAACGAATCGTCATAAGCGCAAAGAGACGTTTTCGGAGAAGAAACCCGAAGGCCGTTGGTGCAAATACACCTATGACCAGATCATTGCCCGGGACAAAACCAGTCTTGATATCTTCTGGCTTAAGGATAAGAGCTTGACCGACCTCGATAATCTGCCCGATCCAGACGTCTTAGCAACCGAGATAATTGAGAATATCGAGGCAGGACTTGAGAGCTTTAAGGGGATTATAGAAAAATTAAACAAATAAATTGTGATATGCGGTTATTGCTTAAAAATATCTTTATGAAAAATAAGATTGAAGATATTCAAGCTCAGCGCTTTTCTCAACTGTTTTATGAACGTCTTTATAGTGTAGCAAAAGAAGAGAGCCTTATTATATTTATTGGCGCAGGAGTTTCAAAAATAGGTGGTAGTTTACTATGGATCGAACTTGCTAAAAATCTTACCGATGATTTATCAAAAAAGAAGTGGATAAATGAAATTGATGCAAAAATCTTAAGGGAATGGTCCGCTACAAATCCTAGGAAGACAATAAGTATATGCTTTAAAAGGTGTGATAGCCCTGAAAAGAAAAGTTATCTATTCGGTTGCATTAAAAAATATTGTACTTGCAGCGATATAAAGAAAACCAACGATATTTATAATTTGCTTCTTGCTTTTGAGGCGAAAGCGTATGTCACGACAAATATAGGTACGGAGTTACTTGAGTCATTGCCATCATTAAATAGGTCGAAAATTTTTAACTGTACTCGTGAAGATCACTTACAACGCATAGAACGAGATCCTAATGTAATTCAGAATGGGAATATATTTTATTTACATGGTGATGTTGATAATCTCGAAAAAACTATCTTTTGCATAGATAGCTATATCAACCATTATAAAACTCCTGCAGTAATTAAGTTGTTAAGCCAAATATTTTCTCCAAATCACACAATATTATTTATCGGCTATACACTATCCGAACTTGAGATTCTTGAACATCTAATTAGAAAGTCGAGAGCGGAATTAAAAACGAGCCCACGTAATTTTGTTCTAGTTCCCGTAAGGCGAGAGGAAATACCGAAAGAGCGATTAAATATCGATTATTATCATTATTTTGATCTGTCTGTTGAATTATACGAAGTCGGCACAGGCAAAAATGTTAATTATGGAAAGCTACATGACGTTATTAGGGAAATTCAACAATGGTTTGATCCACACAGACCAAAGGTGTTGGACGTATTTAATCGAATCGATGAGGTTTTAGAAGGCAATGTTAACAACTAAAGAAAAAGAAATCTTGGAAGTTATAAAAAAGAGGAAGGAATATGAAGATCATTTCTTCCAAAAGGTTAATGATCCAAGATGGTTTGATGATTTAGCGCGTGAGGGATATTTTAATCCTGAAAGAGCGCCTTCTTGTTTGCCTGCCAAAGACCCTGGTTATTTTGTTATTCCACAATGGAATGTTATCGAATATCTCGTGCGCGTATCCAAAATGGTGACTGTTTCTGGAAATGAAGCATATACCATTAAGCTACTTAATATAGTATCTTCGATAACGAAGTATCACGTTGAGCATCATAGAGAGCTGGATAATTACAGAACTTGGGATTGTTTTATAAGAATTCTGTTAAATATGCCAAACAAGGTCATTACTTCATATTTAAAGGAAAATCGAATAAACTTTGGCCAAGACTGGGCTCGCGAATGGATTGCTTCTAAATTTGATAACATTGTTCCAGCCAGCGATTTAGCGACAAAATTGCTTCCTAAGTTTCTAACCGATAATACTGATGACATAATAATTGCAGAACAGATCATTGATGTAATCACCAATATTAAAGACGACTATTTTAAGGAGGATAGCACCCAGAGAATAGTAGTGTTTGAAAAAAAGAAAGAAGCGAAAACCACAGTAGATGCCTACTGGCTTCTAGAATCTTTTAATAAAAACTCTCAGAAAATAGGAGAATTGTGTTCTGTAAGCTTGATTATAACCCTTGCCAATAGATTAAAAGTTATCCTGAATAAAGAGCATGAAGATCACCAGGTATTAATTGAAATGGACGACAAAGCCTACCGCATTAAAGCCAAGCGCACCAATGAATTCGATTTCCAATTTTTAGTAGAAAAATTGCACCAAGCTGAGATAGAGGCATTAAGGCCGGAAGATAGATACTTTGGAGTATTGCAGGTCAAGGGGGACACCCAGCTTCAATTCCAGCTCACTAGTATCAAAGATATTAATTCATTCGTAGATTCTGCAAAAGTAAAGATCGTAGCTGACGCTAATACGGCGTTTTTAAATCATTACCCAGAGCTTAATAAGAAACTTTCAAATTTATACCAAGGTCTATATACAGATTACTCTACCATTTGGATTAAATCGATAGCTTCCGGACCAGAGACAAGGGTTGATGATGCTAAAGAAATCCTAACAATTTTCATAAGAGATATCCTGCTTGCTAAATGTAAGTCAGATTCAAATAAAGGTAAAGAAATTATTGAGAAGTTTCTCGGAGACGAGTATCAGTTCCCGTTATTTAGGCGTTTAGCTTTATATGCTATAGGCAGCTGCTGGAGCGATGACTATAAAAAATTGTTCTGGCATTTCTTGGACAAAAATCCAGATATTTTTGAAGACTCCTATTATGAGGTTGAGCTGTATAAATTACTGCAGTTAAATACACAAAAATTAGATGATGGTGTTGAAAAGCCAAGGTTAAAAGTACTAATTAGTGCTGGCCCAAAAGATCTAAGATATATAGAGGACAAAAAAGATAAAAAAGCTAAGTATATAGCTCATTGGAAGCAAAAATGGTATTCAGCCCTAAGTGCTGATCCTGACTTCCAAGTACTTATCGAGGAGCAAGGGAAAATTACTGGGGTTAAGGAAGTTGAATCGCCATCGGAGAGCGCTTTTATTAAGCCTCGCTGGGGTGAGGGGTCATCTCCATTGGACAAAGATGCTGTTATGAGATTAGCGATTCCCGATTTAGTAAAATATCTTGACGAATTTAAAACTAAAGATACATGGGAAGGACCTACAGAAGAGGGATTAGCAGAAACCCTAAGAGTAGTTGTAAAAGAAAATCCCGATAAATATATCAATGAGCTAACCTCATTTCAAAAAACTAATTATCGATACGTTTATAGTATTCTGCATGGCATAGAGGATGTTTGGAAAGAAAAGAAATCCGTAGATTGGGGTAAAGTATTTGAATTTTCTAAGCAATATATAGATAGATCGGATTTCTTAGAAGCAGGGAAGAAGGCTCAGGGGGAAGATTGGCATCCATATCATATCTGGATTCTTAACGTACTCGCTGATTTAATTCAAGAGGGATCTCGCGATGATTCTTGGGCTTTTGCAGAAGAGCATTTCTTAAAAGCCGATGAGATTCTGACCGCAATCCTTTCAATATTAAAGAAGCAGCCCAAAAAGGAAGAAAAGACGCGCAATGATCATGTTACCGAGGCATTAAATACAACTTATGGAAGAACAGTAATTGCTCTTATCCTCTTTTCGTTACGTAAAGCTCGAATTCAAGATAAAAAAGAACCTAAGCCGTTGATTCGTTGGGATTCAAAACAATACGAAGAGCTGTTGAAAGACAAAGTTATTGAAGCGTACACACTTTTTGGACAATATATGCCCAATTTATCGTACTTAAATCGTCCTTGGGTAGAAGAAAAAATTAAGAACTTCGAAGCATTAAGTACAGATGATACTAAGTGGGAAGCTTTTATGGAGGGCTACCTATTTGGGCATAGGATTTATCAAGATTTATACAAGTTAATGCGCAATCACTATGTTAAGGGAATGGATAATGGATTTAAGGGAGACAGATCGGAAAATAGATTGGTGCAACATGTTACAATAGGTTATTTACGAGGCACTGAATCGATAGATGGTGATGATAGTCTTTTTAAGAGAATATTAGACAAGTGGGATGTTCAGCAATATAAAGAAATTGTAAGCTTCTTCTGGTCTGAAGGTCGTCGTATAGTAGAAGAAACTGAAAAGAAGACGATAGAAAAAGAAGACGAAGATATTAAGGAGAGGATGCTGAAGTTTTGGTCATGGACTTATGAGCAAAGAGAAACGATCCAAAGCAAGCTAAAGAAGGAGTGTCCTGGTTTTATGTCCGATTTATCCAGGCTAACACTATTGTTAGGCAAAATTACTCCTGAATATGCAAAGTGGATTTTGCTTGTTGCGCCTCATGTTGGAGCAGATTTTGATTCAACATTCTTTATAGAATACCTTAACCGTTTTTCAGATAAGGAAAGCTATGGCTATCTTGGAACTATTTTATTAGAGATGCTAAAGACAGGTACCCCAACCTACCACGAAGATCATATCGTATCCATTGTAGAGAAGATCTATAAGTATGGGGATAAAGCTCAGGCCGATAAAATATGTAATACTTACGCTAGTCGAGGATGCGAGTTTTTAAGGAAGACTTACGACGAGAATAATGTAAAAGTAAAGCCATAGTAATACAAATGATGAAAAATAAAATTCAAATTCAAAATATACAAGAAGAGATAACAATGCTTTTTAAAAAATATAAAATACCTGCAGTAACTCATAATCTTCCGATGGAAAACCTACACGTGTGGGCCTATAAAGTAGCAAACCATTTTAGACTGGATGATGAAGAATTCCGAAAAACAGCCACTGAATTGTTCTGGAGTATTAGCCATATTCAGCTTGCTTTAGGGTATGCGCTTATTGCCAAAGAGTCATGCGCTTATCCTAAAGGAATCCAAGGGGAGGCATTTAGAGAAGAAGATATTCCTATGATGACCGGGATGCCGGAAATGCATTTTTGGCATCATGTATATTGTTGTTATGAATGTCTCTATCGAATTTGGGAGCGGATCTCGATAGTGCTTATGAGTGTTTGTTTTCCGACGTCATCTGAAAAGAAATATTTTAACCAAATCACAGACGATTTGTGCAAAAATCCAAAATATAACCGAAATAAATGTTTGCAAGAGTTAAAAAAACAAGAACGTCATTGGTGCAAGATCGCAAAGATTCGAAATGATTTATCACATGGCAAAAGTTCTCCGTTTCAAAATTCAAACATAGAAGGGGTTTTATCAAACGTATTAGATATAGATGGGCTCCCAATGCCAAAGTTAAAGTATTCATCAAAAAACCTAAAACATGAAATCGAAAACATTGTTGATAAATATCGCAAAATTTTGCCAGCCATAAAAGCTATGAAAGATTTTATCGATAATATTTAAAAAAGTAGAGAATGATCGCAAATATATGGCCAGCAGATAACCGAAAAAGAATATGAAGAAAGAAAAACCTGTTGATGTATATGTTTTTGAGACTGGGAAAATAGGGGTAGCGAGCATTTTTTCAAAAATGAATAGTCGCCCCCCTAAACAATCCTTAGAAGAGGACGACATAACATGTCAAAAACCGTTTATTTTTTAGGCGCAGGCGCTACAAAGGCTGTATGTAAGGATGCTCCTCTTAATCACGATCTTGTAAGAAAAGCTCTTGAAGATTTTCCCAATGATATTCAAACCGAAAAAATAGCCTCTTTTATAAATCATTTGTCAAAAAATAGACCCGACTTTCCTAGAGATAATCAAATATGGAATTTATTGGATTACATACTGCAGCAAGGTAAATCCGCTTCATATGATTATAATTTAGAAAAGATAGCTGAGTTACGAGCAGGCCTTATTAATTTGGTGATTAAAGAATTTGAAAAGACGCTGAGAGATGCCGAGACCCAAATCCTTGGTAATTTTATAGAAAAAATAAAGAATGATAATGTAACCATCATTTCTACGAATTATGATATTTTAATCGATAACGCGCTTGCCAATAAAAGCTATAATTATGGCGCCAAAATGAGAAAAGCAATTTCAGGTGTTCGCATCGATGGAGAGAGTGGTCTTCGAAGACCCGACGCAAGAGGTTATCCGGGCGGCGTGTGGTTAAATCAAGGCAGAATACCGCTTTTAAAGTTACACGGTTCTCTAAATTGGTTATATTGTCCAAAATGTAACGAAGTTGATGTAACAATAGGCGAAAAAGGAGCTATAGAATTAGCTGAAGCAGATTGTTATTGTTATAATAGGAACTGCACCAGCAAGTATATTCCCCTCTTGATCACGCCAACGATGTATAAAAGTTACGATAATAGAGTTATTAAAGAAACATGGGATTGCGCAGAGAGGGAATTAAGGGATGCGGATAATGTAGTTTTTATTGGATATGGGCTAAAAGAAGAAGACTATGAAATAAGATGTTTGCTTATGAAAGCGCTTCTTAATAAAAAGGAACTCTATAACAATATAACAGTTGTCGAAATGGAGCCTAGTACATCGGAAGAAAAAGAAAGAATAAATGCTATAAAAAAGAAATATATCAATCTATATGGAGAGCAAATTGATTTTAAAGAAATAGGGTTTAAAAAATATGTAGGCTAAGGATAGTCGCTGGACCCAATTTAAAAAACCTATATGAACGAAAACGAAGCTTTAGATATAGCGAGCGATTTTCAAAAATATCTCCGCACAGATGATAAAAGTTTTATAGAAAATTATACAAAAGCGCAGATTAAGTGTGCATTAAGTTTAATCTCACATTCTCGGGGTAGCCATCAGTGGTATAAAGAGATGGAGCGCCGAATCGAAGAGCTCGAAAAAGAAGAGAAAAGTAAGCAAATGAAGACAGATAATGGAGTAATTAAAAATGGTAGAAAAGAAGTATTTTATAGCAAATGGTGGTTTAAGCTTCTTTTAGCCCCTATCCTTGTGGGTTTGTTTTTATTATATTTTCAGAATAGGGCTTCGGACAAGCAAGTGAGCGGTTCGCACAACTCATATTCAAATGATATCAAGCAGTCTAATATTTCTGGAGACATAGTGGGGAGAGACAAAATTATTTATCCAACAACAATATTACTCCCTAAAGAGATGGATAGAAAAAAGATGGATATCAAGGATAAGTTGAAAAAATTATATGGCGAGATCAGCGTGTTGAGCGATTATCCTATTCCGAGTGGGAACACCAATGCTTTACAAGAATATGAAGAGCGAGTCAATAGGTGGGTTTCAAATGCCTCCATGTGGATTGAAATAAATATTGGGTTTGGTGCGCGAGAAAAATTTTTGAATAGAGGCGAAGGTGGCCGTATTTGGTCATCTAGCTATGAAGACCGATATAACAGGTTAATGTCAGATTTAAAAGGATATAAATTAGGCCTGGAAGAATTAATTAAATCTGATGAAATCTGGTTTGAAATTGATACGGGAAAATCCGGGAGAAAGCGGATCCCAGAGATAAAATAAGGTCATTAACTATTTTTCAAAAATAAAGGATCATCCATATATTATGCATGTAAACTACAACCTTAACAAAATTAAATTCGCGACCGATGAAGGGACGTTCACGCGAGCCGTTGGCCTATATGAGAGCGGTAAAGTGACGGAAGTGGAGACGTTGGGCGGGTATTATTCCGCCGTTGTTCAGGGGACAAAGCCATATCACGCCTCCGTATCGGTCCGAAACTATAAACAGGGCCACTGCACGTGTTATCTAGGAGAAAAAGACACGCTTTGTAAGCACATGGTCGCTTTGGCACTATATGCAGTTATGGATGGGAAGCCATTAAACGACAAAGATAAGCAGATAGGTCATAAGGTCGAGTGCGGCAAGCGGCGTGAGGCGATGAGTGATGAAGAGTTAATGCTGGCCAAGATGTCCATCACTGACGCGATGAAGCGTATAAAACCGTATAGCGGGCCGTCGCGCACATGGTTTGCAAATCAGGATTCGCTACGCGAAGGATGCAATATGCTATCGGCAATCGTCTCTGATTTGCCGGTTAATAAACAATCGTCGGAAATTCTAGTAAAACTGCTTTTGCGATTGGATAGAAAATTACGTGTCGGTGGCGTGGATGATTCAAATGGCATCGTAGGTGGATTTATGACTCAAGTCGTTGAGATGCTTGAAGAATTCGCTAAAGGCGATCCCGCTTGTATTAAAGCATTTGAAGCGCTCGCGGGCCGAGAAACCTGTTTCGAATGGAACGAGCCTCTTGTCCGTATTTTGGACGAAGGAGTCTATTAAGTAATTCATCGAATACGAAGAATAGTATTTAAAACCGGAAAGAAAAGATGGCTGAAGATGTGGTTTTGACAGAGAAACGAGAGGCGAAGCTGGCGGAAAATGCTTCAAGATTAGCCGAAGAATGGTATAGAGGCGACTTCGAGATAAACCATTACAATTATCGTGTATGCACCACGTCCGAAGGCTTAGTTCGGCTATGCAAAGACGATCATAAGATTGAGGTCACGCCTTCGGAAATCGAGGATATGTGCAAGCTGGACCTATTGGAATTATTTGTATGTAAAGAAGATGGAATGAAGATATTCCCGCATTTTATAGCTGACAGGGTAGCGTTCATTAAGAGGTTACAGACAAGATTCAATTATCCGACCCCAAGGCTACAGCAGATTATAGCGTATGAGAATGAATTATTGCCCTATTCAAGCGAGGCATGCGGTTTCTATTACACAGACAGGAAGAATATGTATCCATGGGTGGTTAAAAGGGTAAGATTGGCCGCGGAAGGAATCGTAGATTATTTGCGAGATTTGAATGTGCTTACCGAAAGATACGGTAATGATGCGAAAATGCAGAAGCGTAAGGCATTTACGGATAAGATGATTAGAATATTTGAAGAAGATTTAGCTTATCGTAAAAAGTTTCTTGCCCATCTATCAAAAAGAGGATGGGCCGATTTATCGGAAGACGAGAAGCGAGCGGTGAAAATATCTGCTTTTGAAACGCAATCTTCCGATGAGATCGAACGAAAATTATCCGTAAGGCATTATTATGACAAGATGCTGGGCGGATATAGCCCACAGGTAGAGTTCAATGATCAGGAGATGAGTGTCGGAAAATTAGAGTTTGGGATGATCGACTGGGCCGAAACGATGGAGTCGGTTCAGGAATATAATAAGTTCATAGACTTTTTCAGGACGCCGTACTTCTCAATCGAAATTAATGGGCCAGAAATACCTATCAAGATAACCGATCCACAGCAGGTCAGTGCCCCGT
>Ga0268276_1003738_pt1 | contig 11474 bp, 9 predicted proteins | sample saktaG_4_FD_190145 | JGI IMG/M metagenome (GOLD analysis project Ga0268276, IMG submission 190145) | Saline water microbial communities from Sakinaw Lake, British Columbia, Canada - sak_2010_1_5_45m | ecosystem: Environmental > Aquatic > Non-marine Saline and Alkaline > Saline ...
ATCTATTGTGATATGGGGAAATAATCCCGCTTTTGTCGCTGACTTACAGCCTTGGATGACTGCTTCAATTTTCATGTTCTTTTTTATCCTGTCTAAAGTATTCTGATTAGCGGATTCCAAGCCAAAAAGCAAAAGCCGGAAATTCGCTTTTTTCATAGCCATTAGGTCTTCTTTAGACAATGCCCCAAAACGCATATTGCAATCCAGGTATATTTTTTTATGGTACCCCCTCTTAACCATCCCATGGCAGAAATCCGTTAACCATTCTCCGGTAGGAAAACTTCCCGTATCATCCATTATTTCCCGGATTTGGAATCTTTCAATCAGCATGCCAATTTCATCCAAAACATTCTCAACCTTCCTTACTCTGAATTTTGGATACAATGTCGGCCAGGAACAAAAACTACACTTACCCCACCAACAGTCCCTGCCGGACATAATATAAGTCCCGGGAGTACGTTTGTAGTTGCCGTTTTCATAGGCATAAAGCTTCCAACCGGTAAGCTCGCGGTCTATGAAAGGCAGAGAGTTCAAATCATGCTCAAGCCTGAATAACCCGGTATTCTTAATCTGCCCGCTTTCGCGATAATAGATGCCCGGCTCGATAATATCTTTCTTAGTCAGATAATTGCATAAGTTCAGCAGTAAAAAATCGTAGTCGCCTCCGGTAACCACGAAATCAACCTTTGAATTTTGGAATGATTCCTCCGGCAGCGCGGTAACATGGTCCCCGAATAAAACACAGGCAGTTTCGGGCAACTCTTGCTTAATCCGGTCGATAACTTTCCAGTGGGCCTTAATTACCGGGGTTTTGGTCTCAAAGGCGATTATATCGGGATTTTCCTTTGCGATAGTTTTTAAAAAATCATTGAGATTAATATTATTAGCAATACAATCAAGCCAGATCACCTCATGGCCGGCCTGTTTAAGCAAGGTCGCCAAAGTTGCCGGAACCACAGGATAAATATAGGTAGGGGTCTTAAAAAATTGAAATTGGCGGTTCTGCCCTAAAGTGGGAAATCCTTTTTCGCTGTTTAGGGGCGGATAAGAAATTATTATCTTCATTTCTCTTCCTTAAGCTTAGTTGATAGCAGGCCTTTTATGAAGAATAAACCGTAAGTAAGGTGCGTCAATATTATCCCGGGGAATATCAAGGCGGATAATGCAATCTTACGGTTAAAACTAAAAATAGCCGTAATCAATAAATATAAAACTAAACCCAAAGCATAAATTTGCCTAAAGGGCTCAAAAATCCCGGCAAGAACAGCCCCTGCGATAATGCCCAATAAAAAGACACTGGGTATAAAATATGCCGGCTTAAGAGAAGTCTCAGGGTAACGTTTAACGAAATAACCCCTATGAAGGGCGTAACTGGCAATCTGCTTAAGATGCGGAATGAATAACGGCCTGCGGTGATGATAAGCCAAAACATCCGGGGCGTAAATTATCTTTTTCCCCAGTTTTTTAGTTATATCTAAACATAGCTTAGTATCTTCCCCCGGCCAAAAAGATGTATTAAAACCCCCCAGCTGCTGCATCACGGATTTTCGCACCAGGAGATTACAGGTAGGATAATCTTCCACCTCTATTTTTGTTTTAGGAAGATAACGATAGCAGAATTTAGCGCTGACTAAAACTGATGAATAGACCAGGCCGCTTGCCTCTTGCCACAAATTATCTCCGGAAGGGGTAACCGCTGGGCCACCTACCGCAGCAACATTTTTATCGTTAAAATATACCGCGGCATTTTTCAGCCAATTTTCCGCCGGATAGGCATCGTCATCAATAAAAGCAAGTATTTCTCCGTTTGCATGCTGCATAGCTATATCTCTCTTCTGGGAAGGCCCCACTACTCCAGTAGGAATTATTCTTACTTTTTCACCGCTCTTGCAAACCGATGGTAATAGGTCCTGCTTTATAACGCTATCCGGCAAAATGATAATTTCAAAATCCGGGTAATCAAGCCCGCAGCACTTATTGACGCATTCTTCTAAATTCTTTTGCCATGTTTTTGCGGCGATGATAATCGATATTGTCATAGTATTTTAATATCCTCATCCGGTAAAATATAGCCAGGGTATCCCAAAAAGTAGTAAACATTACTTTAAAACCAATACGGCCAAAACGCCTTTGTGAATGCAAGACTACCGGCGCCTCCATAATCTTATAACCCAGATGATGGGCATTGACCAGGACTTCCAGGTCAAAAGCGAATTTCTTAACTAAAATCCTGTGGTAAACTTTACGCGCCACATCGCTCTTGAATAATTTAATCCCGGTCTGGGTATCGTGGCAGGGAAGGCCGAACAGCATATTCACTATTAAATAATAAATATAACTAATAATCCTGCGATGCAGAGGGTATTCAACTACGGAATTAGGATGAAGTTTTGAGCCGATTACAATATCGGCGTTATCCAGGCGCATGATATCAAATAAGGTCTGCACCTGAAAAGGATGAAGTTCCATATCCGCGTCAATAAATACCACATAATCGCCGCTAATATAATGCACCGCTTTCTTGATTGCCCTGCCCTTTCCAAGATTAAAGGGGTTCTTTTTAACGATAAGCTGCTGAGGGTATTTATGGGAAAGCCTGGTCATTATTTCAAATGTACTATCGGTTGAGCCGTCATCTATAACTATTAATTCCCAGGGGCAGCCGAATTCATTAAATGTCTTAGCGGTCTCTTCTATTCCGGCCTCGATGTGCCCGGCCTCATTATATGCCGGCATGATTATTGAAACTTTCTCTTTAATATTCTTCATTTTTTCAGGGCCTGCGCCAAAAAAATCAGGAAAAGAACCAGCGCGTTAACGCACATAATCAACTGTATTTGTATTAAAGTATTATGGAAGAAAATAATTGCCAGCACCTGAAGCAGTGTAAAAATAACCAGGTATTTAATAAAACGCAAATCTTTTATTGAAATAAAATACGTGATAAGTATTAACAAGAGGGCGAAAAAAGTCATAGATACGCTAAAGTAACGCCCTAAGAGCACCGAGCCGTGAAATGTCTTTCCGGTAAGTACCTTTAGAATAAATTCCGGAAAAATATTATAGGTAATAATTCCCGCGATACACAAACCCGCCGCATACCAAAGCCCTCTTTTTAATGTACTCCTGGTATCCTGGTTCTGCGCGTTCAGGCCGCTGGTTTTTGGAAGTATAACCACGCTTATCGCCACGGGCAAAAATAGTAAGATTTTGCCCACCATCTGAGCCAGCGAATAGATGCCCGACTGCTCAGGAGAAAAAGAAATCCTTACCTGGTATAAGTCATAACCAACCAAAAGCATATAGCAAAATGTACTTAAGGCTACCGGAAAAGCATAACAATAGAATTCCTTAAAATTTATCGCTTGCGGCTCAGTCCTCAAAACTATAAGGTCCTTTAGGATAAACCCACAGACCGCTAAGCAAAATACATTAGCCAGTAATAAAGCTCCTAAAGCGCCGGAGATCCCGAATCCAAGCCATATGAATATAAAGGCAAATATTAATTTCAACCCTCCGGTAGTTACCGAAACAAAATTAAACCATTTAAATAACTCCAGGCCCTGCAATACGCCCACGCAGACAGGGATTATCCAGGCAAGGGCAAGCAGGATTGCCAGGATATATCCGGAAGAAAACGAAGGGATTTTAAGCCTGTCAATAATCAAAAAAGAAGTGGAATAGAAAATTATGAAGGTAAGTACGGCAAATAAAAAGTTTTTCTTCAACAGGCTGGCAAATAAAAAATTAACCTTTTGTTTCTCTTCACGGGATTTAAATTCCGCTACGTATTTGGCGACTACAGTCTGGAAAGTCGCCAATGGGGTAGCAAGCAGGGTCAATAAAAAAATCAGGGAATTAAAACCGGCGAAATCAGCCGGGCTTAAGCGGTGGGCGATTAAAAGCTGATAGAGAAGATTAAAAAAACTTACAGTGGCTGAACCAAAAAAAACCAGGATAATATTCCTGCTAAAGGCATCAATATTCATCAGATAGCTCGTCTTCCTCGGCTTATTTCATTAGCTTTAAGAAACGCCTCTTGCCAACTTTTAATATGCCTTCACCGGTTATGACCGTATCTTCTTTATCAATTTTCAGGTTATCGAGCGTAACTGCCCCCTGCTGAATAAGGCGCCGCGCCTCGTTCCTGCTGGAAGCTAGACCGCTTTTTAAAATAATATCAATAATGTTAACCCCCGGGGACAACTTATACTCTGTGATATCCTGGGGTATTTCTTTATTAGCAAACACACGTTCAAATTCTAAACGGGCCTTCTCCGCGGCAGCCCTGGAATGATACTGGCTTATAATTTCCCCGGCCAGCATCATCTTCGCTTCCTTGGGATGCATGCTTTTTAGAGCCGAAAGGTCAAGGTCAGTCAATAATTCGCAGTATTTAAGCATAAGCTCATCAGATATCGACATGATCTTGCCGAACATCTCATCCGGCGCCTCATCAATGCCGATGTAATTACCCAGAGATTTGCTCATTTTTTGCACCCCGTCAGTCCCTTCTAAAAGAGGCATAGTAATTACCACCTGTTGTGGCTGGGCAAAATCCTGCTGTATATCCCTACCTACCAAAAGATTAAAAATCTGGTCTGTCCCGCCCATCTCAATATCTGCTTCCAATACCACAGAATCATACCCCTGTAAAAGCGGATACATAAATTCTAAAAGAGAAATATCCTCATTCCTGGATAATCTTTTTTTAAAATCTGCCCGGGCTAACATTTGAGACACCGTAGCATGGGTAGTCAATTTCAGCATCTCAAGGACCGACATCTTCTCAAACCATTCGCTATTAAAAACCACATTGATCTTATCCACATCCAGAACCTTGGAAATCTGTTTCTTATAGGTGGCGGCGTTTTCTAGCACTTCTTCTCTTGAGAGCTGCTTTCTTAATTCCGATTTGCCGCTAGGGTCACCGATACGGGCTGTAAAATCCCCTATTAAAAATACAACTTTATGCCCCAATTCCTGGAATTGGCGTAATTTTCGCAAAAGTACGGTATGCCCAAGATGTATATCCGGCGCAGTAGGATCAAAACCCGCCTTTATGACCAGCGGCTTTTTGTCCTTGATGCTTTTCTCCAACTTTGCCTTCAATTCGCCTTCTGAGATTATTTCAACTACGCCGCGCTTGATAACCTGCAACTGCTTATCAATATCAGCTTTTTGCATATTGCACCTCAGATTTTTGAGGTCAGGCCGATCTTAGCCTGTTCCACGTCCACCTTGATGACTTTAACCTGTATTTTATCTCCCGGGTTTAATTTCGAAACCGTCTCTTTGTCTATCTCGCTGGCGTAAACCAAACCCTCTAATTCTTCGTCGATCTTTACAAATACCCCGAAATCAGTCAAGCTGACCACTTCTGATTCCAAAACAGTATCCAGGGGGTATTTAACCGCGATATCCTGCCAGGGATTAGCCAATAACTGTTTCAAACCTAAGGCAATCCTGCGGTTCTGGCTATCCATGGAAAGCACTACCACGTCTACTTTCTGCCCTTTTTTCAAAACATCCTGTGGATGAGCTATCCTCTTTGTCCAAGACATATCCGAAACGTGAATCATCCCCTCCAGGCTGCTATCAAGTTCTACAAACGCACCGTATTCAGTAAAACCCCTGACCTTCCCGGAAATCTTAGCGCCCACCGGATACTTAGCTTCGGCATCTAACCAGGGATTTTGTTCCAATTGTTTTAAACTTAAAGATATTCTGCGGGACTCTTTATCCACATTTAACACCTGAGTCTCCACCATATCCCCTATCGCGAACATCTCTTTTAGATTACTGATTCTTTTTGTCCAGGATACCTCGGAAACATGGATCAGGCCTTCAATGCCTTTCTCCAGCTCCACGAACACCCCGTAAGGAAGAATATTCACTATTTTTCCTTTTACCTTTAAACCCGCGCTGTACTTTGTATCAATATCCTGCCAGGGATCAGGCAACCTTTGCTTTAACCCCAGAGATACCTTGCGCGCTTCCTTATCAAGATTCAGAACTATCACTTCAATCTTATCACCCAATGCCACTATTTCCGAAGGATGGCTGATTTTCGACCAGGACATATCGGTAATATGCAACAAACCGTCTATGCCGCCTAAATCCACGAACGCGCCGAAATCAGTGATAGCCTTGACCGTGCCCGGGTAAATCCCTCCTGGTTTAAGCTCCTGCAGGATCTTTCCCTTAGTTTCTTCTTTTTCTTTTTGTATGGCTTCCCTGCGGGATAATATGATGCTGCGCCTTAAATTATTTATCTTTAGTATTTTGAACTTGAAAGGCTTCATCATAATATCCTTATCCGGGACTCCCTTAAACATTGAAAGAGAAGCAGGCAAGAATCCTTCAATCCCCATTACATCAACAAGAAAACCTCCCTTTACCTTCTTGGTTATTCTGCCTTCGGTAAGGTCTCCTTCTTTGGAGTTGCGCACGATAGTATCCCAGCCTTTTATGCGGACTACTTTATCTCGCGAAAGAATAATCATCCCCTTATCGTCCTCTACCGACTCAACAAAAAAATCCAATTCTTTGCCTACCTCTAAGTCAGGACGGCTGAATTCCGCAATAGCTACTATCCCCTCGGACTTAAACCCCACGTCGACCAACACATCCTTTTGGGTCATAGAAACTATTTTTCCCTTAATTACCTCGCCTTCACGGACTATTTTTATGCTTTGGTTGTACAACTCTTTCAAATCAAAATTTTCTTCTGACATCTGAACTTCCTCCTTATGATTTTTTAATTAATTTGTTAAAGTTTTAATAGAGTTAAACTAAAAAACAAACACCCCCTTTACAAAATAATTTTTGGCGATATTCTTAAAAACTTGCAACAACTAATAGTATATATAAATTGTCTTCGAGTGATATTAAAGTATCTGCGCAGAAAAGAAAGATAGGCTCGTTCGGCAAGGTAAGGATTTTCTACTAAACCAGGATTTAACATGAAAACTGTCTGATATTAGCCATTATCATTTGAGCAATGTCTTGATAAGGCATCCCCCTTTCTATGTTGATTTCCTTGCCAAAATAGATATGCATCTTACTAGAAATTCTATAGGCCATCTTTATTGATTAAGCTTTCTCCCAAAGCAAGTAATTTTTTGGCTTGAGCCAAAGACTTTGCCTCGGCGTATAATCTCATAATCGGCTCAGTCCCGGAGCCCCTAAACATAAGCCAGCTCTGATCCTCGCAGATAAGTTTTACCCCATCATAATCTTTTACCTGGACCACCTTTTTGCCCAATAATTCCCGGGGCAAATCTTCCTTCTTAGGCTCTATGCGCCTGCTAAGATGCAGGTCTTTACGGACATAATAATATTTTCCAAACTGCTTCTCGGTTTCGTTTAGGATCTTTAGAATATTCTTATTACGGTAGACCATCATCTCCAAAAGCAACAACCCGGCTACTGTGCCGTCGCGTTCAGGGATATATTTCTTAACTCCCATTCCTCCTGCCTCTTCTCCTCCGGCTACCACATCTTCGGTTTCCATAAGGTTGGAAATATATTTAAAACCCACAGGCGTCTCATAAAGCTTCACCCCCAGATACTCAGCGATGTTATCAATCATGGTTGTGCCGCAAATAGTTTTTACGATGCCTCCCGACCAATGCCTGTCCTGGTTCAGATGCAAAGCCAGGAGCCCTAATATTTTTTGCGGATGAATAAATACACCGCCCGGAGCAACCGCGGCGATCCTGTCCGCGTCTCCATCAAGGGCTATTCCCAAATCAAACTTTTCTTTCTTGACCCTGGCCTTTAATTCCTCCAGGTTATCCTCTACCGGCTCCGGTCTTCCGCCGTCAAAAGAAGGATTTATAGTGTTACGCATAAACTCCAACTTTATTTGACTGCCTTTAAGTATGCGGGCAAAGAAACTATCTCCCGAACCATACATGGAATCGACAAGGACTTTAAACTTTTTCCCTTTTATCTTCTTAAAGTCGATGTATGAACGGATGAATTTTACATAATCCAGGGTCAAATCCTCTTTCTTAATCTTCTCCGGCATTCCGCCGTCTTCTTTTACAGGATTCTTTTCTAAATAATCCTCCACCTTCTTAGTCACTTCAGGGCCGGCAGCGCCGCCAGAAGGCATCTTGATTTTAAAACCATTGTATTCGGCCGGATTGTGCGATGCGGTGATCATAATCCCCAGGTCAAGCCCTCTTGATTTTACGGCAAAGCTTAAAGCTGGAGTAGGAATAGGCTGGTCTGATAATACCACCTCAATACCGTTATTATTTAATACCGAAGCTGTAATCCCGGCAAAAATACCCGACATGAACCGGGTGTCATAACCCACGGCGACCTTCTTGCCGCTGCCTAAATAATCCGCTACTGCCTGCGAAAGAATCTTTAAATTCTTAAAAGTGTAGTTATCCGCTATGATACCCCTCCACCCGTCAGTGCCGAATTTAATCTCATCTTTAGCGTGCATTCCTTATCCTTTCTATTGCCTGTTTCGTATTTTTGGCGCCGAAAATATATGAACCTGAGGCTAAGATATTCGCCCCTGAATTAATTAATTTAGCCGCGACTTTATCGCTCACCCCGCCATCCACCGAGATATCTCCGTCAAATATCGATCGTAATTTTTTAATCTTAGGAAGCACTGCCGGGATAAATTCCTGGCCGCTGAACCCCGGATTAACCGACATAACTAGAACTAAGTCCACGACGCTTAAGACTCCTTTAATCCTGGATAAAGGAGTAGCCGGATTTAAAGACACTCCCACTTTTACTTTTTCCTTTTTTAACCGCCTGGCCTGCAGCTTAAACGCCGGGACGCTGATTGTTTCAATGTGCATAGTAATCATATCGCTTCCCGCGGCAATAAAATCCTTAATAAAATCCTGGGGGTTCTCTATCATCAAATGCACATCCAGCGGTATCCGGGAAACTTTACGAATATGCTTTACTACCGGCGGGCCAATGGTTATATTAGGCACGAAATGCCCATCCATAACATCAATATGAAGCATATCCGCTCCGGCTAATTCCACTTTTTTTATTTCCCTGTCCAGGCAGCTGAAATCCGCTGATAATATTGAAGGCGCGATTTTTACTCTCATTTATAAAGCCTCTTTTCGTTAATATAATCAAAAACTGCTTCCGGAACCAGGTAACGGAAAGATTTATTTTCTTTTATAGCTTTGCGTATTTCAAAACCCGAAATATCTACCGCCCTGATCGGCACGGTCGAAATATATGAAGGTATTTCTTCCAAGGGATACCCCGGACGGGTAGCCGCGATAAAACTGACCATTTTAATGATCTCTTTTAAATCCTTCCAGTCATCAAGGTATTTAAGCAGATCTGAACCGATAATAAAATAAAGCTCATCCTGAAGATAAGCCCTCTTTAGTTCTTTCAGGGTATCAATCGTATAAGAGCGCCCTTGCCTCTTAATCTCTGTGTCTGATACGGAAAAATACTTATTGGATTCAATAGCCAGCTTAACCATCTTATACCTGTCCCCAGCAGAAACTATCTCAAGGCTATCTTTATGCGGAGCAATATTGGTAGGCACAAAGACAATCTTGTCAAACCCTAACTTTTCACGGGCTTCTTCAGCTAAAATAAGATGCCCGATGTGTATAGGATTAAAAGTGCCCCCAAGAATACCAATTTTCATTTTCTTACCTGGCCGTTTCCAAAAACCATATATTTATAAGAAGTCAACTCTTCCAGCCCCATGGGCCCTCGGGCGTGCAGTTTATCTGTAGAGATCCCTATTTCAGCACCCAAGCCAAACTGATAACCGTCGGTAAAACGGGTAGAGGCATTAACATAAACACAGGCCGAATCTACTTCTTTTAAGAACTTCAAAGCATTTTCATAATTTTCCGTGACAATAGCGTCGGAATGGCGCGAGCCGTAACTATTTATATGCCCGATTGCCGCGTTTAAATCCTTTACCACCTTTACTGACAAAATCAGATCCAGGTACTCAGTGCGATAATCTTTTTCGCTGGCTTTCTTGATATCTTTGGCATAGCGCCGGGTCAAAGCGCACCCGCGTATTTCAACTCCCGCCTCTTTAAACTTATTTATTATCGAAGGAAGAAATTTCGCGGCGATACTTTCATGCACCAGCATACTCTCCATGGCGTTACAGACTCCCGGGCGCTGGACTTTGGCATTAAAGCATACTTGTCCTGCCATCTTCAAATCCGCTAATTTATCGATATAAACGTGACAGATACCTTTGTAATGCTTAATCACGGGTATGCGGGAGAGAGAAACAACTTTTTTAATCAAACCTTCTCCTCCCCTGGGTATCACCAAATCAATATAATCATTCAGCTTCAGCAAAGCCTCTACCGCTTTCCGGTCTGTGGTAGTAACCATATTTATTGCCGCCTCAGGCATAGAGTACTTTTTTAATACTTCTCTTAGTATTTGATATATGGCAAGGTTAGTATTAAACGCTTCGCTGCCCCCCCGTAAAATAACACTGTTGCCGGATTTAAAACATAGGCCGATACAATCAGAGGTAACATTGGGGCGCGATTCATATATAATCGCTATGACACCGATTGGAGTGCGCACTTTATTTATCCAAAGGCCGTTTGGCCTTCCCCAGGCCCTGATAACCTCGCCTACCGGGTCAGCTAAACCGACCAGCGCCGATAAAGAATCAGCCATCTCTTTGATTCTTTTTTCGTTAAGGGTCAGACGATCAACCAAGGGTTTAGCCAAATGCTTCTTAACCGCATTCCGGATATCCTTCTTGTTCGCTTTCAGAATCAACTCTTTTTTGCTTAACAAAGCACCGGCCATGCCTTCAATCGCCCGGTTTTTTTTCTGGTTGGAAACGCAGGAGAGAATCCTGGATGCTTCTTGCGCTGCCCTGGCTATATTTGTAAGTTGCTGTTTGAGATCCATTACTGCCCCGTTCTATTAGACATAAACTACTATGTTATCGCAATGCACTATTTCTTTTTCAAAACGCATACCTTTGATTTTATCCAATTGGCCAGAGGCAACGCAGGCCTTCCCCCTGGCGAATTCGTCACCTTTTTTGTCAACTATACTCACGACATCCTGGCTATCAAAATTACCCTCTACACCCACTACGCCCACAGAAAGCAGGCTCTTCTTATTTATCAGGGCTTTCTTCGCTCCATCATCTACGATAATCTTTCCTTTTGGTTTTGCGCTAAAGGCAATCCAACGTTTGCTTGCCGCCAGGTACCCTTTTTTGGGTAAAAATATAGTCCAATTTCCGATTAGATCCGGTTCATTAACTATACGGAAAATCAAGTCGGGATTTCTCCCGCTTGCAATCACGCAAGGAATCCCTGAATCCACAGCTATCTTTGCTGCTTCAATCTTAGTAATCATCCCGCCAACACAAGTCTTTTTAGAAGTTGGGCATGCCAACTCCCTAATCTGACTGGTAATTTCAGGCACCAACCTGACCAACTTTTTTTCTCTATCCAATA
>Ga0268276_1003739_pt1 | contig 11472 bp, 12 predicted proteins | sample saktaG_4_FD_190145 | JGI IMG/M metagenome (GOLD analysis project Ga0268276, IMG submission 190145) | Saline water microbial communities from Sakinaw Lake, British Columbia, Canada - sak_2010_1_5_45m | ecosystem: Environmental > Aquatic > Non-marine Saline and Alkaline > Saline ...
CAAAAGAACGGAAGAAAATAGCTAGGGACATGCCCCTAGAGAGGATTATGCTTGAGACAGACTCTCCATGGTTCAAACAAGAAGGCCAAGAATTTGGTGAGCCGATTAATGTAAAAATCGCCTGTGAAAAAATAGCTGAAATCAAACATCTCTCCTTCGAGGAAGTTGAAGCACAGACAGACAAGAATGCAATTGAATTCTTTGGACTAAAAGACTAATCATCTTCTTTATAACCCGCTTTTAATAACCTTCTTCGTCTTTTTATATACAGTTCAGTTAATTTCATGAACCTATCCGAGTATCTTTTATCAAAACCCCCCTCAAATTCTTCATTCATGAAAGCCCCTTCCCAGTATCGTGCCCAAAGTGGCCTTTGCCATTCTGTAGCACAAAAATCACTTAATTCTAGAGAACCAACATCGGGTTCTTCATCTTCTAATTCTATCAATCTTTTTTTAATCTTTCTAAATCTATCTTTTAATAGATTACCCACATAAATCCGCCTGTCTGTAGAAAACCAGAAATAGGTTGTCAAATTTCCTTGTCCATCTAAAAAAAGATATGGTCTTTTATTAGGGTCACTGACTCCGACAAATTGAACTCTTTTATCGTGATATCTTTTCATCTCTTCCTCTTTTAAAATAAACTTTGCAAATAAACAATCAACATCTCCATTGTATTTAGGGTCAAGGTCTTCAGAATAAGGATCTCTCGGACTTGCTGCAAATCTTTGAACTTCTCTTGCTCTTGCTTGGATTTTTCTTCCTAAAATTCCCTCTCGGTCTTTTCTAGAAAGTTTAAAAAACATCTGCTCTAGGGTCTTCATGGGCAAGTTTTTGTTGAACTCATAAATCCTCCAATAATTGAAATAATCTTTCGATAAGAATTTATAGATTTGGCCTATTTCTTGATGATTTATAGAAGTGAATACAGTGTGATAGCCAACTTGGATGTCTGCTTCATGAATCATTCCAACTAAATCCTGGAATCTGCCAATGACCGGCATAAATCTTTTTCCACGAATTCTTTGTTGGGTTTCAGGATTCAAACTGTCTATCGGAAGTGCAATTTCATCTGTTACTGGAGCAAGTTCAGCTATTTTATCTTTGTCAAGCAAAATTCCATTTGTGTGTATAGCGGTAAAAACACCAGAATCATGAAGAATTTCAAGAACTTCTTTTAATTCAGGAACAAGCAAGGGTTCGCCATTTCCAAAATTTACTTGTTTGGCTCCATGATATATCAGACTTTTTGCCAGGTCTTTTCTTTTTTCTAATGATACCTCGACTAGCCCCCTTTCTCTAAAACAACCAGGACATTCAAGATTACATCTACTTGTGTCATACCAATGGATTAATTCTCCTAAGCTCCGACCCATGATTTTTTAATAAATAAGAATGATTTAAACATTATTGCAGTAAAATACAATAATGAATTTTTAGAAAGATTAAGCTTCTCCCTCAAGAATTTCTTTTATAATCCCATAAGCTTTTGGATAAAGCTTAGGGTCATTTATCTTAGTATGCAAGAAACCTCCCGAACAATCTCCTTTGATAGTGAAAGTTGTTGCTCCTTCTAATTTTGCATTTTTCTCAAGAACAATGCCGTCTCCTTTGCCATTTAGCATAGTGCAGCCAGTTCCAATAATAGCATAATTTGGAATTGTCAAATTATTTGCTTGAGCTAATTCCTGCATAAATGTGCTATTTACTTCCATATCATCACATTCTTTGCTTTCTCCAAGTACAGGGCAAAAACTAGATATCTCACCGACAATGCCTTTGTTTGGAACAGCCACAAGAATCAGTTTAGAGACACTATCTTGTCCATAAAGTTGGATATATTTCCTAGAGACTAGTCCGCCCATACTATAAGCGACAATGACGACTTTCTGCTTTCCTGTTTTGTATTTGACAATATCAATCAGGTTTTTTAAACGATTAGCATAGGCAGTTATATTCTCGTTCTTGAATGAAGTGAGGACATACTCCCCAGAATTATTTTTCAAGTCAAGATAATAGCTTAATTTTACTGTAATGGGAATATTCGCTTTTCCCCATACGCCATAGTCCCCTGTTTTAGAGTTCATTGAAATTGCTCCAGCATTCAAGAATCCTGCTTGTTCTAGTTTATCCTGGATTTTGTTGAGCTGGTAAAGACTATTTTCTGCAGAGGCATATTTGCTGAAATCATGTCCATGTACAAAAACAATCGGAAGATTCTCTTCTTTTTCTAAACAACTTCCCCCAAGACAGCAGTCATTGCAATCATTGAAAACACAACATTCTTCATTTGGTTCATCAAACGAAACTCCAAGATTATAATCTTGTTTTAAAAATTCAATTTTTTTAAAGTTGATTTTACTGAGGTTATTATAAACTCCTTCCGGAATAGTGATGTTTGATGTTTGATTCTTAAAATCATGGTATAATTCTAAAGTTTTGTTAAAAATCTCTTTGCTTAACATGTTTTTTAATTCAATCGAGTTTCTAGCTTGAATAGTTTTTAATTTAGAATTAAAATCTGAGATTGTTTCATTGACTTCAAGATATCTTGAAAAATTAGTTTCATTTAAGATTAAAGCACTTCTCATCTCATTTAACATGTTCCTAGACAGATTTAATTTTTCAAGTATTGAGTTAAATAAATAAAGATTATCCTCCACAGTTTTATTGAACTCAATTATATCTTTTTTAAAATAATTGAAGAAAATCTCTTCTGAACCAAGGCTTTCATTTAAGATAAAATAATCTTGTTTTTTCCATAACAACTTTAATTTCTCAAGTTTATCATCTAATTCTATGATGCTTTCTTCTAATGAAGATTTATCATAGATAATCTCATCAATTAATGCAGATTTATTCAATTCATTTATAGATTCATTAAAATAAATCAAATCAGAATGCCATGAATTCAGATTAACTCTCAGTAGATTTAATTTTTGTAATGAATTCTCTTTCAAAAGCTTTTCATCATCATTCAAATCATATTGGAGCGAGATTAAGATATTCTGGATATTCTCTTTTTCAGTTATTTGGCATAAAGTGCTGTAAACCCCTTTGCATTTTAAGTCTAATCTGTAAAGTTCCTGTCCTTTTCCAAGTCTTTTTGGTTCTAACGTAAAGTTAACTGTTCTTGGGATAAGGTCTAAAGTGAAATTCTCTTCTTTGATTGTCTCGTTTCTCGAAATGTCATTGAATCTGTAGTTACATTCAGCTTTGCAAAAAGAATTTCCTTGTATTGAAATCTTGAAATTAATATCTTCTTTCTCTTGGTGTTTTAGAAAGAAATCCTGTTTGTTCATATCTACTTTGACTAAGATATCTTTTCCAAATAAGGAGTTTATTAGGCCCGGAATTTTTGAAGAAAAAACCAATAATGACAAAGCGACAATAACAAAAACCACGATTATCACCAGCCAGATTCCCCCAAGCCTATTTTGTTTAGGCTCCTTTCTCCAATAATCCTCTTTTTTCATATCTCCCAAATTACTCAAATTATTTAAACCTTCTTTGTCTAAAATTTATACTAAAAAATGAATGCACTTCAGATTATCTTCATTCTTATAATTATTTTAGCTGGCTATCCCCTCGGATTGCTTCTAGCATATTTTACAAAAGAAGAACTTAGGGCAGGAAGGCTTTTCTTCAAGATAATCATGTCTATTTGCCTTCTTGTAATAATTACATCAGGTATATTTTCTAAAGGACAAAATTTGGTTTTTCTATTAGCTATATCCATTTTTATCTTCTTGATGACTTTAGCAAGCTATATCAAATCTAAGCCAAAAAAATAAAGGTAATTTATCTTCTTTTAAGTTGGATTTTTATTGCTCTTAAAAGTTCGGGGGTTATCTGATTAAATCCATTCTCCTGAAGAGCATCAAGAATTTTTTTATTTGGTTCAGAAACTATTCTTTCAACTCCCACAGAGGTAGGAGATGGAAAAAAGGGAATTGTTAAAACAGAGTTTTTTGAAGGCAATATATTCAAATAAGTTAACTGACCAATTTGTATTGGTGAAAGAACGAAGTGTGGCGCATGAACGTACATATTGGGATTTTCGCTTAGAGGCAAACTAATTCTTTGACCTTTGTATAAAAGCAATATATCTTGATTGTCTATAAGTCCCTTTGTATGCACGTAAACTAAAATGCCACTTTCTTTTTTCTTTAATTGGTAGAAATGATCTCTAGTCTCTACTGTGTTTAATAACTCCATTCATTAAAGAATCTCCATGGTTTTTTAAATATTTATGTGCTTTGATATAATTTTTAAACTTAGTTTTTCTTTATATTCTAACATGTTATACCTAATTGGCCTCGGCCTTGACTTAAATGATATCTCATTGAAAGCACTTGAAGCAATCAAGAAAAGTGAAAAAATCTATTTAGAAACTTATACCACTACTTTTCCCTACAAGATTCAAGAATTAGAAAAAGCAATTGGAAAAAAAGTCATTCCTTCCAATCGTGAAACTTTTGAGAATAATGTTGCTGCACTTATAGCTCAAGCGAAGCGCGAAGACATCACTATTTTAGTTTACGGCGACCCCTTAGCAGCAACAACCCACATCACAATATTAAGAGAAGCTGAAACAACCAAGGTCAAGACCCAAGTTATTCATAACATTTCGATTTTCAATGTTGTAAGTGAAACAGGATTGCAATTATACAAGTTTGGAAAAACCACTTCCTTGCCAAGATGGCAGGAGAACTACAAACCCATAAGTTTTTTAGAGATTATCAAAGAAAATCTTTCAATAAAAGCGCATTCATTGATATTAGTTGATCCGGGGTTTAATTTAAAACAAGCCATAAATCAACTAATCGAATCTGACAAAGATAAATTACTTGCAGACAAGACAATTATTATCGCCTCATGTCTCGGAACACCAAAACAAAAAATTGAAAAAGGAAAAATCCAACAACTTACCTCAAAGAAAATTCAAGAGCCATTCTGCATAATTGTTCCCAGCGAGTTGAATTTTTCTGAAAAATAAAAAAAAGAAAAAAATAAAAAAATTAATTTAAGCAAAACATTTATTTAAGCTGTTTGAGGTTGTTCCTCTTTCTTTTCCTCTGTTTTTTGTTCTTCTTTGTGTTCTTCTGTCTTTTCTTCCTCTTTCTTTTCTTCTTCCTTTTTCTTCTCTTCCTTGTTATCACTAGTTTGTTCTTTGTTTTGCATTTGGTTTTCTATTTGTGTTTGTTCTGTCATTTTTCAAAGAAATTGTGTAGCAGCCTAATAAAATTAAACTAACTACAAAAAATAATAACAATGAGTCTTTAAAAAGTTTCCTATTCTTTTAATGTTCTAGAGAATTAGAGAATTTTTCTGAATCCTAAAAACCACGTTTTTGGGATGCCAAATTATTTTAATTTTAAGCAGAGGACTAGAGTTTTGGAAGAGGACTAGCTAATATCACTGGTTTTTTATTGACTTTCTTCCCACAACTAAATTTCTTTCCAGCAAGGGCATCTCTTATAGATTCATAATATTGTTTATACTCAAAAAATCTTTCTTTTCCGTATTTTTCAAAATAAATTACAAAAGAATACAAGTAAGTTTGTTCAGCTAGTGAGACTTTTCCAATCTTTTCTTTTCCATCATGGTTACTATGATAAAGAATTCCTGTCTCTGGGTCAATTGTAAAACCTGTTGGAAGTTCATTAACAAGATGGTGCAAACTCTCAAGTTTTCCCATTATCCTTGATTAGTTAAGGCTTTTTTCTATATATACTTTTCTGATAATATATGTTTTTCTAGCATAATACTTTTAAACTTCTAAGAACAAACAAAAAATGGCAAGGGCAATGGGATTAGTAACATTATTGGCAGCAGCTTGTTTATTAGTGGGTTGTGGACAACATATTTACAAACCCAAAGATGTAATTACAGAACACCATATCTTCCCGATTAGTCCAAGAATAGCGTCCTCTGTTTCTGAAGAAGATAACAAACTTTTAGTAAAAACAGAAAGACAGATGGAAGACATTGAATTTGTAGAAGGGGTTTATGCCCCCTGGTATTCTTTTTTGGATGTTTCGTTTCAAAGGAATTTTAATGTGAAACTTCCAGATCATCAGATAAAAAAGATGATAACAGGAGATATTTGGCATGTTGACACCACAACTGAAAAAAGAACTTTTGAATTTTCACAAGCAACAGCAATTTCAACAAAAGAAGTTCCTTTGGATAAGGGGCATGATGAAGGCAGAACCTTAAATTGTACTTATTGTGGGACTGTTAATCACTATACTGTCCATGTTTCAAGTCTAGGGATAGTACATTCTGTAGGATATCAACTAAGAGACGGAACAAAAGATTCTATGCTGACTGATTTAGACTTAAAAAAAGGTTCAACTTTTTTGGTTTCCAGATATCATTACGGAACATGTGACGGCGTAATAGCCAGGCCAAGTTTTGAAGAAGGAGATACACTCTCAGATAATCTTATCCATAGAACTCTTTATTAGAATCCTCACTTTTTCGTCGCAATTTCAATAACATCGCCGTTCTTAAGAACATGGTCTTTGCCGACAGCGACTTTTTTCTTCACATCAATTGCTTTGACAAAATTATTTCCAATATCTGTATGTATCCTAAACGCAAAATCCAAAGCAGTTGAGCCAGGGGGCATTAAATAACAATCAGGAAGCACATTTCCTTTGCTATCTGTCAACTTGTGCAATCCACCTGGAAAAACATGGATATATTTCAAATAATCAAAAACAGCTGTATTCAAAACTTGTTGGACACCTGTATTTTTCCACTTATCTAAAATCTTCTGGACAAAATCAAGTGCTTTTTTCTGTCTTTCATCTAATTTATCCTCTTTTATTATTTTAAAATTAGAATCTCCGGGGGTATAATCAATAATTTCTAATCTTGCAGCTTCTCTTAAAGCTAATTCAGACTCACTTGAGCAAGGGACAATAAGAAGATGAGGGAATTTCTCTTTAGCTATCTTCAAATTCTCTTGAAATTCTGACCTGTCAGATTTATTCGCAGCAATTATCATTGGTTTGCTTTGTTTTCTCAATTCTCCACAAAATTCAAGAAGCTGCATTTCATTCCAACTTGATGGTTTTTCTTTTTCTAAATCAACTCCTAATTTTGTTACGGCATTTCTTACCATCTCTTCAGTGACTTTCAAGCCAGAAAATTGTTTTGCAACAGCTTTGTAGAATTCAGTATGCTCAATTTCTATTTTTCTTACAAAACTTCTCCAGACTTTCTTTAAAATTCCCAAGTACCAATAATCAAGCTCTTCTTCTAAAAATAAGATATCTTTGCATGGGTCATGCATTCCAGCTGAACAAGATTTTCCTTCACAATCAGTCAAGCCCGCCATATCAACAACATGTATCAATAAATCAGCATTGCTCAAATCATCTAAAAATTGGTTTCCTAAACCTCTTCCTTCATGGGCTCCAGGAACTAAGCCAGCGACATCTAATAATTCAACAGGAACAAATCTCTGCCCCCCGACACAAAATCCTTCCCTAGGATTACATTTTACTTTGAAGAAACTTTCAACACAATCAACTCTTACATAACCGATTCCATGATTTGGTTTAATAGTAGCAAAAGGATAATTCGCTATCAGAACATCTGACAGAGTAGCTGCTTTGAAAAACGTACTTTTTCCAACATTAGCTTTTCCAACAACCCCGATTAACATTTTATACTCTGTAAATTAAATTTAATTGATTTTATAAGATTATTGTCTCTTGTTTTTAGAATTCTTTACCTTAAAAATAGACAAATTTGTCTATTGGGATAGATAAATTTATATACTACATTAGACATAATTATACATGATAGATAATATTATTCCAACACTTCCGAAGAGCAAGGAGTCAATTTACAAAGGATTTTGTAACTGTAGAAAATTAAAAAAATATATCCTTGTTTCAAAAGAAGAATTTAAACTTCATCTAGAAAAAGCTAAAAACGACCTATCCAAAATTCAAGGAGATTACAATGATGGTGCTTGGGATTGGGTCGTGATAAAAGCCTATTACGCAATTCATCATGCAATAAATGCATTATTGATTAAATTTCAAGGTTTTTATTCTAAGGATCATTTTTGTGCAATATTAGCATTAAAAAATTTTGATTTGGTGCCGCGAGATATTTATGAAAATCTTAGAAAAATAAGCACAAAATTTTCTGATTTTACTGGCTTTGAAATTTCTTATTCTCTGAGAAAAATAGGACAATACGATGTATTAAAATGGAAGCAACTTTCTAAGGAAGATGCTTCAAAAATATATAATTTTACAAAAGAGTTTGTTGCATTTGTAGAAAGGAGGTGTTTTGAATGATATTCCCAATTTCAAAAGCCAAATATAACATCCTGAAAACTATTTATGAAGATTTTAGCATAAGGATATCTAATTTATTAAAAAAAACAAGAGTATCTCAAAAAATAGGTTATAGGTATGTGAATGAATTATTAAATGCAAAGATAATTTCTCAAAAAATTGATCCACCATTAAGAATTTTAAGGCCAGAGTTCAGTAAAATTGGAAAAATTCTTTTTTCTTTAATTGAAGAAGAGAAAAAATTAGATTTTTTAGAAAAACATAAAGAACTAAAAGGGCCTTTTTTTCAGTTTGAAAATGAACTTTTAGATTGTGTTTTTTGTGTACTGGTTTTTGGTTCTTTTTCAAAACATAGTGAAACTAAAGAAAGTGATTTAGATGTTATGGTTGTTGCGGAAACTCAAACAAAGAAAAAAATTGAAAAAACAGTTGAAAATTGTTTTGTAACTCTTAAGAACAGACCATCAATAAGATTTGTTACCAAGGAAAATTTTATTAATGCACTTAATAAAGGAGATGAATTTGCAAAACAAATTTTAAAAGACCATGTAATCATGGTTAATCCTTTTAATTGGGTAAATCTTATCTCTAACCTAAAAAATTATTCAAACACCACCAATTCATAAAAAATCAAGATATACTAAAATATAAATAAAAAGAGGCAAAATGAATCACATCAAGCACTTATTCAATTTTCTTTTGAACAGAGAGCTAGACGGGCTTTATTTGACAGTTGCGATAAAATCTTTTGTCTATGCAATGATTGGAATTTTTATTCCACTTTATCTATCAGACAAGGGCTATAATCTCCAGCAAATTCTTCTTTTTTTTATAATCAATTTTGTTGTTTTTTTGCTTTTAACACTAGTGACGCCAAGATTAATTAATAAAATTGGCTTGAAAAAAACACTTTTAATTTCAATTCCTTCTTTTGGTTTATTCTTTCTTTTATTGAATATGTTGAATGGATTATTGAATTGGATATTTTTTATTGTCCCTATTTTCGGAGGAATGTCTTATGCGTTTTTTTGGATTCCATTTCACTCAGATTTCGCTATTTCTAGTTCAAAAAAATCACGGGCAACACAAACAGGAACAGCACAGATTATTATGAGCCTGATTGCATGTCTAGGCCCAGTTGTTGGTGGATTCTTGATAATAAAACTTGGTTTTCATTGGCTTTTGATTGTTTCTTCTGTCTTGATGTTTTTGGGAATAATCCCTCTGTTAAGAACTCCAGAATTCAGAGAAACCAAACCAGGAACAATAAAAGATATTCTAAAGTTTGTAGATTTCAGGAATGCATTAGGATTTTTTGCTTATGGTGTTGAATGGGTGGTATATGCGGTTGTATGGCCTTTGTTTATTATTCTAATTTTAAAAGGATATCTTCTTGTAGGAATTTTAACTGCAATTCCATTGATTATCACTGTTTTTTCAATTGCAATAACTTCTAGGCTCTTGGATAAGAAAGGAACTTCTAAAGTTATGAAAATAGGCTCTTTTTTATTGTCTTTAAATTGGATTTTAAGAGTCCTTATTACGCAAGTCTGGCAGGTCTTTGCGATTTCAGTTTATTATGGCCTGATAGACCCTTTGACTAAAGTCGGTTCAGATGTCCTTTCTTATAACAGAGCAAGAAAAACCAAAGTAGTAGAATCGATTGCAGGAAGAGAATTTGCGATTAATCTTGGAAGATTGACCATGCTTTCCTTGCTGGTCATATTTCCCAGTTTTACATTTGCATTTATTGTTGTAGCTTTCACTTCTTTGTTCTATTTTATATTCTCAATGAAACAAAACCAAGACGTCCAGAAGATTTTTTGGCTTTTTCACAAGAAAAAGAAGTAAGGTTTTTTGATTTGTAGGTTGGTATGGTTATATTTTAATCAGCCAATATTGTTTTTCAAGAAAACAATATCAAAGATGACATTCAAATATACCTCTTAAGTTCGCCATCTATAAGTGTAAATTATCTTAATTTGGTTCTCGATTTCTGTTTTCAGAGGAGTTTCTGAAAATTTAGAACTGGCGGTGCATAATCTATTGCAACATAACTCGCATTTGGCGAAGTTAAGATAAAACTTATAGATATTGCAGATATCAGATTGACAAAGGAGAAACAATAATTTTTAGTAAGTTTTATAAAACAAAATATCCTCCAGATTAAGAGGAAAAAAGATGTCGAAAAAGGTGTTTTTATTGTTAATAACATTACTTTTGGTTTCTATGTTATGTTCTTTTGCTAAAGCAGATACACCCATAACCCAATGCGGAAATACTATCACTACTAGGGGGAATTATTATTTAGAAGGGAATCTGGATTGTTCGAACACATACGCAGTAAAGATTATGGCTAGCGATGTAACTCTTGATTGTAAAGGCAAAACAATTCAAATGGCATCTGGGTTGGATGGAATTTTTGTTTTTTCTAATACAGAAATTATCAAAAATGTTAATATAAAAAATTGTAAAATAAAGGGGGGAGATAATTCTATTCGTTTTGTAGGCAATATTCAAGACTCAAAGATTATAAATAATCAACTCTTTGGTACTGACGGAAATAGAATTAAAAATGGGATTTTTTTAGATGGTTATAGTCTATGTAAAAACCATCAAATTGAACTAAATAACATTTTTTATGCAGCCGATAATGGAATTATTATTCACAATTGCGAAACCAATCGTATAGAAAGAAATTTAATTAATAATACCGGAGTAAGGGGGATATATATCTGGGGTTCAAATATCACCAATATTGTGTATAATTCAATCAGTCGGGTGCAAGCAGGGATAGTTGTAAACGCCAAAAACAGTGATGTTAACATAGATACTAATTATATTCAGGGAAGCCAATATTCTTTTCAAGCATATCACACAGACTGTTCCCATATAGCCAGTTCAGATAATATGTGTAATGGAATGGTTCAATGTAATAATGTAGGAAGATTTGAATGTGCTTATTCACCATATCTGGAGGCAGGAGAAACTTGTTTAGTTATAAAAAGTGGTTATCCTGTTTGTATGATAGCGCCGTTTAACGGGCAAAATTTTGCTTCTGGGCTTTCAGGAACCATATTCCCCAAAGGTAACGAGTGCATACTTATCGGTCTTTCACCCAATGCATTAAATTGTATTGGTCA
>Ga0268276_1003740_pt1 | contig 11472 bp, 12 predicted proteins | sample saktaG_4_FD_190145 | JGI IMG/M metagenome (GOLD analysis project Ga0268276, IMG submission 190145) | Saline water microbial communities from Sakinaw Lake, British Columbia, Canada - sak_2010_1_5_45m | ecosystem: Environmental > Aquatic > Non-marine Saline and Alkaline > Saline ...
TTTTTTTCCTGTTGTCTTTGCCGGTACCTTCCATTCAACGACATTCAGCGAAGATGGCCGCCTTAACGATCGCCGCCGCTTTCTTCTTGGTAACGACCATTGCCTGGCACACGTTCGCAACCAAGGACCTGTCCGGATTCCGGGAATCTCTAAAAAATATTCCCCTGTCGTCCAGGGTCCTGGGGCTGGACTTTTTAAAAAGCAGTGAGATCATCAAGGGGCGCCCTTTCCTCCAGCTTTTCGCCTATGCCCAGGTCTTCAAGGCCTGCGAATTGAACTTCTCGTTCGCCGAGCATTATTCGGGCCTGGTCGCGTACAAGGCTAAAAGAGAAATCTCCTGGACGTCCGGTCTGGAGTGGTTCGGGGAGAAGGTCAAGAGTACAGATTACGCCTATTTCGATTACGTCCTCGCCAACGGCGATGATAAGGACCACGCGTCACTTTCTTCTTTTTGTGAGCTGTCGCCCATAACCGATTCTGGCCGGTGGCGGCTGTATAAAGTCGGCCGTTGAGCGATCTGTCTTTTTGGCCCGACAGCTTCTATCGGGAGTTTGGGTTCGCACGGGCACCCGTTTTTGCCAGCTCGTGAGGCGCGGGCTCATTTTTACCGATCGAGAAGACGCCTGCAAAAGTCCAGATAGTATTGGGCCTGAGTCTTTTGCGACGAGTCTGTTGCAAGGGATTGGCATCGCTCGAAATAGGAAAGGGCTTTGGCATATTCTCTTCTTAGCAAAAAATAGTTTCCCAGATAGTTCTGAACCTTGTAGTTTGACCGGTAAGTTTCTTCATGCTTGAAGAAATCTGCATATCTGGGCGCGTTGAGTCCGTATGAGCTCGTGTTGAGGGTGAATTGGACTTTATTTACGGCGCCTATACAGACGCCTAGCAGAAGGACGCCTAATCCCTTGAGGAGGGGCTTAGACAAGCCCCCGGGATCGAATATGGGCTTCTCTTCGCCGGTCGCTATTTCCGATCCGATGCTTCTTAGGCATTTCATATGCCGTCCGGCCAGAAAATAGCAGACGACAGCTAACAGGAGGCCGGCCAGAATGTCTGTGATGTAGTGATCGCCGGTATAAACGATCGTGAATAACACGATGACCGTGTAGATGTAAAACACCAGCGCCTTCCAGCGGAAGAGGCGCCAGAGGAGAAGGCTGGAGAGGAGGGGGAAAGCCGCGTGGAGGGATGGCATGGCTGCGATCGGATTGGTATCGAATCCCGTGCTGAGGTCCGGTATCGCAAAGTTGAAAATGATGCCGTTGAATCGGATGAGCGGGGGGAGAAGGCCAAAGTTATTTGCGGCCATCCACGGCGGTACGGTGGGGACAAGAAAATACCCTAGAACGCCCAGGAAGATCAGGAGGTAATAGGACGTCCGGAAAAGCCGGAAAGACTCCGACTTGTAGAGCCAGATGATGAAGCCGATGAGCAGAAAAGCGAGGAAATGACTGCCGTAGAAAGCGGTCAAGACTCTTTCCAGCCAGGTGAATTCCGGCGCTTTCGCCGGGTCGAGGAGCCAAGCCTGGAAGACGTTGGATGGGACCTGACCAAAGATGGCTTTTTCGATCCCGATGACATATGTCGTGTGTACCGGGAGACCGAGCTTACAGGTCAAAATGTAGATGCTTCCTCGCAGACTGTCAAAGAGATAGACGAAGGAAATAAAGACGAACCAATCTTTAATGAGAACCGGCAACTTCCTCATGAGCGCCGCTCCCAGAATGATCAGCAGGAGGATGATGATTTTTGGGACGAAAATGTAACGCTGGAAGACAAAAAGGAGGATCAGGAACAAAGCGAGGACAAAGGCCACGATGAAGAAGGAACGTCGGTTGGGGTTTTTCGCGGCTTCCGGCATAAATTTCCCTAAATATAGACTACATCATTCAGCGTGTCAATAAGGGGAATTGGATCACGTAATATGTACTCGAAAAGAGACCGGTCGAATTATATAAAATGTGATCCTAGCTCGAAAAAAGAAGGATTGCATGGAGAAGCAGTTAAGCTATCTCCGTTGACAATATTGGCCATCAATATATAGTATTTGAAGTATTAGGGGATTTTATTAGGAGATAAAAAGATGTCTGATAATAAGAAGACAAAGACACGATTATTTGTCTTGATGACTTTATTAGGAATAATGATCGGTGTATGGATTGGAAAGTTGATTTATTACGGAAAGCCGCCGTCTGAGCTAACGGTCCCTCAAAAGCAAAGCCTAAGGACGGCGCTTGATGAGTTTTATCCCAACCATTTTTCTGGGAATAATGAAGAAATCATCATTCGGCATTTTTTTAAAGATCGCAGAGGCGGTTTCTTTCTTGATGTTGGGTCCTATCATTATAAGAATGGCAACAATACTTATTATCTTGAGAAATATCTGGGCTGGAGGGGCATAGCCATAGACGCAAACGAAGCATTTAAGAGTGGCTATCTTAAGAACCGTCCGATGACTCGGTTCTTCAATCGATTCGTTTCCGAGAAATCTAACGAAAGCATCGATTTCTATATTGTGCAGGACCGAAGACATCTGGGAATGTCAACAGCGGTGCCAAGCTTTGTAAGCGGATTGAAAACCAAGAAGATTGAAATGCCGACGATCGCGCTTAATGATCTTCTTTCCAGCCTCGATGTTAAAAAAATAGATTTTGTTTCCATCGATATCGAGCTGTGGGAGCCCCACGCCTTGGCCGGGTTCAATATTGAAAAGTATAAACCCGATTTAGTCTGTATCGAAGCCCACCGTCCAGTACGGGATGAAATCCTTGCATATTTTAGCACACACGGCTATAAGCGGTTGGATCAATATTTTCTTTTCGATCAGAAAAATTGGTATTTTGTCCCCGAAGATTGTTTTTATAAAATATTTGATGTCTCTTATTAAAGGATATTTCTGCAGCCATTTCATCCAACGTCCCATAATCAGCGGCGCTTGTATATACTCAGAGGCAGCAACTTTCTATCTAGATAATACCCTTTTTCAATGAGAGCTTTAAATGCCTCGGGAGTCGACCATTGCCGTGGGGGCAGATATTGAACCCAGACGATCATTGCCGGGGCCTTTGCCCGGATACTCATTATGACCTTACCCCACAGATCCCGGTTCGATTCGATTTGGTGCCAGTAGAGTTGTTGAGGCACGGCAGCTTTTCGTCGAGCGTAATAATAAATCTCGGCTTGGCCAAAAGCCACATAGATGGAATCGTTGGCATCGGTATTATTGTTGATGTATTCTCCTACCTCTTTGGAGATTAAGTAGGCTGGTCTTTGATAGATTCCAATCGAGATCTCTTCGGAACTCATGAGCCAGAACGGGAGCTGGTTCAGAAGAAATATCCCAGAGGAAATGGCCAGCGCAGTTAGCCATAACGCTTTTGTTCGTCCTCCCATGGATATAATATGACTCGCTCCGATCCCTGCGATAACGGCGAGTGGAGGTATTATCTGGATGTAATAATGAGGAAACCAATTCCCCCCTATGGCCATTCCCAACACCGAGCAGATGATCCAGATTAGAGAAAAATGGCGCACACGAACCGGCAAATAGATCATCGTGACGATGGATAATACGGCAAGAACGATCCACGCTTGATAAGTCGCTCCGACACTCACAAGGAAGTTCTTAAATTGCGCGGCGGCCTGGCCGGAAAAGAGTGAAAAGGCCAAGGCCCGATGTGTTACGAATGTACCCCAAAAATATTGCCAGCCAATCATCCAGCCATGGAAGGCTGCCAGAGCTGGCCCGATGGCGAAGCCAAGGCCCGCCATCAAAGCGGAACACCATTTTTCTCGTGTTACAATAATCCATATTAAGGTCAAGAGAAGCCCCGAAATCCCGATTGGCTTGAAAAGAACTGAGATGCCTGCAAACAATCCCGCCAAATACCATCGCTTTTTCCAGGCCATAATTGCTGCAATAGTCAGCGGAAATACGGCGAAAACTTCTGAGTTGGCAGTGAATCCTTCAATCGCAGGCGCAGCGCTGAAAATCGCTACGAAAAGCCCCGCAAGCCACCCTGAAAACTCAGAAAAGAGCATCTTGGCAAGAAAGAAAACAGCCAATACCGTTCCAACGTTGAAAATAGCGGCCCCCAGGCGAATGGAAGCTATCTCGTGGCCTAAGAACGCCAGAATCCCCTTATAGATTAGAAAAAGTCCCTGCAGACGATCATAATTAATATCCCTATAAAGTTGATGGTCCGAAGACCAAAACAGCGCGACATAAGCGCAGCCCCCTTCATCCGTGATCATAGGAACGTTCATAAAGGGGACTCGTATTAGGATGGAAAACAGGGCCAGTCCCAGAAGACCCCAACAGAGCTTTTTAGAGTAACGCATGCGGACTATGACTCATATCTTATCTTTGATAATACAAATTGTGCTCTCTTGTAAAGCGTTGATCTCACATCAAGGATTTGCGATCTGTCCTCAACGGCCTCCAGATCTTAGATGACGTTTATGAATGCACTGATTCTAAGGTCTGTGGTTTTATCCCCTCCGACTATGCACGCGTTGTTCCTGTTCCTCATTTACACTTTTATTGTCATCCTCGTCGGGCCCGCATATCGAGCGGACTTTGTGCTTAAGGATAGCGACGAGATGATGAGTGTAGGCTTCAGGCCCCGATTCTGGACTTCGCTTTTTTTATTGGCTTACGGGTACCGTTGCCTTTCTTCCCGTACCTGCGGATGAATCTATCGGTCAGTGCGCGAGCCTCGGTGTCGGTGTACTGCTTCGGGGGCGATTTCATGAAGTAGGAGGAGGGGGCGACGAGCGAGCCCTTGATCTTGTTGTTGAGGGCAAGCTTTACGCACCGGATGGCGTCGATGACGACGCCCGCAGAATTTGGGGAGTCCTCGACAGAGAGCCGGCATTCGAGCGTTGTCGGGACGTTCCCAAAGTGATGGCTTTCGATCCGCAGGAAGCAAACCTTGTTGTCCTTCTGCCAGGGTACGTAGTCACTAGGCCCTACGTGGACATTGTCAGCCTCGATGTCCAAGCCACGGTTCCGGATCTGGGAGACGACAGCATTGGTCTTGGATTTTTTCTTGGAGTCGAGCCGTTCCCGCTCGAGCATGTTTAGGAAATCCGTATTCCCGCCGGTGTTGAGCTGGTAGGTCCGGTCGATGTTCATGCCCCGGTCAAGATAAAGGTTGACCAGGGTCCGGTGGAGGATCGTGGCCCCGACTTGCGACTTGATATCGTCACCAATGACCGGGAGGCCCCGCTCCTGGAACCGCTCTTGCCAGTATTTCTGGCTGGCGATAAAGACGGGGATGCAGTTGATGAGGCCACAGCCCGCGTCGAGGACCTGCTCGACGTACCACTTCGTGGCCATCTCGCTACCCACGGGCAGGTAGTTGATGACCACTTCCGCCTTGGTTTCCTTGAGGATGCCGACGATGTCCGCTGTCGGCCCGGGGGCTTTTTCGATGATTCGGGAGAGATACTTGCCCAGGCTGTCATGGGTCATCCCCCTATGGACCTTGACGTTCAGGGTTGGCATGGAGGAGAACTTGGTCGTGTTGTTGGGGCGGATGAAAATCGCCTTGCTCAGGTCCTTGCCGACCTTGTTCTTGTCGATATCGAAGGCGGCGACGAATTCGATGTCCCGGATGTGGTAACCGCCGAGGTTGACGTGCATGACCCCGGGGACGAAACCGCTTTTCTTGGCGTTCCTGTAGAATTGCACCCCCTGGATCAGGGACGAGGCGCAGTTGCCCACGCCGATGATAGCGACTCGGATCTTGCTCATAGATCAGCCCTCCTTGGAGAGCCGGCTCTTTTCATATCTTTTGACGTAAAAAATGCGCTGAATGGCGGTGAAATTGGAGATGACCGCAATGAAGACCATGACCGTGAGGATGGCGGGGTTGATGACCCGGAAGACGATCCCGGCCGCGGTCCCCAGAAAAAGGAGAACCAGGCGCTCTGCCCTCTGCATGATTCCTACCTGGCAGTCAACCCCCAGGCCTTCGGCCCGGGCCCGGGTGTAGCTGACCATGGTCGAGCCCAAGAAAGCGGAAAACATCAGCCACAGTCCCCAGCCCTGCCGGAAATGATAGGCCAGCCCCGCGTAGATGAAGAACTCTGCATACCGGTCGAGGCTCGAATCGAGGATGGCACCGAAGAGGCTTTTCCTATCCGCGTTCTTTGCTACTCTGCCATCCAGGATGTCGAATGTCCCGCAGACGATGATGAAGGCGGCGGCCAGGCCCGGGTGCTCGGCCGCATATAATAAACCGACCGCTGCCCCGGACAGGAGCCCTAAAACGGTCAGGATGTTCGGGCTGACCTTGAAGCGGACAAGGAACCAGGAAAAACGGTCGGCTAGGCCGAGCGTTATTGAGATCCAGGCTGCAGGCAGAAGACGGTAGTGCCTCCTGACCTCCGGGCTCATCGTGGTTCTTGTCATCTTCTGGTGAATTCCAGATTGTAGTCCGAAATCTCAGCTATAATCAAGGACTTTGGGCCCGCTTAGTAGGGGCCTGGCACTTGCGTAAGGAGAGACCTCATTGTAAGCCGAGATCCAATTAGTAACCAGAAGTGACGCTTATGTGGTACCTGGCACGTCGAAGAGGCCCCGCGATGATCGCACGAGCATATCGGGCGAGCCCGATCAATAGGTCTTCCAGAGACGCCCCCAATCCGTCTTCATGAAGGCCCGGATGCGCTTTTTCCCGATCGTCGGATACCAGAGGAGGTCGTGATAGACGTTCGAGGCGAAGGGCGCCCAGACGACGAGCGGGGAATGAAGAAGGAGCTTTTCCAGGCGGCGCAGGAAACCCTTGCGGATCATCTGATCGCCCCAGATGACGAAACTTCGCTTGGCCTTGAACCCGAAATCCATCTCCGCGATATCCTCGCCCGCGATCTCGATCTCCCGGGGATCGGCCGTCCCTAGCCCCATGTCGTGAGCCATGCGGAGATAGGGGATCGTCAGCGGATCGAAGCCCATGATCTTCGCCGCGATCGCGTCGATGGCCACGGAATCCCCGCAGGCCAGGATGATGTTCTCGATGACCGGATGCATCGTCCGGGGCCCGGCGCCGTTCCCGCAGACCGTTCCGTCCATGACGCAGAACAGGCTCGGATGGATCTCGCGTTGCATGAGCAGGAGATCCACCAGGACCTCATGGATGTATTTGTGGGCATAGTGCCGGACTTCCTTTAAAAGGCCGCCGAAGGCGTTCTTCACCGCGCCCGTCGTGGTCGAGTGGCCGTGGGTCTTGACCGTCGGCAGGTGGAGCACGTTCTTCCCGATGTACATCTTGGGGATCTCGATGCCTTCGGGGAAAATGTCGTTGAGCTTGAGGAGCTTGCTCCGGAAGGGATAGACCGTCCATTCGACTCCCGGCAAGGGAATAAAAGGCAGGCCGCTTTCCTCGAGGACGGGCAGCCAGCGATTGTTCCGGCAGCCCTTCACGGGATCCGTCACGACCGTCCTGTTCTCGACAGGGAAGAGCCGGTCTTTCGGGAAACCTCCGTCAAGAAGGGTTTTCACGACGCCGTCCACCTGCCAGGGTTCGCTCGAGCAGGCCGGGAAATACTTCGTCCAGGACAGGTTGAGCTTGATGAGCGTGTCGCGATCCGGCGGCAGGAAGCGGCGCCACTCCGCCAGCTCCATGAGACGCCCATAATCGATCAGGACGGACTCCGGGGAGGTCTTGAGGACGGCGACTTTAGCGCGGCTCATGGGCTTACCTGAAATTGAGAACGGCGGCGGCGACACCGATCCATAGGACGATCGCGAGGAGCAGGGGTTTGTCCCGGATGATCAGGGATTCCGGCGTTCCGCCTTCCGCCTTTTGATGGATGAGGTAGAGGTAACGGAAGATCCCGTAGAGGACGAAGGGCACGGTGAAGATGAGATTGCGCGTCCCGAATTTCGTAACGGTTTCCTCGGAGATGGTGTAAAGGCAATAGGCCAGGAGGGTCGAAGCCGTGACGACGGAGATCATCTGATCGAGGAGATAGATGTTGTATTCCTTCAGAATGGGTCGGTGGCTGGCGGCCCGGCCTTCCATGAGGACGATCTCGTGACGGCGTTTGCCCATCGCCAGGAACAGGGCCAGGAGCGTTGTGCAAATGAGGAGCCAGGAAGACAGGTAGACCCGGATGGCGAACCCGCCCGCGACCACGCGGATCAGGAAACCGGCGGCGACGACGAAAACGTCGAGGATCACGACGTGCTTCAGCCACAGGGTGTAGGCGATCTGCAAAACGAAGTAGCCCAGCGCGATGAAGACGAAAGATCGGTTCACGAGCAGGGCGACGAGGAAGCCGGCGGGCGCGATGATCGCCAGGGCGGCGACGGCCGCGCTTCTCTTCAGCCGGCCCGACGCGAGCGGGCGATCGGCTTTCAGGGGGTGCTGCCGGTCTTCCTCGATATCCCGCAGATCGTTCAGGAGGTAAACGGCGCTCGAGATAAGGCAGAACGCCACGAAAGCCAGGGCGGAGCGAAGGACGAGGGCCCGGTTCAGCACATTCTGGGAAAAGATCAGGGGCGCGAAGACGAAGAGGTTCTTGATCCACTGCTGCGGCCGAAGGGTCCTGAAAAGTTCCCAGATCATCGGGCGTCCTCGCTGCCGATTCTATGAGGATCGGGCCAAAAAAGCAATCCCGGAAAGGAAAAGCGTTGTGTTATAATCCCGTCCGCGCATGAGATTCCGCACGATCGCCGTGGTGCTGTTCTACGTCCTGCTCGTCATCCTCATCACTCCGTTCATCGCCTTCTGCATGGTCGTGGGATGGCGGGATCCGCTGATCGCCGTTGGCCAATGGGCCATGCGGGTTTCCGGGCGCGTCCTCGGGATCAAGGTCGAGGTTTCGGGGCTCGACCGGTTCGATCCGCGGACGGCGTTCATTTATATGCCCAACCACATCAGCTTTATCGACGGCCCCCTGCTTGAAATGCTCATTCCCGGAGCGGCCCGCGTCGTCCTCAAAAAATCCATCGTGGGCATCCCGATCGTGGGGTTGGGGATGCGTTTTGTCGGGTTCGTTCCGGTGGACAGGAAGGGGGTCAAAGGGGGACAGAGAAGCATCGCCAAGGCGGTCCGGATGGTCAGGGAAAAAGGCTACTCGTTCCTCATCTTCCCCGAGGGGACCCGGAGCCGGGACGGGAAATTGCAGCGCTTCCGGCGGGGTGGCTTCTTCCTGGCCCTGGAGACCGGGGCGCCCATCGTCCCGGTGACGATCCGGGGGACTTTCGAGCTCATGCCGAAGGGGCAGAAGTACGCCCGCAAGGGGACCGTCCAGGTGGCCTTTCACGACCCGATACCGGCAGTGGGCTACACGGGTGAGACTATGGCCGGGCTCATGGAGAAGGTGAGAGAAGCGATCGGGACCTGAAGGTCCGGAGGAGCAAGGAGCATGCAAGAATCCCACGGGAGCCGAGTGGCTGATCTCAACGGCGTTCTCAACGACTTCTTGCGGACGCGTTCGGGTGTTCTCGAGGCCGCGGTCGAAGCCATCGTCCGGAGTATTCGGGCCGGGGGCAAGGTCCTCGTCTTTGGGAACGGGGGGAGCGCCGCCGAGGCCCAGCACTTCGTCGCGGAGCTCGTCAACGGGATGCAGCATAGGGGCAGGCCGCCCATTCCCGCCGTGGCCCTGCCGACGGACACGTCGTCGCTGACGGCCGTCGGCAACGACCGGGGGTTCGCCCTGGTCTTCAGCCGCCAGGTCGAAGCCCTGGGCCGTCCCGGGGACGTGGCCGTTGCCCTGACCACGAGCGGGTCCTCCCCGAATGTCGTCGAGGCCCTGAAAACGGCCCGGGCGAAAGGTCTCTTGACGGTCGGCCTGACGGGGGAAGGGGGCAGCGCGGTCGCTCCTCTTTCGGACTATCTCCTCGACGTGCCCTCCCGCTCGACGCCGCGCATCCAAGAAGCGCACCTCTTCATCCTGCATCTTCTGGCGGAGGAGCTGGAGGATCGGGTTTAGCGGTCGACGGCCCCGGGTTCTTTCTTCCCAAGGCCCCGTTTGTCCATCTCGGCCTGGATTCGGACCTGCTGGGCCTGGGCCTTGACGAGGCGCTGGTAGGTTTCGTCGATCTGTTGCTGGATGACGTAGCCCGGCACCATGGCGTCCTGGAATTCGAACTGCTGGCGAAGGGCGTTCATCTTGGTCGTCAGGAGATCGACGAGGTCGTTGGCCGACTGGAGCTGGGCTTCGAGCGTCTGCACGGACGTGGACTGGTCGATGGACGCGCCGTCGCTCATGATCTCCGGCCCGTCGGCTGAGACGCGGGGAACGATCCGCCGGCCCTGGGAGGCCCCGGAACCCGACGGTGAAACCGCCGGTTCGCCGCCTTGAGTTTCGCGGCCGCCGGCCTCGCCGGCGTTGACGACCTCGACGGCCGGGAGTTTCTTGACCAGGAGCAGGTCCGCGTTCGTGACAACGACGGTATGCCGGCCCTTGAGGCTCTCGCGGCGCTCTTTTTCGCGTTTGGCCAGATCGACGACGCTCTGGGCCCCCAGGGAGGCGGAGAGGCCAACGACGGCCAGGACTATCAGCACTTTTTTCATGGGCGGCTCTTCTCTATTATCGGTCGCCATCCGCCGCTTGTCAAACCCCGCTGTATCCGGGACGTTCCATGCCCCCGTCTGGTCAGCCGCGGAGCTCCTCCCAGCGGCGAACCGAATGCCGCGGAAATCGTCCGTCCGCCGTTTCCTCCGCGTAGCGCGGGACCTTACCAGATGATCCTGTAGATCTCCCTCCAGGACTTGATCCGCATCAGCGACCCGATGGGCTGTGCGAGCCTTTCCAGGGTGGAGTCGTATTCCTGGACATAGATCTCCCGCTTGTTGACCCGGCCGGCGACGCGCTCGGCCTCGCCTACGGTCACGGCCCGGCGGGCCTTGCTGACGAGTTGGAGGTATTCGGGCGGCGTCACTTCGGTCGTCTTGAAGGCCGTCCCGCCCACCGGAATGGCCGAGGTATAGCGGAGATAGCGGGCATAGAGACGGCCCGCTTCGCCCAGGTTGATACAGGGGTTGACGGCTTCGATGCTGCCTCGCAGGGTGCTGAAGTAGACGACCTGGTCGGCGATGACCGGGTCGGCCCAGATCTTACTGCCGTTCCCGAGGTTCCCCGTCTGGTAGGTGACGCTCTGGTCGATCCTGGCCGGGACGCCCATGTACCATTCGACGATGGCGCTGTTGGATACTCCGTCGTCGATGAGACCGACGAAGGAATAATCCCTGTCGTTCGGGGCGCTGTCGTCGCCGCCCGTGCCGAAGTAGATGCGGGCACGGACCGGGCCGCCCTCCAGGGGATCCGTCCAGACGGCCGGCTTGGTGATGATCGGGTAGTTCAGGTAGTCGGTGTAGATGGCCGTTAGGGTCCATTGGTTGGGATGCGTGTTGGTGACGTCATAGCGGTAGAGCCGGCCGTCGAGATCCCCGACGTAGACAAAATTGACAAAACCGTCCCGGTCGGTGTCGATGGCCGTCGGAGAGCCCGGGATGG
>Ga0268276_1003741_pt1 | contig 11471 bp, 11 predicted proteins | sample saktaG_4_FD_190145 | JGI IMG/M metagenome (GOLD analysis project Ga0268276, IMG submission 190145) | Saline water microbial communities from Sakinaw Lake, British Columbia, Canada - sak_2010_1_5_45m | ecosystem: Environmental > Aquatic > Non-marine Saline and Alkaline > Saline ...
TGAAAGCTTTATGAAAGTAGAGCCCTTCACAAGACATGCAGACAGGTGCTGCATGGTTGTCGTCAGTTCGTGTCTTGAGACGTACCGTTAATTCGGGTAACGAACGCAACCCTTGCCCTGTGTTTTATATGTCACGGGGGACTGCCCGAGATAATTGGGAGGAAGGCGAGGATGACGCCAAATCAGCATGGCCCTTGATGACCTGGGCCGCACACGTGGTACAATGGCCGGTACAATGCGCTTCGATGTCGAAAGGCGGAGATTAATCGCACCAAAACCGGTCTCAGTTCGGATTGAGGTCTGAAACCCGACCTCATGAAGCTGGAATCGCTAGTAATCGCCAATCAGCTACGTGGCGATGAATACGTTCCTGAGTCTTGTACTCACCGCCCGTCAAGCCAAGCAAGCTGGGGATAGCCGAAGTTCTCGCAAGAGGCCTAAGCTAGATTCAGTAAGAGGGGCTAAGTCGTAACAAGGCACGGGTAGCGGAAGCTGCTCGTGGATCATTTTTTTAAAAATGTAGTCGACTCAGATTGAAGTCCGAGAATTCTGATTTCAATTTGAAAGCGTTTTGAGGAGAGTCGCTTAAAATTCTCCTTATTCGAAACAACTTTAAGAAACTAAAACAAAAACCGTTGTAAGAAGACGGTTTTTGTTGTAAATTAAATAATTATGGTTCAATATTTCACAAAACAAGGACTGCAAAAGCTAAAAGACGAGTTGCATCACTTAAAAACTGTTGAGAATAAAAGAATTGTAAAGCTTATAGCAGAAGCCGCGGCTTTCGGCGACCTAAAAGAGAATGCATCTTATCATGAAGCAAGAGATAAAATGTCGTTTTTGCGTATGAGAATTGCAGAATTAGAAGGCGCGATTAACGAAGCGGTCGTCAAGGAAAAAGATGGTTCAGAAAAAATTCAGATTGGCTCCGAAATCAAAATTTTATTTGATGGGGAAGAACAGAGCTATTACGTTGTAGCTCCCGCCGAAGCAGATATTTTAAAAAATAAAATTTCCTATCAATCTCCGCTAGGCCAAAAGTTGCTGGGGCAAACGTTAGGGAAAGAGTTTGACTTCCAAGCCGGCAAAAAAAATGTTAGAGTAAAAATACTTGAAATTGAATAAAGCGGGCCCTTAGTTCAGTGGTAGAACGCCTCATTTGCAATGAGGAGATCACCGGTTCGAGTCCGGTAGGGTCCACTAACAAAAAAAACATGACAAAGCAAAAAATATTTTTTATAATAATTTTTACAATTTTAAGTTTAATTGCTTTCCAAATCACTGTTTCAAAAATAGTCGGGTCTGGCCAGTCGTTTACTTTGTTTGAACTTATTGCTCCAATTGGCGGAATGTTTTTGGGGCCGGTTTTGGGCGGATTATCGGCATTTTTTGTCCGCTTAGCAGACATCATTTTATTTAAAAAAAGTATAGACCTCTTAACAATTATAAGATTTCTGCCCGCAGTTTTAGCCGCAGCTTATTTCGGCTTAAAGAGCAAAAAGACAGCTATTATTTTTCCGGTATGTATTGTTTTGTTTTTGCTTAATCCAATTGGCAGGCAGGCATGGCTTTATTCAATGATTTGGCTAATCCCGTTTGTCGCTACATTTTTCAAGAAAAGGTTGATTTTAAACAGCTTGGGCGCCACCTTTACAGCTCACGCGGTTGGTTCTACAATATTTTTGTATGCATTTGGCTTGACTCCGCAAATCTGGTTAGCTTTAATTCCGGTTGTGTTTATTGAAAGGGGAGTGTTTACAATTGGCATTTGGGCAAGCTTTTTAGCAATGAACACAGTTTTAGACAAGCTTTCCAAAATTGAGTTCGCAAAAGTTTTGGGCCAGTTTGTGAACAAAGATTATATTCTGTCGCCCAACTTCTTTAAGCTGAAAGCATGATAACAAGGCCGATTAAAACCTCGATATTTAAAGAGGGCGATAACCTCCATAATTTTATTGTACGACATATTTCAAGGTTGCATGAAAATTCGGTATTTGTGGTTACTTCAAAAATAGTGGCGTTGTCAGAAGGTAGAACCGCTGATTTTACAAATGAAAAACAAAAAGAAAAATTAATCCGCCAAGAAAGTGATTTTGCAATTAAAACAAAATATTGCTGGCTTACAATAAAAGACGGGGTAGTAATGGCCTCTGCCGGAATTGACGAATCAAACGCAAACGGAAAACTGATACTTTTGCCAAAAGACAGCTATAAGTCGGCAAGCTCTATAAGAAAGTTTTTACAAAAAAAATATAAAGTAAAAAATTTAGGAGTTTTAATCACAGATAGCAGAACAATACCGTTGAGAGCTGGAATTGTTGGAATGGCGTTAGGTTATGCAGGGTTTAAAGGAACAAAAGATTATCGGGGCAAGTCGGATATTTTTAAAAGAAAATTTCACTTTTCGCGCATAGATATTGCCGATAGCTTGGCGGCTTCAGCAGTTTTGGCGATGGGTGAGGGCGCAGAGCAACAACCCCTGGCAGTAATAACCGGCGCTCCCATAGAATTTTGCGACAAAGTTTCTCGCAAGGATTTGCAGATTGATTTAGCAGAAGACATGTACCGCCCGTTGTTTTCAAAATTACAAAAGAAATAATCTTATTGTGCGACATAAAGCCGGACCTTGCAGCCGGTTTTTTGGGTTGACAGGAGTTTGTTTTGTGATAATTTTAATCTAACCAGTAACTGCGTCATTCGACGCGCTGGGTTTTCAATTTGCGTAAGGAGCGTGTCATGGCGAATGGAGCAGTCAAGTGGGCGTTGCTTTCAGTGTTCAGCAAGGAGGGCATCGTGGACTTCGCCCGCCGTTTGGTGACGCTGGGCTGGAAGATCGTCAGCTCCGGCAATACCGCCAAGAGGATTCGCGAAGCGGGAATCGAGGCCACAGACGTTGCCGACTTGGTCGGCGGTGGCGCGATTCTTGGCCACCGTGTGGTGACGCTGTCGCGCGAGGTGCACGCCGGCTTGCTGGCGAACCTGAACAAGCCCGATGACCTGGCAGAGCTGGAAAAGCTCGGCATTCCGGTCATCGACCTTGTCTGTTGCGATTTCTACCCGCTGGCCAATGCCATTGTCGAGCCGGACGCGACCATCGATTCGGTGGTTGAGATGACCGACATCGGCGGTCCCACCATGGTCCGCTCGGCTGCCAAAGGTGGCCGCATCGTGGTCTGTAGACCCGAAGACCGAGAATGGGTTCTGCGAGAGCTCGAGACAACCGGCGACATCTCGGCAGAGCATCGCCAGGCGCTCCGCGCCCGTGCCGAGTTCGAGGTCACCAAGTACACCGGCCATTCGGCTGTGTTCCATGGCGCTGGCGGGTTCAGCGTCATCACCGGCGAACGTGTGGGGGGCAGGTCCAAGGGAGAGAACGGTCCTCAATGTCCCGCCGCTCTCTATGTCGCCGGCACCGGCGACCCGCTGGCGCTCGACAAGTTCCAGCTCGTCGAGGGTAGCGCTCTGAGCTATAACAACTTGTGTGATGTCGATCGGTTGCTGCAGACCTTGTCACACATCGCTGCAGCGCGGAAGCTGAATTTCATGACTGTTCCCTCGATCGCAGTCGGCGTCAAGCACGGCAACCCATGCGGTGCCGCAGTCGGCCGCGAGGATGGAGATGTCGCCCGAAGCATGGTTTCGGGCGATAAGCGTGCCATTTTCGGCGGTTTCGTCATGACCAACTTCAGGGTCAGTGGCGAGATCGCCGAGAGCATGGCTGCAACGTTGGGCGGGAAAGCCCTGTTCGACGGAGTCGTCGCTCCCAGCTTCGATGACCGTGCCGTCGAGGTACTTTCTCGAAAGCAAGGTAAGTGTCGTCTCGTGCAGAACAGCGCGCTTCTCGGCGTTGGCTCTGCGGCCATGGACGTCACGCCACGTTTCCGCTGTGTTCGAGGTGGCCATCTGTGCCAGCCGAACTACACCTTTGTCCTGGATCTCAACGACCCGGGCATGAAGATGTACGGCACGCGCAACCCAACGGGTGAGACGGATTTGTTGCTTGCTTGGGGTGTTGGATGCACCTCCAACAGCAACACGATCACCATCGTGAAGGACGGAACGCTCATCGGCAACGGCGTGGGCCAGCAGGACCGCGTGGGTGCGGCAGAACTCGCCATCAAGCGCGCGATTGACGCTGGACACGCAGACGAGCTGGATGGCGCTGTTGCCTACAGCGATTCGTTCTTCCCCTTCCCTGACGCGGTTCAGGTGCTGATCGATTCTGGCATCAAGGCCATCTTCAGCACCAGCGGAAGTGTCAACGACCACGCCAGCCAGGAGCTGTGCATGAAGGGGGGCGTCACTCTCTACCAGCTTCCTGACGCCAAAGCCCGCGGGTTCTTCGGCCACTGACCGTGCGCTATGTCCAAATTGTGGCCTTTGTTCTTTCTTCAACCATTACCCCCGCGACGCAACGCGCCGCGGGGTTCTCTTTTTATATTTGTATTTTTGTAAAATTTAAGTTAACCTTAATAAATAATTTCATTAAAAATGGCGACATTAAAAATTGGGATTGTGGGGTTGCCTAATGTGGGCAAATCGACATTGTTTAAAACTTTAACGAAAAAGGAGGTTGATATTGCCAATTATCCTTTTTGTACAATCGACCCGAATGTCGGGGTGGTTTTGGTTCCAGACCAAAGGGTTGATAAATTGGCTGAACTCTCAAAATCAAAAAAGAAAATTTATGCCACAGTAGATTTTGTTGATATTGCAGGATTAGTTAAAGGTGCCAGCCAGGGAGAAGGCCTTGGTAATAAATTTTTGTCACACATAAGAGAGGTTGACGCTGTTTTGTATGTTTTAAGGGCGTTTAAAAAAACAGACATTATAAACACCCAACAGGAAATAAACCCTTTAAAAGAAAAAGAAATTTTAGACGTAGAATTGATTTTAAAAGATTTAGAAACAATAAATAAAAGAATTGAAGGAATAGATGGGGAAGTAAGACAGAATAAAAAGGAGGCGGTAAAAGAAATGGCCGTTTTGCAAAAAGCAAAAGAGTTTTTAGTACAGGAAAAAGTTTTAATTGATGTAGAGTTTACTGACGAGGAAAAAGAAATTTTGAATAGTTTTCAACTTTTAACTTTTAAGCCAAGATTGTATTTGTTAAACGGCGGAGAAGATGAGGTTGCAGGCGAAGTTAAAGAGACTCTAAAGGATTATGTAGTTGTTGACGTTCAATCAGAATTTGAAGCTGAAGGTATGAGCCGCCAAGAAAGGAAAGAATTGGGTTTGCCGGAGTTGTCAGAAACAGATATTTTAATTAAAAAATCTTACGAGCTTTTGAACCTGATTACTTTTTTGACAACCGGAGAAGATGAAACGCGCGCCTGGACAATAAATAATGGCGATACAGCTCCAATTGCGGGCGCTGCAATACATACTGATTTTAAAGATAAATTTGTGAAAGCGGAAGTCGTTTTTTGGAAAGATTTGATTGATGTAGGAGGATATCCAAAGGCCAGAGAGCAAGGAAGATTAAGAACAGAGGGTAAAGAATATATTGTAAAGGACGGAGATGTCATCGAGTTTAAACACGGGTAATATGGATTTTATTATCGAAGATATACAAGAAAATGTGGTTGAGGTTGCCAGAAGGTTGGGTTATTTGATTATTGATACAAAAGATAATGGGGAATATAATTTAGTAAGGAAGCTGACTGGTCAGAATTATCCTAGGTTTCATGTTTATCTACGCCAAGCGGGGGACAGGTTGGTTTTTAGTTTGCATTTAGACCAGAAACAACCATCATATGAAGGGGCTCATGCGCACAGCGGAGAATACGCCGGACCGGTGGTGGTGGAGGAGGCAGATAGAATTGAACAGGTCATAGCCGACCAAGATTAATTGCAATAGTCATGAATATAAAAGTGCTATACGAAGATAATCATATAATTGCGGTGATGAAGCCGGCTGGTTTACTTACACAGGGAGATAGGTCGGGCGAGCCGAGTTTGATGGACGAAGTTAAGAAATATTTGAAAGAGAAATACAATAAGCCAGGACAAGTTTTCCTCGGATTGGTGCACAGGCTAGATAAGCCGGTGCAGGGGATTGTTTTGTTTGGAAAAACTTCAAAGGGAGCTTCAAGGTTATCAGAACAATTTAGAAATCACACAATTCAAAAAACGTATCACGCGGTTGTGGCGGGGAAGTTGGATAAACAAAAAGGCGAAATAAAAGAAAAAGTAAATAAAATATCTTTTTTTGCCGAAGGTTTTACAAACAAATCAGATGAAGAACTTTTAGCTGAAATTAAAAAAGCCACAAAGACAAGAACAGCGGAGTTATCTTGGGAGGTCGTCCCCACTTCGCCAAGGCTTCGCGGGGTAGGCTCTGAATATACTTTGCTCAGGATTAAACCGAAGACAGGTAGATTTCATCAAATAAGAATACAAATGGCCAATATGGGCCATCCGATTGTGGGAGACGTAAAATACTTGCCTGCCGGCCGGCAGGCGGTGCCCGGATGGAAAGATAGAAGCAGCATTGCTCTAGCCGCAACCGCCATATCGTTTAAATCGGCTACTGGAGAGAAAACTATAAACTTAGAAATACCTTTGCCAGAGGAGTGGAAGCGGTACATATAGTTATCCACACCCCCGCCCTTGATTTACGTTCTGGCAGTTGGGATAATAAATGAATGTTATTAAAGGTCGTCCGTCCTTGTTTATGGGCGAGAAAAATTGATCTTTATTCTTAATCATTAATTATTAACTTATTTATTATATCTATGACATATTCAGATTGGTCGTTGTCGCTAATACAGCCATTTTTGCAGCAATTAGTAATTTTTGTTGCAAACGTTATATTAGCTATCATCGTTTTTATTATCGGTTATTTAATCGCCATTGGAATTGGAAGATTAATTTCCGAGATATTAAAGTCAGTAAAGTTTAATAAGCTATTTGAGAAGGAGGGCTGGAGAAAAGCCCTGCAAAGAGCCAATATTGAAGTAAACCCTTCGGAGTTTGTTGGAGCAATTTTCAAATGGGTTTTTGTAATCGTATCGTTGCTAATAGCTGTAGACGTGCTTAAACTAACTTCGTTCGCAGGATTTCTGACTAAAGTGTTAGATTACATACCGAATGTAATTGTGGCAGTTTTGGTTTTCATTGTTGCTATCATAATTTCTGACATTGTAGAAAAAGTTGTTAGAGTAGCAGTGGAGCGATTGAAGGTGGGTTATGGGTATTTAGCCGCTTCAATTGTAAAATGGGCAATTTGGGTTTTTACCTTTTTCTTGATTTTGGGACAGCTTCTTCCAAACAACGCATTGGTTGTCACATTGTATAGCGGTATTGTTTATGGAATAGTCGGCGCATTAGCGTTGGGATTTGGATTAGCAATCGGGCTTGGCGGAAAAGACACCGCAGGAAAGTTTATTTCCGATATGTATAGGAAGATAGAAGAGAGGTAAGTTCAGACTTTTGACCGCTCCCTTTCCGAAAGGAAATTAGGAGCATGAAAAGTAAATGCAAAAAGACGCGTACGTACCGCGCCTTTTTGTTTATTGTGCGACATTAATTCTGCGTGCTATTGAGTCTTCACCCAAATTTTCGCAAAAATTTGGGTGAAGACTTGACATGGACCCGTGCGTTTGCTATACTTACTTTAGTTAACTAAAGTATTATGTTTTCAAAAAACGAGGACAAAAAAATAAATGAATTAATCGCAGCCGTCCTTTTGCTGAAGAACTCGAATGAGGCGGGGCGATTTTTGCGCGACTTGCTAACCGAGTTTGAGTTGGTTGAATTTGGCAACAGGTGGAAAGCAGCAAGAATGCTGTCGGAAAAAATTCCGTATACAGAAATTATAAAAGATACTGGTTTGAGTTCCACAACTGTGGCGCGTGTTTCTGATTGGCTGAATGGGGGAATGGGTGGGTATAAACTAATGTTAAAAAGATTAAATCATCATCATACTTCTTTCTCGGTTGGGAGAAGTTTGCGTTGAAATACATCATTATTTAAACACAACCTCCTCCTAATCGGAGGAGGTTTCTGTTTTCCCATGGAAAGGAGGTGCACCATGTACGACGGCCACTAAGACAGAGACGGGGGCTGGGCAGCAAGAATGCTGCCCAGCCCCACCCCATTCAAAATAAACGTATTTTTTATGAGATTGATAAACAAAAAGTTGTTAATTATTGTCGCCACTCACGGTGATGAGAAAATCGGAATAGAGGTTGTCGAAAAGTTAAAAGCCAAAAAGCTTGGTTGTTTTTTCGATTCTTTGGTTGCTAATCCAAGGGCTTTGGAAAAAGGAATTCGGTTTACTGAAGCCGATTTAAATCGTTCTTATCCTGGGATGAAGAATTCTAAATTTTACGAAAAAAGGAGAGCTTGTGAAATTTTTAAGCTGGCAAGAAAGTACAAATATGTGGTTGATATCCACGAAGCCATTACCGGTATAAACAATTTTATTATCGCTCCGAGAGAGAAGCTTTATAAGATATTTCCAATCGGATTATTAGACATCAAGGCTGTTTTGCTTTGGCCGGACCCTAAAGGACCACTTGGCCAGTTTTTAAAAAATGTTGTTGAACTTGAGTTTGGGATGAGGAATAAAAAGAGAAAAACAGTTATTGGCGAGGCAACAAAAATCATGGGAAAATTTATTATCAATATTTATGCAGTTGAAAGCGCTGAGTCGTTTTCAGCGAAAGAATTTTATTATGTGTATGGGAAATTGAAAAGAGAAGACTATAAGGGGAAGATTAGCTCGTTGAAAGATTTTAGAGAAGCTTCTATAAATAAAGAAACATTTTTTTCCTTACTCGTGGGCGGATACTATTTAAAACAAGGTATTGTTTGCTATAAAATGAGAAAACTTGAAATTGATTCAAATAGTATGTAATCCCGCCTACGTCATTATGTCTATTGACACGGATTTATAAATAGAATATACTGTTAGGTACATGGTAAATATATTAGAAATCACTGTTAAAAAACGAAGCGGATAACTGTCTGACTTTTTGTGTTAGTATTGACCGCTTCGCCGAAAGGCGATTTTTAATTTGTCGCTCCTCGCTTCTGCTCGGAGCTGGCACAGAAAAACACAAAGCGGAACACAGAATCACACAGAAAAAATCTGTGTAAATCTGTGTGGTCGCCCGAAGGCGACTTCATATGTGTAAATTTGTGTCGCAATGACGAGCGAAAGCGAGGAGTGAGAATGGAAAGCACGTTGAAAATTCAACCCTGTTAAATATCTTTAATGATAGGCTGCCTACTAGCAGTTTTTAACAGGTCGTTCAATCAAATTTTAGACATGGGGTCTTTGTTTGATTGAGCAAGGTAAAACAAGCATACAAAATAAGTTCAAGATACATAAAATCTGTATCTATTAGAAACTTACGCAAAAAAACTCTTCATTAACGCAAAAAGGATGAAGGGTGGTGAATAATATCTACGATATTCTCAAAAGTTGAGTATATCGAAGGATACAGACCTACTGCTCAATGACTTTCTCTAAGAGGAAGTTATCGAGCAGTAGGTCGGGTTATAAGCGAATGGCGGATGCCTTGGGATATTGATGCTATGAAAGACGTGGCGTGCCTGCGATAAGCTTCGGGGAGCTGGCTAGCAAGCTTTGATCCGGAGATTTCTGAATGAGGAAACTCAATCTCGCGAAAACGAGATTATATGCGACGCAAGTTGCATAAGCGCACCCGGTGAAGTAAAACATTTCAGTAGCCGGAGGAACAGAAAACAATGAAAATTTATATTCTTTCCCGTTTAATGCAGTTAAGAATTCTTGGGGAGAGATTATGAATTTTCGCATTCCCTTAGTAGTGGCGAGCGAAAAGGGAACAGCCCAAACTCATACTTCGCTCTTTGTTCAGCAAAGAGCTGCGCATGACAAGCAGTTTTTAAAAAATGCTTGCCACGCGAAGCTCCTGCCGCGCAGTGAGCGAAGTGTGGGGGTTGCAAGGGTTTAACGTTGGGAGCATCTTTTTGTTTCACTTTATTGTGCGACAAGGAGATGAATACCGAGGGAGAGCATTTAGGTAAAGTTTTAAAAGAAGCACTCTGGAAAGAGGCGCCATAGAAGGTAATAGCCCTGTACTCTAAAAAACTTTTACGCTCCTTGTTAGATTTCTTAAGTACTGTCGGGCATGATAACCTGGCAGGAATCAGGCCGAACTATCGGCCAAGGCTAAATAATCAATATCACCGATAGTGAACCAGTACCGTGAGGGAAAGGTGAAAAGTAGGGGGTTGACCCCGGTGAAATAGTACCTGAAACCATTTGCTTACAAAGAGTCGGAGCTCGTCACCCGCAAGGGTGATAGAGTGACGGCGTGCTTTTTGCAGAACGAGCCAACGAGTTTGAATATTTGGTTTGTCTAAGCCCCTACGGGGCGTAGGCGTAGCGAAAGCGAGTGTTAATAGCGCGAAAAATTGTACCAAATATTCAGGACCCGAAGCCAGACGAGCTTGCCATGGGCAGGATGAACCCTGATGAAAATTGGGGGGAGGTCCGAACTAGTGAGATGTGCAATCCTCTTGGATGACCTGTGGTAAGGAGTGAAAAGCTAATCGAGTTTGGTAATAGCTGGTTCTTCCCGAAACAGCTTTGGGGCTGGCGTCTACAGCCAAAATATAGGGGTAGAGCACTGAATAGAGTTCCTTGGAGTTTCTCCAGGTTCTTTAATCAAACTCCGAATACTATATTTTTTGTGTAGGCAGTAAGAACGCGGGGGCTAAGCTCCGCGCTCAAAAGAGAAACAGCTCAGATCGTCGTCTAAGGTCCCTAAATTAAACTAAGTGTTAAGAAGGAAGTATTTTGCCCTCGACAGGCAGGAAGTTAGCTTAGAGGTAGCTATCTTTTAAAGAGTGTGTAATAACTCACTGTCCAAACTTTCCGCTTTTGCGGAGAGAGGGGCGAAGTGCGCCAAAGATTTCCGGGGCTAAAGTTTAATACCGAAGACACGGATTCTGTCCCGTTTACGGGATAGAGTGGTAGGGAAGCATTCCTAATGCATCGAAGCAGGAGGGTAACCGACTGTGGAGCGCTAGGAAGAGAGAATGTTGGCCTGAGTAACCGCATTGCGGATGAAAGCTCCGCACACCGAAAGTCCAAGGTTTCCTTGGCAATGGTATTCAACCAAGGGTTAGGCGGTCCTAAGGCAAACCCGAAAGGGGTAGTCGATGGACAGTCGGTTAATATTCCGACCCCTTGACGCATGTTCCTGAGATGCGGAATTTAGTAGATGAGGCGAGTAATTGGATTCGCGTCGACAGCATAACGCAAGAAGTGCTGGCGGGAAGTCCCAGTGATGGGGCGAACCTCATTGAGCAAGCTCCCTAGAAAAGTTCTCAGTAAATAGTGCGTTAAGTCCGTACCGCAAACCGACACAGGTGGACAAGCGTAAGTATGCTAAGGTGAACGGGTGAAACCTCGTTAAGGAACTAGGCAAATCAGTGGCCGTAAGTTCGCAATATGGCCTGCCCGGTCCGCA
>Ga0268276_1003743_pt1 | contig 11465 bp, 14 predicted proteins | sample saktaG_4_FD_190145 | JGI IMG/M metagenome (GOLD analysis project Ga0268276, IMG submission 190145) | Saline water microbial communities from Sakinaw Lake, British Columbia, Canada - sak_2010_1_5_45m | ecosystem: Environmental > Aquatic > Non-marine Saline and Alkaline > Saline ...
CTATAAAATTAAGACAATGCGGTAATCTGTTCACAAATCGAGCCAGCCTGTGTAGGGTATGTTCCTTTATAAAGTTTAAAAAGCACCTATATACTGTAGAAGTGAGAACTAATTACCGAATTATACACACTACGTTCACATTAAAAATTTTTATAAAGGGGGTCATTATTTAATATACAAATATGTATACTAGTTGCTATAATCGAAACATTTATATATTAGCTCAATTATTAATATTCTTATATGGTTATTTTGTTTGACCGGTTTAATTTACCGGAGGACATATTTGAGGTAGTTTTTGCAACAAAGCAGCAGATTATAGTAGCTAAACTGCTGATTGATATGATAAAAGATAAAGATTGTGAGATAACAAAAACCGAAATGAGTTTTTTTGCAACTCAGCTGCATGAAAATAAGCTAGTAACGGACAGGATTGAGGAAGAACCTTACCGTGGAAAAAAGGTAAAGATAAGCTATAACAAAAGGCAATTTTATGATCGCATCCTTACACCAATGAAAAGTATGGGCATAATTGATTATGACCTATACAAAAAGACATACAAATTGAGCGACAAGTTCAACAAAGATATGATAAGAATCGGGTTGTTGTGGTTGAAAGAGCTTAGAAAAGAACCTTACAGGCTTCAAAAGAAGTAACGCTTATAATGGCTCCCTATGACAAGAGAACTTTCTCTTTCTACCACCCCCACAAAAAATAGGGAGCCTTTATTTTACTATTCCTTACTGGGAAAAGAGGTGAGGAAAAAAGAGGGCGTGTTTTTAATTGCCCTTATTCACAAAGGGGCAGGCTGAGGCTATCGGCCTGCCCCATCAATTTAATAAAACGAGAAAATTTCATAAATCATGATAAATAGTGAAATTTTCCCTACACGAAAAAATTCCAAAGAAATTTTTTGTGTCTCAGAAATGCTTTACATTTCCGAGAGTTTAGTAAATTATCTTATAATTTATAAACAATGAAAAAAGAACACATAAAAATTAAGCTGTTTATTATGATTCTAGGCATGGCTGTAATAGCTTTTCGCATTAAGGACTATTCTTTGATAGGTGATTGTTTTAGGTTTATGGGTTAGAAAGCTATTTTATATACTTCTTTATTATTAGATAACCCCATAAAGACATGAACATTATTGCTAATGCCAAAGAAAAGGTAAACCAATCTTGTTCTGTAGAGGCTATATATTTCCACATTGAGAAAACGTACAGTAAAAGAGATAATAGAAATATTATTGCATATATTAATTCAAGGGTTGATCTTTTCATTCTAGTTTAAATTTTCAATAAAAAAAGAAAAAAAATAAAGATTTACTCGTACTTTGTTGTTAGCAATCCAACCTTACTATGAGGCAGATCTCCTGCTGTGTAAGCAAAAGTTATATCAGATTTATATCTATCTCCTGCTGTTCCTGCTGTTCCTGCACAACTATATTCTTCTTGTGCGCCATCTGCTATTGTTGCAGACCCTGAACATGCTGCTTCTAATGTAACTGCAACAGCTGTTAGACCCTCGCCCATTCCATTTCTAATTCTTATTGTTGTTGTTCCGTCTGCTATTATTTTAAAATCATCGCAACCTATACCTGGTCCGATAGTACAGCTTTCAGGTAAAAACCTACTTGGGTTTAATACTCCGAAATATGCTAAAGCACCTATTGCTATCAAAACCACTAGGATTGCCCAACCATAAGTCATTAAGAACTCCATGGCTGCTTGTCCTTTTCTTCTCATTGTTTCACCTCTTTGTTTTTGTAGTAGATTAGAAACCTACTTTATAGTAAACCTTAGAGTAACTAATATATAAATTTAACTATTTGTCTGCTCTTTTCCATTATGATGCTACTACTTAAAGAGGAAAAACAAAGTATATATAAACTCTTGATAATTTTTTCAGATATGGCAAAAAGGGGGCAGATAGCAGCTGAGTATATGATGCTGTTAGGCATTGTGCTTTTTATCACTGTTCCTTTATTGTTCTATGCAATCAGGGAGTCTAATAATAATATTAAGATAAGCCAGGCAGATGATTCTGTGAACACATTAGCAAGGGCAGCAGATACTGTTTATTCAATAGGCCCAGGAACAAAGAAGTATGTCTGGGTCAATATGCCAAAAGGGGTTGAGTCTTATTCTGTTGATAATAAGTCAGTTCTAATAAAATTGCAGATTTTTGGTGGTTTAAGTGATGTACATTCAAATACAAAGGCAGATTTAGTAGGGGTAATTCCTATATCTAAAGGGCAGCATAAAGTAATTGTTGAGATGCTGGAGTCGGGGTATGTACAATTTGGTGATGCAGATGATACTATTGCTCCTGTTGTAATATGGACAGATCCAAGCGGTACAATAAACTATCAAGGTATTGTGATTAGGGCTACTACAAATGAGTATGCTTTATGCAGATATGATGAAAGTGATGTTAGTTATTCTTCAATGTCTGAGCCTTTTGTTGGCTCTGCGTTAACTCATGAGAGGGATTTAGGAATTTTACCAATTGGAAATTATACTTATTTTGTAAGGTGCCAGGATCCAAGTGAAAATACAATGGAAGAATCTGCTATAATTAATTTTACAATTGTTCCCCCATTAAGCGGGAATGAGTCTAATGGAAGCGGGACTGGAGAATCTTATGAGCCTGATGCCCCTATCATTAGTTTAGTAAGTCCTGCAGATGGGTATAAAGATGGTGATGGCACTATATTATTCGAATATAATGTTTCAGATGATTCTTCAATATTGTTCTGCCATTTGATAATAAACAGAACAATTGATCAAACTGATTTTAGTGTTTTTAAGAATATAACTCAAAACTTCACAAAAACAGGCATTGATTATGGCAACTATACATGGGGGGTTAATTGCAGTGATGTTCATGGAAATATTAATTCTAGCGAGATAAGAAACTTCAGCATTAACATAAGCCAGGATCATGATTTACCTGTTGTGCATTTAATTAGTCCTGCAGATTATACAATTAGGAACTATTGGCTTACTTCATTTAATTATAATGTTAGTGATGCGACTTCTGGAATAGCATATTGTGAATTGAATATGGTAGGACAAACTCCTGAAGATACTAGCTTATCGTGGGTTATTAGAGATAGTCCTGTTCAGGAGGCTACAACAGAGAGCATAACATTGCCTTTGTTTAGGGCTAACTATACTTGGAATATTAGTTGTGTGGATAATAGCTATCTTGCCAACAAAGGTTATTCAGAAACATGGCATTTACAGATAAATATCAGTCCAGGAGAGGAGGCATTTATAGATAGCTGTGGAGGGTGGTGTGGATGGCAAGGCTTTGGTAATGGTTTGTGTTCACAGAGCCCTAACAAATGCGCAAATAATTGTGGTTTGCCTTATAGCCCTAGTTGTTATGCCGGTAATGATGTTTCTGCCCAGTATTGTGTTGCAGGATCGCAGGCTCCATCGTGTTGTTGTGCAATATAAAATGAGGAAGTCCCAAATAGCAATAGAATTTATGTTTGCATTAGGGATGATATTCTTAATATTTCTTGTATTATATGTATTTACATCTGCTAGGAATTCTGATCTTAGAGAATCTGAGCTTAGAAGTGAGAGGGAGAATAATTGTTTGTTAATTTCAAGTTTGCTGACGTCTGCTTTTGTTGGCGGCGATGGCATGGTGATTAACACTTCTATAGAACATAATGTAACTATAAATTTGACTGATATCAATTATAGGTTCTTGGATGTTGAAGGTGTATCCTGCCCTTTTGCTATTAGAACCGTACCCAATTCTAAATTGAGAAAAGGAACAGTTAGAATTGAAAATAGGAATAATTATATTGATATAGAAAATGTCTAGAAATAAAAAATCACAAATGGCCGTAACTGATTTGTTTATTGCATTATTTGTAGCTATGATTCTTATTGTAATTATTTTATTTGTATGGAATAGGTATACAGTCATACTTCAGGAAAACAAATATTACGACGGACTGCAGGTTGTTGGGTTTCAAACAACTGATTTATTGGTAAAGTCCAGAGGGGAACCTGAAAATTGGGAGGAAACCCCAGATAATGTAGATACTATTGGGCTAGCTTACTCTGACAGAAATATTTCAACAGAAAAGTTAAATGCTTTTCTTAGCCTTTCTTATGCAAATGCTTCACAAGCACTCGGGTTAAGAGGTTATAATTTTAGGTTCAGATTAAAGAACATAAATGGAACCATATTAGAGGAATATGGAAAAAACCCCGGGGATTTTGTAGTTGATGTACAAAGGGTAGTGATATACCAAAATGAAAAATCAATTGTTGAACTTGCAATCTGGTAAAAGGGGATTTGTTTTTTCCCTAGATGTTATAATAGCTATTTTTGTAGTTACCTCTATATTAGCTGCCTCCACTTTTTATATAGCCAAAGCTGGAGAAGATTCTGTATCAAATCTGCAAGCAATAAAAGTTGGTTCTGATATAGCTGCAGTGCTTGATTATGATGGCACATTGGATACACTTAATGTTGATATTATCGAAGTAGAACTAAATAGGGTTTTGCCTATTAATAATCATATGATGATTAGAATAGAATGCAGTGGTCAAGATTCCTTTGTTGTTGAAACTACTGATATTTATCCTAATGATAGGTTTATTGGTACAGGAAAGAGGGTTTTTGTTACCAATACAGGCATAAATTGTATAGCAAATTTTGAGATATGGCTAAGATGAGAAAATCAAAAAGCAAGAAGGGAGTTTTGTTTTCATTAGGGTTAACATTTTTATCCTTGCTTATACTCTCCTTGGCTGTTTTGATTTTTCATAGTACCCAAGGATCTGAATCAATAGCCTCAAAAATAGCTATAATTGACAGGGTTTATGAGTTAGATGTTTCTATTGGACAAAGCTTAAAAGACATATTCCAAATTAAATCGGGGATTGTAATCAATATAACAAACACAAGCGTTTATTTTCAGGAGGCATTACCCAATACAAATGCAGACAGCTTTAATGCTTCTATGAAATCTTTTAAAAGTTTTATAGAGTTAAATATGTCTTATGTGAATATAACCCTAAACGAGACATTAGACGATCTTCCCCTAAAAGTAATGCCTTATGACATTACTTACAGACATGCTGGATTTGGCGGCAAGAATATTGAGATCGTTCCAAACACAATAAATTTTAATGGTTATTCTGTTTTTATGAGATTAAACAAAAATGTTAGCTCGTGCAACTGGAATATCCAAGAGGGGAGCTTTAATTTTTCAGTAGAGATAATTGGCCCTAATGGGGACAGCTGTTCTAATAGTGTATATATAGAGCCTTCTGGAGTTAATAGTGTGATAGTTAACGGTAATGTCAATGTATATGTTGATGATAACATATTACAAATATCCATTGATGGCAGTGATACAAATGCAGAAATTAAGGCCGGGATAATAGCAAACACAAATAATGCTTATGTAGAGTATGGGAATCCTGTAATTATGATATCTTTTGGTGAGCTAGGTGTTTCTAAGGCAAGCAATTCTCGGTTAACTTAGGTCACCATTGTTAAATTAATACACATATTTAAAAAACAAGTTGATAGTTAAGGATATTAAATAGTTGTGGGAGTATAATTTTAAAAGATGAAACGAAGAATTCTAGGAAACAACAGGAGGGATCTATTTGGAAGGTTATTATTCGTATGGTTTGTTGTTATAATCATAGTGATTTATGCATTACTTGTATTTAATAAAGCTTTTTCAAGCAAGGGCTATTTGGGGAACCTTATAGTTTATGTTATTTTGGCCTTATTATTGATTAGTTTGCTTATTTTATTTTGGCCTTTGCTTAAAATTGTTAGGATATGGTATGGTTGGTTAATAAAAAAAATAGCTGAAAAACATAGGAAAATGCTTTTAACAAGAAAAATTAAGAGGGCTAAGAGGTTAGAAAGAAAAACTAATAAGAAACATAAGATATTCTTCAAGGTAAAAACGATTAAAAAAGAAGAGAAAAAGGCTGCCCATAAGGTAGTTAGAAGAGAAAAAGGCGGTACTGATCTGTTTTTGTTGGTTTTATTTGTACTTTCCATTATTGGTTTTTTTGTTGCCTATTATTATAAAGAGAATGTAGGTATGATAGCTGCTATAGCTGTTTTGCTTACTTCCCTTATAGGTTATAGGGTATTAAACAGGAAAAGGATAAAGAAAAAAGATGAAGTTGAGGGAAAGGTAAGTTCGGTTAAAGCTTTACCAAAAAGGGCTAATATAAATTTAGGCAGGTACGAAACTGGATTTGATGCTTTATACAAAATAGTAGAGCAAAAGGGCAGAGTTAAGTTTGCTGCTTTAGCGGTTTATTTGGGTATTGATAAAAAGAAGGTTGAGGAATGGGCAACAATTTTAGAAAAACATGATCTTGTAAAAATCCATTACCCTGCGGTTGGAGGTCCGGAAGTTGTAAAATGGGAGAAATAGAGAGGTATCCAATAGAAGCAGATGGAATAAAAGTAGAGGTAAAAATAGTAGGTGGTGAGGGGAAATCCAATTTATATAAGCTAGTAGTGCCTGAGCTTAGCAAGCCTACTATGGCTTTAATTGATGAGATAAGGCAGGAGCTTATAGTTGAGGTAAAGGTTAGTGCTGCTGAAATATTGGACCCTAAGGTTATGGGCACATTAAAAAAGAAATTTTATGACAAGGCTGAAGAGCTCTTAAAGAAGGAGTTACCTAATCTTGATGAAAACAATAAAAAATTTTTGATTGGGAATCTGCTGCATGATATGCTTGGTTTTGGAAAGATAGAGTTCTTGTTAAATGATGGTTATTTAGAAGAGATTGTTATAAATACTGCAGATGAGCCTATTAGGGTATACCACAAGAAGTATGGATGGCTGTTAACGGATGTTTATGTTAATTCTGAAGATCAAATACAAAATTTTTCGAATATGATTGCAAGAAGAGTTGGCAGACAAATAACTGTGCTTAATCCTTTGTTGGATGCACATTTAGTTACAGGTGACAGGGCTAATGCTGTTTTTTATCCTATTTCTAATCGAGGAAATACAATCACAATAAGGAAATTTGCACGTGATCCTTGGACAGTTACGGATTTTATCACAAATAAAACAGGGGATTCAGATATATTTGCTTTAATATGGCTAGCGGTACAATACGAGATGAATATGCTCATAAGCGGGGGAACAGCCTCAGGAAAAACTTCTTTGCTGAATGTTTGTATGCCTTTTATGCCTCCTAACCATAGGCTGATAAGCATAGAGGATACAAGAGAGCTACAGCTTCCAAAGTTTTTGTATTGGTGCCCTTTAACTACTAGACAGCCTAATCCTGAGGGTAAAGGGGAAGTAACAATGCTTGACCTATTAGTAAATTCATTGAGGATGAGGCCTGATAGGATAATATTAGGGGAAATGAGAAGGAAAAAAGAGGCTGAGGTTTTATTTGAAGCAATGCATACAGGCCATAGCGTATATGCTACTGTGCATGCAGATTCTATAAATGAGACTATCCAGAGATTGATCAATCCGCCAATAGAAGTTCCTGCAAATTTATTAAGCGCTGTTAATCTTAATGTGGTTATGTTCAGAGACAGAAGAAATGGTATAAGGAGGATATACCAAGTTGGTGAGTTTATTGTAAGTGAGGAATCAGGAAGCAATATAGCTAAACCTAATATATTATATAGATGGAAACCCATTACAGATAAGCTTGTGCAGCATTCTACTTCGCTTAAGCTTTTTGAAGATTTGAGCAGGCATACTGGGTTAACTCAAGCAGAAATCAACAAAGATTTGGAGAGTAAGAAGAAGATACTAAATTATTTGGTTAAAAATAATATAAGAAGTTTAGATAATGTAGGTAAGGTAATGAGCCAGTATTATATTGATTCGGATTTTGTTGTTGGTGCGGTTAACAAGAATTCAAAGCCTGACACATTATTAAAAATGAGGTAAGTGATTTTTATGTTTAAAATACCATATTCGTTGTTGCCTATGAGAGTTCTTAGAAGTGCTTCCTCTATTTTTTTGGGAATTGGAGAGTTCTTTCAGGGTTTTTTTCCATTTCTAAAATTGCACCTAAAACAGGCACAAGTTGATTTTTCAGTAAAGGAGTATTTGAGCATGTGTTTTTTAACTGATTTGATCTTTTTTGTTTTTTTTGGGTCTTTTTTTGTTTTGGTTTTATCAAGTATGGATAAATCTTTTTTGTTTGGAATAATAGCAACTATTTTGATTACTTCTTTTGTTTTCCTACAACAAATCGTTTATCCCAACGTTGTTGTAGGCAGGAGGATTAGGGATATAGAAAAAAATTTGTTACCTGCTTTACAAAATATATTGGTACAGCTTAATTCTGGCGTTCCTTTATTTAACATGTTGGTTAGCATATCTGAAGGAAGCTATGGGGAAGTTTCTAAGGAATTTTCAAAAGCGGTTAAAAATATAAATGCAGGAAATCCACAGATAGTAACTTTGGAAGACATGGCAGCTATTAACCCATCTTTGTTCTTTAGGAGAGCTATTTGGCAGCTTGTAAATGGGATGAAGTCTGGATCTGATATGTCCAACGTTGTTAATGAGATAATCAATTTATTGGCTGAAGAGCAGATTTTGGAGATACAAAGGTATGGGAGCCAGCTTAACCCATTAGCAATGTTTTATATGCTTGTTGTTGTAATTGGGCCATCTTTAGGAATGACCCTTTTGATTGTGCTTTCATCATTTATTTCATTATCTGAGACTAGTACAAAATTAATATTTTGGAGCCTTTATGGAATTGTTATCTTCTTCCAGATTATGTTTATGGGGGCAATAAAATCAAAGAGGCCGAATTTATTATCTGATTAAAAGGTAAACAAAATGTATAGATTTTTAGCAAGATTTTATCCAAACAAATTGAGAAAGGCGTATGTTGATTTGTTAAGGTACTCTGGCATGAAGGTAAATGCAGATAAGTTTATCGGTTTTATGGCGGTTTTTGGATTTCTTTTAGCCTTGGTTGTTGCTTTTTACTTGGGTATTTTTTTTAAGTTTTCTTTATGGGTCTCTTTTATTCTTACTTTTTTTTTATTTCAGATAATAATCTATTTTTTATTTTTGTTAAGGGCTGATACAAAATCAAAATTTGTAGAGAGTATATTGCCAGATGTTCTGCAGTTGATGGCATCTAACCTGAGAGCAGGCTTAACTACTGATAAAGCTTTTCTTTTATCAGCAAGGCCAGAATTCGGCCCTTTTCAGGATGATATAAACCAGGTTGGAAAAGAGATAGCTACAGGCCAAGAGATAAGCAAGGCTTTAGCAAATATGATCAAATATGTGAGGTCTGAGAGGCTGGAGAAAACAATAGCCTTGATAGTTTCAGGTTTAAACTCTGGTGGTGAGCTGGCTTCTTTATTGGAGCAAACAGCAAGGAATTTAAGGCAGCAAAGGCTTGTTGACAGCAGGATAAGGGCAAATGTTATGATGTATGTAATCTTCATCTTTGTTGCTGTTTGTTTTGGCGCTCCATTGTTATTTGGATTAAGCTCTTTTTTGGTTGAGGTTTTGACAACGAATTTAGGAGCGATAGATCTGCCTGAGACGAGCACGATGAACCTGCCTATGAACTTTACAGAAGTAAGCATAAGTCCTGATTTTGTTGTGATGTTCTCTATAGTTTTTTTAGCAACTGCTGGTGTTTTAGGATCTCTGATCCTTGGCTTAATATCCAAAGGAAGAGAAAGAGATGGGATAAGGTTTATGCCTATTTTGGTGGCTTTGAGTATTTCTATGTTTTTCTTAGTTAGATTTGTTATAAAGAATTTGTTAGGCGGACTATTTGGGTTCTAAAACTTGATTTTATTTATTTTTTTTATTATTTTTTTTATCTTTTTAGCTTGTGGCTGAAATCCAAATTCTTTTCCTATCTTTAATGTCTGATATGCTGTCATTACAAATATTAAGAACGCAAGCGTTAGGAAAAGATATCCTGGGTAAAGCATAACCTCGTTCACAGTTTCCCTCCATCCAAATAATTTGGAGATTGTGTGCCATATAGAGAATGATAGGATTAATATCAAACAAAATAGGAAATAGGTTGTGTGCTTTCTAAGGGAAGAGCCTGGTGACAAAGAGGTTATTGCCATGGAGGTCCAGATTATAGCTAATACTCCGAAGGAGAGTGTAACAAACCCTATTGCAACCTCTGTATCGTGAACAATTTTAAAAATGGCTAATAAACCACCGATTATGGCGATTATGCCTATTAAAGTTGCGATCCCTTTATTCATATTGACACCTCTTTTTGATTATTCTAAAAATCAAACTTCACATCACAAAATTGAGTTAACTCATCGATAAGCTCTTTGTCTTTTTCTTTCCTTAGAGAGACAATAACAGCTTCAACTTTCCATACTCTCATTTTGCCTGACAGAAAATGTATGAACCTAGCTACAGTCTCTACCTCGTTGTATAGTAAAAGTGTGGATAATGAATCAAAAAAAACAAACCGTTCTTTAGATGGCAATGACCTAATTGCCTGGTCCATTGCCATTGAGATGTCGCTTAGATTTTCTGGAGATCCTATGAATAGGCATTTATCTGTCTTTTCAGTTTTTCCTCCTGCTGTTTTGGTTACGGCATCTATAAATATGATTAGGTTCGTGTCTATTTTTGATTTTTTAAAAATTCCCTGCATTGTTTCAAAAGGCTTGTTTAAGGTTATGTAAACACCTGGAATATTTTTTTCCCCTGTCAAGTGCTTTATAATCTCTAAGTTGGTCTTTTGATAATTTTTAGGGTCAACAGTAGCCAAGGCTATATATTGCTTTAGGTCTTTAACCTTATTTTCAAATTCTTTTGTTATGTTTGCCATTTTAGGAAAATATAAGTCTTTGATATTTTTTTGCCTTATTTAAAACTTGGTCAACGTGCCTTGCCAAGCCAATTATCTTTTTTTCTTCGTTTAATATTGATGATGAAAGCTGTTCAACTTCATCTATGTTTTCCACTAGCTTATTGCCTAAAACTTTTACACTTGGATTAATCTTTAACATAGAATTGCCGTCTTCTATTTGCTGGATGTACCCTTCAAGATAGACTAAATTAGAGGTTAATTCCTGCAGCTTCTTTTCAAAATGCTTTATTGCTTTTAATTCTGCGTTTTCTTCTTTTTCGAGCTTTTTAAGCTTTTTAAAATCCTCAATCAAGAATTTTTTTTCTGTTTCTGTTAACTCATGTAATTTTTTGATTTCTCCCCCTATCTGGAGATGCTCATTAAACTTACCGAAATTTATTACGTGTTTTTTTTCAGCTTTCTTTTTTGCTGGCATATTAAATAATTGATTTAGCTAATATTTAAACTTTGCGCATAGTGGGTGCCGTAGAAATGCTAGCAAAATATATAACCCAGTAAGCCATTAGGCTATACTGGGGGTGGACAGTTGAGGTGTCCGCCAATGAAAAAGAAAGAAACGTTCCTAATAAAGTTTGCTAA
>Ga0268276_1003745_pt1 | contig 11460 bp, 16 predicted proteins | sample saktaG_4_FD_190145 | JGI IMG/M metagenome (GOLD analysis project Ga0268276, IMG submission 190145) | Saline water microbial communities from Sakinaw Lake, British Columbia, Canada - sak_2010_1_5_45m | ecosystem: Environmental > Aquatic > Non-marine Saline and Alkaline > Saline ...
CGAGAATAAATAAAAGGATGAAAAATTATAAAACCGGCGGCTTATTTTCACCGGGTCCGCCGACAGTAATTCCTCCTGCCTTCTTGATAAGGAAATATGCCGCCGCGAGTCCCACGACAACAACACCAATGCCAATCAACTCCATCCCGATATATTCCGGGTTCGGGGCTGAAGCCGGATCGAGCAGGATCACCTTACGGGCGATGGCAGCACCTGCCGGCAGGATAACGATCCCGAAATGGATTGCAGTCTTTTTTTTAAAATACGCAGTGTTGGCATCAGGATTCTGGTATTGGATCATCATATGGCGGTGATGATGGTGTGAGAGACTGCTTCTCTTTGGAACATCGCCTGTCACACATTCTCCTGACATCAGAAACCTTATTAGAGCGCATCCATAATACCTACCCGGAGATTGGACATCTATGAAGCGTTCGTTCGTTCTGGCAGGTATCCTCGTGCTTGTGCTGTGGTTTGCTGCAAGCCCTGTCCAGGCGTTCACGGCAAAGACTCTTGACATTGCAGTGCAGGACAACACCGATGCGGTCATCACCTTCAATTACGAGCTCTCATGGATCGAGAATATGGCGGTCTTCATGCGCATTGCCGATCCCGGCGCAGAACTTAAAAAAGCGCTGGAGAGTAATTACAAAAAACCCGTAACCGTGATGGTTGCCAACGGGGGAATTTCGCAGTTTATGGTGCAGGGATTTGCATCAGTACAGGAGCGCAATGGCACGGTCATGATGAGGACGCCGGCGCTCTCGTTTGCCGATGCCCAAAAGGTCTTAAACGGGTACTGGTTTGCCTCGGTCATCAACCCGGACTTCTCGCCCGGGGTCACCCGTGTGAGGTTCCCTGACGGTTACGTGGAGGAGTTCTCAGACCAGATCAGCATCCCCGTCATAAATCACACACTCAATTCGTGATACTATCTGAACTCCTGCCCCATCTCTCTTTTAAAAAAAAACAGGTGAATGCAAAAAGCCAAATCGTTTTTAAACGAATCAGCATGGTGATTGTCAATGAAGATCCTCTGCACCGCACAACTCGCCGGAATCATCCTCCTCGGTTGCCTTCTTCTGGCGGGTGGCGCCGCTGCGTCGGGAAGTATTCAGGCATACATGGGAGAGACGATCACCCTTCAGGGCTACTCGTACGGGAGCTCTACGGTCTGGCTCTTTTTGACAGGGCCCAACCTTCCGGTAAATGGCGTTGCGCTGGATAATATCTACGCCCGTGCGGATGAGGGGCATTTTACCAGAGTGAATGTCGACAGCAACGATCACTGGGTATACAAATGGAGCACGAACTCGATCGGTGGCCGGCTCGATGCCGGGACATACACGGTCTGGGTCGTTGACGGGCCAAATGACCTTTCCTCCTTGAGCGGGGCCGATTACAGCACGATCGCGGTCAGTCTCGGCACACCCTCAGTTGCCCTCACCACTCCCATGACACCGGGAAGCATGGCCCTTTCTTCAATCCCGAATGAGACTTCAGTGGTCGTCAACGATGAATACAAGGGGAAAACACCGCTGACGCTCGCCGGACTTGAACCCGGGACATACAACGTGACATTCTCGCGGTTCGGGTACCATAAATTTTTCACGCCGGTGAAAGTGGGACCCGGATCGGTTGTGGACGTTACGGCGAACCTTCAACAGGAGACCGGCGGGCTTGCGATCTCCACGAGCCCGGCCGGTGCCCGCGTCATACTGGACGGGACAGACTCCGGCATCTCGCCGGTCACTCTCAATAACCTCCCCGTGGGCAGCCACACGCTCAACGTTTCATTGGCAGGCTATACCTCACAGGAGCAACCGGTGAACGTGATCGCAGACCAGACCCGGGTGGTCAACCTCGTGCTCAAGCCCATGTCTCCCTCTTCCGGAAAGCAGGCAGCAGGACTGGTACCGGCAACCCTGCTTGCAGGTGTGACTTTGATCCTGCTCGCAGCGGTATACCGGTCACGTCACTGTTGAACCGGGAATGCAGGGCCGCAGGTAACGTTCATCCCGTGTACCGGGCATTGCCTCTTATTTTGCATAGGATGTCCGGATGACCTCGTCCAGTTCATCTTCGGTAAGTTTTCTGGCTGGATCCGTACTGACTTTTTTCAGTTCATTCGATACCAGCTTACTGATATCTTCCCGGCATTCTTCCCGTGCCTCACCATATGCCTCGTGTAACATCCAGTCGGGGATGATCACCAGCCCTTTATTGTCTGCCTTTTTTCGTGCGATCTCCTTTGCGGCATCCGCAATATGCACGGAGACATCATCCCTGACAAGCTCTTTTACCTTCATCCATTCGCAGATATCTTTTGTCGATTTCTCATCGAGGTATTTTTCAAGATCCGCAACATGGATACGCCACTCTTTACCCTCCCGCTGTCCCTTAATCCTTCCGGAACTGAGCAATTCCAGAACCTTCATTTTGGGTACCTTCATGATATCGGCGCATTCTTCAGGAGTATATACCATTTTATCCATAAATTCACCAATATTTTTTATATCACCTGATGAAATTCAATAAGTTTCCCTCCCAATACCTTCGGTAAAAGAAGACCGTATAATCCGGTTGGTGTCTTTCCTTAGCCCCCATCTGAAAGAACAACTATTAGAACAACTATTTTGAAGGGGTGAATCGTTGACTCAAGGTGCTTTGACTGCGGCATGGTACAAAGGACATAATATCCACATATCGGATGTGAATACAAAGACACCCTGCCTGATACGACAGCCCCGCCATTGTGGGCAATAATGGCAGATACCTTTGCAATATTCGTGTCAATTTCCCTGCTCGCGTATCTTTTCGTGGCATCCGGTCAGGACCTATGAGGTTTCAGCCGGGACTGCCATCTCCAGAGCAGGTACGCCGCCAGTGCGATTACGATCCCGCCGATGATATATTCTTCCGGCCTGCTCCAGCCGGTGTACGGCAGGTACCGCCTCACGATCCCAAACCCGATAATGACTCCTGAAAGGATCAAAAGGATCACTGCTCCCGTCTCCAGGATTCCCTGTGCCATGTGCGGGTCCTTCCTGACCATTGCGGAGATCCGGCCCGGACGGAAGGAGAGCAGGAGGGTGGTCCCGATCAGGGCGACCAGGACCCATTCTGACGGGTTGGAAATTTCCTCTGATAAGAGCACAAAGAGGTGACCGGGCGGCAGTCTCCCGCCAAACGGCCCGAGCACCGGGTAGTACCAGGTCGCCGGCTGCCGCCACATCAGGTCAAGAAGCTGGTGGGAGAGTATGCCGATCGCGCAGGCGATAAGGACCGGAGTCCTCCGGTATTTCCAGAGCAGGAGGCCGACAGCCATGACGATGGCTGCAAACAGGAGCGAGTGGCACCATATCCTGCCGTTATCGATCACCCCGCCGAAGATGACAAAGCCGAGAGGCTTGTCAATAAGGTCAGGCAGCACAGCACCGATTGCGCAGGGGATGAGCCACCGGCGGTCGTGGAGGATATCTGAAATCAGGTATCCCAGGACGATGCCGGTGAAGAGGTGGAAGAAGAAGAACATTCGTGTGCCCGTGTACTATCCTTGGTCGTTTTCCTTCAAAGTGTTGACGGGGCATGGGGATAATCGTGAAGGGAGGGCGCTTTTAAAAAAAAATGCTCCCGTGATTCTTTCAGGGTCTGCGGGATGCAGCATCCATTAATATCCTGCAGAGAGAATTCTAAAAAGAAATATCGGGTTTGTCCTTTCTCTTCGGAGTCCTCATGAAGTACATCGTCACCGGCGGCGCAGGGTTTATCGGTTCCCATATCGTTGAGGAACTTGCGCGGCAGAAGCACGACGTCGTCATCGTTGATAACCTGTTCTCCGGCAAAATGGAGAATATCAGGCCATTTTTACCGCATGAGCGTGTGACGTTTGTGCAGGGCAGCATCACCGATCTCCCGCTGCTAAAAGAGAATTTTTCCGGTGCTGACGGGGTCTTTCACGAAGCAGCGATCGCGTCGGTACCCCGCTCGATTGCAAATCCGATTGCGACAAATGAGGCAAACGTGACCGGTACACTCAACGTGCTGATCGCGGCCCGGGACTGCGGGGTAAAAAAGGTCGTCTTTGCGTCGTCGTCTTCCGTGTACGGGGACACGCCGACCCTCCCCAAGCACGAGGAGATGAAGCCGGCCCCGCTCTCCCCGTACGCGGTCTCGAAACTCGCCGGGGAGCAGTACCTGAATGCGTTCTCCCGTGTCTACGGTCTCCAGACCGTCTCGCTTCGGTACTTCAATGTCTTTGGCCCCCGGCAGGACCCGGCATCCGGGTATGCCGCGGTGATCCCGAAGTTTATTACCAGCATCCTTGCCCACAGGTCTCCGGTTATCTTTGGCGATGGCGGGCAGACCCGGGACTTCACGTTTGTCAAAGACGTCGTGCAGGCAAACATCCGCGCCATGGAGAGCGGGGCACAGGGGTTGTTCAATGTGGCATACTGCAAACGGATCAACCTGCTCGACCTTGCCGGCGCGATCATGGAGATCACCGGCATCACTGTCCCGCTCACGTTCGAACCTCCCCGGGCCGGCGATGTGCGGGACTCGCTTGCCGATATTTCCCGGGCAAAGGAAGCGTTCGGGTATGCACCTGAGTATACCGTGCAAAGCGGGCTTGAAGCAACGATATCATGGTATCGCAACCAGTGAGAGACCCTTTAAAAAAATATCCTGATTTTAATCAGCCCGCACTATAACTGTTTCATCGTCCCTTCACGTCTTTTTACCACAATGGGAGTGCACCTGTTATGTGATACGGTAATGCAGGCCTGTCCCTCCAGCCAATGCAGGAACATCTCCTTACGAAAAAGGGAGTTCCATGCTATGGAATATGCACAGCGGGAATCACCGGTGTTTTCCCGGTCTGGTTGGTAAGATAGGGGACGCCGACAGGCAGGGCACCGGAGTTTTCAGCCGGTGTCTGAACAGGTTTTTGCGCTGATGTTTGTACCGGTTTTTGCGCCAGCTGGCGGGCAGGTGTGGCTGCCGGTTGTATCCGGGACGGCCGGGGTGGTTCCGGGATTGGATGCCGCGTAATGGTCGGGTGCGGAACAGGACTGATCAGGACGGTCCGTTGCGAAACACGTACCACTGCGGGTGACTGTTGTCGTGCGGGGAGTTGTTGTGATGCTTTCTGGATGGATGGAATTGTGACCGGCATATACAGCGGGAGAGTATCTTGCGCCAGTGCCGGGTTTTTGAGTTGCCGCGGGTCCGGTGCCGGGGCATTTTGTAAGGCTGCCATATTCAGCGCCTGCAGTGGTGCAACGGTGAGGAGAATACAGAGGACAAAAGCGCATATCATGACCCGGTCCATACGCCACGGTTTCATATAGGGAAGCATCGGAGAGGAGACGAATAAAATTATCGAATTTGATGTGTGGCCCGTGCCTGACAACAAATGGTCACGTGAATTACGGGTCCGCCTATCTTTGGGATTCCCGCCCCTTTAACCGGAGACCGGATCCGGGTTTGGAGGATCGGATCTCGTGCCGGGTGTATTTTTGGGAGTGAAGAATGAGATTTCCCTGGAGAGAGTGCTGCTACATGGATACATGATTTGACAGAGATGCTGGATCTGTCGCGGAAACTCTGTTCCCGTACAAAAAAGACCGGATGAAGTCCCAGGTAATGTGGCCCGGGAGGACACGGCCCCCGGTTACTCTTCCTGCGATGTCCTTATCAGCGGTATGCCGAATCCTTAAACGGATTAATAACATGAACAAGCGGCACGGTTGCCAGCTGCCGGTCTTCGGAATAAACAGTGGTGATCCTGTGCTCCAGCATTGTGGCAATAAGGAGGGCATCCCAGAAGTGAATTGCATGAGTGGACTGGATTTTTACAGCCTGTATGATGGTATCGCCGGAGTACCCTATTTTTTTCCATCCGTTGAATGCGCTGATATTTTTGATAAATTCCCGTACCGTTGCATCCGGCAGGGGGTGGGCAACTTTCTCGGTGACAATGACCGCAAACTCGGCAAGGTTCTGTACTGATACTGCATACTGCGTCTTACCCTGCCAGCAGCGGGCCAGAAGGTCCTGTGCTGTTCTTTGTTTTTCCGGTTCACTGGTGTCGAAAATGTATCCGAAGATATTGGTATCAATAAGTGCCGGCTGAGCGGTCATGCAGGTCATCCCGTGTACGGTACTTCCTTGTTCCAAGATCATGCCCGGTTTCCATCAGTGCAAGTGCAGACCGGGCAATCTCCTGCTGGTCCTTTTCTGCAACCCAGAGATCCATTGCTTCCCTGACAGCCTGCCCGAGCGCACCCTTCCGTTCCCCGTAGATCTTCTTAGCCCGGGAACGGAATTTTTTTTCCACGTCGTCATCGACGCTGATGGTCATTGTACCCATAATTTTATTTAGATTTTTGATTTATTTAAATCAATCGATTATCTAAATATATCTTACCTGAAACGAATGGTTAGCCCGGTGCTGTGCAATGTCCGGTCATGGCTGATGAAGGAATTACAATTATGCCAAGGGGAGATCATATCCCGGTTGTTTTTAATTAAAAACCGGTCATTTCACCGGTGGACTGGCTGGGCACCCTGCAGCCCGACCGGGAACAGGAAAGGCGGAGGGGACGGGGGTACCGCCCCGCCTTCCTGCCGGTATTTGTCACCTGTGTCATCCTCATCCTCCAGGACCTCGATTGATCCCGGCAGCACGAGGTACCGGTACCAGTGCCGGTCCGGCCCGCGCACCCAGAGCTCCCGGAAGATCTCCGGTGTCACGGGGATCGCCCGGAGCAGCGCGATGTCGTTTTTGCACGACGCTTCGATCGCTCCGACTCCGTAGCCCGGGTACTTCAGCCTCCGGACCCGGACAAGGCTGATGCAGTCCCGGTCGCAGATGACGAAGTGGAACGGGAGATCGCCTTCCGGTTCAAGGGCAAATACCATCAACCCTCTGGCCCGGGCTTTGTGCTCGGCCTCCCCGATTGCCACGTGGGGCGGGTGTCCCCGGGTCACAGGGCACCACCTCCGGAGACCACCGGTACCGGACTTTCTGCCCCGGTGTCTTTGTTGCCTGCAGGTTCCTGCGGTTTGAGGTTTTCGGATCCTGCCAGGATTCCTGGCCCGGAGTGTACACATTGCTCCGGTGTCCCAGACCCGGGATTTCCGGACTGGGCCGGAATTACCTGCCCGGAACCTGCGGATCCTTCCGGTATTCCAGTGATGAGGTCTCCGGATCCTGCCGGAATTCCCGGCCGGGGGTTTCCGGATTCTTTTGGTACGTGCGGCCTGATCTCTTTGGACCCTCCCGGTATGCAGGGAATGTTGTTTTCCTGCACTTGTGATACGGCCGGCATGAATTTCTCATCTCTTTCCGGCATCTCTGGTCCGGGCATGATGCTGCCAGTCCCGGCCATTGTCCTGCGCCTGAATTCCCCATCTCTCACTTCTGTCCCCGGCATGAGACGTTCCCGTCCTGCCGGTTGTTCTCCTGTCTGTACCACGACCGTTGCGGATCTTCTCAGAATCCGACGGCCGGTCTTTTTGCCGGGATTGTGGATGCAGACCAGCCTGTAGAGCTGCGTCTTGCATATGTTATCGTCCCGGCCTGTTGTTTCTGTTTTTTCCTGTGCTTCTGGTGTCATGTTGTTGTCTTCCTGCCAACGGCCGGTTGCATGAACGGGACCCGGTACGGAGCGTACGCTATCCGCTGATACGATCAAGAGGAGCGTTTTCGCCCGAACCGCCCGTCATGTTCCGGGCCGTGTGGCACATACCAGTACGCTGTCCATGGATAAAGGTTTTGATTATGAAATTAAAAATTTGGAAAAACAAGCCATTATATCGCGATCCAGGCCAAACCGGTCACGTATCGCAATGATCAGCCGGGAACAAAACGGGTTCCTTCTCCCGTAGCGGATCCGGACTGAACTGGTCCATCAGGAGTTTCATAATAAAATTGACAATACCCGGACTCGTAGCCCGGTGATCATGTCATAGATGGTTCCCGGTTTTTACAGGAGGGACACCCGTGATACATGGCTCCTGTATTTTTCCTTCCCGGGAGATCTGCCAGGCACCGATTTGCCCCTGAAGATCGGCCTGGCCTTCATTTCCCAGAGTTTCCCTTGCAGGAACAACGATATAGGGTAATTTTTTGAGTTCTAATTCAACCCACGCTCCCCAAAATACCCTCATTCCGGAACAATTGTCCTTCCGGTGGACATTTCGGGTGGTTTTACGGTTGTCCACCGGTCGAAAAAACAGGCTTACTGCGATGCGGTGGGCAGGGATTTACGTCGGAGTGAAGATGAAAAAGGAGATGTGCGGGCTCCTGGCAGATCAGGATGACATGCGTTGGCCGGACAGGGTTCCGACAAAAACAGGCAACGAAAAACTGCCGGTCACTTTTCCGTTCTGCGCCCTTTTGCGAATTCCGTTGCAATCTTCCTGAACGTATCCAGTGTCTGCAGGTCATCCTGGAGAATACGATACACACGCCCGATATCAAGACCGGTATACTCATGCACCAGAATATTCCGGAAGCCGGCAAGTCTTGATAATTCCCCGGCAAGTTCTTCCGGGATAATCTGCAATTTTCCCAGCACATGGAATGTTTCCCGGTAGGTATCAGGGCGCCGGGGTGTCAGTGTTACGGCCATGCCTGTTGCGATATCGATCGAAGACTGGATGGCAAGGAGCATCGCATGACAGACCATATACTGCGTATCCTGTTCCTGCCTGAATGTTTCCTGCGGGATCTGCCGGTAGCGTCGCCAGGCACGGAGAGCCTCATCGAGTGCCTGCAGCTGTGTCACTATTCTCATATCAGGCCTGCGCAAGGTATTCAGAGTCGAAGAGGTCGTACATATATTTTATATCCTGGTATTCAACAAGCACCCTGGTCTCAAAATCGATCCGGTCATCTTCGTTTCGTACGTACAATGGCATGCCGGTGCTGATCACCTCGAACCGGAACCAGACCGGTTCATCGTTGAGGACTCTTACGTCGCATTTAGGGGTAAATCCCAGCGCTTCTTCAAGAATTTCTCCCACCTTTGCCGCAAACTTCAGAAAATATTCTTCACCAGCTCCATCATCGATGAGGAGAGCACAATCGATATCATGGAAATCATCGCGGGAGAGAAACGATCCGTACAGGTAAGCGACCCGCAATGAGGGAAATGATGACAGAATGTCGCGCATCCGCCGGATAATTACGTCTTTATCCACATTCCCTTCCATGGAGAGATATTAGCCGCAGGAGATTAAAAAAGTACTTTTGCCCATGCCGTCAATGACGCCTTCTCCCACACGCTTGCGGTTGCCGGCGGGCAGGATGACCCGCTGCGCGACCTGTCAGCGCAGTCCCCGTACTCCCGGGAATACCTCAGCCTGGCTGCACAAATAGGGGATTGCCGGATGCGACCAGGACCGGCGGGGCGTGGTATTCTACTATAACGGGCACGTGACGAGTACTGCCGGGTACATGGCAGGGTATGTGAACTATCCGGTGCGGACGATCTCGGGCAGCATCTGGGAATGACATGCAGATCGCGTATACCCACGAGTTCCGCCGGGAACACGCATTTTTATTGATTCAAACATTTTTTTGCACATTTTTCTTCAATCACCCCTGAAAATGTTCAAAGCCGACCCTTTCGCATCAACGGCAGTGGCAGGCTGCTCATGCCTGCACGGTCTTTTCCGGGAATGTCACTATATACGGCGTCCCAAGCGATTACGGCAGAGCACCGTTCGCCGGATTGTGCGAGGGGGAAGAGATCGGAACGGGCGTGCATATCCGCCGGGATTCGGGGAGTCTCACTGTCACATATTCCAGAAAGGCAGCCTGACATGAGCCATCCCTCCCCCCTTGGATTTTTTTATTAAAAAAAACTACCATCTACCTATTTAACGGGAACGGACATACTGGTGCTGAGAGAAAAGAGTATATGCGGGATCTTGTCACTACTGTTGAAGTCTGGAAAGAGGGGGGTATGTACACGTCGTACTGCCCGGAACTCGATATTGCCAGCTGCGGTCACACTCCGGAGGAAGCCAAGAAAAATTTACAGGAAGTTATTACGATCCATCTGGAAGAGACTGCTAAAATGGGAACACTTGACGAGTTCCTGAATGAATCCGGGTATGTCCAGGAAGGAAATGTTGTAACGACCAACAAAAAAATTGTATGCTTTGAAGAGATTAGTATTCCGATTCCCGTAGTATAACTACCCGTGAAAAGATCCGGATAAGAGATCCTGACTGCCTGCGAATCATTTCATTATTTTTTCGTGTTTGAGTGATGCTATTTGAAAAAGGTATCCCCGACGGACTGGAAAACGCAGGTTCGGATATTTGAGATGTCCGGCTGCACATTCATCCGCCAGAGCGGTGATCATATGATCTTCCATCATCCATCTGCAAAACGGCCTGTTGTGATTCCCCGGTATGATGAGATACCGGTGACGATTATTTTGAATAATATGAAAACTGTAGGGATGACACGGGAAGAATATCTTCGATTGCTTCAGATGTGATGCGAAGATTGTCTTTAGCATTCCACACGTGGCCAGGTACATTGTATCGATGAGAGGGAAGGGTTGACGAATTTACCGTTTGATCTTTACACTACCTTCAAAATCAAAAAGATTCAACATATTGAAGAAATAATTGAGTCTGATATCTTCGAATGAGCTTGCATCAATCCCCGACGGGACAAAAAAATCGGTGTCCAGGGAACCCGGCACAGCCGGAATCATTTGTTGTAATCTTTGGCCGCTGAACAAAAGTGTTCCCGATATGTTTTTGCCCTGTCCCATGGAATGATAAAAACAGCATTTTGCCAAAGGAGATTAGTCCCGTGGTCTTAAAGGTTTCAAAAAAACTACTCAATAAAACCGTCTGTATTGTCGGCCCCGGCTATGTCGGCCTGCCCTTAGCGTAGGACTTTTCTCATCATACCCGGACAATCGGGTACCGGCAAGATCGCAATAAATCCATTACCGGAAAACCAGGGCCTGAAGCAGAATGACTGTCCGGAACGGCCTGTACTTCATTTTCCAGAGTTTCCCTTGCAGGAACAACATCGAAGACCCTCAACCTGATGCTTACGGGTCTTCTTGTGGCATGTTCCTCCGTTTTACTTCGGAACAAGCAAAATCGAAGACCTGCGTTTGATATCCGCAAGTCTTCTTATGGCCTGTTCCTCCGTTTTACTTCGGAACAAGCAAAATCGAAGACCTGTCGTTTGGCATCTGCAGGTCTTCTCAAGGCATGTTCCTCCGTTATACGTCGGAACAAGCAAAATCGAAGACCTGTCGTTTGGCATCTGCAGGTCTTCTCAAGGCATGTTCCTCCGTTATACGTCGGAACAAGCAAAATCGAAGACCTGTCGTTTGGCATCTGCAGGTCTTCTCAAGGCATGTTCCTCCGTTATACGTCGGAACAAGCAAAATCGAAGACCTGTCGTTTGGCATC
>Ga0268276_1003747_pt1 | contig 11449 bp, 11 predicted proteins | sample saktaG_4_FD_190145 | JGI IMG/M metagenome (GOLD analysis project Ga0268276, IMG submission 190145) | Saline water microbial communities from Sakinaw Lake, British Columbia, Canada - sak_2010_1_5_45m | ecosystem: Environmental > Aquatic > Non-marine Saline and Alkaline > Saline ...
ATTTCTCTTATTATCACTTTTAGTTAATAAATTGGCTTTATTTTTTATTATGATTAGATATATGATAATGATATAATAATAAATAATAAAGAATGTCAAAGAGACGGTTTTATTGACAATGTAGAAATAAAGTAAGAAGGGGGTCTATAATATTTCTAGAACCCCTTAATTTTAATCTATAGAGGAGTATTATAGATGAAGCAGTATAAAGATATTACTTCCAGGGAAAATTCAATATATAAGTTGGTAAGAGCTTTAAGTCAAAAAAAAGTTCGTGAAAACAGTGGATTATTTCTCATAGAAGGCACCAGACTTGTTGAGGAAGCTAATAGCGGAGGAATAAAAATAAAATACCTTATTATTAATGAAACAGCAGAAAATGTGCCAAAAATTAATCAAGATTGTCAGGTTTTAAGGCTGCCCAATAATCTATTTAAGAAGGTTTCAGATACAGTTAGCTCTCAAGGAATAATAGCGGTAGCTGAACAAATAGAAATATCATTGGCAGATATAATTCTTGGAGCAAATCCTTTGGTAGTTGTTTTGAATGGCCTGCAGGATCCTGGAAATCTTGGGACGATCATAAGAACCAGCGCTGCAGCAGGTGCTACTGCGGTATTATTAACTGAAGGAACTGTAGATTTATATAACCCAAAAGTTGTTAGGTCTACAATGGGTTCCCTGTTTCAGGTGCCTATTGTAAGTGGTCTTGATGATAATGAGGCAGTCAAATGGTTGAACTATAACTCTATAAATATTATGGTGGCAGATTTAGATAGTGAAGAATATTACTATTCCGCTAACCTCAAAGATTCTTTCGCTTTGGTAATCGGAAACGAAAATAGAGGAGCAAATGATATATGGAGGAAAGCGGCTTATAAAAAGATAAAAATTCCTATCTTGGGATCCACTGAATCCTTAAATGCATCAGTAGCTGCTGGAATAATTCTATATGATGCAGTTCGTCAAAGATTGGGATAAGACACAGGGGAAAGTATGAGTTATATCACCACGCAAACACCTTAGAAAGACTATTAATATTTATAAATGGGGAGCACGAAGAGATGGACACAAGAAAAGTTGATACAGAGTTTATTAGAAAATCGTTTAACACAGAAAAGACAGTATCAGATTATACAAGAGCAGTTAAGGAAATTGGGCTATGGGAATCTGAGAAGATGATGATTAAAAAATATTTTAATCCGAAAGACCGAATTTTAGATATTGGATGTGGTGCAGGGAGAACAACCATAGGATTCTATGAGCTTGGTTATCATCTAGTAGAAGGATTGGATTTGGCAGAAGCTATGATAGTGCAAGCCAGAAAAATCAGTAAAGAATTAAATTATGATATAATTTTTAGTGTGGGAGATGCGGCTTGTTTAGATTATAATGATGAAACTTTTGAGGCAGCTTTATTTTCTTTTAATGGGATAATGCAGATACCGGGAAGAGAAAATCGGATAAAAGTGTTAAAAGAAATAAAGCGTATATTGAAACCTAAGGGATATTTCTTGTTTACTACTCATGAAAGGGTCAGCAACAAAGAGTATGAATCATTTTGGAAAGAGGAGAAGAGAAGGTGGGCATTGCATTTACAAGACAAAAGGTTACACGAATTTGGGGATAAGGTCATTAGAATGGAAGAGAGAGACATTTTTCTTCATTTTCCCACCAGGGAAGAAGTAATTTCAAGTTTGGAAGAAGCAGGATTTATCTTAATAGAGGGAGTATTGCGTTCTAAATTGTGTGAAGAATCAGAAGAAGTGAAAAAATTTTCCACTGATTGCGTGTTGTGGCTGGTTCAGAAACCTTAGATTAGAAGTAAGGATAAAATAGAAAAGAAGACAACTCAAGATGTTGCTCCCTTCGGCCGTAACTTCGTATATGCTGATACTGTTAAACTCAATGTTAATTAGTAGTTTAATGGAGTAAAGAAGATGAATAAGAATGAAATTCTTAGAATTGCTGCTAATGAGTTTGCTGAAAAAGTACATAAGTTATCCAGTCCTCTCGAAATTGCAATAATAGGCTCTGTGGCTGGAGATGACCCCTATCCCAACGATCTTGATTTGGTCATCATTATCCGTAATCTTGAGGAGATTACCACTATAGCAAAGTACGCCCGACAGATGAGCAGGCACTATCATGGCTGGGAAGTTTTTCTCTTTGATGAGGATGTATCACCCTTGGGCAGGATCTGCCATCGTAAAAAGTGCCCGGGGCAATCAGTTGACTGTTCCGTTCCGGGATGTGGGCAGCCACTTCACCTGAGGGTCCATTCTGATTTTAAATACCAGGAGAAGATATTTTTCAATTCACCCATTGACGTTCTCTGGACTTCTTTCAAAACGAGTCGTTTACTTGAGCGTAAAGAGGAATTAGACATTGCTGAATCACGAAGATATCCTGTATTGGAAGATATTAAGATAAAGTGTATACTTTGCGGTAAAATATTTCTATTTACTGCCAGTGAACAGAAGTGGTACAAAAAACAGGAATTTAACCCACCCAAACGATGTCCGGATTGCATAGAACAGGAATATTATTAAGGGATTAAAAAATTGGTAGCTTGACCGTGGGGCTACCTTTGCAATTGGAGCAACGAAGGACGAGGTTGAACGATTTTTACAATGCATTCTCCCGACCGAAAGAAGGAAGTTTGTTTATATCTTTCGATTAAAGGAGAAATAAAAATGTTTGTAGTTCCATTGCCTAACAGCGGATAAAAGGAAATTAAAGATTTCCTCAAATTACTTTCGGCAACTTATTTTTTCCGTAAAACATAAAAGTGATTGTTGAGAACTGTCAAAATTTTTTAAGTGAGGCTAACTCTGATATTCTGGTGGCAGAGATAGGGGAAGTCGTAGTTGGATTCCTCAACTTTACGACTCGTAAGACAATTTTAAATCGACGTAGATATGATGAAAATTAAAGAAATTAGAGCAAAAACGATAATTGTAAAAACAAATCTACCGGAGGGAGATTTTGTTATAAACCCTTATGTTGGATGTATGCATGGTTGTAAATATTGTTATGCAAGATTTATGAAAAGATTTACAGGCCATACAGAACCATGGGGTTCTTTTGTTGATGTAAAAATTAATGCCCTTGACTTGATTCCGAAAGATACAAATAAATACAGGGGGAAATCCATAACCATTAGTTCTGTTACCGATCCATATCAGCCAATTGAGAGAAAATATAAAATCACCAGAAAAATTCTTGAAAGACTTATACCACTTCAACCAAATTTAGATTTGATTACCAAGTCCGATTTGGTAGTTAGAGATATTGATTTATTTAAACAATTTAAAAATTGTATGGTAACTCTTTCTTTTTCGATTACAAACGAAAAATTAAGGAAACAAGTAGAGCTTCTATCCTCTCCAGCAAAACAAAAAATAAATGCTTTGAAAGAGCTCCATAAAGCGAAAATTCCCACAGCTCTTTTTATCTCTCCCGTCTTTCCGCAAATAACGGATTGGATAAAAATAATCAACGAAACCCAATCTTTTGTAGATGAATATTGGTTTGAAAACCTAAATCTCTATCCCTCTATTAAAGGTGAAATTTATAGTTTTCTAAAAAAGAATAGGCCAGAACTTATTGAAATATACAAAAAAATCTACTCGAAAAATAATAATTATTGGAATATTGAAGAAAATAAAATAAAAATATTTTGTAAAAAGAATAAAATTAGTTGTAAAATCTATTTTCATCATAAGAGAAGAGATGCTTGAAATGAAAGGGAAATGATAGGGGACGATCCTTTGTCATTTTTTATTTGTCTTATCTATAAAAATACTATAAAATTAATACGTATGGAAAAAATAATTTAAAGGTGCGATGATATGAAGAAGAAAGAATATGATGTAATTATTATTGGTGCAGGGCCGGCCGGGATTTTTACCGCTCTTGAGCTGACTAAGAAAAATAATGTTTCGGTTTTAATATTAGAAAAAGGGAAAGAGATTGAAAAAAGAGAGTGCTTGATGAGAAGTAAAAGCGGCGGATGTTTTCATTGTTCTCCCTGCGCAATAATTTCCGGATGGGGAGGAGCCGGCGCTTTTAGTGACGGTAAATTAAATTTATCTACCGAAATTGGAGGACAGTTAGATAATTATATTAATAAGAACAAAGTAGCAGAATTAATTAAATACGCTGATGATATCTATCTCGAATTCGGTGCAGATAAAACTGTTTACGGCACAAACGAAGAGGAGATAGATATTATTAAGAAAGAAGCTTCTCTGGCAAAAATGAAACTGATACCCACCAGGATAAGACATTTGGGAACAGAAAAATGTGTAGAGATATTGAAGAAGATGCAGGATTATTTAAGGGTTAAAATTGATATCAAGACTGATACCAAGGTCAAAAAAATATTGGTGGTAAAAGGAAGAGCAATAGGAATTGAGACGGTAAAAGGTGAAATAATAAAAGGGGAATATGTGGTAGCTATGCCGGGGAGGGCCGGTTCTGAATGGCTTAAAGAGCAGGCAGAAGCTCTAGGTATAAAAATAGCCAATAATCCGGTAGATGTTGGGGTGAGAGTAGAAGTTCCGGCTGTTGTTATGAAACGCTTAACCGATGCGGTATACGAGTCAAAATTAATCTATTATACTCAGAAGTTTGATGATAGAGTCCGTACTTTCTGCATGTGTCCTTATGGTGAAGTGGTGACTGAATTCAATGACGGTATCGCTTCGGTAAATGGACATAGCTATCAGGAACACCGGACTGATAATACTAATTTCGCCGTATTAGTAAGTACCAATTTTACCGAACCCTTTAAAGAACCGATTGCCTATGGAAAATATATCGCTCATCTGGCTAATATTTTAAGCGGGGGAGTTATAGTGCAAAGATTGGGTGATTTGGAATTAGGCAGAAGATCTACACCGGATAGACTCAAACACTCTATAGTTACTCCCACTTTAAAAGAAGCTACTCCGGGAGACCTCAGCTTTGTACTGCCCTATAGAATACTTTCCGGAATCCTGGAAATGCTAAAGGCTATGGATGAAATTGCGCCCGGGGTCTATTCTAAATATACCCTATTGTATGGGGTAGAAGTAAAATTTTATTCTTCACGTTTGGAACTTTCCGAATGCTTGGAAACAAAAGTAACTAATCTGTTTGCTGCCGGTGATGGCGCCGGCATAACCAGGGGGCTTATTCAGGCTTCTACTTCAGGGATTATAGTGGCTGACGAAATTTTAAAAAGGAGAAATAAGAATAAATAGATTATGAAAATACTTTTAACTAATGATGATGGCATATATTCGGAAGGGATTCAAATTTTAAAAAAGCAGTTAGATAATATTGCAGAGGTTATGGTAATCGCTCCCGATAGAGAAAGAAGCACTATAGGCCATGCTATAACTCTACGTAAACCTTTGAGAATTAGAAAAGTAAAGATAAACGGTAATTTTTGGGGATTTTCCTTAGACGGCACGCCGGCGGATTGTGTTATTATTGGCTTATTGGAAATTATGAAAGACGAAAAGCCTGATCTGATAGTATCGGGAATTAACCGGGGACCGAACCTGGGTGATGATATTTTCTATTCGGGGACAGTTTCGGCAGCAGTGGAGGGAGCGATGAGGAATGTTCCATCTTTAGCTGTTTCCATAGCCGGATTTGAAGATTTTAAATTTGAATCGGCAGCTTTATTTACCAAAAAAATAGCTTTTAATCTGATGAAGAATAATTTGCCCTCAAATTTGGTCTTAAATATTAACTTTCCCAATATCGATTATGAAGAAATTAAAGGGATAGAGATAACCAGACACGGTAAAAGAGTATATCAGGATGAAGTGAAAATAATACATGACCCTCAAGGGACTACCCATTATTGGCTGGGAGGAGAGCTGCCCGAAGGAAAGATAGAACCCGATACTGATTTTGAAGCAATTTATAATAATAAGGTGTCTATAACCCCGCTTTTTTTAGATTTAACTAATTATCAGATGATGCCTAAAGTCAAAGATTGGGCAGAGAAATGGAGTTTTAAATAGAATAATTATAGTTCGGAGAAATGAAAGAGATGAATGACCAGATATATTTAATTTTAATTTTGGTTTTTACAATTTTAGTGCTTTCCAGATTTATAGTAAGGCTGTACAATACCGATAACCAGAAAGCTAAAGGAGCAATCTTTTTTTTCCGTATGCTGCTCGGATTTCTGATAGCTATGCTCGTTTTTGTTATAGTAGAAGCGATAAGGGGCAATAACGTTATAGAACGTTTTTTCGGCAGCTAAAGTAAACCGCGGATACTAATAAGAAAAAATGAAGTGATTTTTATGAATTTTGAAAAAGCACGGGAAGAGATGATAAGATATCAGATAAAGGGAAGAGGCATCAGAGACGAAAGGGTTATTTCTGCTATGAGTAGTATTCCCCGGGAAAAATTTGTCTTAGAGGGGGAAAAAGATAATGCCTATCTGGATTGCCCTTTATCTATAGGCATGGGACAGACTATCTCTCAACCTTTTATGATTGCCTTAATGACTCAATGTCTTTCTCTTAAAGGCCCGGAAACTATTTTGGAAGTGGGAACCGGTTCAGGTTATCAGGCAGCAATCTTGTCTAAATTAGCTAAAAAGATATATACTATAGAACGTTTTAGTATCCTGGCAGATAGAGCAGAAAAAATATTTAAAGAATTAGAGATAAAAAACGTTAAGGTAATCGTAGGAGATGGGACCAAGGGCTTGGAGGAATATTCTCCTTATGATGGTATTATAGTCACTGCGGGGGCTCCGGAAATACCGAAAAGTTTAATAGAACAATTAAATGAAAAGGGCAGGATAGTAATACCTGTGGGCAATTCTTTTTCTCAGGATCTACTGCTGGGGATTAAAGAAAAAGGTAAATTAAAAATATCAAATTATGGTGGATGTGTTTTTGTTCCCTTAGTGGGAAAATATGGTTGGTAGCAGTAATAAAAAAATGGAGCGGGAAACGGGGTTCGAACCCGCGACCTTTGGCTTGGGAAGCCAACGCTCTACCGCCTGAGCTATTCCCGCAATTATTTCGTCTCAGATATTATACCTAAATATTAATGGATTATCAACTAATTTAATATAGTATCGAGTATACAGTATTGAGTATCGAGTTAAGAAAGCGAAAGGAAAGATAGAAAAAGTAGGATTCTTCTCTCTATCTAAATACTCCAATAAAGTTAATACTAATTTACTGAAATATGTAGGAAGTAAGAAAAAACAAAAATATAAGGAGAGCAATTTATTGAGATATTATTCAAAGAAGAAAAAGAGTGGTAAGATAAGAAAAATATTGTTATCTTTATTAATAATAATTGTTGCGGTGAGTTTAGTTGATGCCGTAGATATTTATAGGAATAGAGACAAAATACTCCCCGGAGTATCTGCTTTGGGGGTTGAATTAGAAGGGTTAAATAGAGAAGAGGCCCGGGAGATTCTTCAACCCATTACTTCAAAGTTGATTGATTCCCCACGAATATTAGTATTTGAAGATAAAGAAATAAAGTTTATTCCCCATAAAGAGCTGGATGCTTTTATTGATTTAAATCGGGTAGTCGAGGAAACTTACGCTATTGCCCGCACCGGAAATATTTTCAAGAGAATAAAAGACAGAATTGTAATCTGGAGAAAAGGATATGAAGTACTTTACCAGATCGAATTCAGTCTACAGAAGTTTGAGGATTTTCAAAACAAGGTAAGCTCTCTGGTAAATCGCATGTCTAGTGATGCTTATGTAGAGGGTAACAAAATTATTGAAAGCAGGACAGGAGTAAAGCTTGATTTAGAAAGATTCAATGAAGAAATTACTGAGTCATTAAAAAGTTTAGATGAAGAAAAATATATTTTTAATATACCAGTGATTACCGTAGCACCACAAAAGACTACTCAAAATGTTTTAACAGAATTAGCTATCAATGGGGAATTGGGGACATATTCTACCTCATTGGAAAACAAAGAAGAAAACACTATTTATAATATAAAATTATCCTCTGAAGTGGTAAACGGTATATTAGTAAAACCGCAAGAAATTTTTTCTTTTAATAAATATGTAGGGCCTGCTGAAAAAGCAGATGGTTACAAGGAAGGCACTATTATTGCTAATGGTGTATTTGTAAATGGTTATGGAGGCGGCATCTGTCAGGTATCAAGCACATTATATAATGCGGTTCTTTTGGCTAATCTACCAATTGTAGAGAGGTATAATCATTCAGTATACGGAGAGGCAACCAAATACGTTCCTCTGGGGCAGGATGCGGCTATATTTTACGAATTTAAAGATCTAAGATTTAAAAACAATTCGGATCATATGATAGTAATTTTTTCGAAAGTTTTTAGAGATACATTACAGGTGAGTATCTTTGGCGGGAACGAGGGTGAAGCCGAAATAGAAATTATCAGCAAAGATAAAAAAGTAATTGACTATCAGGTAATTAGAGAAAAAGATTCTAAGTTGGAGGCCGGCCAGGAGAAAGTTGTTCAAGAGGGGGTGCCGGGTTATCAGATAAAAACTTATCGAATTGTTAGAAAAGACGGAGAGGAAAAGATAGAGTTCTTAGCGGAAGATACTTACAAGAGTGTGCCGATGATTATTAGAGAAAATTAATTAGTATCTAGTATCTAGTATATAGTATATAGTGAAGAAGAAAGAAAAAAAGAGCAAAGAACTCCTCGGGATTAGATGCCAAAAGTTAGGACTACGATGCAGGAGCATAATGTATTGTGCCCAGGTAAACGATAATTATTAAATAAAATGGATCGAATAAATTTGTCTCCTACAGGAAATAAAAAAATGACAAAGAATCGTCCCTCAACACATTTTTTAAAATTAATATTGATCATATCGATATTATTACTTTTTTGTTTCCCTCAAGCCGCTTTACTGCAAACAACTTCTATAGAATATATCTGCACCGAAACAGATTATGAAACTCCTGTCTTTATAATTAGGACTGATTCTAAAGAACCGACGATAATGATTGTAGCCGGAACACATGGGAATGAAAAAGCCGGTATTAAAGCTGCGGAATATTTAAAAGATAATCTACACATTGAAAGAGGAACTTTGATAATTATACCAAGAGCAAATATTTTGGCCTGCGAAGAAAATGTAAGGTGTTTCCCAGCGGAAATTAATTTGAACAGAGTTTATCCCGGGAATCCCCAGGGGAATTCTGTAGAAAAATTAGCTTCCGAAATATTTAACTTGATGAAAAGATACGATATCGATCTATTGGTTGATTTACACGAGTCGATAGAATTTTACAGAAAGAACCCAAAAAATTATGGCCAGACTGTAGTTATAGATTCTGATGATGATTGCTTGCTTGAGTTGAGCTCTTTTCTTGTTGAGGAGATGAACAGGGGGATTAACGAGGATAGCAATAAATATCAGGTTTTGGTGGACCCGGTCAAAGGCAGCACTGCTTATTGCGCCTATTCTCAACTCGATATTCCTGCTTTAACTTTTGAAACCTGCAGGAAATTACCCATATCTTTCCGAATAGAAGAACAAATTAAGTTTGTAAAGATAATATTATCTAAATGGAACATGCTCGCAGTTCAGAGATAACTCCGAACCCGATGCAGAATTAGCAAGGGGCGGATAAATCCGCCCCTTGGTGCGCTTTATTCGGTTTCTGTTGCCTTTTCTGAAACTGTCTCTTCTTCTGAAGTTACCTGTTCGGTAGATTCAGGAGTTTGGCTCTCTTCAGCGGAAGATTTTAACGATTCAATTTCGGCGTCAAAATCGTAATTATAAACAATAGCGGCTTCTTCTCTTAATCTAGAGATAAGTGCTGATATTGCTTCATTTTCTCTTTGAGAACTCAAAGTATTGCTAATTTTTTCTTTTGCTTCTTCAAAGGTAGGAGAATATTCCTCTTTCTTCTCTTCGCATTTAATAATATGGTATCCAAACTGTGTTTGCACTACATCACTGATTTCACCCGATTCCAACGAGAAAGCAGCATCTTCAAATTCTTTCACCATCTGACCTCTGGAGAAAAATCCCAGATCTCCACCGCTTGGAGCAGAGGGTCCTATGGATTTTTCTTTAGCCAATTCTGCAAAATCGGTAAGACCTTCTTTGAGCTGTAGAAGAAGAATATTTGCCTCTTCTTCGGTTTCAACCAATATATGGCGGGCGTGAACTTGCTCGGGCTCAAAGAGACTTTCTTTGTTTTCATTGTAATATTCTAATAATTCTTCATCGGTGATAGTTACCTGGTTCCTGGTTTCTTCTAAAACCTTATTTATCATTAATTGTCTTTTTATATCATCTTTAAGTAGAGCAAGGGTGATATCGTTTGCTTTTAGAGCTTCATTGAATTCTTCAGGAGAAGAAAAATTATCTTTAATCTTGTCAATTTCTAAATTAATCTCATCATTAGAAATCTTAACTTTCTCTTTTTGAGCTTGTTGATAAAAAAGTTCATAATCAATTAGTTGGTTTAATATATTCTTTTTAAAAGAAACAATAGCCGATTGATCTAAACTAGAAAGGGCTTTATCATCGTATTGAGAGATAGCGTTTAAAAAAGTCTTTTGTAGCTGGTCAGAAGTAATGCCCGATTCATTTACTTCGGCTATATAGTATGTTCTTTTCTGTCCACCGGAGGAGCTGTATTGGCCTAAGCCGTAAAAAACAGATACACCGAAGGCGGCAATTACTACAATTAGTATAATTTTCATATTTTTTCTTATTATTCGCAACATAGTTTATTTTAAATCTCCTTTTAATTTAGTATGGTAACTAATAATCGATACTGAATCACTATACGCTCTACGCTAAACGCTCCACGCTATTTTTATTCACTAACGACTAGTTTGATTGATTGTATATAATATAATATTGTAGACAAGTTTTGTCAAATTATTAATGCAATTTTTCTATCTTTTCTTTCGCTTTCTTGACTCGATACTTAATACTATATACTCGATACTATATTAGTTAGCAAAAAAAGACTTGACATAAATCTTGGTTAATATAATAATATAGAAGTTTTATATTAAAGGATTTAGTTAGTGTAAACTTTAGTGGGTTAGTGAGATAAAAAGAAGAATATTACATTTTTATATCTTTTTCTCTCTTTCTTAACTCGATACTCGATAACTCGATACTATATACTTGATGCTTTCTTTTACTATTTCTTGATAAATTTTTAGTTGTATTATATAATATGAAAGATATTTATTTAGATAGTTTAAATAGTAATACAAACTTGATGTTTTATAATCAAATTTGATGAACAGAATGATATTATGACAATTTCGCCCATAACACTATCATTTTGTTAACCTAATATGCAGATGATGGGAGGTGTAAATATGGCCAAAATAAAAGTTAAAGATAATGAAGAAATGGATCACGCACTTAGGAGGTTTAAAAAGGAATGCCAGAAGAGTGGAATAATATCCGATCTTCGGCGTCATGAATTT
>Ga0268276_1003748_pt1 | contig 11449 bp, 9 predicted proteins | sample saktaG_4_FD_190145 | JGI IMG/M metagenome (GOLD analysis project Ga0268276, IMG submission 190145) | Saline water microbial communities from Sakinaw Lake, British Columbia, Canada - sak_2010_1_5_45m | ecosystem: Environmental > Aquatic > Non-marine Saline and Alkaline > Saline ...
GTCGTCAATGATTTGAAATTTCATTTAACTATAGCTAAAGCAACCCATAATCCGATCATGAATGGAATAATGAAAATTATAGGAGAAATGTTATATAAAGAAACTCATAAAATTATTGAAATTTCCAAAGATACTAGGGTGAATACCATTGAAACTGCCAGGAACTTGGTTCAGGCGATTAAACAACGAAATGCCGAACAAGCGAAAGAATTGATGAGCGAACACATTAGGAATATTAGAGCATCTTTAGAATCACACTAATCTCAATAATGATGAATATATTAACTACTTTCTTTTACATAAGTAAATAGAAAAATTGTACTTCAACCTGGATGAAATAGGGGTAAAGGATAAAGTAGATAAACATTTAAAAACTTTCCCGAGAGTTGCTATCAAATTAGCCAGCAGATTTATCGGAGAGGACAATGAAGTAATAGGCATAACCCCATTGGTTGCTCACACTCTCCACAATACTACTATTTCTTAATTTTAAGAAAAAGAACAAAAAGAGTAAATAACAACCAAAACCATAAATGCTACCAAAATATTTAAAAAAGAAAGTGGAGTAATATTTATACAAAGAAGAAAATAAATTAGAGAAAAACTTAAAATCGTTAAATATTTTTACAATTGTTTTGGGAAGTATAATTAGTTTTGCATGTTTTGTGCTGCTTGGCGATTGGATTAAGGGATCTATCCCTCTTTAAGTGTGGCTATTGCATTAGCTATAGGTGGCCTTAGGCAGTCTGATACTGTAATTTTAACTAAAGGCGGTTCTAAATTAATTACTGAATATCCAAGAGAATTAGGAAGTTTAATGCTCTATCTAGATCTATATCTAACTTAGTTTCTAAACATGTAGAGTAATTAATAGTTTATTAAGGTTATATTTAAATTGCGTAGCAAACAATTTAAAAAATGTTTATTTATTTTTTAAAGAATGCTGGTTACATAGCAAATAAAAGTCTATCAACATTAATATAAATATTAAATAAATAAGGAGAAGTAGAATTTGCAACCAAAAACCAGATATTTACCCGCTGGGGATAGAGCAATTGTCCTTGAATTTGGAAATGAAATCAGCAAAGAAATAAATTTGTTGGTAAGAAAATTATATTACTGCATCAGCGAAGAAAATATTAAAGGAATTGAAGAGATAGTCCCCACCTATCGCTCCTTGATAATTTATTATAATCCTCAAAAAGTAAAATATACTGATCTTATCCAGCAACTTAAAGACTTAGAAAAATCTGTTACCGAAATAACCCTTCCAACTGCTCATATTACTGAAATTCCCGTTTTGTACGGCGGAGAATATGGTCCCGATTTAGAATTTGTAGTCCAACACAGTAAACTTTCTATAAAAGAGGTAATTAACACTCATACCGAGAAAGAATATTTTATTTATATGTTAGGATTTTTACCAGGATTTGTTTATCTTGGTGGAATATCAGATAAAATTAATACTCCCCGTTTAGAGAAACCAAGATTAGAAGTTTTAGAAGGATCTGTGGGTATTGCCGGAAAACAGACCGGCATTTATCCCATAGGGAGTCCAGGGGGTTGGCAAATCATAGGAAGGACTCCCATTAAACTTTACGATCCCCAAAAAGAATTCCCCTTTTTACTAAAATCCGGAGATTATATAAAATTTTACCCGATAAATAAGGAACAGTTTAAAGAAATTGAAAAAAGATCGATGAAGAAAATCATCATTGTAAGGTAAAGTCCTATGGAAGGATTTAAAGTTATCAAATCAGGTATTTTTGATACCATTCAGGATTTAGGTAGATTTGGCTTTCAGCAGTATGGAATGCCGGTCAGTGGAGCAATGGATTCTTACGCTTTGCGGATCGGCAATCGACTTCTTGGGAATAAAGAGAATGAAGCTGGAATAGAGATAAGTTCACCCGGGCTATCTTTAGAAGTACTAAGCCGAACAGTTATTGGCATAACCGGGGCAGATTTTAATCCTACAATTAATAACTTACCAGCTCCGATATGGGAGGCATTAGAAGTAAAAAAAGGAGATAATATCTCTTTTAACCAAATTAAAAGTGGGTGCCGCTCTTATCTGTTGGTTGCCGGCGGCATCGATGTTCCTAATATGCTTGGGAGTAAGTCTACTTATACAAGAGGAAAAATTGGAGGTCTAAAAGGAAGACCTTTAAGCAAATATGACCTAATCAACATAGGCAATCCAAATCAAAAATTACCAGATATAATTGGGAGGAAAGTGCCTTCCATTAATATACCTAATTATCATGAAGAAAATAAAATAAGAGTTATGTTAGGACCACAAGACGATTATTTTACCAAAAATGGATTATACGCTTTTCTAAATTCTTTTTATGAAATCACTGTTCATTCAGACAGAATGGGTTACCGGTTAAAAGGTCCTAAAATTAAAAGTAAAAATGGTTCTGACATAATAACTGACGGAGTTCCCTTGGGGAGTATTCAGGTACCTCAAGATGGAATGCCGATCGTTATGTTAGCTGACCGGCAAACAACCGGGGGATATGCAAAGATCGCTACGGTTATTTCGGTCGACATTGATAAATTGGCGCAGATGAAACCAGGAAATAAAATAAAATTCACCCCAATAAATTTAGAAGAAGCACATCGGCTCTTAGGTGAAAGAGAAAAAAATATTACTGACTTACAATTTAAAAAAAAAGAAACCATTGAATCAAAATCTGGTAATGCTCGAATATTTAAGGTAAAAATAGAAGAAAAAATTTATAAGGTTGAGATAAAAGAAATTTTAATAAGGAAGGAGAACAATGTCTAAGGTTGTCGATTTGAATTGTGATATGGGGGAAAGCTTTGGAAATTATAAAATAGGTCAAGATGATGAAGTAATTAAATACATTACTTCATCAAATATTGCCTGTGGATTTCATGCTGGTGACCCCAATGTTATGAGATATACCGTAAAACTTGCTAAAGAAAATAATGTAGCCATAGGGGCTCATCCTGGTTTCCCAGATTTGCAAGGTTTTGGTAGGCGAAAAATGGATATTTCCCCGGAAGAAATTAAAAATCTTATAACCTATCAAATCGGAGCTCTCCAGGCAATAGCAAAAACTGAAGGCATGAGTTTACAACACGTAAAACCTCACGGAGCACTTTATAACCTAATAGCAAATGATCAAATTTTAGGCCAGGCAGTAGTAGAAGCTATTCTCAAAATAAATAAAGACCTTATATTGGTAGCGTTAGCAAAATCAAAAATAATTGATATTGCCCTAAAATTAGGCTTAAGAGTCGCCAGTGAAGGATTTGCCGACAGAGCATATAACTCAGATGGCACATTGGTTAAAAGAAGCATTACTGGTGCAGTAATTTCTGACCCAGATATGATTGCCAAAAGAGTAATAAAAATGATCAACCAACAAAAAGTAGAAACCGTAGACGGAAAAACGATCGATTTGCAAATTGATACCATCTGTCTTCACGGAGATAATAAAAACGTAGTAAGTGTAATCAAGGCTATAATAAAAATACTAACCAAGGAAAAAATAAAAATAACTCCTTTGAAATATTTTATTAGCTGAGATTTCTCAATTGTTCTTACCACTTTGGTATTTAAAGGCAAGATAATACCAGGATGCCGATGTAAAAATAGTGTAGCAGTTTTTTATGGCTTGGGAACAAAAATATGTTCCCTCGCGATAAAGGGAAAATTGGAACTAGTTTGTAAAAGCACTGCTACTGAATAATAGGGGGGGGTGAGTGAAAAAAAAAATCATTTTGTAGTTAAGATTTTTATAAATAGTATGTTTTAAAAAATTTTAAAGGAGAATAAATTAAATGAAAAAATTCTTAATAGCTTTTTTGTTGGTTATTTTACTTTCCAGTATGGCCTTGGCCGATGCTCCATTCCATATTGGAGTAATGACAGGTACAGTTTCACAAACAGAAGATCCATTGAGGGGTGCAGAACGATTAGTTGAGAAATATGGCAAAGTTGCAGATGGCGGTATGATTAATCATCTTACTTACCCTGATAATTTTATGCAGGAAATGGAAACAACCATTAGCTTAATCTCTAGTTTCGCAAGTGACCCGGATTTGAAGGCTATTATTGTTTCCGATGCAATTCCAGGAACAGTTGAAGGCTTTAGAAGGGTTCGTGAGTTGAGACCGGACATTCTTTTATTTGCGGGAGGTCCACAAGAAGACCCAAAAATGGTTAGTGAAGTTGCTGATGTTAGTTTAATAGTGGATACCTTATCACGTGGTTATCTATCTGCCATAGAAGCTAAAAAATTGGGTGCAGAAACTTTCGTGCACATTACCTTCCCAAGACATATGAGTTTCGCGCTTCTTTCCAGGATGAGAGATATTACAAAAGCGGCATGTGAAGAGATTGGTTTGAAATTTGTCAGTGTAGGTGCCCCAGATCCAACCAGCGATGTTGGGGTTGCTGGTGCTCAGCAGTTTATTCTTGAAAAAGTTCCAGCCTGGATAGAGCAATATGGTAAAAATTCCGCTTTTTTCGCTACAAATGATGCTCTTCAAGAACCCCTCGTAAGAAGAGTTATAGAACTTGGTGCTATTTATATTGAGCCTGCTTATGCATCTCCGACACTGGGTTATCCGGGAGCCTTGGGAATTAAGTTTGCACAAGAAGACAAAGGTGATTGGCCAAAAATCCTTAAGAAAGTTGATGATGCTGTTGTCGAAGCTGGTGCAGCCGGGCGTATGGCAACATGGGCTTATTCTTATCCTTATTCTTGTGTTGTTGGACTTGGAGAACATGCCAAAAGAGTTATTGAGGGTAAATCCGAATTATTAAACAAAGAAGATCTCATGGAAGCACTTAACGAAGCTACACCTGGTGCAGAATGGAATAGCAGTTATTACGTTGATGCTGATGATATAAAACTTAATAATTTCTTTCTTATCTATCAAGATAGCTACATCTTAGGAAAAGGTTATTTAAAGATGACATCTGAAATAATACCTGAAAAATTCTACGATAAAGATATTGGAAAAAAATAGACTGAGACAATAATCTATTAATGTTGTTCTAAGCAGGAAGAGGAGATTTTTCCTCTTCCTGCATTCTTTATTTTTTTAACGAGGTAAAAGGTGGCCAAATGAAATCAAAAGAAAAATATTTGTTGAGAATGGAGCAGATTAGTAAGGATTTTTATGGTAATCAAGTCCTGAAAAATGTTGATTTGTTTGTAAAGCCTGGTGAAATTGTCGGTTTAGTAGGAGAGAATGGGGCTGGAAAATCTACTTTGTTGAATATTCTCTTTGGGGATACTACAATCCATGAAACCGGAGGTTTTAAAGGAAAGATAATTTTTGATGGTGAGGAAGTAAATTTTTCTTCACCGATTGATGCAATTAACATGGGAATCGGTATGGTTCATCAGGAGTTCGTCCTAATTTCTGGTTTCACAGCAACTGAAAATATTGTTCTAACAAAAGAACCGACAAGATATAATTTTCTTTCTGAAGTTTTTGGAGATAAGCTAAATATGCTAGATAGAAAAGAAATGAAAAAACAGGCCATTGAAGCTATAAAAATATTGGAAGTTGAACTTGAACCCGAAATGATAGTTAAGGAAATGCCAGTAGGTTATAAACAGTTTACAGAGATTGCAAGGGAAGTTAACAAAAAATCAATGAAATTGTTGATGCTTGATGAACCAACAGCAGTGCTGACAGAATCTGAAGCCGACATAGTAATGAAAGTAATAAAAAAACTTGCCGCTAAAGGTGTTTCTATAATATTTATTTCCCATAGACTGCAAGAAATTCTTGATAGTTGTGATAGGATTGTCGTGCTTAGGGATGGTTCCATTCAAAAAGAGCTAATACCATCAGAAACTAACCCAAGAGAAATTGCGGAAAATATGGTTGGGCGTGAACTTGAAAAAGACATTTGGAAATCCAAAGAAATAAGAAAATTTGATGAAACTATTCTAGAAGTTAATAAATTATGGGTAGATATGCCCGGCGAACAGGTTTACGGAGCCTCATTTAAAGTAAATAAAGGAGAAATATTTGGTATTGGAGGTCTTACCGGTCAAGGGAAATTGGGCATTGCTAATGGTATTATGGGGCTTTATGCAACAGAGGGAGAAGTGAAATTTAAGGGTAAATCCCTTTATCTTAATAATCCTAAATATGTATTAGAACAGGGAATGGCTTTTGTTTCTGAGGACCGACGTGGACTTGGGCTGCTTCTTGATCAGCCTATTTTTTGGAATGTTGCTTTTACAGCAATGCAGATCAAAGATAACTTTACCAAGTCTTTATTAGGCGGGATTATCAAATGGCGTGATGACAAAGCCATGATTAAAGTTACCAGAGAATACATTGAGTCTTTGGAGATTAAATGCGTAAACGAAAAACAATTTTCACGTGAGCTTTCCGGAGGAAATCAACAAAAATTATGTATGGCCAAGGTATTTGCCTTAAGACCTGAGATAATGTTTGTTTCAGAGCCTACACGGGGTATTGATGTTGGAGCAAAGAGTCTGGTTTTAGATACACTCCGCCGCTATAACAGTAAATACGGCACTACAATTATTATAACCTCTTCAGAACTTGAGGAATTAAGATTGACTTGTGATCGTATAGCAATTGTTGATGAAGGCCGGATTGCTGGAATATTACCTCCTACTGTAAATCCTGTAGAATTTGGGTTACTTATGCTGGGAAAAAAATCTGAAGCAGAGGAGGTGTTTACAGATGAGGGAAAAGATTAAAAACATAATTGAAAATGTTGGCTTACCAAGAGTTATCATCTTCTTTTTTTTAGTTTTACTTTTTATTTTAGCTCCAGTTGTCGGGATTCGTTTAGATACTTCCATTAATGATGTTATTATTAGGTTTGGTATGAATGGAATATTAGTTTTATCATTGGTCCCCATGGTAAAATCAGGCTGCGGGTTAAATTTTGGTTTACAATTAGGTATTATTGCTGGGCTCTTAGGTGCGGTTACCAGTATAGAGTTGGAGGTAAAAGGTTTTGCGGGATTTTTCACAGCTATAGGAGTTGCAATTTTTTTTGCCATTGTTTTAGGTTTATTATATGGGGCACTTCTTAATAAAATTAAGGGAGATGAGATGGTTGTAGCAACCTATGTGGGTTTCTCTTCAGTTTCTTTCATGTGTATCATGTGGCTAATCCTTCCTTTTAAGAGTCCGAATATGATATGGCCCTATGGAGGAACAGGATTAAGAACAACGATTAGCAATCAAGGTTATTGGTTTCACATTCTGACTGATTTTCTTCAAATAAAAATTGGAAAACATATAGCTTTCCCTACGGGTACTATTATATTTTTTGTTTTTTTAGTTTTTTTAGTCTGGATATTTTTTAGAACAAAAACAGGGACAGCTATAGTCGCTGTTGGTTCTAATCCTGAATATGCCAAATCCTGTGGTGTAAACGTGGATAAAATGCGAATTATTTCGGTAATATTATCTACTGTTATTGCCGCCATTGGAATTATTGTCTATGAAGAGAGCTTTGGTTTTGTCCAGTTATACATGGCACCACTTTACATGGCTTTTCCAGCAATTGCGGCCTTGCTTCTTGGAGGAGCCTCTGTAGGAAAGGCATCTATTAAAAACGTTATCATTGGGGTATTTCTTTTTCAGGGTATTTTAACCATGACCCCATCGGTCATCAACAATATTATCCAGTCTGATATGTCAGAATCCATTAGAATAGTTGTTTCTAACGGTATGATTGTCTATGCATTAACTAGAACAATGAGGATAAGATCATGAAGAAACAAAACTTAACAAAAACGTTAAATCCGGGTGTTAAATTCTTAATAAATTATGCTGTGCCTATCATTTTTACAATTTTGGTTGCTATTGCTATTCCTTTGTCAGGACTTTCAGGTGAATATCTTGCTCGGGAGCTTATGACAAGGCTTGCCAGAAATTCATTTATTATACTTTCACTTCTCATTCCAGTAATGGCTGGGATGGGGATGAATTTTAGTATAGTTCTTGGAGCGATGGCGGGAGAAATCGGTTTAATTTTTATTACAGATTGGCAAATTGTAGGAGTACCGGGCATATTATTAGCCATGTTAATTTCAACACCATTAGCAATTTTATTAGGTTATTTTGGAGGAATAGTTCTTAATCGTGCTAAAGGGAGAGAAATGGTGACTGGATTTATGCTTGCTTTTTTTATGAATGGTATTTATCAGCTTGTTGTGCTTTATGGAATGGGCAATATCATTCCCATTTCAAATTCCAATATTCTATTACCGAGAGAATATGGCATAAGAAATGCAATAGACTTGATAGGGATTAGAAGTGCTTTGGATAAGTTAATTTATTTAAAAGTAGGTGGTTTACTAATACCGGTTGTCACTCTTTTAGTTATCGCTGTACTTTGTATGTTTATTATCTGGTTTAAGAAAACAAAGCTTGGTCAGGAAATACGTTCAGTGGGACAGGATAACGATGTTGCCAGAATTTCAGGTATTAATGTTGGGAAAACACGTATTTTATCAATTATTATTTCAACTGTACTGGCCTGTTATGGACAGATTGTATTTCTTCAAAATATCGGCACGATGAATACTTATAATAGTCATGAACAGGTTGGAGTATTTGCTATTGCTGCTCTGTTAGTGGGTGGAGCGTCAGTGAACAAAGCTACTATTCCCAATGTATTTGTAGGAGTCATTCTATTTCATACGATGTTTATAGTATCGCCTCGGGCAGGAAAGACGCTTATAGGTCAAGCACAACTTGGAGAATACTTTAGGGTTTTTGTTTCTTACGGAGTTATTGCTTTCTCACTGGCATTATATGCTTGGAGAAAACGAGTTGAAAAAGAAAACGAACGTCGAAAGGCTATGGCTTTAAAAAGAGTGTTATTACAAAGTACTAACACGGCAGGAGGGGATAAATTTTGAGAAAACGAATCATAATTAGAATAACTCTCATTGTTGTATTGATATTTATTGGGATATTTCTTTATACAATTGGGAAAGAACATAAAGTGCTTATTGATAATAGAGATATTTCTGTTGGTAATATTACTTACAGTGCAGATACCACTTATAAAGTTCGGGTTGATAATCAAGAAATTGGTGCGATTGAAAAAGGCGAGAGAAAAGTGGCAAGGGTTGCAGGGGTAAGCCATAAGATTGTGGTAGAAGAGATTAAAGATAAAGTTTTGACTGGGGAAAAGTATGAAAAAAAGTTTAAACTAAAAACTAATGAAAGTGCTACGGTAAATATCCCGGCAATGATAAATAATGCCAATGAATGGATTAATAAAACAAATTAATAATATTGATAATTGAGTAATAAGCGACTTTATTGATTGCTCATTTTTGTTTACGATAAAAAATTCACCCTTTGAATATGTGATAAATTTTATAATATTACAATGATTAAACCTTTTTAAAAGAATATAAGTTTGTTTAAAGTAGAAAAGCTATAACATCTGAAACTTGACAGTGATTATCAAAAAAAATGTAAAAATAAACTGAAAGGAATAAAAATGCTAAATAAAAAACATACTGACAAGCTTTGTGAAATACAGGATAAATATATCACTTATTTTGAAAAAACGAAAGGTATGGGAAGCCCTGCCTATCAAGATATAATTTCCTATTATAAAACCCTTGCGGCTGATTTTTCACAAGTGCAAATAAATGAAATGGGCCTTACCGATAGCGGGTATCCATTACACCTGGTGATTTATGATCCAAGGAAAACCTTTCAACCTGATTCCTGGAAAGCTAATGGAAAGATTATAGTTTTTATTAATAATGCCATCCACGCCGGAGAGCCGCCGGGTATTGACGCCTCTATGATGTTTTTGAGAGATGTACTATTGGGTAAGACTGAAATTCCTGATGATATCGTTTTAGCAATCGTGCCGATTTGTAATGTTGATGGGCACTTGAACAGAGGCCACAGTCATCCCATCAAAAATGGTCCAATAGAATATGGTACTAGAAAGAATGCCAAAGATTTTGATTTAAATAGAGATTTTATTAAAGCAGATACACAAAATACTAAATCCTTTCAAGAAATTTACCACTGGCTTAAACCGCATATATTTATAGATACCCATGAAGATACTTTCAACGATATTCAGCATGTCACGACCTTGGTTGCTACCCAGCATAATAGACTTGGCGGCCAGCTTGGAAATTACCTGGAAAAAGAAATGCTTCCTGCATTGTATAACAAAATGGAAGAAAATAATTTCCCCATGGTGCCCTATGTTTGTTATATGGAATGTGGAAATTTATCTGCTGGTTTGAAACATAGCAACGATAATGCAAGATACAGCACCGGCTTTGCTGCGCTTTTTAACACTATCGGTTTTATGCCGGAAACGAACAGGCTCAAGCCCTACAAAGAAAGAGTAAATTCTGTTTACTCACTTTTTAAAACCTTTATGGAAGTACTAAATAAGGATGGAGAACGAATAGTCCATATGACAGAGGAAGATCGAGAAGCTGTAAAGATTCAAAAATCCTTTGCCCTAAATTATAAACTGAATAAAGAGAAATTTAAAATGGTTTGTTATTTAGGATATAAATCAAGTCAGAAAACCAGTGATGTGTCAGGGCAGTCTTTCTTATATTATGATCAAAATAAACCTTTTACCACAGAGTTGAAGTGGTACGACCAATACGCTCCGGGAATATATATCAAAAAACCTCAGGCTTATGTTATTCCACAGAGATGGCTAAATATAGTCGAAAACCTTAAAAGAAATGGAGTAACTTTAGAAAGGCTAGAAAAAGATACCATGCTGCAAGTCACTGTTTATCATATTAAGGGATTTAAGACAAACGAAAAAGCTTTTGAAAAACATAACTTTCACTCTAATGTAAGCGTTGGGAAAAGCAAGGAGCAGATTAGCTTTAAAAAAGGAGATTATTTACTTCCGATGAATCAAGAGAGCAATAGGTTTGTTACTGAGGTTCTTGAACCGGAAGGAGAGAATAGTTTTTTTGCTTGGAATTACTTTGATAGCATTGTAGATAAGACTTTATTAGGACCAGGAAATGATGAGTTTGCTCAACCTAGAGACTTAACGAATCCTATATTTGAAGAAATGGCAGCTAATTATCTAAAAGAAAATCCAGATTTAAGAACGGAGTTAGAGGCTTTAAAAAAGAGAGATAAGACTTTTTCCCAGGACGGAAGTGCCCAACTTTTCTGGGTATATAAACATTCTCCATGGTACGATGAAAAAATTAATAGATACCCGATTTATAGAATAGAAAAGTAGATGCGAGCGATATAGAAAAAAATTTCTCTAAAAAGATGAAAAGTTAATAAATAGGGACAGCTTCCCATTTTCTTAGACAATTAATATTTTACTTTTAAAATAAATTTTTTACAAATTTAAAAAGGTATGATAAAGTATAATTCAGGTAAGAGGTCATACCACAAAACAAAATGCCGCATAACAAAGTTA
>Ga0268276_1003749_pt1 | contig 11448 bp, 12 predicted proteins | sample saktaG_4_FD_190145 | JGI IMG/M metagenome (GOLD analysis project Ga0268276, IMG submission 190145) | Saline water microbial communities from Sakinaw Lake, British Columbia, Canada - sak_2010_1_5_45m | ecosystem: Environmental > Aquatic > Non-marine Saline and Alkaline > Saline ...
CTTGGCGCTATTCAGACCCTTCAACGCCAGCGCTTTCTCCTTTGCGCCGCCGAGAACGCTGAAGTAGACCTTCGCGTAACGCAGGTCTTTGGTCAGCTCTACCTTCGTTATGGTAAGGAATCCGATCCTCGGATCCTTAATCTCTTCCAGGGCTACTCTGCTGATCTCCTGTCTGAGCGCCTCCTGTACTCTTTCCGGCCTGAGTCTGGTCATAATCTCCTCTTTGCCAATTTCTTGGCGTATTCAAGCTCCTCTTCCCTGGTAGTGAGAGCGCCGTTAAGCTTCCTGTAAATTATCTTTTCCATTATCTTTGCAAAATGCGGGCCCGCCTTGACCCCGAGCGCCTTTATATCGTCTCCCTTCACCGCCGCGCGCATCCCGTTATATTTGTGAAAGAACTCCATTATGCGCCCCCTGCCAATGTCCGAACGCGACACCGCCATCAAGAGGAGCGTCGCCTCATGCGATAACGGTTCCAGGAGGCGGTAGATCTTGCTCGGCAGTATCTTTCTTTTGGCGTTGAGCGTCTTTAAAACTTTACCGCTGATCTTCTTGTAAGAGACCATCCTGATTCTTTCGCCGCGCTTAAATTCAAATTTATTGCAGAAGTAGAGCGTGCCGTCGTAGCTGACGTCATCAAAGAGCGCCATGAGATATACCAGCCACTTCTCGATTGATCTCTTTCTCGGGCTATTTTCATTATACCAGCCGCAGGCCTCGTCTATGGCGGCAAATATTCTACCCAGATCCTTATGAAGCTTCAGGTATGGATGGATTATCTTAAGCGCGCGGAATTCATTCATCCTCACTATCGTGTGAAAAGGCTCCTTCTCTTTCAGGACCAGTATGATCTCGTCGCGCAGGCGCGGCTCCCGCACCCTCTTATAAATCTCCTTCTCGATCGACTTGCGCATCAGGTTCGCCGTATGCGGTTCGATAGTAAAGCCCAGCCTCTTCTCGAGGCGTATGGCGCGCAGTATCCTGGTGGGGTCATCCACAAAGCTCTTGTTGTGGAGCGCTTTTATGCGCTTCTTTTCTATATCGCCGACACCGTCAAAAAAATCTATCAGACCGCCGAAATCTTCCTCATTCAGGCTTATGGCCATCGCGTTCACTGTGAAATCACGCCGGGCGAGATCGTCCTTAAAAGAGCTGAATTCCACCTTTGGCAGCGCGGCGGGTTTCGAGTATGTCTCCCGGCGCGCCGTCGCGAAATCTATCCTGATATATTCGGGCGTCGTGACGGTGCATGTGCCGAATCTTTTATGGGAAACTATTATGCCGTGAAGCTCGTGTGCCAGGCGTTCGCCGAAATGTATGGCATCGCCCTCTATAACGATGTCGATATCGAGATTCTCTTTGCACAGGAATAGATCCCTCACCGTGCCACCGATAAGATAGGCCTTATAGCCCATATGCTTACTGATAACACTCACCCTCTTCAGCAGCATCATCGTGCTCTTTGAAAAACAATGCTGCATCTTCTCATGTAAATTTTTCATGCCGTCATTCCTTCTTTATGGTCTGGGATGGAACTGTTTGTGGATCGATTTTAACCGTCCCTTGTCAATATGCGTATATATCTGCGTCGTCGCGATATCGGAGTGGCCCAGCATCTCCTGCACGACCCTTAAGTCAGCCCCGCGCTCCAACAGGTGCGTCGCGAATGAATGCCTTAAAGTATGCGGTGCTATCTCCTTCCTGATCTTTGCAGTCTTGGCGTACTTCTTCATCATCTTCCAGAAGGATTGCCTCGAGACCTTCTTACCTAGCCTGGTGAGGAATAGATGGCCGTCGTTCTTGCTCTTCAGGAGCGATGGCCTGACCTTCTCCATGTAACGCGAGATGGAGTCCCTGGCCTTGGAACCTATCGGGACCATCCTCTCCTTGTCCCCCTTGCCTTTACACTTTATGAATCCTACATCGAGGTTCAGCGTGCCGGTTCCAAGCTCCACCATCTCGGAGACGCGCATACCGGTGGCGTACATCAGCTCCAGCGCCGCCTTATCGCGTATCCCCATCCAGCTCCTAGTGTCAGGCGCCTGCAGAAGCCTTGCGACCTCCGACACATCGAGTACGTTTGGGAGCGGCCGTATCAATTTGGGAGACTCCAATATTCCGGCGACATCATTCTTGATGAAACGTTCCTGCGCCAAAAATTTATAGAACATCTTTATCGCTACAAGCGCCCTCGATACCGAATTACCGGAGAGCCCCTTATCCTTCAGGTACATAAGATGCCCTGTTATATCGTCCCTCTTGACCTTCTCTATGCCGGTGATGCCGTTCTTTTCCAGATGGTTGATAAAAGAGATGAGGTCCGACCCATAAGAGGATATCGTATTCTTGCTTAAGCCTCTTTCAACCGATAAATAGTTAAGAAATTCGTCTAATAATTTTTTCATACCTATACGCTAAACAAAAACGGGTTCGACTTCTTCTCGATACCTATCGTAGACCCGGGCCCGTGCCCCGGATAGACTACGGTCTTGTCATCGAGCGTAAATAATTTTTTTCTGATAGATTCGAGCAGGGCCTCTTCATCTCCATCCGGAAGGTCGGTCCTGCCCACGCTTCCGGCAAATAGAGTATCGCCTGTAAATACAACGCCGTCCAGCTTTACCGATATCCCCCCGGGAGTATGGCCCGGCGTATGCATTATCTCAAACTCCAGGCCGTTCAGATAGACCTTCTCTCCGTCTTCAAGCAGCTTCGATGCCCCCGGGGTCTTTATAGAGAGCCTGAAGATGCCGGATAAGTTCAATTCGGGGTTCGTCAGAAAATCTTTCTCCAGCTTATGAATATATATAGGCACGCCGAAATATCCGTTACCGATAATATGGTCGCCGTGGCCATGGGTATTTATGATGAATTTCGGATTCAGGCCGTTCTTCTTCAGAAAGAGTTTTATACGCTCCGGCTCGCCGCCAGGGTCTATAATACACGCGTCCTTCGTCGGGACATGGGTTACGATGTAGCAATTAGCGGCCATCGGCCCTACCTCAAGAGCGTCTACTTTAAAATCATCCATCGCTTGTCCCCACCGCGGCCGTCACGCTTCCCGTCTCAGCTTCGCTCATCTCGAGCTCTTCCTCTTCGTCGAACGACTTCCTCATGTACTTCTTTATCTTATTGTAGTAGAATTCGCTTCTCAGGAATCTCTCCTCCCTCTCAACCGACCTCCGGGCATAGTCCATGTTAGCCTGGCCCAGGTCGCGCCTTAAGATGAGGTCCTGTATCTCCTTTAGCCTGTTGATATGTTTATCGAGCTGGCTTGCCTTCTCCGGAACGAGGAAGATCTGCATATCCTTTATCTGGCCCAGCGCCTCCTCGATGCAGCGCGCGTCCTTCTTGCTGTTCTGCCCGAGGCCGCCTGCAAGCTCCGAAAGCCAGGTTATCGTATAGTTGTAATGCTTATTATACAAAGCCTCCGTCGGTTCTTTAGTGTATCTCTTGGTCTGGTATATGCGGGGCTTCTTAGTAACGCCCTTCTTCTTCCTGACAAACTTCCTCCTCCACTCCTCGCTGCAGCCCGCGAGGCTCACGGCGATCGCCATTATCAATAGTAAAGACACCCATCTCTTCATCTCTTCACCCCGCTATTTTCCTGAACTCTTCTTCGTCTATTATCTTCACGCCCAGCGCCCTGGCTTTATCGATCTTGGATCCGGGCTCCTCTCCGGCCAGGACAAAATATGTATTCTTGCTGACGCTGGAGGACGGATTCCCCCCGAGCCTTCTTACGAGCTCTTCGGCCCGGCCGCGGCTGTAGTTTTTCAGGGTTCCGGTTATCACTACCGTCTTGCCTTCGAGAACGCCGCCGGTCGCCTTCGGCCCGGACCGGGACATCTTAATATCTATATCGGATAATCTATTGAGTATCTCTATATTCTTTTTGTTGCCGAAAAAATCGCTGATCGACTCCGCCATTACGGGCCCTATCTCATGTATTCGGGTGAGCTCTTCCACGCCGGCCGCCGATAGCTTGCTGATCGATCCGAAGTGATCCGCGAGAACCCACGCGGAATGTTCGCCTACATGCCTTATGCCGAGAGCGTAGATGAGCCGGTTCAGGTCGTTAGACTTGCTCTTTTCTATCGATCTCAATAAGTTCGCCGCGCTCTTTTCGGCATACCTGTCCAGCTTCCTGACATCGCTCATCTTCAGGTAGTATATATCCGCGTAATCCTTTACCAGTCCTTTATCTACAAGCTGATCCGCGATAGCGGCGCCCATGCCCTCTATATCCATCGCGTCTCTTGAGGCGAAGTGCAGTATCCTCTCCTTGATCTGCGCCGGGCATCCGGCATTCTCGCAGCGCAGGGCCACCTCTTCCGGGGCGAAATGGAGCGTCGAGGCGCATGCGGGGCAGACTTTAGGCAGCGGAAAGCTCTTCTCTTTACCGGTCCTCTTCTCCTTTGCTACGCTCAACACTTTCGGGATGATCTCCCCGGACTTCTCGACATAGACCCTGTCGCCTATCTTGACATCGAGCCGTTCGATCTCGTCAAAGTTATGCAAAGTGGCTCTCGATACGGTAGAGCCGGAAAGATGCACAGGCTTCAGTATCGCTACGGGCGTAATAGTTCCCGTCCTGCCCACCTGTACTACTATATCTTCTACCTCGGTAAGCGCTTTTTCGGCGGGAAATTTATACGCTATGGCCCAGCGCGGGCTCTTAGAAGTGCTGCCCAGCATCTCCCTCTGCTTCAGATCGTTCACCTTCACTACCATGCCATCTATCTCAAACTCCAATCTTTCTCTTTTACCTTCCCATGAATTACAGAATTCAATAACATCCTCTATACCTTTGCATAGCTTAAAATGCGGGTTGACCCTGAATCCGGCCTTCTTAAGATATTCAAGAATGTCCGTATGCTTACCGAAGTCCATACCTTCGCAGTAACCCATCCCCCATATGAACATATCAAGGCGCCTCTTTGCAACGGTCCTGGGATCGAGCAACTTCAGCGACCCGGCCGCCGCGTTCCTCGGATTGGCAAAGGGCTCTTCGCCGGACTTTTCCTTCTCGCGGTTTATAGATTCGAATACATCTTTGGTCATATAGACTTCGCCGCGCAGCTCAGCCGCCAGAGGGACCTTCTTCACGCTTTCATTGAATTTTAGAGGCATAGAGCGTATCGTCTTAAGGTTATTCGAAACATCATCGCCCTCAAGTCCATCGCCCCTGGTCGCGCCTCTTATCCAGCGCCCTTTCTCATACAATAGCGAGATGCTGACGCCGTCGAATTTCAACTCCACTACATATTCGTACTCTTTGCCTTTAAGGTTCTTGCGCACCCGCTCGTCAAATTCCTTCAGCTCGGTCGGAGAATACGTATTCTCCATGCTCATCATCGGAACCATATGCTTCACTACGGCAAAACCTTCCGCCGGATGGCCGCCCACGCGCTGTGTGGGAGAATCCGGCACGATCAATTCCGGATGCTCGCCCTCAAGCTCCTTCAGCCTTCTATATAACCTGTCGTATTCCCGGTCGGAGATGACGGGCTTATTGAGGAGATAGTAAAGATCGTCGTTCTCTCTTATCTTCCGCCTCAAAAGACCTATCTCTTTTTTAATACCGTTCTTATTCATCTGTTCAACCTTGCGTAAAATTCTCCTAAAGCATTACATTGAATCCTTTAAATTCCCCTGTCGCCTCTTCCGGTTCAACTACGGCATCCTTTATATATCCGCCGAATACTTCCTTAATCTTGTCCAAAAACCTATTCAGGGACGCCTCTTCGGCTTCGCATAACGCCTCTACCCGGCCGTCCTCAAGGTTCCTTACCCAGCCGGTAACGCCATGAGAGCGAGCGGCGCTCTGCGCCAGGTACCTGAACCCTACCCCCTGGACTGACCCTGAGTAGAGTACATGAATACGTTTATTCATAGAGAGACAGAGTGGCCCGCCTTCGCAATCAACGCGTTATAGAGTAAGTGCTTCGGCGAGCTCATCCGCCGAAGCACTTTCGCTATCTCTTAATCGAATGCGAAGGCGGATGGTCGGGGCGGACGGATTTGAACCGTCGACCTCTTGGTCCCGAACCAAGCGCGCTAGCCAGCTGCGCTACGCCCCGATCAGATGTCAAGTTAACATAATATTGTAACACAAGAGAAACGCGACAGGCAATTAAAAAACGAAGGTACCCCCATATATAAGTAAAGTAGGGCACCCTTAAGGGTGCCCTACTCTTGCGAATAAACTCGCGGAGCTAAAAAATTAGAAGTTACTGCTCTCGAGAAAATATTCCGGATCCTTTAAAACCGGCTGAAAATCTTTTGGATACGGTATCAGGAACGTCGCCGCTTCAAAGACCCCGACACATGCCCTGCCGACCGCCCAACCAAAACCTTTTAGCACCCCTACGGTGCTGGCAGCAAAAGGGCCGTCCGAATTATTCGTCCTGGATATCTGCTCCGGTACCTCCAGGGGAAATGTAACGATATTGGCGAGACCCCGACCCAGTTTAGTCATCGGGTTATCTCCCCCGCAAAATGCGCATGTTGCGATGTTCATAACGAATAATGATACCAACGCTACCAATAATACCTTCCTCATCATAATGGTCCTCCTAGGGATAGAATATACCACGAAAAGGTGATTTTTTCAAATTTATTCACCAAGAATGTACTTGCCTATCATATCGAACTCTATATTCACTTCGTCGCCCGAGCGCTTAGACCCGAGAGTCGTAGCCTTAAGAGTGTGGGGTATTATGTGGACGTGAGCGCTACCGTTACCAACCATGCCTACGGTAAGGCTGATGCCGTCCAGGGCTATAGAACCTTTTTCGACCACAAATTTTTTATACTGCCCGGGAAAAGCGACTTCTATCGAATAATTATCTCCCGCACGTTTTATCTCTCTTATTCTCCCGACGCAATCTATATGCCCTGAAACAAAATGGCCGCCCAGCGGGTCCCCTGCCCTGAGAGCGCTCTCCAGGTTTACGGCTTCGCCTATCTTGAGCTTCGACATATTCGTCCTCTTGAAAGTCTCGCCCATGACGTCAAAGTCCAGGGTATTCTTATCTTTGCCGGTCAAGGTCAGGCATACGCCGTTAACGGCCAGGCTGTCCCCAGTATTTAGCCCGGCGGCGGAATCCTTTGCCTCTATGGACAATTTATAGACACCCCCCAGCCCGGATATCCGCCGAACCTTTCCAAGTTCCTTTACGATTCCGGTAAACATTATTGCGCCTGGGCCTCTATCAATATATCCGTTTTGAATCTCTTCACGGAGATATTCTTGAGGCCTATGGCATCCTCCATATTTTTTATCCCGATACCCTCAACCGCGGTCTTGGCATCCCGGCCGCCGATTATTTTCGGGGCTATAAATACCAGAAATCTGTCGACCAGCTTATCTTTCACGAGGCTGGCTATCAATTCACCGCCTCCTTCAACAAGGATATTGGTTATCTCTCTATCGGCCAGCATCCTCATTAAACGTTTCAAGTCTACTCTCTTCCCGGAACGTCCCGCGGGCCTCACTACTATCACGGGAGCCTTGCCAGGGTCGGAGAATACCTTAGCTTGGGCAGGGAGAGCCGACCTGCCGCTGACTATCACCCTGACGGGCTGTTTGCCGCGCGAGGGCCTGCTCAAAAGCAGCGGGTCGTCACGCCTCACTGTATTTGCGCCGACCATAACAGCGTCGGCCATTCTTCTCAATTCATGAACGTAGCGCCGGGAGTCATCGGACGATATCCACTTCGAGTCACCCGTCCTGGTAGCTATCTTGCCGTCAAGGCTCTGGGCGACCTTAACTGTCACGAACGGCATCTTCCTCGTTATAAATTTTACGTAAGGTGCGTTCATCGCCATAGCATCCTTGGCGAGAAGTCCGACCTCTGTCCTTATACCGTGCCTGACCAGCTTCCTGATACCTCTTCCGCTGTTTAAAGGGTTCGGGTCTTTCATGGCGATAAAAGCGCGCTTGATACCGCTCTTTATGACGGCCCCCGTACAGGGAGGGGTCCGACCGAAATGGTCGCACGGCTCCAGGGTTACATAGAGCGTGGCACCCTTTGCTTTAGCGCCGGCCTGACGAAGCGCTTCGATCTCGGCGTGCGCAAGGCCGGCCCTTTTATGATAGCCCCGGCCTACCACTCTGCCGTTCTTAACTATGACTGCTCCGACCATAGGGTTGGGACTAGTCATGCCTTCGGCTCTTTTTGCCAGCGCCATGGCAAGAGCCATATATCTACAGCCGTTATTCATGGTTCGACTCCGCTCACCATGACCCTGAGCAAGGCCTTTATTTGCCCATCGGCCGCGTCGAAGGGTCATCTTTTATCTTTCTCGCTTCTTCCTTAAGTCTTTCAACCAGCTCATATGTCACGCGAACCGTTCCCATCAAGATCCTCCCCTTGCCCATACCATGACAATCAGACCCTCCTGTCATAATAAGGCCGAGTTCCTTTGCCATAGCCTCATATTTCTTGGAGACATGAGACTTATGGTCCGTATGATAGACCTCCAGGCCTCTTAAACCATAATCTATGAATTCACTTATATATTCGTCATTCCCTATCAGGTCGGGATGCGCTATCACCGGCACTCCGCCGGATTTTAGTATAAGCTCCATGGTATCCTTCGTAGATAGCTTGGCATAAGGAACATAGCATGGCTTCGCGAAACCTATATATTTACCGAAAGCCTCTCTTAGGTTTTTTATGGCTCCGGAATTCAGCATCGCCTTGGCAACATGAAGCCTCCCGACCGAACCTTTGTTGACGGCTATCTTGAATACCTCTTCCGCGTCTATATTAACGCCCATCGCCTTCAGCTTCTCTATCATAACGAATATCCGCTCTACTCTTGAATCCTGGATCTCTTTAAGTTTTTTGCGCAGCCATTCCTGCTTCCAGTCTATAAAATAACCCAATACATGGATCTCGGCGTCCATCTTCTCCACCGACATCTCTATCCCGGGTATTATCTCAACTCCATTTTCCAGGCCTAAAGCCATACAGGGGTCGATGCCATCCACCGTATCATGATCGCATATAGCTATCGCCGCCAAACCCTGCTCTTTGGCGCAGGATACAACCTCTTCGGGAGAAAAGGTGGAGTCGGAATAGAATGTGTGAACGTGGAGATCCGCGTATTTGGCCTGGGTCATTTGGATGGCTTACACTCCGTCTTGTTTATCTTGTCGAGAACGCCGTTCACGAATTTGCCGGAATCGGGCCCGCCGAACTTCTTCGCGATGTCGATCGCCTCGTTTATCGAAACCTTCGGTGGTATATCCTTTACATAGATAAGCTCGTAGGTGGCAAACCGCAGGACATTTCTGTCGATTACAGCCATCCTGTCTAGATGCCAGTTCGTTGCATATTTGGTGATTATCCTGTCTATCTCTTTTTTGTTATCCGACACCCCTAGAACGAGACCGGCGGCGAACTTCTTCACCTCGCCCGACGACTCTTCGTTGCCTTCCCAGAAACGCTCAATGCAGTCCCCGGGATCGTCCTTGGTAATATCCACGGCGTATAATATCTGCAGCGCGTACTCCCTCGCCTTGGTCCTCTTTCTCATCGTCTCTCCTATTTAATTAATCGCCGGTCCAACATGGGGACGTTTCACTTTGCTATAACTCCTTGTTCAATAATGAGTTGCAATAGCTGTCGATCCATATAAATAACTACTCAAAGCATGGATTGTATCGTGTCGTAACATGTTCATTCATATCGGGTTGCGTCATAGTGAAACGTCCCCATTATACATTATACTTCCTCGCATTGGTCCGCTTGCGCATCTTTGCTCCTTTATATTTTTTCCATCAAGTTCGCCATCTCGATCGCCGAGATCGCGGCGTCACGGCCCTTATTACCGTCCTTGGTACCTGCTCTCTCTATGGCCTGCTCAATAGTATCGGCTGTTATCACGCCGAATATGCATGGCACTGAAGTATCGAGCGATATCTTCGCTACGCCCTTTGCGGCCTCGCTAGCCACGAACTCAAAATGCGGCGTAGCGCCCCTGATGACCGTGCCAAGGCATATCACCGCATCGTACTTCTTGGATTTGGCCAGCTTCAACGCTACAAGAGGTATCTCGAAAGCGCCCGGCACCCAGACAACGTCCACGGCGCTATCCTGCACGCCGTGCCTCGTAAGCGTGTCGACACAGCCGTCGAGAAGATTAACCGAGATAAACTCGTTGAAACGCGACACCGCTATCGCGAAATTCTTTCCCTTTGCTACCAGATCCGTCTTTATCATATTTGCCATAATGCTCTCCTCCCCGCCTGCCGGTAGGCAGGCCTTTGTTTAAACCAGTATTTCATGACCCATCTTTTCCTTCTTCGTCCTAAGGTATCTCTTATTGCTCTTGGACGCTTTCACTTCGAGAGGAACCCTCTCGATCACTTCCAGGCCGTAACCCTCAAGGCCCACTATCTTTTTGGGATTATTGGTCAAGAGCCTGATCTTGCTCAAACCGAGATCCGCCAGTATCTGGGCACCAATCCCGTAATCGCGCAGGTCAGCCTTGAAGCCCAAAGCTTCATTCGCTTCTACGGTATCAAGCCCTTTATCCTGCAGTTGATACGCCTTCAACTTGTTAGCCAGGCCTATGCCGCGCCCCTCCTGCCTCATATACAGGATGACGCCGCTCCCTTTTTGGTCTATCGTTTTCATGGCAAGTTTAAGCTGCTCGCCGCAGTCGCATCTCTTCGAGCCGAAGACGTCGCCGGTAAGGCATTCGGAGTGGACACGTACCAGCGCCCCGTTCTTGGCCGGAACGCCTTTAATTAGGGCCAGGTGGTGGTATTTATCCACCACCGATTCGTAAACGAATACTTTAAAATCTCCGAAATCCGTAGGTATGATAGTCTGGGTAATCCTCTTTATCAGCTTCTCAGACCGCCTTCTGTATTCTATGAGTTGCGCTATAGAACATATCTTCAGATTGAATTTTTTTGAGAATCTTATCAGATCATCGCGCCTCGCCATGGTACCGTCATGGTTCATGATCTCGCATATAACTCCTACAGGGCACAGGTCGGCCATCTTTAGCAGATCCACGCACGCCTCGGTGTGTCCCGCCCTCACGAGAACCCCTCCCTCGTTGGCTCTAAGCGGGAAGACATGGCCCGGTCTAGAAAGATCGCCGGGTTTAGTCTTCGGATTTGATAGCACCTGTATGGTGCGCGCCCTGTCATGCGCTGAAATACCGGTGGTGATACCGCTATTGGCGTCACACGATATAGCCCAGCCCGTCTTATAAGGGTCCCGGACATTTGCGGCCATCGGATGGAGGTCTATCTCATCCAGCCTTGAACCCTCCATGGGCACGCATATCAGGCCGCGCCCGTGGGTCACCATAAAGTTGATGTCCGAGCTCCTGGTAAACGCCCCCGCCATTATGAGGTCGCCTTCGTTCTCGCGGTCCTCATCATCGATAACGATGACCTGCCTCCCCTTTTTGAGCTCT
>Ga0268276_1003750_pt1 | contig 11448 bp, 5 predicted proteins | sample saktaG_4_FD_190145 | JGI IMG/M metagenome (GOLD analysis project Ga0268276, IMG submission 190145) | Saline water microbial communities from Sakinaw Lake, British Columbia, Canada - sak_2010_1_5_45m | ecosystem: Environmental > Aquatic > Non-marine Saline and Alkaline > Saline ...
GATATCCTGAATTAAGCGCTTCCTCAAAAGATGCCCGTAAATCTGGTTCTTTAAAGTAAAAGGTTGTCTTCAAATAACGCCGGTATCTTTCTTCTATGTCTCTTGACAGTTCTATCGGGTTCATTGTTTCTGCGTCCCATCTCTCATATTACAACAACATCCATAAGCATTTCCCACCTTCAATTCTTCATAACGATTCCGAAGTCGATTAATAACTTCGGGAAATTCGTCTCTTGCCCGATGCGCTCTATCAATCCAGCGTTTTTTGGGGCCAACAATTTTATGAACCCGGTCTTCATTTATTTCGAAATAAAAAGCAATCACACATAACGCCTGCTTTATAAACTCTTCGGGTTTAGCTCGATGCATTCTGCGTCTTTTAGGATACTTATGTCGTACTTCTTTAATCAACAAACGCAATGGTCCATGTGTCACCTTGCGAAGCTTCGTTAGGACACCACACAACCGTGGGACTGATACCCCAACAAGGTTTAGAAATGACCTCTCGGGCTCCTTTTGCTTCTTAGCTAAACGATATGGATCTGGTGGATTAGCAGGGATGATAGCCACAATGCCTTCAATCATTTTATCATTGTTTGTAATCCAAATCTTAAGGGAGTATTCCCGCGAGCGATCTGTCACTTCTTGAGAATCAGCAAAGTCACGTAGTGGAATTGCAATCGTATTCTCAATAACTTTCAGGTCATAACGTCTGGATCTTCGTTGCTCGAATCCTACTGAAATTGCATTTATCCAGCGAGATTTGGGAAGTTTAATCCAGATAGCCTTTTGGGAGATTGCAGTAAATTCATCACGTACCAAAATTAAACGCTTGTCCTTCCAGTGAGATGGGGCTTTACTTTCTTCCGCTACCATCCACCAAATCCTTTCCGCTAATATGGCTACTTCTACCTGAAGTCCGTCATTTGAGCCAACAAGCCAGCAGGTTTTATCTCTTGTTGGGTTAGGAGGAATGGTTAAAATTGTTTTATTATTTCCCCGCTTAATCATCGTGTTGCCTTCAGAGTTATCTATCGCTTGGATGTGACAATCGGATTCATGGAAGAGGTCAACAAACACCTTCCCATGTCCCGATTCCGGAGGGAAAGGAGAGGGTTGTTGCATTTTAATATCCTTTAGTCCGCCTACAAACCTGAAGTCTAAACTTTCTACCAGGTCATCGTTTTCATCGTAAAACCTGAGAAAGTACCATCCGCCTTTTCTGGACGTAATTGCAAACATATCTTGTTCAACAAGCTCTTGATTTGGACTAAAAAATGTACGCCATTTCCCCCTTCCACCGCCTTCTTCACCGACAACAATTGTTTGAACATTTCTCCATGCCTGCTCACCCAGAACACGAATTTTTAATAACCCACTTCCAAAAAGAGGCCCTTTATCTTCACATGCATCAAGCAACTGATTTCCAGCTAACTCAAATTGCGGTGCGTTTGGTTTAATCTCAAATGAGGTTCCATCGGGCTTATGGAAAATAATTCGGCTGCCATTATCCTTCTGAATATCGAAGTAGTGCGCGCGGCAATTCTTAATTGACACTGGCTCTGGTGTCACCGGGGGTAACCCCGACAATTTTTCATCACGCTCCCAGCTATCCGAAACCACCGCAAGATACCGTCCAGCTGATGGATATCTCACGCGGCGTCCACTGCCCCATCCATTCAATTTGAATAAAAGGTATTCCTCCTCGCCTGACAGGATCTCAACCTTATTGTTTTCCCAGCAAACTACTACATGGCTGCTTAAAGCTTCCCTAAGACACCAACGGTCTTCAGTAGCTTCATCTTGTAACAAGCGTAATCCCTTTTCAATAACTTCCAACCCTTGGATTGAATAAATTTCTTCCGGAATCTCTACCGCCAGCATCCATTGCCGTTCTTTCTTCCAGCAAATTATTTCAGGTTTCAGCCGAGAAGAATTGGTATTCTTTTCTTTTTGCTGTTTGTGGTTAGAGGATGAACCTCTTGGTCCGCCTCCTCTCTTATCAGGGCTCACCCGTCCTTCTCCGGATACTTCACGAGAGTCGACTTCCTCTTTAATATTACCTTCCTCGGGAATGGCAATAGTCCCCTGTTTTGTTTTACACTCCTCTTCAGCCACAGTCCTAATCGGAATTTCTTTTTCTAACTGTCCCAAATCTTTTTTAACCCCGTTGAGATCTTGTCCGCTTTGCAGTGTTACTTCTGGCTGAGAGACCTTTTCATCCTCATTATTCGGCAACTGTTCTGCCAAATCTCGTCCCCGCGACTTCTTGCGACTATAAATCACAACCCAAACAATAATACCTATTACAATGAGTAAAGAACACATTAATATCCAGTATACAATTTTCATTAAATTCCTTTATTAATGCTTTTCGGCACTATCTTATTTTGTGATATGAATTTCGCGCCATTGACATAATCGCTTCATATATGAGTATCCTTAGAAGCCTCTATCTCTTTATAAATGTTCTCTACTATATTTTTTGCCGGATATTTCTATCATCATATTAAACCTTATGTTTGATTATCTGCCGGCTGTATAAACTGATGCTTCGAGTATGCATAGTATCTATCCCTATTCCCCGACAAAAAACTTAGCTAAATTTGGTAATTTTAAGTATCTCGGAAAACTGAAGCTTCCCTTCAATAAGCTGATAGATATATGCCTCTATGTCCTTGGCTGAAAAGCAATTACTCAGAACAATCTTTGCGTTAAACCCAACCTTTTTGCCAACCCGAATCAATGTTCGATTTAATTCATTAATTATATGTTCTCGTAAAATGGCTTTAGCGCGTTCGAAATTTAAATACCGATATAGCTGATAAAACTCTAACAATTTTTCAGAAGATAAGCTTCTTGCTGGCCATCCCAAGTTTTTAGTACGTTTCAAAACAAAAATGTCTATGTTCTCTCGATATAAGGAAAATTCGTATCCGGGCTGTTGCTTTTGAAATTCCATATCTTTCATGGAAAACTTAGGGATAGTTTCTTTGCTGATCCATGCCAACTGATCTATTGTCCTGTTCAATCTATGCACACCTCCGAGCTGATCTGGAAAACTCAGAACAAACATATCCTTACGGGGCAACCAAATAAATCGTTTTTCATCTTCATCATCATCTTTAAATCGATCCCGAGCATCCTTAGGAATATACTGCCAATAAAATCCAAACCAACTATGAATATTTGAATTAAAAACATGATTGAATTTAAACCCGTCTATTTTGGTCTTATGTTCATCCGAATAAGTGTAAACAATTTCATAAAAAGCTTTTCCATAACTCGCAAGGATATGTGTCGATTGTTCAACAAAATCACAAATCGCCTCTGTTAGATATCTAGGCTCACCGTGATGAGTTGGGAAGCCTATCTTTAGCATGTCTTCGACCGATGATGATCCAGGCTCAACCTTACATTCAAATTTAAATCTGTCCGGTTGCCACCCAATAGGCATAATTCCAAGATGCATATCTTCGATAAACATATGGGAATACATAGTGTTATATTTTGTATCAGGCCCGCTATCGCGAGTGCTGTAATAATGCATCGATCTTTGTGTATTTGGCTTATCGTCAGCCCTAAACCGTCTCATCATTTCCCTCTTGTTCGTCTTTTTGTACTTCTCGATCAATCGCTTCGTTTAACTGAGAATAATCTCTGAACTCAATACCTTGCGCTTCTGGCTGTTTTAAAAGATACGTTAGGATAAATATGTCTGGAGCAGAAACATGATGAAGATATCTACCACGACAAAGCGCTTTAATAAAAGGACTCTTGTGTTCGATATCCCTTCTTCCCCTGAGTTCAGTAGAAAACCCCAGCCTATCATCAATGACATTCTTCTCTTGTAGCTTAGCGCTCAACATTGTTTCCCAGTTAGTACGCAAATAATCCCGGGGAAATATTTTAAATTGCCCTTTCCTAAACTCCTGAAGCCCAACAAATTTTTTCAATAACTCTTTCTTATCCTGACGATCTTTAAAATAGTTTTCCCACACAGAGGTGCAAACATCCCAAATCTCTTTCTGTTCATACAGCTCTGAATAAATCTTTGCATATCCACTCAAATTTAAAATATCAAGAAGGGGTTCCGAAGCTATTGAAATTAACACTTCCGCTTCTCGATCTTTTAAATCTTCTCTTAAATTCTCAAATGCCATTAATGCGCCCACGAATAATAACGGAAATAGGGCAACAAACATGTCTTTTTTATTCTCTGACAAGGCATAGTATGTTTCTTGACATACGGTGTTATAAGTCTGCCCGAAAACATCTGGACGAGTTTTTTGCTTTTTAAGTAATGAAAGAGCGGGTAGGCATTTGGCCTGAATCTCCACTAATTTATTGTATGCTTTATCAATACGGTTTCGCACAATCTCCCAGTCAATTTTCAAACAAGGTATTTCCTTAATAACTAAAGCAGATTTATCAAACTCAGTAAGTGCTTTTTCGAGATATGGGAGATTCGCACGCATCTTACTGCAAGTTTCAAGACCACGTTTTGAAAGCAATGCGGCAAGTAAAAATAATTTGTTTTTGATTAAGGCCTCACTCTCGGAAATAAAGAATTTATCTAAAGAACCTAAAAGAATATCAACGGATTCCTTAGAAAGGTCAAAATACCGGCTAACAACCAACTGCTGGATGTACCAGTCGGGACTAATTGTTTTTCCCTCTATCGCCCTTTCGATACGCAACCGATCTTGAATATATTCTAATCTTGTTAATAGTGCCGGGGGAGCTTTGTGTTTATACAAATTTTTCTTGTTGCACCAATCGATTCTACTGATGTCAGCAGTGACAGATTTAACATCCATTTCCCGACAGAATCTATAAAAACCTAAAGGCGCAGACATCCTAGCCACACTCCAGACTTCAAGAAGGGCGATTTGATCATCGGTGTAACTTTCTTGGGCAGACTTAGTTGCCGTAAAGTATTTCATTAAAATTGGATTTAATTTATTTAACGTCTCTTCGCATCTTTTGATTTCAAGGTCACAACCCATTTTTTCAAAATAACGGTAAATTGCATTAAGAAAATCAGAAACCAGTTCCGCATTTCCATCCGCTATCATTTTATCGACCGAAAAGACTATCGACTCCCATACGCGATCCTCGAACCAGTACGCATTGGGTACCATTTCAGGCTGAATAAAGGAGTGAGTCTGTATCGCAAGCAGTAATGCTGACGGATCAGTAAGAAACCAGTCCTTATGCACAGGCGTTCGATTAAACCAACGACTATCCGAAGGAATATGCGCTTTTTCCTCTTCGTAATATTCAAGAAGGCCTACTGTTTTTATGAGCACTAATAATAGTGAGGTTTCCTGAAGATGTTTCTCTTTAACGCAGATATCAATAAGAACCTTTAATGTCCGTAGCTTTTCCGAGGCTATTTTTTGATAATGAGCTTGAAAATTCGGGTCCGCGAATTTGTAGCCATTTACTGTCGCTAATTTAATATATTTGCGCAAATCCTGAAATAGGACATCGCCGAAACTCGATGGATCAAAAAAGAAAAAAGCTCTTACCCCCAATAATGTGAAACAAAAAATGCTGAAACATCCTAAAAGTAAAACAGCTATGCTTAAAACAATTCCCGGGTTATTCCAAAAAACCTTGTAGCCAATTAAGAACACTGACAAAATCGTCGTAAGCGATAATAGCCGTATATAGAAATTCCCGACTTTCTCCCTTAAAAGAAGATTGCGAATAGTATCGGGAAATTTCGCATAGGCTGAGACAACGCCACTTATAGCTGTAAAATACAGACCCAGAAAAACACCGGCGATAGATGCTATAACCGAAAAAAGAGCAACGTATGATGTACCGTCGGGAGAAATACGAGATAGTGTTGCAGAAATAATGGGCACAGAAGAAATATTGAAGCGTGTAAAAAAGAACCGCCCCAATGCATAGTCTACTAAGCTAAAAAACAATACAAAAAAGAGCGAAAGCACGATCGAAGTAACAACACCGCTAAATAGGCTATTCGCTATTGTAAAATCTTCTTCGATTCTTTCGCGACGCTCGGCCGCTGAAAAGAAAAATCTATTAATATAAAACCTCGAAGATAAAACATAATGTCTTATCTGCCAAAACCAACGTTTTCTTTGAAATTTCAACCAAGTAAACATTTGTCCCCTATCAATTCTATTTCTCCAGTTCTCCAGCCGTTCTATAATACCTTAAAACTTTTCAGCTTCTAAAACCTCTACAAATTCAGCGACAACTTTGAAGTCATCTCCTGATACATTCTCAAGCACGATGTCCTTAAATGCTTTGTTGTCTGGGGCCAGGATAATCCGTTTATGCCTCCATTGGCCATTGCCTAGATCTTCTTTTTCGCTGCGGTAGCGCTTAATTGTGAAACTCTGGTGCGTTTCCGGGTCTGATACCATGCGCGATTCAACTAACACCACTAACCCATTACGTGAACCACCTCGCTCAAGCTGAAACAAACACCAACTACCATCGGGGATTGTCGGTTCCATTGATTTGCCGACAACTTGAGCAATGAACATATCCTTATTGAGATGTTTTCCATTAACCCTTTTCCAGCCAAACATCTCCACATGTTCTTCTTTGCTAAAACTCGTGGCCACAGCCTGCAACGAATATACCGGTAGAAAGTCAACGTACTTCCGACTGGCTTCCAGATCTTCATCCGGAATCACATCTTTAAAAAATAAGAGACGTTCTGTTTGATCAGTACTGCCTTTGTTCAAACGATCATAAACCTTCTTCAATAGGTAATCCTTTACGACAGCCGCGAAAGCCTTATCATCCATAATCTTATTAAAGATATCCTGATTCTGATCCATCCGGTCAACGAGTTTTGTTATAAACACATCTTCAAACCCATATTTGAAATTATCTATCGTATTAGTCTTGGCTTGAACACCGAGCTTCTCATCCATAACCATCTCTTCCTCGATCTGGTCAAAAAACAGCTTATCAGCCTCGGTAAAGTCTGTTCCAAACCGATCATTGAGAAGATTAATTATTTCGGACAAGCGGGCGTATTCTTCCTTGTCTTTTCTCGTGCCAGCTTCCGAAATAGGTTTAATAGCCGCGCTTGAATCCTTCTGTAATTGAATCTTGCCTTCAGTTATTTTCTGCAGACGGTAATACTCAAGAGCGACTTCATCACCAAGATGATATCTTTCTCCACCATCAGGCCCCGGGAGTTTTTTCAACAACAGCCGGGAATAGGCGTAGAATTTCTCCAGCTCAATATCTTGGAAAGGCATAATCTGCGCCAAAAACGCATACAAACGCACAAAGACGCCCAGTGTATTGGCAAAATCTTCTTTATGCTCATTTTTTTCAATCGCCTCGAAACGTTCAACCGCAACATCCACTATCGAATTCAATTGAGCGTGCTCGCGTTTTGTCTGTAATTCTTTGTTCCTGAAGAATACGGCACAGAATGTATCGATGTCTGATTGATAGACTACCTTAAACGAATCCAGTTTGGTTTTGAGGTTGTAAAGTTTGTTCGGATCAGTAACATCGCTTAACTGTGTCTGCTCGTAATACGGCTGGAATGCCGCTAATATATCTTCGCGCTTATTAATGAAATCTAAGATGAAAGTATCTTCTTTCCCTGGACACGTCCTATTTAACCGGCTCATGGTCTGCACAGCCTTGACGCCGTCAAGCCGCTTGTCCACATACATGGTATGCAAAAGCGGTTCATCGTAACCCGTCTGATATTTCTCTGCGACGAGCAAAATCTGATATTCAGATGTAGCGAACTTCTCGGGCAATTCTTTCTCGCCAAAACCATTCATTCCCGGTTCGGTATATTCCGGAGGAATGCCATCCAAAAGCACTATACCCGAAAAGGCCACAAGAGCTTTGATATCTTTATAGCCTTTCTCTTTCAAATACCGATCAAATTCATGCTTATATCGTACCACGTGCTCGCGAGAAGCGGTCACAACCATCGCCTTAGCCTTACCGCCGATCTTCTTCACAGTAACCTGACGGAAATGCTCGATCATGACTTCGGTCTTCTGCGCCAAGTTATATGGATGCAACGTTAAGAAACGCGCAATGGCGCAAGCGGCCTTTTTCTTATTCATATTCGGGTCGTCTTCAATCTTCTTTGATAACTGGAAAAAGGTTTGATAGCTGGTGTAGTTTTCAAGAACATCATAAATAAAGCGCTCTTCGATCGCTTGCCGCATAGAATAAAGATGAAATGGTTGTGGTTTGCCATCCACGCCTTTTTGTCCAAAGAACTCAAGCGTCTTTGTCTTAGGTGTTGCTGTGAATCCAAAGAAACTCAAATTCGGCCGAGAACCCCGCTTAAGCATGGATTCACGGATTTCATCTTCTATATCGTCATCCTCATCGGCTTTCTCGGACGTGATCTCGGTTTTATCAACCGTGGAAAGAACGTCTTTCATTTTTTTAGCGGATTCGCCACCCTGCGAGCTATGCGCCTCATCAACAATAACCGCGTAATTTCGCTTAGGCAGTGCCCCAACCTTATCCAAAACAAAAGGAAACTTTTGAAGCGTAGTGATAATAATATTTGTTCCGCTGGTAAGAGCCTGCGCCAATTGAGCGGAATCTTTGTCAATTTTTTCAACCACTCCAGACTTATGCTCAAATTGGTAAATCGTATCTTGTAATTGCTTATCAAGAACGATGCGGTCGGTGATCACAATCACCGAATCAAATAACCGCTTATCATTCTTGTCATGAAGACCGGCCAAATGATAGGCAAGCCATGCTATAGAATTGCTCTTGCCGCTTCCAGCGCTGTGTTGAATCAAATAATTCTTTCCTGCTCCATTTGCGAGAGCATCAGTGGAAAGCTTCCGGACGCTATCAAGCTGGTGATAGCGCGGGAATATCATTGTCTCAATCTTAAACTTTCTGCTATCAAACGTCTTTTCCTCGACTTCTAAAAGCAAAAATCTTCCTAAGATATCCATCCAGCTGTCTTTTACCAAGACTGCTTCCCATAAATACGATGTCTTATGGCCGCTTGGATTCGGGGGATTCCCGGCACCTTTGTTATAGCCCCTGTTGAAAGGCAGATACTTTGTCTTGCTCCCCTGAAGGCGCGTGGTCATGTAAATAACATCTGTATCCACGGCAAAGTGGACAAGGGTACGCTTCTTGAACTGGAATAAAAGCTCACGTTCGTCACGATCATATTTATACTGCCGCTTGGCGTCATCTACATCCTGGCCAGTAAATGGATTCTTTAATTCAATGGTAGCCACGGGAAGGCCGTTCACAGACAAAAGCATATCAATCGAGCTTTCATCTTTCGTGCTGTAATGAACCTGCCGGGTAACTGTGAGGATATTTTTATCGAACAGCTTCTGGGTTTCCGGATTTAATTTGCTGACCGGCTTAAAATGGGCGAGCATGAATTTCTTGCCGTAATCTGTGATTCCGTGGCGTAAACAATCCAGCATCCCGCGCGCGTCCAACTCCTGATTAAGGCGGTATAAAAACTTTTTCTCGACCTCTGCACCATGGATAGCCGCCAAGCTATCCCAAACATTCTTCTGGGTATCCTTGATAAACTGAAACAGAACCGTTTGATCAATTGCTAAATCCCGATTGAAATTATTCGGATCACCCTTTACATAGTCGCCATGATCAATAAGGCTTTGTTCGATGGATTCTTCAAAAGCTTTTTCGTTAGTTATGGACATTTTGTTTCTCCGCAATGACTGCTTTGCCCAATTCACTTATAATAAAATCAACCCAGCCTTGGTACCAATACCAAGTCTTTACTACTTTTGTGCCAAATCCCTTGTCAGCATTCTTGCCATCATGTTTTTGCCAAAACAAGGTGTGTTGATGCATCCTGAAAGATTTGAACCCCGCGGCTTGAATTCTTTCAATAACCTGAGTTGCTGAAAATTTAGGTTTTTCTCTGTCTTCTTTAACCCAATATTCCTTCTGAATGTCTTTTGCCAAAGGATCGTTGGGGGATAAAAATTCAATAACCCTATCAGCTTGGCCTACCCTCTTGGCCGTTACTTTCGTAAACAACAATTTGTATGAAAACCGTTCGCTCTTAACTTCTTCTTCGGTAAGATCTTTCTCAAAATCTGCTATATAAGATCGGACATATTGGGGGATTTGCTGTTCTTTGTCTTTCATAACTTGAGCTTGCGAGTAATCCAACTCCGCAAACTGCAGGCTAAGAGCTAATTTTTTATCAAGCGAATACTTCTCTCCATGCAAAGTCTTAAGATAATGGTTATAATTCAATGCGCAGGCCTGATAACGAGCTGATAAATAGGAATCCAGTCCTACTGCTTTCTTATGTTCAATTTGATTCCTAAGCCCAATAAGAAACTTCAAATTATTAACCGTATGCTTATCAAGAGGGCTCTCTGGCACAGAAATGCATTTTGTTAGATCCCAATACCTGCGTCCTCCGTCAGCATACTCATATTTTTTCCGACCATTTACAAACTCAAAATATCGATAATCAACTTTTTTTGACCTATAATACGCATGAAGCAAATATACCCATGCTATAACAAAAAGAACGATAAATGATTCTGTTTTAAAAGTCGTGGTCGGATTGTTATAAATCTGAACCGCCGACAAAGCTGCTTCCCGCGACTTCTGAATTAACTCAATCCTCTCCGAATAGAGCCTCCTAGGCATTAACCTCTCTCCTTACATCAATTTTTCCAGTCACTACTTCGGAAATCAAAGCGTTACGAAATTCTTTCAGTAATTCAATCGATTTTTTCTCCCGTTCTACTTGACCATCAATTTGAGCAGTTTTACGATCAAGAAAGTCGGTGATTTTATCCTGCTCTTTCTTAGGCGGGATAAGAACCATAGAATTGCTTAATGCATAATTACCCAAACCGAACCTTGTCACGCCAGAAGCCTCAATTTGGAATTGGTAATTGATGCAATCAGTCGATAACAACCAAAAAAGATATTTCCCATTTATTAATTGCGTATCTGGCCTAATCTGAGCCAAGTGATATCCACAAATCACATTCGGAAGCTCTGATGCCACATAAGCCGGAACAGCAATATCATTCCATTCCTCAGAATCCTTTGTGACGATAACATCTCCGACCCTCAACTGAAATTTTATAATTTCTTCCAGAGAAGCAGTTGCTTCCATGAAATCCAAGTCAGGTGTAATGAAATCGTTATAATAAACATCCACATAGTTGCATAGACGTACTTCCAGTTCGCCTTCTTCAGACTTTTTATTAACATTACTAAATTGAACGGATGCATTAAATTTCAATTTCTTAATCTCCCAGTGCTTTGGCATTTTGCCTAACCACTCGATCCCAGAATCCTTCATCATCGCACTCGAATCAAGGCCTTTGGTAACTGCCTGATTGATAATCGCCGTGCGCTCCTCCTTGAGAAGCTCAATCATGCGCTCTTTTTTGGCGATCAAATCATCAGTTTGCGCTGTCTTGC
>Ga0268276_1003751_pt1 | contig 11445 bp, 13 predicted proteins | sample saktaG_4_FD_190145 | JGI IMG/M metagenome (GOLD analysis project Ga0268276, IMG submission 190145) | Saline water microbial communities from Sakinaw Lake, British Columbia, Canada - sak_2010_1_5_45m | ecosystem: Environmental > Aquatic > Non-marine Saline and Alkaline > Saline ...
TCTTCTGCTACGATATTTATACCTTGTTCTAGCTTCGATTTTAATCCCGGCTCATATTGAGTTCGATTGATGGCATAAATGGTCTGTGCTTCGCGTGCAGTTAAATTAAATTTGTTTCCTTCGCGTAAATAATTATTTAAAATTGTTCCAGATGGTTTTAAATTATATATTGGATATTTTAAATATTCAGTCTGGTGACCAGTTTGGTTCATTTTTTCTACCAAAAGCTTGGCTTGGGTGCTTTTCCCTAGGTTGTTTATGCCGTGAAAGATGATGAATAAACCTTTTATCATAATATTTAATTTAAAATTTTTAAACTGTCATTGCGAGGAGCGCTGATGAAATACAGGGCGACGTGGCAATCTCAGTGAGTTAGCTACGTTGCTAGTGCAATGGGATTGCTTCGTCATGTATTCTCATTCCTCGCAATGACACGCTCTAAATACGCTTATATTTAACGAAGGAAAACTCATCCCTATCATCTCTCTCAACTTCTTTCCAAACATTCATATCTATTTCAGGAAAGAATGTATCACCATCCACTATTTGATGAACGTGGGTAATGTATAATACATCAACTTTATCAATCATTTGTGCATAAATACTTGCTCCACCGCAAACAAAAACATTTTCATTTTTTAATTTTTCCATTGCCTCATCAATAGAATAAAAAACACGTACATCTGCAGGTGGCACAAAATTTTCATCTCTAGTCAAAACAACTGTTTTTCTACCGGGTAATGGTTTTTTCAAGTAGTCTAAAATAGACTGGAAAGTTGTTTGTCCCATGAGAACAGTATTGCCCATGGTTTTTTCTTTGAAGTACTTAAAATCTTCTGGAATATGCCATGGGATTTTGTTTTTAATTCCTATACAATTGTTTTTGGCAATGGCCACTATAATAGATAACATGTGAAATGTTGTTGGTTATTAAAATTTCTAATTTTTAATTAACCTAATTTCTAATAAAATGCCTAATATCAAAATTAGAAATTTAATAATAGTTATAAAATTAAACAGCGATGGGGAACTTGATACGGGGGTGGCTTTCATAACCTATAACCTGTGAATCAGAAGATTTCCAATCAAAAATATTAGTAAAATTTTCAGTTTCAACATGGGGAAGTGGATATTTATTTGGATCACGTTCTAGTTGCTCTGTTATGCCCTCAAGATGGTTCAAATAAATGTGAGTATCACCCAAAAATCCTACCAGTCGGCCTTCTTTGTAGCCAGTTTCTTTGGCAAGTAAATGTAAGAGTAGGGCATAACTAGAAATATTAAATGGTAAACCAAGTGCTACATCAACTGAACGTTGGTTCCACATCAGATTTAGTTTGTCGCCAGTAATGGTCACTTGAAAATTGTAATGACATGGTGGTAAGGCCATGTGTTCTAACATGATGGGATTCCAGGCCATAACTAGCATGCGACGGTCGGTCGGATTGTTTTTTATGGTATCAATTAATTTTTTTAACTGATCAACACCTTGGTTTGTATAATCAGTGTTGTAATCTTTGTAAGTGGCTCCAAAATGACGCCATTGAAAACCGTAAATAGGTCCAAGATCTCGTTCCTCGGCCATTTTCTTTTTGGTTTCTTCATCGTGGGCATAGGGGACCTTGTCTGGACTGCACCATTCATCCCAAATATGGCAGTTGCGTTCTTTCAACCATTCTTTATCAGTTAGCCCTTTGATAAAAAATTCTAACTCTACGGCCATTGTTTTGAATGGCATTTTTTTGGTAGTAAGCAGAGGAAAGCCTTCACTCATATCGTGCTCAAACATAACACCGGCTACGCTTTTTATGCCAGTGCCAGTCCGGTCGGCTTTTTCAACGCCATTTTCTAGGATGTGTTTTACGATGTTTAAGTAATTTTGCATAATTTTTAATTTATCAATCTGTTGAGCCAAAGCCACCGCGATTTTGATCGTTCATTTTTTCTATTTCTTCCCATTGGGCTGTTTCTATTTTTACAAACGCAATTTGTCCTAGTCGTTCACCTTTTGATACTTTTACTATGTTATCAGAAAAATTATAGACCTGCAATAAAATTTCGTCATTTTCTCCACAATAGTCTTGATCAATATAACCGACATCGGCCCAGAGATTTTTTTTCTTTGGCATGCTTGACCGGCCTTTTATTTGCATCATATAGCCTTGGGGGCATTCTATTACAAGGTTGGTTGGTATTCGACCGATATTTTTGGAATTTATTTCCATATCAATACGTGAATATACATCAAAAGCGACAGATCCTTTGGTCTGATATTCTGGCAATGGTAGTGATTTGTCAATGCGTTTTATTTTTACTTGCATAGCGTTGATTCAAATAAATTTAAATTGGTTTTGTTTTAGCAATAATTTTATCTACTTGGGCATATAGTTCTTCAAAACTTCCATTATTATCAATTATAAAATCAGCCTGTTGAGCGATTTCTTTTATTTTGCTTTCGGATTCCTGTTTGCCGTCAATTTGAAATTGTTCCCAAGTTTTGTTTTGATCGTCGGGGTTTTCAGATCTTTGCGTTAAGCGTTCAAAACGGGTTCTTTCTTCTGTGCTTATGGCCACACATTTAAATTCAGGTAATGCTTTTAAATAATCAATGTCACTTGGACGGCGAATGCCTTCAACAATAATAAAAGTACTATCAGAATTTTTTACGTCTTGAGCAATTACCTTTGACATAATATCATCACCAAAATCTTGTCTTAAAATTGTAGAAATTTTTTGTAAATTGGCGCGGTCTTTTTCTATATACATTCTATCCAAAACATCGCGTAACATATCAGAAAAACGAAAAGATACAGCACCACGCTTACTTTTTAAATAATCAGTAATAGTACTTTTGCCAGTAGCCATTTCGCCAACTAGACCAAGTATTATTTTATTGTCTTTCATATGTGGCTATTTCATTATCAATAATATCAAATTGGATGTTTGCTTTCCTAAATAATATTTTACTGTCTTCACCAGCATGATAGTCTTTTTGTACCACAACTCTTTTGATACCAGCAGTAATAATTAATTTTGCACAAGTATAGCAAGGTGTCATAAAACAATATAAGGTGCTTCCATCAAGAGCCACACCTCTTTTGGCAGCTTGACAGATAGCATTTTGTTCCGAATGGGTAGTGCGTACACAATGTTCACTAGTATGTCCATCTTCATGGACTGTTTTTTTAAATTCATGACCAACTTCATCGCAATGCTCTATGCCTGGTGGGGAACCGACATACCCTGTTACTAATATTTGCTTATCTTTTACAATGACACTACCACCGCCATATTTTCTGGCTCGGTCACAAGTTGTGCGAGCGCCTATTTTTTGTAGTAGGTCTAGAAAATATTCGTCCCATGTTGGTCTTATAAATGTTTCTGTTTCCATATAGTTGTAAGTTTATTAGGTTAGTACTATTTTACCAGAAATAGGAGATGGGGGCAAGTGTCAAAAAAACGAGTTTTTACTCGTTTTTTAGAATTTTTATTATTCTACTGTCCGCATCCATTTCTATAGTATCACCATTTTTTAGTTTTTGTAGAGCATCTTTTACATCTATCAAGCAAGGTTTTTTGAGTTCTCGGCTGATTATGGCGGCGTGGGATAACAAACTGCCTTGTACTGTTATTATACCACCACATTTTTTCATAAGTGGTAGGTAATCAACTGTAGTCATAGGGCAGACCAATATATCACCTTCTTTGATATCTGCCTGTGTGGGGTCAAGTACTATCTTTATATTACCCGTTACAATTCCGGGACTAGCACATAATCCTGCTAATTCGTGGTCGTTATTTTTAAGTTTCATGTCTATTTGGGGAATTATGTTTGGCAAAAGACGATTATAGTCTATAAAGTATTTCTTGTCTTGAGACCAGATACTATATTCAAAATAACCCCTCAAAAAGCCTTGTTTGGTAAATTCAGCTTTAATTTTATTTTTTAGTATTTCTTGTTTTTCTGATACAATTTTTAATAATCCAATCATCTCTGTTAGGTATTTTTGAACTTCTTCATTTTTTTCTGATGTTTGCAAATTGTTAAAATTATAAGTAAAAGTTATTATATCATTTTCCAAAATACCTTGAGTCAATTGCCAGTGACCACCAGTTATTATCTCGCCAAAAATACCCGAGTCATTGATAATAAAAGTAACAGAGTATAGAGTTTTTTCAATATGTGGAACAACTTCAACTTTGTATTTATCATAGTCAATATCTAATTCCTTGAACCAGCCATTCAAATATTCATTTAAGGTCAGACCGCGTTGGCGATATTTTGGTAATTCAGGATCGGTTGGTACTAATCTTAGGGCACAAAGTTCACTGCCTTTTCGCTTAACAATATTTTGAAATAGTTTGGTATTATCAATTATATCTCGTGTGGTCATTCTTTCGGGTCTATCGTAAGGTAAATTTATTTCTTGAAATAAAATTTCCAAGCGGTCGCGCTTGGTGTTATCTTCTTCTCGGAATTTTCCGCTATCTTTATATCCAGCCATTTCAAACCATTCAGTAAAGGAGGGGAATTTATTATTTGTGATTTGTTGTATAGACATAGACTATTTTGTTTTTATTTTAACAGAATTAAAGTGTATTAGCAAGCAATAATAATACGACTGTTAGTCGTATTATTTTCTTCAGTATATACAGATTATGATAATTTTTTTATTATGCCCCTAGAAGCATCAACAAAAATTATATCGCCATCATTTATCTTGTTCATAATATCTTTTGTGGCAACGATACATGGTTTTTTAAGCTCTCGAGCGATAATAGAAGCGTGCGATAGTAGATTACCTTTTTGGGTGATAATAGCCTTAGCTTTTTTCATTAGTGGTAAAAAATCTATAGTAGTAAGTTCACAAATTAAAATTTCACCATTAGAAAATTCTTGAGCATTTGGATCGGTTATTTTTTTTGCTCTGCCAATTGCTAAACCAGAATTGGCGCACAGGCCACCCAATTCCGCATTTTTCTTAGTAATTTTAAAATTAAAGTCTTTTAATAATTTATATATCTCTCGATTATAATCCATAAAAAGAACTTTGTTTTCTGGCCAGACCACAAATTCAAAATATCCTTTTAAGAAGCCATTTCTAGTAAATTCGGCGTTAACCGTCGATCTTAGTTGCTCCTGTATGTTAGGTGTTGTTATTTTGAGTTTTTTAATTATTTTTTTAAGTATGTTTTTTTCTTTAGGGCTTGGTTTTGAGAATTTCCAATTATGAAAATTGTAATAAGCATAAAGACTTGGTTCAATACTGTGTTCGCCTGATGCTAGTTGCCACAAATCACCCTCGATAATTTCTCCCCAGATTCCAAAGTCATTTATTAAAAAAATTGAAGAGTAAGTGGTTTTTTCATTATATTTAATTATTTCAATATTCTCATAATTTTCTGCAGATATATTTAATTTTTTAAACCATTCAAAACCATTTTCAAAGAGTACAGCGCGGATTCGGTGTTTAGGGTGTGCTGTTGTTTTTGGAATTACACGCCAGTGGTAAAGTTTACCTTTTTTTTGGTTGAAAATAAATTTGAAATCGTCTGTATTGTTTATGACGTCATCTATGTTTAATATTTCTGGTGTGTTATATTCTATACCCAGTATCGAATTTAGTTGTTTGAGTCTTTTGTATTTCGTGTTATCTTCTTGTAAAAAATTTAAAATATTAACAGGCTTAAGTTTATTAAGCCATTCAGTTAGGGCTGGGAATGGGGAAATTGTGGAATAAGAAGTATTTTTCATTTTTTATATTTTTGGACTTCATTTATAATTTTTTTGGCTACAGATATGGAGTATGATGGTCTGGAACCAACAGCGGTTTCTTGGCAAAGCATGATACCATCCACACCTAGTAAAATTAGATTTGTTAGTTCAGTTATTTCCGATCTATAAGGTATATAGTTATTGATTGTACTTTCTAATATTTGGGTGGAAATAATTATTCCTTTTTTGTTATTTTTTGCTAGATCAATCAGTTTTTTTTGAATTAATCCCAATAGCTCAAATGGTGTATTAACCCCCAGTTCACCTCTGTCTATTAATATGTAATCGTAAAAATCGTCTCTAATTATTTTTTCGATGTCATCCAGTGCCGTTTTGTTTTCTATTTTAATTATTTTCTTTATTTTTTCTCTATCCAGAGATTCTTCCCAAAAAGAAAGGTTTTTTATTTTTTTATTTATGTCCTCGTTGATGTAAGACATCGCAATATAATGAGTTCTAATATTTTTTATCTCGTTAAAAATTTCTGAATATTGTTTTAAAAATTTTTCGGTGTCAAAGTCGTTTTCAATATTGAAAGATTTATTATATCTGATTACACCATTATTGAGTATGGTCCCTTCCACAGTATCATTGTCAATTATATTAGTAATATGAATTGATATTTCACCATCGCCTATTGTTATGTTTTGGTGGAGCTTTATTTTTTTGCCCAATTCCTGTGTTTGTACAGGAATAAATTCATTACAATCAGAGGTAAAACCGGCAGATTTGAAAAGAAATTTTTCTCCTTCTCTAACACCAAAAGATTTTATGTCAAAATCTCCAAGTCTTATTTTTGGTATAGGCATGTCTATTAATATTTTGGTGTCGGAGTGTAATTCTTCTGTAATTTTTAGAGCATTTTTAATGTACTCAATATTTTTTTTTGGTGTCCGATAAGAAAAATTATAACGCAATACATCAGCACCAGTTAGTACAATTTTTCTTATTTTGTCTTCGGAAAAAGAATTGAGACCAATTCCGGCAATTATAAACATACTCGTTTAAAAAAACACCACCAAAATTGGTGGTGTTTGTTATTATTTATTTTCCACTTTTACACTAGGTCCCATGCTGGAAGTCAGATATAATGATTTGATATAGGTTCCTTTCACGGTCGCTGGTTTGACTTTTTTGAGTGTGTCTAGAAAAGCTTCTAGATTTTCTTTTAATTTTACATTGTCAAAACTTATTTTACCGATAGCTTGGTGAATATTGCTGGTATCGTCATTTTTGAAAGCAGCTTTACCTTTTTTGATTTCGCTAACCATTTTTTTGACATCAGCATCAACTGTGCCGGTTTTTGGATTAGGCATCAGGCCTTTTGGTCCAAGTACTTTGGCAGCGACAGCTAATTTCGGCATCATTTCTGGAGTAGCAACGGCAATATCAAAATCTATTTTGCCGGTGTCTTTTATTTTTTTGATTTCGTCTTCTCCACAGATTAGATCGGCGCCAGCTTCTGTGGCAGCTTTTTCATCTTTGGCGCCAACAAAAGCGGCTACTTTTTTGGTTTTGCCAGTACCGTGAGGTAAAACAACAGTAGTTCTGATTTGTTGATCAGACTTTTTTGGATCAATTCCCAAAAGCACGTGTACCTCAACTGAAGCATCAAATTTTACTGTGCTAGTTTTTTTGACCAATTCAATGGCTTCGTCTATTGAATAGACCTTATTTTTGTCTATTTGCCCTAGGAGAGCTGACATTCTTTTTGACATAATTTTTACAAGATACAATATACATGGATCAATATACTATTTTGTATATTATTACATGTGTCTTGTATGCTGTGTTAGTGGTTTTAGCCCCCAAGTGTTTGAGGTCCCACCTGATTTAAGTATACTATTTATACATTATTTGTGAATGTTTGTCAAGAGCCACTAATTTTGGCGCTAATAAAACACTGATCTTTGTGACTGGTATAAAAATAAATCCCGATCAAGTCGGGATTAAATTTATCTTTCATCTGTCCAAAATCTAGTGCAACCTGGCCTATTTTTGTTGCTAAATGATCCTGGGCAACTCCCGTTTAGGTCATTGCTTGGATAACAAACAGTATCGCCATTTTCATTGTACAAGATACTAAAACAGTCGGCACAGCCATCTGATTGAAAATAATAAACAGCACCACTATAGTTACATTTTTCTATAAATGACCGTGGATTGTTGGGTGGCGCAGACAACATAAAATCTTTTACTATGGCCATCCAATTGAGGGCTGAGGTGTCGGCTGTAGGTGGTAAATCAGAAAAAGAATCCTCTACGGTTGTTTTGGTACTAACGGTTTTTTGTCCAGAATTAATTATTGGTGCAGGTGTGGTGAGGTTGGATTCAATACAGGATCCTTCGTGGGAGATTATGATTCCTTGAATCTGGGCCAAACAACTATTGGTGTAAGTGACCTGATCTTGACCACAGACTGGTAGGTATTCGGTACTGCAAGCAGTAAATACATTGATGTCTTCTTTTTCTAAATCATCAGATTGTTGGATGGAAGTGTTTTGCCCGGGTAAACAGGTGCCATTGTAAAAATCGCTGGCATCACATTCTGATATATCAGGAAAGCGACAAAAAGATTTCGAACTTTGAGTTTCTTGGTCAAAACGGATAATAAGTTCATAACCACTGTCTTTGCAAAATTTTTCAGCTGGATCATCTGGTCTGGCTGGTTGTTTTATTATCACTGTTGTGGTCGCGGTTGTCTGTTCTTCTGAAGTGGTTGGACTTTGCTGACCACAACCAGCTCCCAATATTAATAAGGATAAGATTGATAGGGTAATTATAGTTTTATTAGATACTAACATATTGTATTTAGTGTGATAGATGATACCCACAGGGCATCCCTCTTCGGGGATAGGTGATACCCACAGGGCATCCCTCTTCGGGGATAAGTGATGACTTTTTAAGTGTGTGTTATTTATCATCTATCATTTATCATTTATCATATTTTATTTATTTTTTTTCGGTTTGGTAATATCATTTTGAATATCTCCCGTTATAAAGGATTTAATGTTATCTATTGTGGTATCAATAATTCTTTGCATGGCTTCTGTGCTATTGAAAGCATTATGTGGTGTTATAATAGTGTTGGGATGATCAATCAAAATATTATCCATTAATGTGTCATAAATATCTTGTGTAGAAACATGCCCAGTTAATAATTGTTCGTGATTAATTAGGTTGTTTTCTTCTTCCAAAACATCTAGGCCAGCGGAGCTAATTATTTTGTTTTCCAATCCCCAAACCAGAGCTTTAGAATCAATTAGAGCACCACGAGCAGTATTGATTATAACTACTCCTGACTTCATTTTTTTGATAGTAGTTTTATTTATCATGTGATAGGTAGAATCAAAAAGTGGTACATGTAAAGATATAATATCTGATTCAGCAGTTAATTTTGTTTTGCTAACATATTTAAAATTATGAGTTTTTTCTAATTCTTTGTTAGGAAAAGCATCATAAGCAATAATATTAGCATCAAAACCTTGGAGCATGTCAATTAAATGAATTCCAATATGGCCAGTGCCGATTATACCGATGGTTTTGTTTTTTAAATCAAAACCACGCAAACCATGATAATCGTAAGTACCTTCTTTGACGCGTTTTACTGAGGTAAATAATTTTCTAGAAATTGCGAGCATTAGAGCCAAGGCATGTTGGGCAACAGTATTTTCTCCATAAGTTGGTACATTGCAAACAGCTATTTTCTTGCCTTTGGCAGTTCGGCAATCCACATGGTCATAACCAGTGGACATCGTGACAATTAATTTTAATTTTTTTAGTTTTGTTATAATCTTTTTGTCCACTTTGCAGTCAACAAAAACTCCCAATACTTCAACATTGGGATCAATCTCTTCACAACCAGAAAATGGCTTGGTGGAAATAGTGACTTTGTGGCCACGGAGTTTGCTTTGTAGATATGATTTTATATCGGCTGGGACGCTATAAAAGGCACAGTTTAGTTTTTGCATAATAAAAAAGCTTGTCTGCCAGAGGACGGATCATTCCTCTGGCTGAAAAAGCCTAGAAGGCTATTTTCTATGTTAATTATATTATTATTATAGCAGGAAACTATATATTTAAAAAGACCCCTTTGTATTTTTTTGGCATTTTTTTATTTAGTTATATGGCGATTAAAAAACAAACTACCAGTGTGAGCTGGTAGTTTAAGTTATATATTTGAATGTGAGTATAAAATTATTCACCTTTTTTCTTGTCTTTTCTCAAAACATAACCATGAGCCAAGAATACTGCGAGGCCGACTAAGAGAATAGATAAATTGTTGGTTGTCTGCTGTTGAATGCGAGCCATTTTCCAATCAATACCACCGTGACTTTCTTGCCAGGTTTTGTAATCCATTTGCCAATTGGTGAGTATATCAATTTCCTCGGTTGTTAATTTGATTGTGGCTAGATCTGTATTTTCGTCAATTCTAGATATGTATGGTTTGACTGGATAAGTTTCTTCGTATTTGTATTCCTGATCCATGGCCAAGGGAAAAATCCAAGCTTGCATTCCTAGTTTTAACAATTGTCCAGCTGGAATTACAATCATCATCAATCCGACAAAAGTGGCCAGATAAAGATAGATGTTGCGAATGAGGGTTTTGGTTGAAGACATAGGGATATAAATTATGTCAGCCAGAGGCTGATCCGCCTTTGGCGGAAATTATGAATTAGTATTGTTAGTATAGCAGGCTTAGATAAAAAAACAACCCCACTTTTGTGGGATTGTTAGTATTTATTCGTGTAGATTAGTGCTAAGATTTGTGGTCTTATTCCACTTTCACACCCATTTGTCTGGCGGTGCCGGCGATTATTTTCATAGCCGCTTCAATGTCATTGGCATTTAAGTCAGGCATTTTCTTTTCAGCAATTTCTTTTAATTGGGCTTTGGTTATTTTTCCTGCTTTGTCTTTTAATGGGTTACCAGCGCCTTTTTCAATGCCAGCTGCTTTCATAATTAGAGTGCTAGCTGGAGCGACTTTGGTAATAAAATCAAAAGTGCGGTCATCATAAACATTGATAATAACTGGCACAGTTTCGCCTTTTTTGTCTTGAGTGGCAGAGTTAAATTGAGTACAAAAAGCTTGGATATCCAAACCATGCTGACCCAAAGCTGGACCGACTGGAGGGGCTGGATTAGCTAACCCACCTTTAATTTGTAATTTAATTTGAGTTGTTAGTTTTTTGGCCATAAATATGTTTTAAAACACTGATTTAAACAGATTTTTATTGATTTCACTGACTAAAGACAGAAGCTTGATTGTTGAGGTGTCTGTGTAATCCTCAATAATCAGTCTTAATCAGTGTTAAGTTTTCTTCACTTGTAATGCATCCAATTCAACTGGAGTTTCGCGACCAAACATTGATACTAGTACTTTGACTTTGCCTCTAGCGTCGTCCACATTGCTGACTTTTCCTTCAAAGTTTTTGAAAGGTCCGTCAGTAATTTTGACTGCGTCATTAATAGCCATATCAATTTTTTGGGTTGGTTCTTCCACTTTTATTCTAGCTTGTAAGACAGCCATTTCTTTGTCATCAATTGGAGTTGGAGTAGTACCAGAACCGATAAAGCCGGTGACATTTGGTGTGTTCCTAACCACATACCAGGAATCATCAGTGACGACCATCTCTACCAAGACATAACCAGGAAAGATTTTTTCTTCA
>Ga0268276_1003752_pt1 | contig 11440 bp, 13 predicted proteins | sample saktaG_4_FD_190145 | JGI IMG/M metagenome (GOLD analysis project Ga0268276, IMG submission 190145) | Saline water microbial communities from Sakinaw Lake, British Columbia, Canada - sak_2010_1_5_45m | ecosystem: Environmental > Aquatic > Non-marine Saline and Alkaline > Saline ...
GTAGGTCAGCCGCCACAGGTGCTTGCCAGCCTCGTCGAAGCCGGCTTCCCCCGCCGCCCTGATGGCCTCGAGTTGTAATTCTCTCACCGGGCTGTGCAGTTCATCTAGAATGGCATCATGCCAATGGGCGCTACCGTTGCGGCCCATGGCGAAAATGGCGCTCATCTTCATCTTCTTGTCGGGATGGGCATAAGCCTCTTCGATGATCTTGGAGACCTCCGGACTGGCTAGAAAGCTCAGAGCTTCGACGGCGAAGCGGCGCTCGTCCAGGGTTTTTTCTGGATTCCTATGGAGGCCCAGGAGAAACCTTTTCACCCGCAGGAAGTCCTCTTTGGGCAGCTCGTCCTCGCGCACGATCTCTGCAATCGGTCCCCAGTCGAAGTCGTAGTTGGCCATCATGCCTTCGAGGATGTAGCGTCCCAGCGTGACGATGGCCCGGCAGCGGACTCCTTCGTCGGGATCGTTTTCGGCCTTGTCGAGGAGCACTTCGATCATCTCCGGCGTGGGGTAATCCCACAGGCCGGTAATGGCCAGCTTGCGAACCTCGGCCTCCTCATCGTCCAGGAAATCCTTTAGCACGGGCAGGTAGTCGGTGAAATAGTCCTCGCCCTCAACAATGCGGCCCAGTAACTGAGTTCTCTCCTCTTTGCTCAGTTGGTCTCTATTCTTCCCCATGGTTCTTCGCCTCCCCATGCTGGTTCGGGTTCTGCCCAACCCAACCCTGGCCTGGGCCCTATTGGGGGTCATAGCACCTTTTGCGCTTTTCGGCTAGCCAATCGCTGTTGCCAGAGATACAGGCTCAGGAAACCGGCCAGGGCATCGGCCCCCGATGTGGCCCCTGTGGAAAGGATGCGTCTGACTGCCCGCCGTATTCTTATGGCTTCTCCCCCTGCTAACTCTGCCAGTAACTCGTGCCAGTTTTCCCCGAACAGACCCTCTTTGGCGCTACGCAGGAAGGCCCTGCTGAGGAGAGTGGTCCTGCCCTCCGCCGCCCCGAGTATGATCCGGCAGGCCTCCTCGGACGATACCTGGCACAGGCCAGGCCAGACCCGCAGCCCGGCCATAAGCCCCACCAGGTAATCATCGCCCGCCGGCGTCAGGCCCGGCCCCAGGCCGGCCAGCAGCGCCGCGCTTCCACCGATGCTCGACCGATCGCCATCTTGCAGCGCTTGCATCAGCCCTTTGATCCCCATCCGGGCCATCGCCAAGAAGGCCCGATCGTGTGGCGAGCAAGTTCCATCCGCCCGCGCTCCGGGCTCTTTCTCTTCATTCAAAACTAGCCCAAGCAGCCCATCCGCAACGTCGTTCTGGGATAGCCGACTGCACAACGCGGCCAAGTTGTCTTCCAACCTTCTCCGCTGAGTTGGCAAACATCCCCAATTCACCTCGGGTCCCCATAACTGGGCCCCGTCCAGCGAAACAACTAGCGAATCGTCCAAAACGAGCTGATCATCGGAAAAGACTGTGGGCAACCCAGGCCTCACCCACTCGAGAACTCTGATGTCCTCAATCACAATGTTCAAAGGGCCATTGCCGACGGCCGGGCCAACCAGAGCGATTATCTCCCCCTCGGTGGTCACCAGGTTGCAGGCACGGTGATAGCTGGCAAGCACCCGGCCTGCCTGGTGCTCTCTCTTCATCACGTCGAAAACCGGTCGGCCGATTGACAGCGCTTTCACACGCTGGTTTTTCATCACTGCCGCTACCCTTCGCGAGGCCCTCAGTTTGCTTCCCCCTCCGTCTTCTCCAGTGGAGCCAATTCCACCACCTCTTCGCACTGAACACACTTGGCCATTTCCTTGCCAACAGCCGTCAAGAGGCCACCGCAATGGGGGCAGGGCTGAGGCAGAGGTTGATTCCAGGTGGCGAATTCGCACTCAGGATAGTTGGAGCAGCCATAGAATATCCGCTTCCTGCGCGTTCGCTTCTCCACCAGGTCGCCGCCGCACTCCGGGCAGACCACGCCGACCTTGATCTGGTAGGACTTGGTGTTGCGACACTCCGGGTAATTGCTGCAGGCAATGAACTTGCCATAGCGGCCGAACTTGACCACCATGGGATGGCCGCACTTCTCACACATCTCGCCAGTTTCTTGCGGGCCGAGGTCTACCTTTTCCATGGTAAGCTCAGCCTGTTTCATCGCTTTCTCGAAGGGGCCGTAGAATTCCCGCAACATAGGCACCCACTCCCGCTCACCAGAGGCGACGCGATCCAGGTCCGCCTCCATACGAGCGGTGAAATCCACGTTTATGAAATCCGCGAAGTGCTTCACCAGTATATCGTTGACGATGAAGCCTATCTCAGTAGGTGTCAGGCGTCGGTCTTCGCGATCCACGTAACCCCGCGTTTGGATAATAGAGATGATGGACGCGTAGGTGCTGGGCCGGCCGATGCCGTACTCCTCCAGGGTTCTGACCAGGGTGGCTTCGCTGTAGCGCGGCGACGGCTTGGTGAAGTGCTGCTCTGGCAGGAGCCGCAGGAGATCCAAAATCTCACCTGCTGAGAGCGGCGGCAGAATCTTGCCCTCACCTTCGTCAGGAGCCTCATCCTCGTCTCTGGCTTCCTCGTAGATGACAAGGAAACCCATGAAGCGGATGCTTGATCCCGTCGTTCGGAAGAGATAATCTGGCTCATGGCTTATGGCTGATAGCTGATCGCCAGGGACTGTCGTTAGCTCGCTATCGGCTATCTGCAATTTGCTATCTGCTACTATATCTACGGAAATGGTGTCCAGGGTGGCCGAAGACATCTGGCTGGCCAAGAAGCGCTTCCAGATGAGATCATAGAGGCGGTATTGATCCCGCGTGAGATACTTTTTTATCGCCTTTGGCTCGCGGCGCACCGATGTAGGACGGATAGCCTCGTGGGCTTCCTGAGCGCCCTTGGTTTTAGTCTTGTACTGGCGAGGTTTGGCCGGCCTGTATTTAGCGCCATACTTTTCAGCGATGTAAGCACGAGCTTCCTCCTGGGCAGCCTCAGCCACGTTGACGCTATCGGTACGCATGTAAGTAATGAGACCCACCAGGCCCTCATCGCCGACCTCCGCCCCCTGGTAAAGCTGCTGGGCAACCGCCATGGTGCGTTTGGCGGTGAAGCCCAGCCGCCGGGATGCCTCCTGCTGCATGGTGCTGGTGGTGTAGGGAGGCGAGGGGTTTCGCCGCCGCAGGCTCTTGTGCACCCTGGTTATGACATAGGTTGCCCCCTCCAGATCATCTACAATCTTCTGGGTATCTTTTTCGTTCTTGAGATCCACCTCCTCGCCACGAATGCGGTGCAGCTTGGCGGTGAAACTGCGGCGCTTTTCCTCCCGTTTGGCCAGCTCTGCGTCAATAGACCAGTATTCCACCGGCACAAAGGCCTCGATCTCTCGTTCACGCTCGACGACGAGGCGCAGGGCCACCGATTGCACGCGCCCGGCCGTGGCGCGGTTGCGCACCCTGTCCCAGAGCAGCGGACTGATTTTGTAGCCCACCAGGCGGTCCAGAATGCGCCGAGCCTGTTGGGCGTTGACCAGTTGCATGTCTATATCGCTGGGGTGAGAGAAAGCCGCATCAATGGCATCATGAGTGATCTCGTGGAAGACCACCCGTCGGGCCTGCTCTTTGGTGATTCTGGCCGCCTTCATGAGGTGCCAGGCGATAGCTTCCCCCTCACGGTCGGGGTCGGTAGCCAGATACACCTCGCTGGCCCTATTGACCTCCTCCTGCAGTTCCTTGACCACATCCTTCTTCTCGTTTGGCACACGGTACCTGGGCTCGAAGTCGTTCTCCACGTCCACGCTGAGTCGGGACCTGAGTAGATCCCGCACGTGGCCGATGGAGGCCCTGACCCGATAGGAATCGCCCAAGAACCTGCCGACGGTACGGGCCTTGGCTGGCGATTCGACGATGACCAACTTGCCATCTTTTTTAGGCGGCTCTGGTTTGGGGATTCCAGCGTGGGCGAGAGTTTCGCCCATGCGGAACATATTCGCCTCGCAGACGGGGCATTTCCCCCGCGTCCCCGGTCGCCCCCCCTTGGTATATACCGGCTGCAGGTCCTGCATCTCCCGTTTTGTTTTACACTTCACACAATAAGCAACGATCGAGTTATGGGTCATGATCCTTTCCTAAATCTCCTTCTTCAAAGCTATTGTCAGAATTGGGGCCTTGCCCCCACAGAAATACGTTCTCCAACTCGAAGTTCACACCCCTTGCTTCACCAAGCCTTCTATCGCCACCAGGAAAGCCTCGAAATCCCCCAAGTTCTCTCGAGCATAGCCCAATACCCTGACTGGGTCTACCTCCCAGTAGCGATGGACTAGCAGGTTGCGAAGGCGGACCATTCTCACAAGGCGACTCACCAGTTCATCGTCCATTATTCCCAGGTCTCGTAGCCCTTCAAAACATTCCGCATGGCTGGCAGGGGCTTTACGAGCGGTTTTGGCCAGGATATGCGTGCACAGGGAAGCCACGGCTTCGATAGCAACAAGGAGCAAGTGCATCACGGTATAGAGGTTGCGTTCGTCGGCGAAGAATTCCGTTTCTGGTAAGGCGGCGTAGTGGCGGATCTTTTCCAGGCTCTCCCGAATCTCCCGTGCCCGCTCTTTAATGCGCTCGATATCTATCCCGATCATTATCGGAGCACCTCCAACAGATAACGACGCCCCAGATAGGCGAAATCCATGTACTCAAGACTCACTCGCTCGATGAAATCGGTCAGTTCATCCTCATCACGCACCAGCAAGGCCTCTCCTTGCAGAACACTGTGTTGAAAACCCAGCGGAGCGCCGTTGAGGACGTGTACGTCCACGGGAAAACGAAAAGCGCGAGTCAGCTCCACCGAGAGGTCCATCTCATAATCGAAGATGTCCATGGCCAAAGCTGGATCCAGGTAGACCGCCACATCTACATCCTGGAAAGAGATCCCCTCGGCGAAGGAGCCATGCAGGTAAGCGAAGGTAATTTCCCTCCTCGCTTCCAACGCCTCCCATAGCCGGTAGCGCACATTGTCAATACGGGCTTCCATCGCTGTTCCCATGCTTACAGCGCCCCCACGCTGGGGTCTATGCCTCTTGGCGTCGTTGCTGTATCTTCTCAGCCAATGTTCGCACATCGGCTTCCCCGAGCCAAAGATGTCGCTCTATCGAGTAATCACCCTGACCAGTCTCAAACTGTTGTAAGAAACGCACCATTCCTGCTGGACCTAACTCGCGAGTCAGGGCCTCCAGGCCAACCACTCGATCAGGCAAATGTCGCAACCTTGGCCGTAATAAAGGGGCGATGGGCTCCATGGTGAAAACGATAGGTGCCGTAGAAAATCACAGGATCAGGATCTCCTTTTTGTAGGGAATATGATCAACGAAAGGCTCATCATTGGGGTATCTAGCCTTGGCTTGCTCGTATACATCCTCGTAGCTGTCCCCTACTAAGACCTCTTTGTCGATCACTGTCAGGTACTTCCCTCGGTACCTAGTTTCAAATTCATGGGCGTGCTCATTCCACCATGCGACATCCTCGGCGTCCCGCCTCAGTTCCTCCAGCTCTTCCCTGCTGGCCTCTTCGATGATGCCCAAATCCCTCAGAGTCATTGGAACCCCTCCTCACCTCGTTGACTTGTTACCTCGTTCCTCAATTACTTCGTTGAGCCGATCACAGGTACTCTTCCCTACCGCTCTCCCTGAGCTTCTTCACCAAATCCCTCACCTCTTGAGCCCGCTCTTTGGGACAAACGAGGAGGGCATCCTCAGTATCCACAACGATCATGCCCTCCAGGCCAATGGTGGTCACCAGACGGCGGGAACCATGTATGAGACAGTCCGTGGTGTCCAGCCCGACGTGCTGACCGACGACGACGTTGCCCTCCTCGTCGGTGGAGAGGAGCTCGGACAACGCCGTCCAATCCCCCACGTCGCTCCAGCCGATGTCCGCCGGGATGACGGCCACGTCATCGGCGTGCTCCATGATGCCGTAGTCAATGGTTTCGTTTTCCACCTGGGGCCAAACCCGCTCCAGCACGGCCCGCTCCTCCGTTGTGCCCAGGGCGGCGTCAATGTCCATCAACTGGGCGTAGAATCGAGGCATGAGCTTCTCGAACTCCCGCAAGATGGTCGAAACCTTCCAGATGAACATGCCGCTGTTCCAGTAGTACCGGCCGCTCTCTACAAAAGCCTGGGCCGTGGTCAGGTCGGGCTTCTCGGTGAACTTCTCTACCCGATACACGTCGTGCCCGTTGACATGGCCCAGCTTCTCAGCCCGCTCGATGTAGCCGTAGCCCATCGCCGGGCGGTTGGGCTTGATGCCCAATGTTACCAGGCGACCCTCCTCCACCACCTGAGCCGCTGTCCCCAGCACGCGCCGGAGCTCGTCCGCCTTTTCAATGTAGTGATCGGCCGTGAGAACCGCCATCACTGCCCCAGGGTCCAGCCGCCTGAGGTACAAAGCGGATAGGCCAATGCAGGGCGCTGTGCCATGGCCCTCCAACTCGCCGATGACGTTGGCCGCTGGCACCTGCGGGATCTGCTGGCGAACAACGTCGGTGTAAGCCTCGCCGGTCACCACAAAGATGTAATCGTCGGGGACGAGGGGCGCGATACGCCGACAGGCTTCCTGCAACATCGTCCTCTCGGATAGGAGGCCCAACAACTGCTTGGGGCCAGACCCCCGACTGCGAGGCCAGAGGCGAGTGCCGCTCCCTCCGGCCATGATCAAAGCGTACAACTTCTCTCCTTTAGTTTGTTCTAGTATTCGCTCATGTCAAGCGAGGTGCGGCCAACTTGATGATCCAACTCCCCTAAATAATATGGCACTACAACCCCTTGACAAAACATTTGAGAAAGTCAATGTTGCCTCAACCATTCAGAAATGGCTTCAAAGACTCTCGGTGTATCTGGGTCCCAAAGAAGGGTATGAAAGGCTTGGGGGAAAATTACCCGCTCTTTATCCTTCGAACTAATTAAGTCGTAAAGTTTGGAAGCTCCTTTTGGGTTAAGAGCTCTGTCTCGAAGCCCCTGCAAAATCAACGTAGGTATTTGGATATTTCGGGGGTACCTTTTTTCCCAGAGACAATCAATTTTTGCGAGGGTTAGCAGATATTTTAGGCTGACTTTTGAAAGCGCAAGCTCATCTTTTCTACGTTTCTTAATAAATTCTGGGTCTCGAGTCCCCATTTCTAGCCTAGACCCCACTATGTTTACCGTTGGGGTTCCCGGTTTTAGAAGAGCTTTGGGAAGAACCTGGAAAGTCTCCGGATGACAAATTTGATCGCGATGGATAATCAATCCAGGAGCGATCAGAATCAGACCTGAGAGCTTGCTCAAGCAAGTACCTGTGTAAGCTATGGCAAATAATCCTCCCATACTCTCACCAGCAAGGAACAGCTTTTTATCAGGATATTTTCGTTTCAAAAAGCTGACCATGGCATCTAAGTCTTGCATTATTGCAGCAGGGCTGTCCAAAACACCCCTTTCTCTCCCCGAATGCCCGTGGCCTCGAGAGTCCATAGCGTAGAGAGGAATACCCAAAGGTGACAAAAACTCCCTAAACTTTTCTAAGTACAAGCCGGTATGATAGGCAATGCCATGGAGAATGAGAAGCACTTTGTCATAGCTCTGCGACGAAGGGTTCTCCCAAAAACGGTAGAATAATTTAGCACCATCAAAAGAGGTTATGAAGCCCTGTTGATCGGCCATATGCGAGTTTTCCTCCGCACGATGCGCTTCACGCCAATTTAAGGTTCTACTAAAACTTGAACTGCCAGTTACAGGAAGGCTTCTTTGCCCCTACTGTCACCATCTTTAGTCAGCATATCACCTTGTGAAGACCCGAACTACACCAGAGAGCATGCTTTCTCCAAAGATGGAGAGAAGTGGAGCTATTATCACGGTGAACCACGATACCCAAAATCTCTTGAGCACTGAGGCATCGAAAGGCCACTCAGGTATGGATTCCGTAATGTCATATAGTCGTTGCCATTTTTCAAGCTTGTCAAAGTGGGTAGTCCCCTTGTAGTATATCCGTCGTGGGTGCCGGTGCTGTCCAATCGCACCAACACGCAAGAGGGGAACTACATCAAAGTGTACCTTCTTTTTTCCCCTTTTTCCCTGCGTTTCGTTAATTGCCTTCTGGTACTCGAGTGTGTACCGGCTGTGAATCGCTAGTAATCGTTTTCGCTTTTCGTCCTGCATAGCTCGGTGAGTTGACCACAGTGGAGCGAAGAATAGAATAGGCACAAGTACGACAGAGGAGAAGTAAAGCAACAGTAATCCTGCAATGATTGTGGGACCTGGACTGGCTAATCCCATCTGGATGCGTTGAATGTCTCCACGAGCGAACAGAACTAGCGTGATCGCTACTGCAACTATAAAGTACACACTGACTATTCGATATCTACCTAATGGCCTCAACCCCCCGCACTTGTCTGGGTGAGATGGTTGAACGTTGGAACTAAATGTTCGAAATAGTGCTCTAATCCAAAAGATACCTAGTACTCCACCACGAAAGTTTTGATATGTGAGGGATCATGATGTGTCTGGGTAGAGGCGCTTGAGTTTCACGCGAGCATCCGATGTAGTGAATCGCCAGTTTACAGTTGCTTGCTGTTCATTGCGTGGTTCTTCCCAGGCGGAGACCTCACGCCGCAAGGTGTCCTCGTCTGGAATGCGTTGATCTATACACTGCTCAGACAGGACACCAATTTCAATCTCAACCATGTTAAGCCAACTGCCATGTTTAGGCGTGTAGTGAAACTCCAGTCGATTCAAGACACGCTTGGCCTCAGCCGGCTCAAAGGTTTCATATAGTGCGGCTGGCGTATGGGTGTTCAAATTGTCTTGCACGACGCGGATGACATCCGCCTTTGGAAAGAGCACATCGACCAAGTCTCGCATGCAGTAGGCATAATCGATCTTCGTGCGACGCTCGGTCACCTTCACGTGACGCCACCCAGCCAAGGGCTGAAAGAACACGAAGAGATTGCGAGTGCCGTTCCGCTGGTATTCGTAATCGAAACGTTCTGGTTTTCCTGGCTTCATCGGCAATGGGTGGCGCGTCTCGACAATCAGTTGGACCATCTTCTCGTCGAAGCAGACTTGTGGTCGTTGGGGGTCATATGGCTCGGCGTACAGGTCCAAAACATCTTCCATGCGCCACACAAACTCGGCGCCGACGGTGGGGATACACCATCGCTTTTCCAACCAGGGCTTGAGATCGTTTTTTTTAACCTCCGGCGCACCGTCTCATCCGAGACGCTGCCCAGAATCTTCAGTTCCACCAACCTGTCGGTCAGGAGTTGCGTGGTCCAACTCTTGCGACCCGCTGGGGGAGCGCTATGGGCCAGCGCTATCAGAATCGCTTCTCCTTTCCCATCCAGTGTCTTTGGCCGTCCACATCGTCGCTGTTCGTTAAGAGCGTATTCTAAGTTACCTTCCACAAACCGCCGGCGGGTTCGCTGGACAGTGGGAATGCTGGTGTGCAAAACTCCAGCAATCTCTCGGTCTATTCTAGTCTCGTTGGCCAGGAGTAGAATCTGGCCCCGGCTGATTTTTCGGGCGGAATGCTTGCCCTTCTTGATAAGTTCGAGCAAAAATGTACGCTCTTCTTCGGTCAAATCCACAACATAAATCTTGGCCATCATTGCCCTCCTGCAAAGGTAAACTCGGCTCCAGTTTACCACAGGAGGGCCACATATCAAAATTTATGTGGTGAGGTACTAGGCATTCTGTGAGTAGTACTCGAAATACTACGTAAGTATTGGCGAAGACTTTGGCTATCTGCCAGAAGTATACATACTCTATATGCACGTTGGCCCAACTGGGAACTTCCCTAGCAACGATGGAGGGTCCATGGAATCATGACAAACGCCATGTAACTCATACTTGCTAGGAGAGAAACTATGAGCCATACACATCGATTAAAGACTCGTTGCATTTTGCATATGAAGTCATCGTATTCTGTATCGTCTATTAGTTCCACTGCAAAACTTGTCTGCACTGTTGTTCGTGTCGGTTGCCTTTTTGCTAAGCCGTTGTTCATCCTGAGCGCTTCGAGTGCCCTTAATATCGCCTGTGGCGACCAAACATAAAAAGCCCACAGGGCCGCACCAGCAGTCAGATTCGCAACAAGCCATACCCACTCATCTAGTGCCCCAAGGACATTACCCCGTGAGCGGAAATAGCCGATTAGCCACCCATAGACCGGATGATCAAGAATCGCAATCAGCGAATAGATCAGCCACACCTGCCACCAAGAGAGCTTGCATTTGTCGATCAGCAATCTAAGCACAGGATCGTTTTTCCACAAACTGACCTTCATCCTACTTCCTTCCCTGGATTGACACGGCAAGTGGAGAATTACCTTCGCCTATATTTGAATATGGTACGCAATAAGGCTCCCGGCAAAGCATCAGATGAGTCCTGCAAATATCAACGATCACCTTCTTACTCCTCAATCTACGATGTACTCCACCCTAGACTCGCGAGCCAGCACGTAGTTCATCCCCCCCCACCTGGCGCACCATGCCCTTAAGCTCCATCAAGGCTAGGGTGCTGGAAACCTGGGCGATGGGCAGGCCGCTCTTTTGCCCGATTTCGTCCACGTGGACCGGGTCGGCGGTGATGTATTCCAACAATGCCGCCTCTGTCTCGTTCTCTGGGACGCTGGCCCGCACCTCCGCCTGCTGGCTGACCATAGTCAGGTTGAGCCCTTCCAAAATGTCCTCCACGGAGAGCATCGGTTTGGCCCCTTGCTGGATGAGCTTGTTGGTCCCCATGCTTTTCTTGCGGAAGATGTTTCCAGGCACGGCGAAGACCTCCCGCCCCTGCTCAAGAGCGAAGTCTCCTGTGATCAGGGCCCCGCTCCTCTCCCCCGCCTCGACGATGACCACTCCTAGGGACAGCCCGCTGATGATGCGGTTGCGTGGGGGGAAATTGCCCGCCTCTGGCCGGGAGCCTATGGCATACTCGCTCACCAGGGCCCAAGACGGCAATGGTACGGCCACCAGCGTCCAGAGCGGCTCGGTGGGCCTCGCTGGTCACCACAAAGATTCGATCGTCGGGGACGAGGGGCGTGATGCGCCGACAGGCTTCCTGCAACATCGTCCTCTCGGATAGGAGGTCCAATAACTGCTTGGGGCTAGACCCCCGGCTGCGAGGCCAGAGGCGAGTGCCGCTCCCTCCGGCCATGATCAAAACATACAATTGCTATCTCCACTTCGGCTAAGACTTCGGCGCGAGCTGCACGGTGAGCCTATTGAACCATCAGCCGAACGATGGACGACCGGCACATTCGCACCCTCCAGAGGCAGTTTCAACCGCTGTTCCTCACATCAAGCCGGGGATGTTCAGTCCACCGGTTAGCACGCCCATCCGTTCCGTAGCTAAGTCCTGCGATCTCTGCAGCGCCTCGTTCACCGCCGCCGTCACCAGGTCCTCCAGCATCCCCACGTCGTCTGGATCCACCACTTC
>Ga0268276_1003753_pt1 | contig 11440 bp, 17 predicted proteins | sample saktaG_4_FD_190145 | JGI IMG/M metagenome (GOLD analysis project Ga0268276, IMG submission 190145) | Saline water microbial communities from Sakinaw Lake, British Columbia, Canada - sak_2010_1_5_45m | ecosystem: Environmental > Aquatic > Non-marine Saline and Alkaline > Saline ...
AATCCGCTGTCTAAACTTGTGCAGCTAACTGCACGAATAATTATTCATAATTTGCGAAAGCAAAATTACTATTCTAGGCTAAATGTTTAATTTAGACGCAAAGCCAAAACAACCAAAATATTTATAAACACCCCAAAACTTACATAATTATAAATTCTAGAGGTTTTACTTCTAATATATAAAATGGACGAAGATTTAAAGAAAAATATTATGCATTCGGGAACAAGCTTAGTAGGAATAGTATGCAAAGACGGAGTAGTTATGGCTGGAGACAGAAGAACAACCCTTGGCGGACAAATAGTTTCTGACAAAAATACATTAAAGGTAGTTCCTATAACTGATTATGTTTTAGTTTCCGGAACAGGCGTTGCTTCAGATATAGAAATGCTAAGAAAAATTATAGCAGCTCAATTAAAATTGAAAGAATTAAAAGACAAAAAAAGACCTTCCGTAAAAGAATCTGCAAATTTAATTGCTTCTTTTGCATATAATAATATTAGACAACCATCCATGATCCCCTTTATGGCTGGAACAATGGTTGGAGGATATAACGAAGACGGTACAGCAGAACTTTATTCAGTTGGCCCAGACGGAAGCATAAAAGAAGTAGAAGATTATGACGCAAATTTCTCTTCAGGCATGCCTTATATTTTAGGATTTTTAGAAAGACAATATAAGCCAAATTTAACAATGACAGAAGGAATAAAATTAGCAATCGAATCAATCAAATCTTCAAGCGAAAGAGACACAGCATCCGGAAATGGAGTGGATGTTTTCACAATCACTAAAGAAGGAATAAAACAAGTATCTGCAATGAAATCAGAAGCAGTATTCACAGAAACGAAATAATTATATTTTTGAAACATTAAGAAAACAGAAACAATCAAACTCACAAAATGGGAACAGATATTTTAGAAACAATAAAAAGTGAATTGCCAAAAGGAACAATTAGTTCCATGAATTTTGAAGGCGCAAACATAGTTATCTACACAGAAGATGGAAAATTCTTAAAAGATGGCGATGATGCAGTCAAAGCAATTGTAAATAAAATTAAGAAAAGAGTTGAATTAAGAGCCGAACCTAAAATAGTAATGGATCAAGAAAAAACTGAAAAAGAAATCAGAAGAATAATCCCTGAAGAAGCAGAAATCACTCAAATTTTATTTGATACTCCGAGAAGCGTAGTAGTAATTGAAGCAAAAAGACCAGGATTAGTAATCGGAAAATCTGGAAGTTTATTAAAAGATGTTAAAGATGCTACTCTTTGGTCTCCTGTTGTTCAACGAAGTCCCGCGATCAAATCAAAAATCACAGAAAATATTCGTTCAGTTTTATACTTAAATAACAACAAAAGAAAAAAATTCCTAGATGAAATAGGTAAAAAAATCTACAAAGAATGGGACCCTACAAAAATGGACGAGTGGGTTAGAATTTCTATTTTAGGTTCTGGAAGACATGTAGGTAGAAGTTGTTTCTTATTACAAACTCCCCAAACAAGAATATTAATTGACTGCGGTATTGATGTTTCGGCACAAGGCCAAGATAAATATCCACACTTTGAAGCACCAGAGTTTGATATCAATTCCATCGATGCAGTAGTCATATCTCACGCCCACTTAGACCATTCAGGTTTAGTTCCTTACTTATACAAAATTGGTTATCAAGGCCCAACTTATATGACTGCACCAACAAGAGATGTAGCTGCACTTTTAGGAATGGATTTAATTGGTGTTGCCTATAAACAAGCTTCTGCGCCTCTTTTCACTTCTTCAGATGTTGCAGAAATGGTAAAACATACAATCTGTTTAGATTACAATGAAGTTACGGACATTACAAATGATATCAGAATTACAATGTATAACGCAGGCCACACATTAGGGAGTGCAATGATTCATTTCAATATTGGGAATGGTTTACACAATTTCTTATATACCGGAGATAGTAAATATGGAAAATCTAGATTATTAGAACCTGCAGTAACTTATTTCCCAAGATTAGAAACTATGCAATTAGAGTCTACTTACGGTGGAAAAGAAAATACAACTCAATCCAAAAGAGAAGGTGAAGAAGAATTATTAGAATACGTAAATAAAGTTCTTTCAAGAGGCGGAAAATTATTAATTCCAGAATTAGGCCTAGGAAGAGCTCAAGAAACAATGTTAGTTCTAGAAGATGCAATTGCAAATAAATTAATTCCAGACGTTCCTATTTATATTGATGGTATGATTTGGGATATTAATGCAATCCACACTGCCTATCCAGACTTCTTATCAAGAAATGTTCGTTCACTTGTTTTCCAAGATAAAAATCCTTTCGTAGCAGACTGCTTTAAACAAGTTGGCTCTGGCCAAGAAAGAAAATTAGTTATTGAAGGAGGACCTTGTGTAGTTTTAGCAACTTCTGGTATGTTAGCTGGCGGTGCTTCCGTAGAATACTTTAAAAACTTTGCAGACAACGAGAAAAATGGAATTTGTTTTGTATGTTATCAAGGATCTGGTTCTTTAGGTAAACAAGTTCAAGAAGGATTAAAAGAATACGTTTATCAATCAGAAGGAAAAGAAGAAAGATGCCCAGTAAAATTAGAGGTAACTACAGTTGAAGGATTTTCGGCCCACTCTTCGAGAAATGAATTAATGGCATTCTTAAATAATTTATCTCCATTCCCTAAGAAAATAATTGTAAATCACGGCGAAGCTTCAAGAGCTTTAGATCTTGCATCTTCTATCTATAAGTTAAGTAAAGTAGAAACAGTTGTTCCGAAGAACTTAGAAGCAATTAGATTAAGATAATTCTAAAAAATTTATTAAAGATAAATTAAGTAGTAGGTCTACGTCCAATATCAAAACAATAAAGAGTGTTTCCGCCCTTTCCGTGATACCCAGTAGAACCACCCCAAGAATAAAACATATATCCAGGACCAGGATACCAATTATTCCTATATACTAAAAAACCAGGAGTAGTAATAAGTACTTCGCCTCCAGTACCCGAAAGAAACAAAACCTTCCCAGCCCACACATATACAGTACAACCATAACAAATACCGCTCCGGTAATCTGAACAACCAAAGAAATAAGTATCATTATAATAAAGACTTTCTGAAGGTCCACATGCAGAAACTCCAGTACAGCCTTTATATTGCCATTCAGTAAATATTTCGCAAGAAGAAGCACTGTTACATCTAAACCCCTCTAGGCAGCTTCCACAACTTCCATCACAACCATCGTCTCCACATGTTTTCCCAGCACAATTTGGAACACACGTAGGAGCAACATAAAACCACCCATCATTAATCGCCTGTTGTAAACTTATTACCGTAGTTGCATTATTAACCAAAATGTTTGTTGCATATTCTCCATGAATTAAATCATAACCTGTATAAACTGCAGGACTTCTCCCACTAACCGTATTCCTTAAAGTCCCATCTGATAAAGCAGTGTCTAAGGTTTTAACAGTTCCATTAACATTAACAATTATTTCATTCACATTATGGCCAATAATAATCGCAGAAGAATAACTACCACCAGAATAACTAACTTTAAACTCATTATTAGTAATCCCTGCCTGTAAACTCTTATCATTCCCGTTTAAACCAATAAATACTTTATCACCTAAATGAGAATATGCAGAAGTGAAACTAACAACTATTAAAAATAGAAACAATATACTCAACACTCTTTTCATACTTATTCTAAGAAGACACTATTTATAAAATATTCTAAAGCTCCTTAGCATAAACAAAATTAGGAAGCTTTTCCTGTCTAAAATCCCAAATACTTTCTAACTTGTGCCCATGTTTATCTACAAATTTATATTTCCCCACACCGAAGAGAAAATTCCTATCGTAATCTTTAAGGTCGAATCCATTCCAATACTCAAAAACAGATGCATCCTCATCAAAATTTAGATCCCTTACTTGCTGCCTACTACAAAATCTCGCTAAATACTCATCAGTTTCAGTTTTAAAAAGACTACTCAAGGCAGGAGACCTTGCAAAAGAACCAATCATCCGAAAAGAATTCCAAGAAATTCTTGAAAATTCTGGATAAGACTTTCTAATATCTTTTATCATTAAATTATATTCCCTAGCAACCTCTAAAATAATATCACGAACAACTCTTGATTCTCTTTCTTTTAAAACACTAAATGCAATTTGGTAATCCCAATCAGAAACTCTTTCTCCAGAAACTCTTTCAAAAGCTACCTGAGAAGCTGAATTCTCTTTAGGAACAACTGCCCTTGCACCGCCTACAACAATTTTACGCAATTCTTCCGGACTAAATAAAATTAAATTAAGATCAATAGCCATAATAAACATAAAAATACCTTATTTTTAAAAATTATGATAATAGACACTTAATCAAAAAATCCTTTCATTCCATTTTCTCTCTTTCCACCAATATAAATTCTCTGTCTTGTTTCTTCAACGCTTAAAGCAAATGGCTTAAGAAAAGAAGAATCATTAATTCTAGTTAAGTTATTATCGTAAGTTACTGTCCAAAGATTACCTGTTCTTTTAAAAATAGACTCCTCCTCACTAAATACTCCTGCTCCAATTCTTCCATCTTTGAAATACATACCAGTTACACCGTCCATATTAACTAAGAACTCTTTAAGATAATAGTTCATACCATTACCTGTTTCCTTTAACCATCTTTGATATCCTTCTTGATGTTTTGGTTGATTTGGATTTTCAATATCCCATTCTGGAAAAGACCCTTGAAGAAAATGCATTAAATCTGTTTCTAAAGGAGTATTGTATATATTTACTGGATGTGCAAAATACATAATCTTTTTCTTTTCCATAAAAAAAGATAGTCTAATCCATTTAAAAATAATGATGTAGTTTAATATGGTATATTAAAACTATCTCTTTCTTGCAAAAAATTCCATCCAAGGGTGCTGGGAACTAAATTCATTCTGCTCCCTATAAAACTTCAAAATATCAAAACCTGAGGAGATTAACGTTTTAGTAAAAATATCCTCTGTAAAATATTGCCAAAATTTTTCACCATTTTCAGGCGTAGAGCCGTATCTTTTAGAAACACGAATTTCTGAACCATTTCCTTCCATTACTTTTGCATAAAAAACCCCTTGGGGAACAAGCACATCACTAATTTGACCCATCGAATATGAAAGCTTTTCCAAAGGAACATGAACAAGAGAAGCCGAAGCCCAAACTCCTCCGCATTTTTCCATCCAACTTTGAGAAAGAGTACCAGAAATATCCATATTAAGAAATAATCCTCCAGGAACTCTCTGCCTAGCAATATTTAATAGTTCAGAAGATAAATCAACACCAATAACTTGGAAACCCTCATTATATAAATAGCGAGCATCTCTTCCCGGACCGCAACCCAAATCTAAAACTTGACCGGATGTTTTACCCATAAGATTGATAAATTCATTAAGTCTTTCTAATGGCAATAACTTATCGGTTTTTTCTGCGTAATCTTCTGCAGTAAAATTATAAGTTGAAATAGTCTTTCTTAATAAATCATCCATAAAGAATATCAAGATTACCCATTTTTAAGAATTATTATACTCCAAACAATTTAAAAACTACAAAAGATTCTTAAAAATATAAAAGATGAAACACAAAACCACAATAACAATTATTCTCCTTTGTATGTTTTTATTAACCCAGTTTGTAGGACTTTACATTATTGCATCCAATTCAGTACCTGCATTTTTATCTGCGACAAACACAGACACAACCAGCCACGGATTTTATTTTTATCAATTAATAAGTTCTTTTATAATAGCAATTTTGATTGTTGTCCTTATTACTAAATACAAATTAAGAATTGTAATGAAAACGTGGTTTTTAATTGTAATAATCATTGCACTCTCAATTTCACTCGCAGCTATCTTAAAAAACATTTTAGGAATAACAAATTATATTTTCCCATTAATCTTTGCAATCATATTCGGAATACTTAAATTACTAAGACCTTCCGTTGTAATCCATAATTTGACAGAAGTTTTAATTTATCCAGGAATAGCAACTATATTTGTTCCAATATTAACTCCTCTTTATGTAATTCTTTTGCTCATACTTATTTCCATTTATGATATGTGGGCAGTATGGCATTCGGGAATAATGCAGAAAATGGCAAAATTCCAAATGGAAGAACTAAAAATATTTGGCGGATTCTTAATCCCATATATACCAAAAGAAATGAAAAATAAAATAAAATTATTAAAACAAAAATACAAAAATAAACAAATTCCAGATAAAGAAATGAAAAAGAAAAAAATAAAAATACAAATGGCAATTCTTGGCGGAGGAGATGTTGTTTTCCCAATAATCACTGCAGGAGTCTTCATGCTCTCATTAGGAATGACCTATGCAATTTCCGTAATACTTGGAGCATTACTAGGGTTAACTTTGCTTTTAATATTCTCAGAAAAAAAGAAATTCTACCCTGCAATGCCTTTCATTTCAGCAGGAATATTTTTAGGACTTTTAATTTGTTGGTTAATTAATTTAATATAAAATTATTTACGTCTCTTACTTATACTCTTATCTTTAGGAGAATTAATTAATTCTACAAATTTTTCAAGTGATGTAGCCATAGGCCGAATTACAACAAGAGGCATTATAAGTTTTGAATTTTTAGAATGATCAATAATTGCTTTATTTTTCCCATCATAAACAACGGATGGATTAAAAAGAGCGTAACTTATTCCATATTTGTCCGTTTCTGTACCTACATATATGCCAGCAACATTCCCCCACTGATTTACAAACTGCCCAGGCTTACCTAAATAATCCGAATGTTCTTCAGAAAAATTATTTCCAGAAGTAAAACCTACTGTTCTTTCGGGCACATAATTTACCATAAAACTAAGATAAACTAATCACTTTTTAAATCTTCTCTTTAGTTGTCACTTATAAAAGACAACATAATCGAAACATTTATAAACCCTTTTATCGGTTAAGAGTAGTGAAAAAATAAGAAATTATAATTCACGACGGGAAAAAAAATGATAATCAAACCAGAATTAGTAAAAAAAATAAAAAGTTCATTTGACTTAAATATATATGAAACAAAAGTATGGTTAGCTTTACTTTCTAAAGGAATGTCCTCTGCAGGCGAAATCGCAGAAATGTCTGGCGTTCCAAGATCAAGAACTTATGATGTTTTAGAATCTTTAGAAAAAGGCGGCTATGCAATCGAAAAATTAGGCAAACCAGTAAAATACTTAGCAGTTAAACCTTCAGTTGTTATTGAGAAATTGAAAAACAACACAATGAAGTATGCTGAAGAAAAAGTAGAAATTTTGAAAAACTTAAAAGACACAAAAGAATACGAAGAATTACAAAACCTTCATGACACAGGCATTGAGCCAATGAAAAATCATGAATTATCAACTTCTATCAAAGGAAGATCGAACTTATATTCTCAACTAAGAGACACAATGGAAAGCGCAGAAGATAGTGTTTATTTAGCAACATCTTCCTACGAATTAATGTCTAAACAAAAGATGTTCTCTGAAGTTTTCGACAAATTGAAGAAAAGAAACGCGGATATCAAAGTAATTGTTTCAGATGATGATGCAGAAGCAAAAAGACTTTGCAAGAAATTCGGAATTGTAATCAAATCTAAGAAAATCAACGCTAGATTTATGATTGCAGACAGAAAAGAATTAATCTTCACATTGAAACCAACAAATGTACACGAAGACTATGACTATGGTTTCTGGATAAATTCTGAATACTTTACAAATTCATTAGCTTATCTTTTCGAACTAGCTTGGAAAGATTAAACTCTTCTAACTATCGAAATACTTTTAAGCGAATGTTAAGGAAATGATAAAATGCAATATTTACAAACAAATGACAAAGGCTATGTAGTTGGAGTAACTAATGAACAACTACTTGGAGGATTATTTGGAGGAACATCTAGAAACTGTAAAGAACTTACAGACGAACAAGCTACAACAATACAGTTCCTTTTAGAAACTAGGCATAAGTCTGGAGAAGGATTGCACAGCAATGAATTAGAAAAAATGTTATCACTGGAGAAACAATAAAATGGGAAAACTAAAAAACATTATAGAAAAAATACCTGAAGAAACAAAGCATTATTTAATGGGGCTAGCGACAGGAGCAGCTATAGGAGTAATAGCTTTTAATGTAATATTGAGACCTAGTGAAACAGGATTTAAAAGAGGAGAAGCCACAGCAACAAAAAATTTAGTCACTGCTGTTCAAACAATAGGTAGAGAATTTAGAAAAGAATTTAATCATGGTTCTAGATCATATATAAAAAATGATGATGCTTTAGGATGTTATATTGCCGGAAATAGCTACCTAGAAGCTTTCGAAAGAACATTTTTAGAAAATGCTTCTGGAATAGCAAATGGAAAAATTAAAGTAGAAGACACAGATACATACAAATGCTTTAAACAAGATTACGACAATAAAATAGGAGAATTATTCCACTTTTAAAATGAAACCAGAATACTTATCTATTAAAAAAACACCTTTCTTGGTCAGAGATTCACTAGAACTTGCACAAAGAATAGATGAGGCAAATGCAGACAGGATAGTAGACTTAAGATTAACAAAACCAATGATGCCAGAAAAAAGACCAATAATCAGTAGCGGACTTGCACTCGGATTAAACATGAGTCAAATGAAATGGTCATGCCCTTGTTTAGGATCTTGCCAATATGAACCAAAACATCCAAGACGAGTATCTCATAGAATAAGCACTTGTCATGATCCAGTAAACTATAAAAATTGTGAGGCAATTAAATACTAAAATGAAAGAATACTCTCACCAATTTACAAAAACTGAAAAAGTATCAAACAAAACAGGGAAAAAAATAAGGGAAAGAATAACGAAAGAAATTTTCCCAGACATTAAAGCACGCTTTGAATCATACCTACCTGAATCTCCAAAGTTAACATATATATTGCCGGCATTGCCAGTACTTGGCGGAACAAATGAATTTACAATTTCAATGATATCTTATGACGGAAAAGAATATATTATATCATTGAATGTTGGGACCACGGGAATTTTAGGAGATGTAATGAACCGAAAACTCAAAAGAACTTTAGAATCGTTTAATTTTATAGAAGAAAAAAACCCCACAACTAGGGAAATTTCAATAGATGAACAAAAGAAAAGAAAAGAAACTGCGTTTCATCTAGGGACTGCAAATAAAACAATACAAGAAATTGTTGAAGGCATGCAAACGGGAGTTGTAGAAGCAAGATGTTTAGATGGAATTACAAATCCTGACCTGGGAAAATATCTAGAAATAGTAGTAAATAAAGAAGCCAGAAAATCTAAAATAGAGTTCTACGCAAAATATTCCCCTCAAGCACAAAAACTAGAAGTATATAAGAGATGAAAGATAGAATCCAGCTAATAAAAGAGGCAGCAGAAAGATTAAAATCTAAAAAATTAGAAACTATAGCAAAACAACCCCTTCCTTTTGAAAAAAATAAAGCTATGAGAAAAGAAGCAAACCAAAGCGTACAAACAAATAATACTCCTTGCTTAGGTAAAAATGGAGTAAGAACTATGTATAGAACATATGGCAATTATGCAACTATGCAATTATTTCAAGAAACTAAGGGGATGACGGCTATAGAGGGGGAAACTCCTGGCTATCGTCATGACTACTAAAACAATGTTCTTTTCATTCTTCAAACAACAAAAACCAATAAGGGCTAAATCTAACCAATATACTCCTTTCAACCCCATAGAATATTTTCCAGAGGGACTAATTATACAAACTTCTGAAAAAAGTAGATATACAATTAACTCTGGAGGTTTTCTTAATTTTCAAACATGGCAATTAGTCAATCAATCAGAAAATAAACTTGAAAGAGACACAATTCCAGAAGAATCGAAATTTGGATTTACAGAATCAGATTTAGAGCATCTAGCAAATGGTGAAATTGCAGCTATTGGAACATTACCTCTAGAAATTGGAGAAGAAGTAGACGAAAGCATTGCAAGCACAATAGGAGAAACAAATAGAGGTAGAATAAAACATTACTATAACAAAATTACACAAAAACTCAAACAATACGGACAAAACCCTGAAAAAAACCCACTTCTCCCACTATTAATTCTTTATACTGAATCAGCTGCAATAGAAAATAAAAGACTAGGGCTCTATTTTTCAGAAGGAAAATGGAAATTAATTAATTCAAAACCTTAAATTTAACACTATATCGATTTTTTCTAACGCCTATATCGCCTGCTTTTCTAATCTCTAATTTTGAAACTTTACGTTTTGCCTTCTTAATATCATTCAGAATTTCTTCACTAACTTTATCTTCACCTTCAGAAAACCCATGATAATAAATAATAGTTCCTTTCCTAGATACCTTCAAAGCAGCATCTAAAAAAGTTTCCTCTAAATTTGGCCGCATCATAAAAATAAAATCAAATTTACTCTTCTTCTTAGCTAGAGAATCACACAATTTTCTAGAATCACCACACAACACATTCACATAATCCCCTACTTTATTCATCCTAACATTCTTTTCGCCATACTCACACGCTTTTTTATTTAACTCAGAAGAAATAATCTCTGCAGAACTCTTGTTTCTTTTCAAATTTTTAGCCAAAACAATCGGCAAAGGAGAAACTCCTGCAAACATAATCAGCGCCCGGCTCTTTGGTTTAATAATTTTCAATACCTCTTCAGCAATAATCTTCCTATCCTGACTAAGTCTCGGAGAAAAATAAGTTTCATCAACATCTAAATAAAAGGAACAATCATTCTCTCTATGAATAGTATCTTTTCTTCTCTCCCCAGCAATCCATTTTGTAGTTTGTACCCTCAACACGCCTGAAAACCCAGAAGTCTTTTCCAAAATAACCTTAAAATGCTTATTATTCTTCAAGAGCTTCCAGCCATAATATTTCTTATAAATCCAAGGAACGTATCTAGAAAACTTCAAAATCGCAATATCTCCAACAACATCTAAGGGAATTCTCATAAAAAAACGAACAAAATATTATTTATAAACCATTTGAAACTAGATAATTTTCAAAGTGGAATCATATGGCAGGCCTTTCTCCTGTAAAGCCAAACATACTTCTTCAAAAATATGCAAATTTCTAGCCTCGGCGTATGGCTTAAGTATTGGAGGCACAAGAGGATACAAAGAATAAGAAGTTTTCATATAATCTTTCCCAGTTTTTGTATTTTTAATTCTTGCTCTAACACAAGGAGATTTGCCAAAAAACAAACAACCTTCAGAAGACCTTTCTAAATAAACTTGAAAAGGCTCGTAACGTATTAACGGATTATTTAACTTATTTTCAGCCCAAGCTACTAACCGCTCAACTCCAGAATTAACTCTTCTAAAGCCCATAAAATACCCCATTCAGGCTTTGCGTCTAAATTAAACATTTAGCCTAGAATAGTAATTTTGCTTTCGCAAATTATGAATAATTATTCG
>Ga0268276_1003754_pt1 | contig 11439 bp, 9 predicted proteins | sample saktaG_4_FD_190145 | JGI IMG/M metagenome (GOLD analysis project Ga0268276, IMG submission 190145) | Saline water microbial communities from Sakinaw Lake, British Columbia, Canada - sak_2010_1_5_45m | ecosystem: Environmental > Aquatic > Non-marine Saline and Alkaline > Saline ...
AATAAGTAGCCATCCCTGAGGACATCCTTCTTTACTCCACTCACCGTTGCATATGTCGGTGTGTCCGCGCCAACGAATGGACTTTTCTCCCCGATCTTCACAACCTGAAGGTGTTTGTTGAACCGTAGCCCCTCTATGGACATGCCCTGTTTCTCGAGGTAGAACCGGGCCTTCTTCAGTGCCGCCGAGTGCCGATGCTGGAGCTCGCGGCTAGCGACTTCGTTGTCAACGCACGACGGGCGGTGACCGAAATCCTCCACGTAACCGGGATGCCCCAAGAAACGGCCAACGAACGACTGAAAAGTGCCGCAAAAGCTCGGATAGGAGAGAATGGCGCTCCCGATACTGCTCAGCCCCCGCGTGAGCTCATCGATTGCGACATTCGTGTGTGTTAGAACGCAAATGCCCCGGTTCGCCGGCAATGGAAAGTGCCGGGATAGAATGAGTAGTTTCGCGGCAAGGGCTGTGGTCTTGCCGCTTCCGGGACAGGCGACCACCTGCACCGACGCAAGGGTGCGAATGAACGTCCGGGCATCCTCGTCGAACGAGATGCCTCCACCCAGCATCCGTTCGGCCCAGTCGATGTCGGCGTCACTGATCGGCGGGATCACGCGGCACTGCCTCCGTTACGTACTCGATGGCCTGTACCAAGTAGCGCAGAACCTCGTTCTTCAGAAGCCCTCTGGCAGTCACTGCACGGTCTTGCACCCATAGGATTCGGGCCAAGCATTGTGCCATCACGGCCTTGGAGACTTGTGCCTGTACCATGTCTTTGATGAGTTGGCGGGCAACCTGAGAACGCGGCGTGTCTTTCCCCGCCGCGGATGCATCCCGAAGAACGTCGGCAATCTCCTCTTTCTTCTCTAGCGTCAGTTCCTGGGCCCCGCTGTTCCTGATAGCCTTTGCCTCCAGAAATGCTTGATATGTCTCCTGCTGCAGAACGCTTGAAGCCAACTCAAACTCGAGCGTCCACGCTGGCGAGACGAAGGCTCGCACTCTACCGTTTGTGTAGTATTTCTCCTTCTCCTGCCGCGACGCAACGCGCTTCTCGGCGAGGGCCTCCTTACCAATTCCCGGCGCGGCAGGATCAGGTTCCGGCACGTCAAGATCGGTCACGACAGCGACCGGGATGTTGACAGGAGGCTCGGCGGGATCCTTGCGCAGATAGATACGGCTGTACCGCAGGAAGGCCGTGCTGCCGACGTTTACGATCGACACGCCGTATTTGTGCAGCGGCCTTCCAAGTATCTCTGCCAGGACCGGAAGAAGTATGTTCTCTGCATCGCCTTCCACGAGGAGAACCCCCTTCGCAAAGAAGAGGTTCGCCTTGGTCACGTCCAGGAAGCGCTCGAGAAAATCGTAGTCACCAGTTGAGAGTTGCGTGAAATCGCGCCCCATAGGGTACGCGGACTTTTCGTGAACAAGAATGATGCTGTCCAGTTTGACCTTGGACGCCAAGTTCGGGCTGTGGCTGGTGACGATGAATTGTCCATTCGTATTCTGAAGGTAGTCAATCATGCGCAATTGGGCCTGAGGGTGAAGGTGTGCCTCCACCTCCTCGATGAGCGCCAGTCGCAGGCCGTTGAAGTTCTCTCGTTTGAGGAGCAGCAGTTCTGCCGCCATGAACAGGATGTTCTGCGACCCCAGACCCGCATTCACGGTCTCCAAATGGAGATCGAGTCTGGAGAGAATATCGCGAAGCGTGTTCAGCGAGACCGTGATGCCCGCCGTGGTAGCGTCGCGTTGGTGGAGAAACTCCGTCAGATAAGCATTCAATTCGTCCAAGAGGAGTTTTCCATCTGCGTCGTTGCGGAAGTAGTCTTCCACCTCGCGGTTGGCACCCTCCATGATCTTCACCAGATCATGGTCCTCAGTCTTGCCGGCGAAGACGCTGTGACTGCCGAGGATTTGCGCAAGCCGCGAGTTACGGCCTGCGGACAGCTCCGCATCAGAGTCCCGAAGCGGCTTCAGGTAGGTCACGCGCAACAGATCACGTGCGGCACCCTCCAAACGCATACCAACATCATCTGGTCCCGCCCGGACTTCCCAGTCAACCTCATTACCTTTCCGGTTCGCCACGAGCCAAACTCGCAGGAAGTAGGCGTCCGTCTCGTCTCTGTTCTCAATTCCAAGCCATTCCAGAAAAGGACCAGCCTCTTCCGGACTGAAACCCTCGAAGCGGCATTCAATACGCAAAACACTCGTACGATCGGCTTCCGCCGTACCGGGGATGAAGAAATCATCGACGGTCGGTTTGATGTACTCTCGGCTCTGCGTCAGCAGTACGATCCTAATCGCGTCGAGGATAGCCGTCTTGCCGGAGTCGTTCTCTCCTACTAACAGGTTAAGGCCTGGTTTGAAGCGGAGACCCAGAGCGGGCTGTCTCAAGTCCAGTTGCGGCGTCGTTACACCGTACTTGCGAAAGTTCCACAGCTTCAACCTGCTCAAATGAACTGTCGAGTCCATCACACCCCCTCCGCAAACGCCCAATGCAGAAGCGACCGGAAGACCTGCGTGAGCTCTTCCCATTCTTTGGACAGCTGCGAGGCTTTCTGAAGGTGGATCAAAAATCTGCCTCTTGTGACTATTCTATCCGTTTTGGAGCCCTGAAGCCATTTTACCGCAAACATCGAAAAATCGGCTTCGCCATTTGCCCTAAGAGTGTCGATCTCAATCCGGCCCATGTTAAACCATAGCCGACGAGGCCTGCGCCAGGGTCGACCGCGTCCCGAAATAAACCTCATGCGGCGTCCGGTATCCCAGCGCCTCGTGCGGCCGTTCGGTGTTGTAAAACCCGAAATAATCGGAAAGGTGCGCCCTCGCCGCCGGGACCGTCTGGTAATCGTAAAGATAAACCTCTTCGTACTTGACCGACCGCCAGAGCCGTCCAACAAAGATGTTGTCGTAGACCCGGCCGCGGCCATCCATGCTCACTTGAATCCCCTCGTCGAGAAGGCAACGCGCAAAGTCCCCGCACGTCAACTGCGGTCCCTGGGTCCGTGTTGAAAATAAGGATAAGAATTCCCTTTTTTTACGATGTGGTGAATTCCTGCTCCGGACAAAAAATCTGCCCTCCCAACTATGCTGGAAGTATATGGCTGGCCGCGCGGTGCTGTCAATAACCACGAAAAGCCACAAAAATCGGCGCTCGAAGAGCGTGTCAGGACAAAAATTCCCGCCGCACCCGCTAATGGACTTCAACCAGACCATGAAAGGAGCCCACCTCGAATGAGCCGCCCTGTTCTCCCCGGCAGCTCGTAAAAGTACACGCCGATTTACTCGTAACTCTATGCGCCGCTTGACAATACATGCGAACATCACTGTACACTACCAAAGGCCTCTCTCCTGTCCAGACGATGGGGTCCACTTCAACCGCTTAGGTCAGCATGATCTTTTTCTATGTACGTGCGGCCGAGGCTCAAGCTAATACACTGACATTGAATATCGGACAGCTTAGGCTCATGCCTGGCATAAAACTCTCCCGAATTACGAAATTATAAACTAAAAGGATTTCAAATCCCATGTAACTTTATATATCCTAATTAGTTGAAAGCCATCAATACTTTCCTCTATTGTGTATAACTTGCCCTTTTTCCAGAGACGTGGCTGATGCCGAAATGGTACCTTGGCAACATACCTTCCAAGGGCATCGAACACATCATAGTAATATACGTTTTCTTTCTCGCTCATCTCCCATGTTTGAACATAGACTCGGTCATCATCATCGATAGTGAATTGGCTAAAGGCCGGGTGTTTTGAAGGAAAACCCATTGTTCTGAGCTGAGGATACATTTTTAAGCTTGTTTTCTTTTCTTCCGACGTTATTTCTTCAGGTACGTAGTCCTTGGTGATCTTCTTTTTAAGCTGCCATTCAGGATCGTAGACCAAGAGCTCATAATTTTTATTATAGGCGCATAAATAGTTGCCATTCTTATAAGGTTTCCTTTGGATGAATGGCGAAAACGGATTGAAAATGCTTGCGGGGTCAGACGTGATGATGGTTTTAATAAAACTCTGATCACTATTAAATAGTTTAAGTTCGGTTATTGCCTCGTTTTTATTGAGATCGATTCCGAATGATATAGCTAAAAACCGCCCGGTTGAATCCAGAATAAGATCGGTTGCCGCGATTTCCTTCGTAGAGAGATTCGCGATTAGCTTGCCATCGGGTGTGAAAAACGATATTCGTCGAGTATTTCCGTCAAACACTACAAGTTGGCTCTCTCTGTTAAGCTCAATCCTCGTAATGTAATCAAACTCTCCGGGTCCTTGGCCTTTTTTTCCGATGGTTCTTAGATACGTTCCGCGCTGATTAAAAACCTTTATATGCGATTCTTTAATGTCCGAAACATAGATATTTTCATTCTCATCGACGGCAATGCTCCCTATTTCAGTAAAGCTATCATCCTTGCTACGGGTGTTATTTCCAATAGATACCTCTAGCTCGAATGAGCATGGATTTCCTTCATAGATTGGCTTACTCGGATTTTTCACGACGACGACGCCGTCTTCCTCGTAGGTTTTGCCTGTCCAATTAGCATCTTGTTTTGAGCAAGCTAAAGAAAAAAGCAAGGCCTCAGAAATGAGAGCAATTATGAGCGCTCTTATAAAGGAATTCATATAACCCTCCTCATTAGTTCGAGGCTACTAATTTGCCTAGCCTCTCAAATAGATTACTCCTTAATACTGAATGGGGTTGCAGAATGTTGGAAAAAATCGTTCATATCGTCTTATTTTTGGGTCAGCGTATCAATAAGGCCGATATATTGTTGCTGAGAAGGCGCATCTTTGGGAGTTTTCGTACTTACATGAATTATTATTCCCCTGCTATCAACGATAAATTTAATTGGCGTAATGCCTAGATCCTTGATGCCTAAGATCCGAAATAGCAGTTCATTTTCATCATAAAGAGCCTTCACTTTTATATCGTTTTTCTCTACGAAACGTCTTAAGATATCGAACGTCTTTGCAGTTCCTATTGCAAGTATTTCTAGTCTGTCTCTGAACGCTAGACTCAAATGGTTCCATAAGGGCACTTCGTCAAAACAAGACTGGCAATCCCAGGGTGTAAAAAAAATTACTACTGCGTACTTGTCGTTACTTCGATGAAAATAATTATAATATCCTCCTTCAAGTGACCGCAACGAGAATTCCGGTATCACTTTTGCAAAAAACATATCTGTTAGCTCGCTTCCTGGATTCACTGCATTACTATCGCCTAATCGGTCGCCCCTAAACTCGGCTAATTTCCAAGAAAGGAATAAAATTATGACAAATAAAACCAGGAATAGGATTGTGTCAAAATGTTTCGTTTTATCTATTCTCATTCTGCCCTCAATCACCTTCGCTATTTATGGTAAAAGGGATTTTCGGTTTTAGCTCTAATCCTGTAAGGCTAATTAGCCCATATTTGTCCGCGAGGCTATATTCTAAACAATATAGCTTATTGGTATAGCAGGGCATATCTCCCGGGACCTCAATTCCGTAATAAAGGAGGTTTCCTTGAAGATCAAAAATATCCAGAATATATTTTGGTTCCTGGAAAGGTCCTCCGGACAACATGTTTAATACTATAAGCAAACCGCTTTTGGCATGTATGCGAATTATCTTTGTATGGGGCTCTTGACTCAAGGCCTTGCTCTTCTCTACATAATCTGACAGCGTTTTTGGGCTTCGGCTAACATGCGTTTCAAGTGTCACAAAGGAAGGTGACTTCAATCGGATCTTTCTGGATAGCTTTCGATCGGCCCCAAAGATGTAAATAGTTTTTTCAAATACATTACAGATATAAATATTATCAGCAGCATCAATTGTGACCGCCCATGAATACGATATGTATTTTTGATTAAAGGGTCCAAAGATATTCAATGTGTTTCCCTTTTTATCAAGTTCTCTAAATAAGCACCTTTGACGCCGAGCGTTAAGAAAAGCTGGGGCAACAGCAACAAGAATTATATTGGATTTTCTGCTGAGCAATATCGTCTCAATAGGACTTGATATAGTAAATTTATATTGGCTAAATAGGACCATATTTTGGTCAAATACTTGAATGCGTTTATTTCCTCGGTCATTCACATATAAATAGCCATGCTCGTCTAGAAGTACTCCATAGGGCATTTGGAATTCGGCGCTCGCTGTTCCCTTCCGGGCTCCGAGTACGGAGATTGGCTCCCCACTCTTATTAAAAACATGGACACAGTGGCTGACGATATCTGGAACATAAATTCTTTCTTTGCTAACATAGGTATTATAAGTTGAATATATAGGATTCGCCGCGTTTCCTTTTATAGTTATGGTTTCGGTTACGTTGAACAAGTCCGCCAGATCGGCTTTATTAGCTACGACCTTTGTAACGTCAGGATGATTGGCGCAGCCAATGTAATAAATAAATGCGCTTAACAACATTACGCTTTTGAATTGTCGCCATGGTTTTTTCATTAATAGCATAGGACCGCTTATCCTAGCGAATGAGGTGGTTTCTTATGATTAATAACGATAAAACGAGTAGGATAATGTTTTGTATGTAATGTAGTAAACTGGTTATGCGAATGTGAATAAAGCTAAAACAACTGCAATCAGCTCTAATGCCATTTGCCTTTGAATAAAGTGATAATGCAATAAAGCCAAGCAATAATAAACACGATAGACTTGCCGCATAGGTACGGTGTTTGTTACTAAAGAAGAGCAGTCCAAGGATAATTTCAATTATTATAATAATAATCGCAGCTTCTTCAATAAAAGAGGTTGGAATCATACGAAAAATTCTTATAGTATTAGAAAAACTTGCGATAACAAACAGCTTGCTGACTCCAGCCGTAATATATGCCAAACCTAGAAAGTGCCCGATTAATTTTATGTAGTGGGTTTTAAGAAAAAGCAAAACCAACCTTTCTCCCTTGCTTATCAGTCCAAATAATTTCTAAAGAAAATTGTGGCTGCGTTTGCCGCCCTAGGTCAGCAAACGCAGCACACTGTTAAGGCACTCTAGATCACGGGCTTGCAATCGCTCACTTGGCCGCAATGAGCATAGCAAGAAAATCCGGCTTCAACCGCAACACAGCAGTGACAATTCTGGTTGTTAATCTGACAATCATTTACGTAGCAGAACTCAGATGCACTAGCTATGGGCGCATGCCAGATCATTGCAACAATCGCCATGACGGCCGCTAGGACTACCACAAAAACCTTTGCCTTTTTACCCATTTTGCTTCCTTTCATGAGATTTTCAAGCTATATAGCCTTAGTTTCCTTATAACCTTCTCAATAAAAAGGACACCTGCCCTTCGAAGAATTTCTCATTATACCGAAATAATTCTTTAAATTTTCTCCCCTTGAACCGAATCTGGTTGGGATGGACGCTGAACTCGCTCGCGATATGGGCGATCGTCTTCTCCTCTTTGACCGCTTTAAAAGCCCCTTTTGCCTTGAAAGCCGCATCGTACGTCTTCCTCATACGCGAAAGCATGCCATCCCCCCTTTTGAGATATGATAGGCTCAAAATCCACTTATACCCCCTGTCCAGTTTTTGGGGAGTGGCTCATCTTGAAATAGCTACTTCTGGAACTTGTAGCCCGACCACGGCACCGTGACCAGGTGCTTCGGCGCGGCCGGGTCGTTCTCGACCTTCCGCCGCAGGTTATACATGAAGGTGTCGATCGTGCGCGTCGTCGGGAACTTCTCGTATTCCCAGACTTTTTCGAGGATGGTCTCGCGGGAAACGACCTGGCCCTCGCAGGCGGCCAGGAGCTTGAGCAGACTGAACTCCCGGGCCGTCAGGTGAAGGTCCCGGCCGCCTTTGGTCGCGGTCTTCTTCCGGAAGTCGATGTCGACATCCCCGAACGAGCAGTCCTCGATCTCCGGGACCTCGGGCCGCGACCGTCTCAGGACGGCGTGGACCCGGGCGATGAACTCGTCCGTGCCGAAGGGTTTGGTCAGGTAATCGTCCCCGCCGAGCTCGAGCCCAAGGACCTTGTCCACCTCTTTCTTCTTCTGCCCGGACATGATGATCACGGGTATCTGCCGCCCGGACTCCCGGAGTCTCCGGCAGACGTCAAGCCCGCCGAGCGCGGGCATGGCGACGTCGAGGACGACGAGGTCGTAATTCCCGTGAAGAGCCTTGTTCAGGCCCTCACGGCCGTCGCCGGCCTCCCCGACTTCGTACCTCTCCGTCTCGAGCGCCGCGGCGAGCGTCCGGCGCAGGATCCGGTCGTCGTCGATGATCAGGATCTTCTTCATGTTTTCCGCCTTTTCGGGAAACTGAGCGTGACCGTCGTCCCCTTCCCTGGCTTGCTCCGAATGTCGATCGTCCCGCCGTGAGCGTCCATGATGTGCTTGACGATCTTCAGCCCGAGGCCCACGCCTTTCGGATCATGGCGAACGGCCGTCGGGGAACGGAAAAAGGCCTCGAATATCCTCTCGCGGTCCTCGGCCGGGATGCCGATGCCCTGGTCGCTGACGCTGACCTCGACATGGCCGTCCGTCTCCGCGAGCCGGACGGCGACGCGCTTCCGCCCGGCGCTGTACTTGATAGCGTTATCCAATAGGTTGAGGAGGGCCTGACGGACCGAATCGGGGTCGGCCCCGACCCAAACCGGCTCCTCCGGTGTCTCGACCTCGAGGTCGAGATCCTCTCCCGCCATCCCCGACCGCGCGATCTCGGCCACCTCGACGACGAGCGGCTTGAGGTCTGTCTCGCGGAACTCATAGAGCTTGGCGTCCTGCTCGATCCGGCCGAAATCGAGGACGTTGTGGAGGAAGCGGCCGAGCCGGCCGCATTCTCCGGCCATGAGCTCGAGGAGCTGCTCCCGGCGCGCTTGGTCCCCGACCTTGCCCGACTGGAGGAGCTGGGAGATCCCCTGGAGGGAGGTCATCGGCGTTCGAAGCTCGTGCGAAACGGAGGAGATGAACTCGGTCTTCAGCCGGCCGAGCTCCTCCGATTTCTCCCGCGAAGCCCGCTCGTAAACGACCTCTTCCTGGAGCCGGATCCGGCGCAGGGCCGCGGCCGCTTCCGCGGCCAGGGTCTCGAGGAGTTCGCGGTCCTCGTCCGTGAATTTCAAACCCGACTTTTTCGGACCGAAGAACAGCCATCCGGAAAGGCCGCCGTCGCCGAGCGGGAGAGGCAGGGTGACTTCGAAGCCGGGGATATCCGGCGTCATGTCCGTCCACCGGACCCCCGATTCCAGACCGCGGGCGAGGAGCGAGACGGCCGCGTCGTCGAGCCCCCGCCGCAGGACGATCCCGGGCGGCCCATCGCCCGGCTCGAGGACGAGCCCGCCGACCTTCTCCACGGGAAGGGAATTAGCGAGGATATCACCGAAGAGCTCCAGGAGCTCTCCGGCGCTGAACGCTTTCGCGGAAGCCGTATTGAAGTCGCGGACGGCCCGGCGGTAGTCGTAACCCCGGCGGAAAAAGGCCTTGTCCACGAGGACCTGGATCCTGTTCCGGACGGGCGCGAAAGCCGCGGCCGCGACGACGGCGGCGCCGACGGGGATCCAGTTCCGGCCCGGACGGGCCGTCCCGGCGAAGAGCTGTTTCAGCCCCTCGACCGACAGCAGGTAAACGCCGACCGTGACCATCGTCAGAAGCGAGTAGACGAGGCTCCGGTTGATGATCAGGTCGATGTCCAAGAGCTTGTGCCTGAAGACGGCGATGCCCATCGCGAGCGGCAGGAGGACGAAGAAGACGCTGACGGCTTCTTCGCCGAGCGGCGGGTGCAGGCCCAGGCCGCGGGGGAGCTGGTAGAGGAACATGAACGGGCCGAGCCCCACGATCATGCCGTAAAAGACCCATTTGATCGGATCCCGGCGCTCGCGCGAATCCGAAGCCCGGTAAGACCGGAAGAGCACGACGACCGCCGCAGCGCACAGGGCCAAAAAATAGAGACGGAAGAAGATGAAATACCTGTTGAGGCGGAAGATCTTGACCGACGGAAAGAGGAAGGCCACGGCGAACGCAACGCTGAAAAAAGCGGCGAAAAGAAGGGACGCGCCCCATATCGCCGGAAAGCCGCGAAACCGGCTTCGGGACGCCAGCGTCAGCGCGAATCTCAGGAGGAGGGCAGGCGTCAGGGCATAGGCGAAGAAAAAAAGGACCCCGGGGATGAGATAGAGCGCCCTCCCCTGAACGCCGTACCACTCCCCGCTGATGAGCACGGCCGAGGAGAACGCCAGGCACAGCCAGAAAAAGACACGCACTCTTTCGTCTTCCGAGCGGAGAAGATAGACGCCGAAGCCGATGATGAAACCGGGCAAAGCCGTCAGAAGATAGACCAGGGGGAGTGTCCCCCCGGCATAATGGGCGATCAGGCGCTCGCTCACGGTCTCCTCCCGGCCGTCTTTCCTGAAGACGAATTCCACCGGGTCCCCGATCTTGTGGCGGGCTTCGACGAACTTGAAAACGTAGTCGAGGTCCTTGGCCTCGAGTCCATCGACCCGCACGATCGCCCGCGGCAGCAGCTCGGCCGGGATGCCCATCGTCTGGGCCAGCGCGTCCCAGGGGATTTCCGCCCGGCCGAAGAGCCCGACGAAACCGACGACGCTCAGCCCGAGGATGATGGCCCCGGCGAGGACCGAGAGATAAAAAGAGGCTTTCTTGTGTCCCATCCGCTGCCTGACTGGACCGATTATAGAATATCAAGCCTCCGGATTTCAAGGAAACGGGACGGGCGGGCTTGAACGCCGGCCGGAACCGTGTTACATTTCGAGAACACCCAAGGAACCGAAGGAGCGAAAATGGCCCGAAATCCGGTCGACCCATCAACTATCGTCACCATCGAACGTCACATCCTCGAAGAACAGGCCTTCCATCCCGAGGCCACGGGCACGCTGACCAACATCCTCTACGACCTGGCCCTGGCCGGGAAAGTCATCGCCAGCAAGACGTCCCGGGCCGGCCTGGCCGAGATCCTCGGCCGGACGGAGGACATCAACGTCCAAGGCGAAACGGTGATGAAGCTCGACCGCTTCGCCGACCTGACGATCTCGCGGCTCACCGATCACACGGGCCGGCTGGCCGGTCTCGCCTCCGAGGAGAACGACGAGTTCATCCCCATCCCCGACAGGTACCCCATGGGCAAATACCTGCTCGTCTTCGACCCTCTCGACGGCTCTTCGAACGTCGACTACAACATGCCCATCGGCACGATCTTCGGGATCTACAAGCGGCTGAACGAATCCGGCCCGATGAGCGCTTCCGAATTCCTCCAGCCCGGCCGGAACCTGGTGGCCTCCGGCTACATCGCCTACGGGACGAGCACGATGTTCGTCTACACGGCCGGGCACGGCGTCCACGGTTTCACGCTCGACCCGGCGGTCGGTGAATTCCTCCTGTCCCACCCCAACATCAAGATCCCCCCGGCCAAGTATTTCAGCGTCAACCTCGGCTACCAGCTTTACTGGAGCACGGGTGTTCAGGCCTACACGGAATTCCTGCAAGGGCGCG
>Ga0268276_1003756_pt1 | contig 11431 bp, 16 predicted proteins | sample saktaG_4_FD_190145 | JGI IMG/M metagenome (GOLD analysis project Ga0268276, IMG submission 190145) | Saline water microbial communities from Sakinaw Lake, British Columbia, Canada - sak_2010_1_5_45m | ecosystem: Environmental > Aquatic > Non-marine Saline and Alkaline > Saline ...
GTGATGCGCCCGGCAACGAACACCCAGGCATAGCCGTTGTCTCCGTCTGTGCGCCAGGGTGTCTCGTCGGCGTGCTTCACGGCGGCGTCCCGGAGCAAGGCGCGCAGGCCGTCGACGGCCGGCCGGATGCTAGAACCAACAGATGTCCCCAGAGATGAAGATCCATTACTTGACCACCTGCTTATGACCCCAGGAGAAATCTGGGATATGGCACTCCTTTCATCCCCCAGTTCTCCACAAACCGCCATTGAACTAGCCAGAATACCGGACTACCTTGCATCTCCGTGGAGGCCAAGAGCCGATCATATCCTCGACTACGAAAATTGGGACGATATAACAATCCACGATGACTCTTTAGACCAAATTGTCCGCTCCCGTGTCCGGCAGCCTGTAAAAATGCTAATATCAGTGGTTCAAGGCACAGGAGCCATACTCGATGGGCAACATCCGGAAACTCTTCACCTAGAAGGCGCTGCTAATATCGAAAAACATTCTTCTCTTTACATCGCCGAGTGAAATGTTGTACAATAAAGTATGAAAACTCTTTCCCTCTTTACTGGAGCAATGGGCCTAGATATCGGCTTGGAAAAATGCGGCCTCCAAACCGTCGTGGCTGTAGAAAACGACAAACATGCCCAAGCTACTATCAGGCTGAATAGACCTGACATAACCATCTACCCAGATGCAATGAATCTCCCCGTTAATGAGCTTCTTGAAAAATTTGGCCCTTTCGATGCCATAGTGGGTGGACCACCGTGCCAATCTTGGTCCTATGCCGGCAAACAACTCGGACTCAATGACCCAAGAGGGCTCTGTGTCCCACAATTTATAGAAATTGTCAAAATTGTACTGCCGAAATTCGTGGTGATGGAAAATGTCCAAGGACTGCTAACCGCCTCCATTAATGATGAACCAGGAGCAGTGGTTAAATCGTTCTGCTCCAACTTGTCAGATATAGGCTACAAAATATCAGTCAAATTGGCCAATTCAGCCGACTTTGGAGCCCCACAAACCCGTAAAAGAGTTGTCATCCTTGCCCAACTAAATGGGCCAGCACCCCAACTGCAGCCAACCCATGCCAATTGTGATATATTCGGATTGCCACAGTGGCTAACCCTGAAAGATGCCATATCCGATTTGCCACCAGCCATTGGAGCTAAATATGCCCAGTCCCAACTGAAATATCTTAAACTCCTCAAGGCCGGCCAAAATTGGAGAACCCTCCCAGACAACCTGCAGAAAGAAGCTATGGGCGGAGCCTTTAACGGAGACGGTGGCCGTACTAGCTACTTTAAACGCCTGTCATGGGATAAGCCAAGCCCAACCCTCGTCTGTTGCCCTACTCAAAAATCAACCTGCCTATGCCACCCTGATGAGGATAGACCACTTAACCTGAAAGAATATGCCAGGATCCAAGGGTTCCCAGACGATTGGCAGTTTTGTGGCCCTGTGGCTGCTCAATATAAACAAATCGGAAATGCTGTCCCAATCCAGTTGGCAGAAGCTATCGGGAAAGCCCTTAAAGATGTTTCGTGAGAGTAAGCGTAGGCCTTAAAGTTGTGCAACCAATAGATGCCATGACTGAAACTAAACACTCATAAAGGCGTTCCATCTTGTGATTGATTGGCTTTTCGATCACGAATTGCAGACCAACAACGCAAAATTGGTTCACGATGAAACATATCAAAAGATCAGGCACGAGATTCCAGACCTCCCTTCCCAAATGGCGATCAAGGCTAGAATTGATGCTATGGCCACTGTTAAGACTTTGAAATCCTTGGCTATAAATCAAGCCAAAGAAGCGGCTCAAGCAAAAAAGTCTATTACAAAGAAGGACAAGCAGGGCAAACTACCAACCAGGAAGCAACTCAAAAAATCAGTCATTAAAGACATAACCAAGCCAGTCAAAACCAAGTTATCGATACGCTTGGACGATCGCGTTTTTACAATGAAGGAAGGTGGAGTCAGATTGACCACCATGGGCGACCGTATTGACTGCGACTTAAAGTGGTATCCGAAGGCGATATCCGCCTTCGAGAAGTACGCCTTGTGTGATCCTATAGTGTTCGAGAGAAAAGATAGAGTTTTTTTGGCAATGACTTTTAAAACTCCAGAACCGACCTTCGTTCCAAATTCTTGCGTTGGAATAGACTTAGGACTCAAGAGACTAGCTGTATCTTCCGAAGGAATAATATTCCAAGACAAGAGTTTGCTCCGTATTAAACGCAAGATTCGCCACGACAGAGCCTTTCTAAGAAAGGCGATGGCGGTTAAGAAGTCCAAATCGGCAGCCAAACATATGAAGAAGATGTCTAGGAGAGAGTCGAAGGTTACAAAACATCACATCCATACTCTTTGCAACAGTATCCTCGCGAGCACCAAGGCTACGACTGTGGTTCTTGAAGACCTTTCTTCTCTAAAGAAATCTGCAACTGGCAAGAGCCATTCCTCCAGAAGATCACAGGTTCCCTTCTACACGACAAAAATGTTTCTAACCTACAAGGCACAAGCCCTCGGCAAGAGGGTGGAGACGGTTAACCCGGCCTACACTTCAAAGGATGACTATCGTGGTCTCCAAAGAGGCGTACGCAAGGGATGTAGGTATTACGCCAGTGATGGCGTTGTTCTGGACGCAGACCACAATGCGGCTATCAATATAGCTAAAAGATGGACCGTCCAGAACGAACTCCCCATATCCTTTACCGCCCCCTTACGGGGTCGGCAAACCTTATGGGCAGGCGGCAGTCAATCCGCCAATCGTAGTGATGCCCCTAGACATGGGTCTGGATCAGCTTAGGCTACAAGCCCCCGCTTTCAGACGTGGGGTGGTTGACTTGTAACTCCTGTTGGTTTTCGGATGGCGATTGGCTTATTATTGTTAGAAAGTTGTTCAAAATCCTTTTTGTTTTTTAAGGTAAGGTATCCCAGAAATTTAAAAAGTGTAAAAATTTTTTAGGCAACTATGGTACCTAGAAATTTAAAAAGTGTAAAAATTTTTTAGGCAACTATGGTACCTAGAAATTTAAAAAGTGTAAAAATTTTTTAGGCAACTATGGTACCTAGAATTTTAAAAAGTGTAAAAATTTTTTAGGCAACTATGGTACCTAGAATTTTAAAAAGTGTAAAAATTTTTTAGGCAAGGTATTCCTACGGAAAATGGATATACAAAACAAGACCCTATACCCCCTAGGGGTCAGGGTCACCCCCGTCTTTTTTGGAAGCCAATTCTGTTATAGCGGTTATAGGTACGCCAAACTCATTTTTTAGAGGGGCTAGGCCATACGGTACTTGCATAGCAGTGGCTAACCCGTGACCTGCCTACGGCATACCCGTGGTTGGGCAGAGGGCTATCTGCCTACATGCCACTGCCGCCATCTAAAGGCCAGGCGGCCAGCCGGTCATCCTAGATGAATCACTGTGTTCCACTCATAAACCAGTCGAGCCATCCTTACATAGCTTACTCCTTGTGCCAACATACGAGATGAACACAGTGGCTCGGCACAGATGCTTGGTAGCGGCCTGCAGCCTGCAGCCCCCAGGGACACCTTCTGCAGCCCCCAGGGACACCTTTCACGGCCTAAAGGCGTGGAGCCACTCGATTGTGCCGCCACGCAGTTGGCCTCAAGGGGATACGTGGTTCATCCGGCTGAAGGCCGACAGAACTGGAGACGAAGCCTAAAAGCAAACGAACCACTCATATTGTCAGACGGGGCACAGCCTCTTTTCTGGTCATCTTACCAGTCAGCCCCTCAAACGAGCCCCTAGAGCGTCTGGCGGTGGTTGGTTGCCTGTATTGGAGGCTGTTCAGGTTCTGCCGATGACGTCGAGTATGGCAGGTTGACAGTTAGAGTGGCTCGATTAGATTGGGGGAATTCTGTGGGTCGATTCTGTGGGCAGATCTGCAGGCAAATTATGTGGGTGGATTATGTGGGTGTCACGAGTGTGGTTTATGAGACTGCGATTTGAGTCTATATAGCGATGATATCGTTAGCCATCTCCAGCCAGGGACCGCCCGCTGGATGCGATGAGACTTAAGCCGAGTCACTACAAGGAGGAACGCATACAGAGTACGAGAGTCTCTCGACCTAAGGTTCAGGACGCTGGTTCCTAGGCCCCGGGCACCGGGCACGGGCAGGCGTGCGTTTATGGTCGAGCCACTGCTACTTTGCGAACGCATTCTGGGGAAAAGAGTCGCTCTCACGGGTTAGGGTTCAGGATGGGCATGTACCAGCCACCAGGAGAGGTTTTTGTCGAGTCACCCTTACTTAGCGAACTCCATTTGAAACGCCACGGGGCGGTGCAGCTATTATCCCGAGATCCAGCAGGATGTAAATCCCGTCCGAAGCCTGGGACCGCCTGCGAATTAGTTGTGCGTCTTCAGCCGAATCACTATTACTAGGATGACGCCTGACTAACGCATGCGGATAAAATGTGCATTTGCTATGCGAATTAGTAAGGTGGACATGCTATCGAGGTCGTTGAGGTAGTTGAGTAGTTTCTATATTAACTGTTGGTTAGGTCGCAGCCGGCGCGGCCTCATCAGTCGTCGAGCCGCTTCTGTATCGAGCCACTCTTACTTGGCGAGAGCCATGAGGGCGTGGAAATTGTTCCGAGTCCCTTGAAACTCGCAGCCGGCGCGGGCGAGGGCGAGACGGGCGGCCAATCTAGTTATGGTCGAGTCACTGCGTTCCACTACATCCCAAAGGCAGAATGCCAGACATTTTCGATGGGGTGAAGATCATGATCGTCGATCACCCTGGTGCCTGGCCGATCAAGATTGCAGTTTAATCGAGTCACTGCGTTATGGAGCCTTTGCTAAAGCAGAAAAGCCAGCCCCTTCCTTAAGGGGGCTGACGTGTTATGGTTATGTTATCCGTGCTGAGAGCAGTTGCGGCGTTACTATGCGTTACGCAGCGTTACGCAGCCTTATGCTCCATCATCACGGGGAAGAGTGGGGCAACATCCGAGAGACGTACGAGGGCGGTTGTCTGGGTCGGCTTTTGCCAGACGAGCCAGTCATGGTCGCAGTCATTTTCGCCGCTTGTGACATGGGTTACTGTGCCTTGTGCGGCGAGTGTGGCGAACGCCTTGGCGGCATAGTAGCCACTGGTAAGGTTGACGGCCTTACTGGGGGCTTTTTCCCAACCGCATGTTCCGAGGTGTGCGACGAGGTGCTTGCAGGGTCGGAAGAGGCCGATGGATCCGTCCTTCATTTTCTTCGAGTATGAGTGTCCACAGACGGGGCAACGGACTTGGCTGAGGGTTGAGGGGGTTGCTTGTTGCACAACCTCTTTTAGCATTTTTGGGGTGGTGCGGGTTGGTTCGGTGATCATGCTGATTCTCCTTTGTTGGTACTGTAGCACAGTTGGGGGTTGAAGTCAAGCGGCCAATCCGAGCCGCCGCATCGTTTTTTCCAGTTTACGGAACTTGCTTCGATCGGCATGCTTAATCATCCGGACAATACGCTTGTTCCTCATCCGCTCTCCATCACGCGCCATCAATGCTTTTTGACACCAGAAGTAGGCTTCTCCGAAATGACCCTTTGCGCGAAGCAGGTTGGACTGTTGGAAGCAACAAGTTGAACTTCTCATATGGTCTTTCTTGGTTATGACAGTTGTGCGATTGATTTGTACTATAGCACAAAGGGCGGCTGAAGTCAAGAGGGAATTTTTTGGCTATTACGCAGGCGCATTAAGTGGGTGCTAGGGGAGGGAGCCTTACCGAGGAGCTTTATTGGGCTAAGGTGATGGGATGTACTTGTAAACATTTCTGTAGGAATGCCCGTTGTTCAGTCCGTAGCGTTTCCCCTTTTGAACCTCCCCATACCTGAAGGTAGGGGATTCCTGTCAATGATTCTCCTGATGTTTAAGACTGTATCACAACTGAGGGCTGGAGTCAAGTGAGGCTATCCACATCCCCAGTCGGGCAGAAGGAGCCGTCGGCGTATTCCGGATCGTCCCATTCCACTGCAGATGTTTGCAGCTCTCCATGGAAGATTCGCTTTTGCACCAGTGCAGTGGCCTCGTCGGCGGTCTTGGCATCCTTGGCATCAACCAAGACAAAACCACTGCAAAGCATCATCTTTTCCACGCTTACTTTGAACTTCATCTTGCTCCTTTAGTCCTCAAGGACTTTAACTACTACACGCCCCTCATTCAGAGCCACTTCGGTGACAAAATAGCCGATACGGTCGACTACACGGAACCCACTGACAACACACAACTCTCCGTCCTCTTCGATGTAGGTCCAGACGCATTTCGGGTCTTGCTGTTGGACAAACTCCAGTTCTTTACCGTAGGTTTCAAACATCATACCTTCACAGGCAGAGTTTGTGTCGATGTGGTTTTTCATCGGTTTGATTTTTTTGAGGTTTTCATAGTTCTCCTTTGATGTTCAAGCCTCGTTTAAAACCCTGAATACTTCGTCGATGATCTCGTCTTTCGTCTCTGCCGGTTTTGCCATTCCGTAATCCGTAACACAGGCCACAAAAGCACCCGAAACAATTGACCTGTAAAGGTACTTGCACCCACTGACTTCGGCCAATATTCTGGATACCACTGCCAGGCCTTCCTTGCTCGTGACGCCCATATATTATCCCTTCACATATTCCCATTTTGTGTAAAGTTCCCACATGATTCAACTCCCTTTCCGTTTCTTCACCACGATCCGATATCGCTCCGGGATACTCTCCGGCGATGCCAATCCCGTCCGCTGCACATATCGGTAAATTCGTTCGGCATGGGCGTGTCCACGCTTCTTCCGATGTCTAGCACTTGTGTCTTTCATGATTCTCCTTTGATGTTCAGACTATAGCACAAACTGCGGCTGAAGTCAAGCGGGTATTTCAGATTGCCGCAAAATGGAGGCTGACATTGGGGCGAAGGGTGGGAACCGCCTTGACATAAGCCTTGAACTTATCCCACTCCATTGTGCAGATTCGCTCGACCTCGTCAAACTGTTCCTGGGAGGCTCCAAAATAGCCACTGCCCTGTTTCTTGATCGAGTCACAAACGACGGATCGGTTGTCATCGTCGGCAATTGCAATTCCGTTTAGCTCTGGCCCGATTAAGCCAAAAGCGTTGTAAGCCTGATAGGTGAACACACGGAAATGCAGATCTTTTCCGTCGACCCTGAAGGTCAGTTTGCGGTCAAGTTGAACCCCCATAAACGGGGGGAGTTTGTTTGAAACGATGCAGGGGACTGGTTTAGCCTTCATTCTGATTCTCCTTTGATGTTCAAGACTATAGCACAACTGGAGGCTTGAGTCAAGTGGTCGCAACCAATTCAGTCTTGCGGATTGCGGCACGGGTGAGTTGCAACGCTTCCCATAATTTGGCGTTGGCTGGCTTTGCGCACGGGGCGGCGTTGTAAAGAGCCCTCAGCGCCTTCAGCATGTCCGGAGCCGCCTTCAGTAGCAACCGAGCTTTCTCATGCTCTTCGCCATATCCACGGCCATCCGTCCCTGCGTCCAACCCGTCCAGAAACGTGTCCAGCGGCGACGGCTTGGATTTCCTTGCTTTGATAACTTTGCTTTTTGCCTTCATAATTCTCCTGTTGTTTCCGATGTTCAAGACTATAGCAGAAGTTTGGGCTGGAGTCAAGTGTTACTCCACACGAGCCTTCTTAATCGCATCGGAGCACTCTCGCTTTGTGGCCCATTTTCCATAGGCAAGGTCATACAAAGTGCAAGTTTTTCCGCTTGTGGCAGAAACAACAACCCACCACATGCGGCCATCCACAGCCCGTCGTTGGGCTGGTTTCCACTGGCTCTGCGTGACATTTGGCTTCTTGTGCTTCATATTGCCTCGTTTCTTTGATGGTCAGAACTATAGAACAATTGAAGGCTGGAGTCAAGTGAAGCTAAATGTACAGCTTCCCGTCATCCCCGACTTCAATGTCCGTTTCGCCGAAAGCGTGAGCCGATTCGGTGAGACGGGAGCGCAACTCCTTAGTGCCATAACTGCGATCCCCAAACACAGCCCCATGACGATTGCGAGTTAGGAAAAAGTCGTGGCCAGCCTGATCAGCAGGATAGTCAACGAGATCGGCAGAGTTGGCATCCATGAAAGCCTCACAGTCAATCGTCATTTTTGCCCTTGTCACGTGGTCAAAATCATACTCGCTGAAGCTGTTATCAAGCGGTTCTCCACCACTGGGATCAGCATGGTCATAGGTGGACCAGAGGGCGCAGATAACGAACGCCTGAATGAATGCGGCTCGCTGCAGTTTGTCTTGGACGTTCATAGAATCCTCCTAATTGTTTCCGATGTTCAAGACTATAGCACAAAGAATGGCTGGAGTCAAGTGAGGCCGTTGACGCTCCGATAATGGACAATAGCCGCCCTCGCCTCTTCGTGGATCTTGTCTTGTGATGGGGTGGTGTAAGAGGTTTCCGACTCAGCCAAGACGGAGTGCAACAGATTTTCCAGCGCACCCAGAAGAGCATCTGCAGGTTTGCCCAAGCGCAGAGAAAGCAAGACATCTTCCCGTTGCTTCATCCCTGCATCGGTCATATAACCGCAACCGCCGATCTTCCCATTCAAAACGATGATTCCATTACCGTTTTTGTCCACTAGGCACAGAGTTGCCTCATTGTGGTTTCTGTCAATATTGACTTGCATCCGATTGTCTTGTGTGTCCATACTGGTTCTCCTTTGATGTCCAGAACTATAGCAGAAGATTGTGCTGGAGTCAAGTGGGCTTCGGAAGGTTGGCCTTCACGTATTCAAGAGCCTGCTTTTTGGCCTCTTCAGGAGTTTCACACGGGGTTCCGCAAGTGTTTTTGCCAGGAATATCGCTATCCCACCCAGCCACCCAATACCAGCCCTTCAATGGACCCATGTAACCGCCGCCTAATGGGGAGACTCTGGCGTACACCGTTTCTCCAGAGTGTAGTTCATACTCCCTGGGCGATGACCCGATAGCAGAAAGACCAGTTTTCTTTGGGTCTCTTTTCCAGCTAAGCTTTGGCATAAATTGGTTCTCCTTTGATGTTCAAGACTATAGCAGAACTACTGGCTGGAGTCAAGTGGCTATTTAAGAAATCTTTCGGTCAGTCTGTTCCGTCTATTGATGCCGGCGATTTGTCCAGTTGCAGAGCTAATAAGACTTCTGTCAGCTCCTTTAGACCAGCCTCGTCCATCCAACCACAACCACCGATCTGCCCCTTCAAAACGATTATCCCATTGCCGTTTTTGTCCACCAGAGAGATGGTGGCCTCGTTATGGTTCCTGTCAATATCGACTTTCATCCGCTTATCTGTTCTGTAAAACGAGCTCATTAGAACGACCCCCATCCGCAGAACTCGCACCGATGATTCTGCCCATCCCCATCAACCACAACATCGCCAATCGATGTGCTGCGAACCTGTCCACCTTTGAACCAGCGAACCTCTGGGTTACTCTGCCAGGCTCCATCGATGTGGTTTGTAATTTGAAAAACAGAATCCAGACTGAGAGTTTCAACTTCAGCAACCTTCTCAAAGTTGGCCTCATTGAACTCCGTGTTTCCACCACTCAATCCAAAAACTGGAACTCTCGCATGGTAAACTGTGTATTTCATCTGGTCTCCTTTGATGTTCAGAACTATAGCACAAACTGCGGCTGGAGTCAAGAGGGAATCAAGGCATTTTTGACATAGTTTTGTGCGTACTCCAGAACTTCACTTGCACTCCTTGCTAAGGCAGACAAGGAGGACCAATCTTCTGGGGGACATACTACCGCCGCTGTTCCGGATTGCATTGCGTTGACAGCATACACCTTGTCGGTCATTTTCTGGAGCAACTGTATGGAATGCAGTGGGGCATGCTGGGTCTTTAAGACTTTGGACCTTTCAAAGAGCCGATCCATTTTGGTGTTGTAGCGCTGGGATTGGGATCGTGTCATTTTGGCCATGCTGATTCTCCTTTGATTGTTTGAACTATAGCACAGTTGGCGGCTGGAGTCAAGCGGGAAAAGCGGAAAAGTTTAGGCTATTACGCAGGCGCATTCAGTGGGTGCTAGGGGAGGGAGCCTTACCGGAGAAAGCCATACTCATATACGCCCTTCTGCATACGGCGTTCAAACGACTTATAAGTGGTCACAAACTGATCGTACAGCCCCTTGTGGCAAGCCTTGAACATAGGCTTCATAGCGGCCCAGCCTTGATCCCATGCCTGCAGGTGGTGTTCTGGATGATCCGAATGCCAGTTCTTCCGCATAGCCATAGAAGACCTGACAAGGCTCCTAGCGGCCTCTAGGACTGCTTTGGCATCATCGGACAGGGTTGTGGAGGCTAACTGCTTGAACACGAAGGAGTCATCCCCGTAGGCCCTGGCGTCTTGGTACATCTCTTGGAAGCCTGACTTGTCGGCTAGGGCTTGCATTTCCTTGGCGGACATAAAGAAGAAGTGGTTCTTGATTTGCCAGACCTTGCCCTTGTACTTGATGTCCCGAAGGGAGGACTGTTGACTGGAGGTGTTGAAGAGGCTGTAGACTATCGCATCCGAATTCCAAACTTCATACGCATCATTCAGTGGGGATGACTTGTCGGCGGCGTGGGGGACAAGGTATTCGTCCTTGCAGTTGATCCAGTCGGGCTTGATTGTCTTGCGGGCGGTAAAGAGGGCAACCACGCGGCGGAAGTTGGCTGGGAGAACCGCCCATCCCCAAGTTGAGGCATAGGAGGATGACAACAAGGAAACCTTAAGCGGGTTACGCTCAACACAATTGGATTCACTAACAAAACACCCAAGAGCATTTTTTGGAATTTGGCTTTCGTTCTTCTTGACTTTGACAACCGTAGAAGAACTCAATTGAGGAACATCGTCTTTTTGGATGTTCCCTGGTTTCCACCAACGAGAAGCCAATTTATCTTCATTATAAGATGACATTTCCTTTTTCTGATTAATCTTGACTGAAAAGGTGTCGTGGTCAAGACTCTTAACATCGAAAGGAAAATCGCCATATTCTTGGAGGTATTCCTTCTTACCAACCCATATGGTAAAACCTATAGACCACCCATTGGCCACATCGGCGAAGTTTGACGCCTCAAACATCATCCCAGAACGAAAGGCGAAGTTGGAAAGGAAAAACTTCCTGAACTCTGCAAACGAGTTAGTCGTTAGAAACAAGGGCGGTGCAAATAGAGCAACACACACCGATTCACCATACTTCTGCTTTAGAATAGAAATACGGGTCAAGAATTGAGCATAGAGTTGCCGAGCTGCCATATTGTGCTTCATCTTAATCATCAAAGTGTTCACGGCGTTTTTGGCTACGCCAGACTTGTGTACTTTTCCGATGGAGTTCCCGCTTGTTCCATACGGCGGATTGATCAGGAACAGCACTTTCTTCCCATCGGCGAAAGCCTTCTTCAATCCAGCGGGGACTTTCGGGCCCAACTCATCCACTGCATCGTCGTTGAGGAAGTCGTACTGGAACACAGCCGATCC